>JAABUN010005760.1_pt1 | contig 15017 bp, 17 predicted proteins | sample 5559311 | NCBI WGS metagenome assembly JAABUN01 (sample SAMN10711877, study PRJNA513370) | rock metagenome | isolation source: Antarctica rocks | place: Antarctica: Victoria Land, Siegfried Peak sud | reverse complement strand
GCACTTTGCCTTTGTCGCCGCTATGTTCAACATTTTGCTCGAGCTGTTCCATCAGCTTCACCCCCAAGCTGATCCCTTTCAGCTCAGCATCGCCGAGTTCTCCTTATGAACTAGCACCAAAGGTTATGTAGCACCGACGCACGAGCTCTGGGTAACCGAGCCGGACCGCGAGCAAGTTGAAGTCTTCACACTACCCGCGGCGGGGCCTGCCCCCCTGAGTCGGCAGACAAGCATCGCGGTTGCAGGAGGACCGGAATCCCTGATTATTGATCCTACCCGTGGGCGGGCCTACACCCACCGATGGAACGGCCAAACGGTAGCCATTGACCTGCGTACGCACCGCGTGCTCGAGTCTTGGCCCAACGGCTGCTCGGGCTCTCGCGGCATCGCGCTGGACGAGGGACAGGGCCTCCTCTTCGCCGGTTGTGCCGAAGGCAAGGCCACGGCCATGGACCTGAATAGCGGAGGCGCCTTGGTCGCCAGCCTTGAGGTGGGCAAGGGCGTGGACGTGATTGCCTACAACTCCATGCTCGGCCACCTCTACCTGCCGGGTGCCGCTAGCGCCTCGATGGCGGTCGCTGGCGTGTCCTCCACCGGCGACCTCTCCCTACTTACTACCGTCCCGACGGTGGAGGGTGCGCACTGCGCAGCGTCGGACGATCAGAACAACGTATGGATCTGCGACCCCGAGCATGGGCGGCTGTTGCGCTGGCAGGACACGGTGCTACCCTCCCGCTAGCAATCTAGAGCCTTCTCGGCTCGCGTGAGAGCATCGATATCCGTAAGGAAGCACTCGTTAAGGATATGACTTTGACCGCTCGTCGCCCCCGCACATCCTCGGCCAGCCAAAGAGGCCTTACCTAGCGAAGCACCAGAAATAGGCCAAATGGGGTGTGAGAATTTCACAATTTCTCTTTGATAGCGAAATGTAGTGCCAAAACAGGCACGCTCGAAATGAAATTAGCAGGTTAGACGCCGAAAAGTTCGCTGTTCCGCCTTTGTGCGAAATTGGTGCTTCTGACGTAGCGAGTTGCAAACTCGTCCTGAAAACTCACAATGCCACCGACTGCCCACCCGACATCGAAACAGGTTGAGTGCTTACCACAGCTACTTGGCCAAAAATTCGGACTTCGCTAGGTTAAGGCCCTCGAGCGGACCCCTTCATGAGAGCCCGTGTCCGATTCCTGTTCCGATAGTTGTCAAAACCCACGTTCAGCAGCAAGTGCCAGCGGTCTGCAACCTGCTCAGCTTGGGGAGCTCCCTCACTTGCACCTTTGGCATACTCGGTGGAGCGGTCACGAGCAAGAATCTCGACGTCGGGATGTTCACGGAGCCAGCTCGAGAGCGTTTTGCTCGTCCGGTCTGGTAAGAGATCCACAACCCGGTGCTCTTCCAGATCCACAAGAATCGTTCCGTAAGTACGTCCTTTGCGCATGGCCCAGTCGTCCACGCCGAGCACACGGGGCGCCGTTGCGGTTGCCACCGGTGCCTTGCGGATCAGACGCAGCGTGGTGTCCGGGCTGGCGGGCATAGCTAAGCGCGCTAACAAGCGCGCGCCAGCCTCACCGCCTAGCGCGATCCCAACTGAGCGCTGCGCCGCCAAGAGTCGGTGCGTACGCCTAGCACGAAACGCGAGCAGCTTGGGGAGTTGCTCGGTAAAGGTCCGCTTCTCACAGGTGGCGTGATGGCAGTAGAAGCGTCTGACGCTTAGCTGCAGCTGGACGCGGTATCCGCCTAGGGTAGGTCGGTAGGAGCGCGGGTGTAGAAGCTATGTACGCGGCGACTGGGCTGCTGACAGCTGGGACAAAAGGCGCTTGTACCACTGACTCGCGCACCGACGATGAGCATTTGGGATGTCGATGTGTACTGTTCGATAAGGCAGTTCGGCAGGGATAGAAGGTCATGCACGGCTTATGGTGTGCCGCTTTAACGCCCACTAGCAAGCGCCTTTGGACAACGATTATTGCCCAAGCACGGTTAATGCGGGAGAGCCACTGAGTTGGGGTAACTCCAGTTTGCATAGGGGCAGGGCGAGCTTCCATCCCCCTATGATGACGAAAACACATCTTTTGTCCGTAGATACCACTTTCCCTGCATACGGCCGATGAGGTTTAAACCTTCAGTGCGAACGTGGTCGGTGGCAGTGTCAAAGCAGTTGTCGTCGATATGCAACGCTAGTATATCCCCAAGGATGAGGGTACGGCCCTCACCAATGCCAATGCTCATCTTTTCGCGGCACTCGAGGCTGACTGGGGATTCTGCAACGAGTGGTACTGCCACTTTAGACGCCTTGGCTTCATGAAAACCCGCTTCCGGCAGCTCATTATGATCTTCGGGAAAGGAGTTCGCGCAGATAAGTATACCTTCAAGCATCGCTTCGCTAACTAGGTTCACCACAAACTCGTGCGTTTGCCTGATGTTTTTGGCCGTTTGCTTGGCTTGACCAGCGTTTCCTTGCTCTATCCCTAAAATCAAAACAGGTGGGTCATGCCCCATTACGTTAAAAAAGCTAAAGGGCGCAGCGTTCACGTGGCCCTGCCTCGAAAGGCTTGTGACCAGGGCGATGGGGCGTGGTACCACCGTGCTGATAAGCAGTCGGTAGCACTGCCGGTAGTCCAGCTTCTCAAAGTCGAAGGTCACAAGTGAGCGCGCGCTGCGGTCAACGCTAAAGCGCGCGTACCATGCCGCCATCGACTAAAACACTGCTGCCCGTCATATACGACGCCGCATCGCTACACAAGAAGGCCGCAACACGTCCAAATTCGTCCAAGTTCCCTAAGCGACCCAGTGGAATTTGTTTGATCGAGTCCTCGCGAACTTCCTCAAAAGGGCGGCCCTCACGCACAGCACGGGCTTCGTCTAAGGCGATAGTTCGATCTGTCTCAATACGACCCGGTGAGATACAGTTCACGCGGATGTGGTCTTCAGCTAGTTCAATAGACAAGGATTTACATAGCGCGTTGACGGCGGGACGAAACACGTTTGACAAGAGAAGATTAGGGATGGGGCTTTTGACACTCGAGCTGGCTAGAGCCAAAATCGTTCCACCTCCCCTGGCTTGCATCTGCGGTAGCGCAAAACGCACGCTCCGCACTACACTTTGCATCGTGAGCTGGTACGCCGCATCCCACTGTTCCTCACTCAATTTACTAAACGATCCTGCAGGCGGTCCTCCTGCGTTACACACGAGAATATCGATGCCGCCGGTAGCCGCCTGCACGTTGCTAAAAAGCTTTGCTAAGGAGTCAGCATCTGTTACATCAACCTCAAAAGCGTCAACTTGGGCACTGGTTTCCTGTTTGATCGTCTGGGCAGCGGTGCGAGCGCGCTCGAGCGAACGGCTGCTGACAAGAACGTGCGCGCCTTCAGCGGCGAGTGCGTGCGCCGTAGCGTAACCCAACCCGCCACTGCTGGCCAAGACTAGAGCGACTTTGTTCATCAATCCGAGATCCATTGTGTCTCCTTACTAGGAACCGAAATCTATAATCTGGGAGCTTTTAAACCTCAATTACTCTGCATTCACACAGATGCTTAGGGAACAAGACGTGAGGCGTTAGACAAACATTGCGGCGAAGCATTATCCTCTGATGCTTAACATCTGGATCCTACACTCATAGCCAAAGTGACGCTCCTGGAGTAACCCCTTTCAAGACAATTCTTCATCGAGCTTTAGCACGGTTTGTAAAAGGACGTTAGCCCCGGCGGTGATATCTTCTAGTTCGGCGAACTCGTCCGGATGGTGGCTCACCCCCGCTCGGCAGGGGATAAAAATCATACTGACTGGGGCCAAGTTGGCGACCTGCATGGCATCGTGCCCTGCGCCGCTTGCCATCTGTTGAAAGGTGTAGCCGCTCTGGTCGCAGGCATATTTCAACGCCGCGACAATGTGTGGGTCGCTCTGCACCGCAGCAGCCTCACTTACTTTTTCGAACGAAAGTTTTTCTTCTGGGATGATTTGCGCTAGCTCGTCCCTCAGTTCGCTGAAAAACTGCTGCACCTGAGCATTTGTTAGCGCGCGCGCTTCAAGCATCATCTCTACGCGCCCGGGGACCACATTTGCACCGTTAGGGAAAACGTTAAACTGCCCTATTGTAGCGACAAAGTGCTTGTCTCTTGACCAGGCACGAGCCTTTTCGGCGACCAAAGTCACAATCTGGGTCGCGGTGACTAGGGCGTCATCGCGCAGGCTCATCGGCGTGGTGCCTGCGTGTGCTGCACGACCTAACACGGTGAGTCGGTAGCGGTCTATGCCGACGATGCCCTCAACAATCCCAATAGGACTTTTGGCTGTCTCGAGAACTGGACCTTGCTCGATATGCAGCTCCAAAAACCCAGCGATATCTCTTGGCTGCATAAGCGGTGCGATAAGGCTTTGCGGCTCGCCACCCATCCGTTTTACCGCGTCGGCGAGTGATTCACCGTCGGAGTTTGTAGCCGCCAACATGCTTTGAGTCAGAGTACCCGCCAATGCGCGGCTGCCCACGCAGGATGCACCATAGTCACTTGGTTCCTCTGAGAGAAAGTCAACCACTTTGAAAGGGTGGCGCAACGGGACGCTATTTTCGTGTAACACCTCCGCGACCTCAAGAGCGGCAATGACTCCGGCAATTCCGTCGAAGCGCCCACCTCCCACAACTGTATCGATATGTGAACCCATCATCAGTGCGCCGTGGGTATCTTCCTGGCTGGCTCGTGTGCCGATCAGGTTTGCACCGGCGTCAAGCGCTACGCTTAGCCCTACTGATTCCATCTCTTGTGCTAACCAGGTGCGGGCCTCGCTATAGAGTGGGGTGAAGGCGCGACGGGTGTAAGGGCGCGCGGCTTCAGTAAACTGCTCGAGCACCGCTAGTCTACGGGCGATGCGCTCGCTGCTAGCGCTTAAAGGGGTCGTCACCGGGTCGTATACCCTAGCGTTACAGCAGTGTAGGCAGCAGCAATAGCGGCTTGGGTTGGGTCTATCACCGTGCAACTCAGCTCGCTTTCCAGCACCTGGCGGTAGTGAGGCATCCCGGCACAACCTAATACCAGCACGTCTGCGCCGTAGCTTTCGCGTAGTGTCCGGCCCGCTGCGATCATTCGGTCAGTCATTTTGCTTTCGTCGGCAAGTTCGGCGACAGCTGCGCCCAGCGGAACATCACCCGCAATCGTTTCGCTGATACCTAGCGCGCGGTAGTAGCGCCAATGCCGGGGAATAGAGGTCGGCAAGATTGATATCACGCCGATGCTTTGACCCAGCGTCAGCGCTGTGAGTAGGCCTGCTTGAGCAATCCCAATAACAGGTTTGGCCGTTACCTCACGCGCGCTAAATAGCCCTGGATCGGAAAAGCAGGCCAGAACAAAACCGTCATAAGAGGTTTCTACTGCCTTGATGTGCTCCAACATAGGCGTCACCACACTGTCTACATCCTGTTGACTTTCGATGCCTAAAGGCGTTCCTTTTAGGTTTATTACATCGATAGTTAGCTGACTTTGTACGCGGAACTCACTTAGAGCGCAATCAATGTTGCGCGTGACCTCAGGGTTGCTGTTCGGGTTGATGACTAGAAGGCTGGGCATGGCTTAAACCGCCTTAACGCCCGGGGATAAGTCTAATCCGGATCGAGCTACGACCCGCTCTAACTCTCCTTGGGTATAGGCGTCTAGCTGCATACCAGGAGCCCGCACATGGGTTGCGGCGAAAATGCCCCGCTTCCAGTAGATGTACTTGCGAAAGGCCAAGCCGATTTTTGGTTGAAACTCGTAGCGAATCAGTGAGGCATACTTGTCGAAGGTGGCAGCAGCTCCGTCGCGATCGCCTGCCTTAAACTGATTGTAGATGCGCACCAGGATTTCTGGAAAGGCAAGGCCTGTCATAATACCGACCGCACCCCGCTCGAGTTCTTCGATAAAGTACTCACCGCCCAGCCCGCCAAACACCGCTATTCTGTTACCCGCTAGCTCGAGGATTTTGCTTAACTTGGTTAACACTGGGGGCTCTTCTAATTTGATGTAGGGGGTATGCCCATCTTTGGCAAGTCGGGCGATCAGGTCGGGGGAAAGGGTAATACCGAACGACTCTGGAAAGTCGTGAATGATAACCGGAATCTTGACCGCTGCCGCTACACGTTTGTAGTGTTCGTACAGTGCAGTGTCTTGCTGCGGGCTAATTGGCGCGACAAAGACGGCTGCTGCCCCCAACGCCTCAGCGCGGAGAGCCTGCTCGATAGCGCCTGCCGTGCCAAGCGCTCGCACCCCGACCCAAACGGGCAACTCGGGCGCACGTTTGACCGCGGTATTCACGACTTGGTCACGCTCTTGTTCGGACAGTTTATGAGCCTCGCCCATAAAGCCCAATATGGCGACGCCATGCACTTCGGCCTCAAGCTGAAAGTCGATAAGGCGCTCTAAGCTACCAGCATCGAGTTCACCTTGATCCGTAAACGGTGTAGGTAGGATTGGGTTAACACCTCGGAGTGTTGTGTGAGTGGACATACGTGTTCCTCCATGAATGTTTTGGCGGGATCAGTGCATTTTCATCGTTCTTTGTAGAGAATGGTTAGATCACTGGTTTAGAGCAAGGTCAATCATCACCTAACGAACCTGGGGCATTTGCCGCTGCATACCTGAAATGATGCGCACCAGCGGCCAAAGCATCATAAAGTAGATGAGCGCAGCAGCGACAAGAGGGGTCGGATTGTAAAAAAGTCCCTGGGCGATCTGTGCTGAGCGCAAAAGTTCTTGCAAAGCCACGACTGAGGCGAGTGAAGTTTGTTTGGTCAACTCTAAAATGTTGGTGACCAAGTCAGGTAAGACATTACGAACTCCTTGGGGGATAACTACAAACAGAAGGGCCTGTACGCCTGTAAGCCCCGTCGAACGGGCTGCTTCAGTCTGACCGGCCGGGACCGATTCGAGGCCAGCACGGAAAATCTCTCCGAAGAAACTCGCACCGTTTAAAAGCAATGCGAGTACCACAGCCTGAAAGCCGCCGAGGCGAAGCCCCAAAAACGGAAGCCCATAGTAAATAAAGATAAGCAAAACCAATGGCGGTATTGCTCGCAAAATGTCTATGGATATGATGAGAATGGCGTTTACCACACGGTTGCCAAAGGTTTGCACACCTGCAATAAATAGACCGGTTAAGGCCGCTAAGGGGATGATCACTAAGGACAAAACGATAGTCAGCCATAAGCCTTGGAGAAGTATCGGATAGACTTCCAGTATAATTTCAATGTTGAAAAAGTTAAAGATAAGGTTTTGCATTAGTTACGCCACCCTCCGTAACGCTTCTCGAGGCTTCGCACCAGCCGGACAAAGGGAAAAAAGAGCAGCAGATAAAGAATAGCGCCCATAGTAAGGGGAGATGGATTAGCGGCTAGCGATTGGGTGCTAGTAGCAACGCTTAAAACCTCCTGCACGGCGATGACTGAGCCTAACGACGTGCCTTTAGTGATCGCGATGGTCCGGTTGGTCAAGGGCGGTATGGCTATCTTGACCGCTTGCGGCAGAATGACTAAAAACATAGCTTGATTAAAGGTTAAACCGGTCGAACGCGCCGCTTCCCACTGTCCCTTGGTAATCGCAGTGATGCCAGCCCAGAATATCTCTTCGGAAAAGGCGGCCAGCACTAAAGAGAGCGCTATGACGGTCGCAAAAAAAGGGCTAAAGGTGACACCGATATAAGGAAGCGCAAAATAGGTCAACACTACTAATACAAGCTGCGGAATCGCCCTGAAGCTATCTACAAAAAATATAATAAAGAAGTTGATGGCTTTGATCTGGTAGCTCCGAATAACCGCTAGCAGCAGACCCAGTAACAGACCAGCAATGATAATAAGCACTGCCATCTCGATAGTCACGAGCAAGCCTTGTAGAAGCTGCGGAAGGTACCTACCGATTACCTCTAGGTTGAAAAAGTAGTAAAGAAGCTCCTCCACCGGTCACCCCTTTCGCAACTAATGCTGCACGCGCTGAATAAAGTCTCTAAGCCTTGGGTGCTGGGGGTTATCAAATATCTGTTGCGGCGTGTTCTGCTCAACAATTTTGCCTTCGTTGACAAAGATAACTCTGTCCGCAACCTCGCGAGCAAACTGCATTTCGTGGGTCACAATCAGCATGGTTAACCCCTCATCTTTGGTCTGACGCATCACTGCGAGGACTTCCCCAACTAGTTCCGGGTCAAGAGCACTAGTCGGTTCGTCGAACAAGATGACCTTGGGCTGCAAGGCTAAGGCTCGCGCAATTCCTACCCGTTGCTGTTGCCCTCCTGAGAGTTGGCCTGGGTATTGGTTCATCTTGTCTTTTAGCCCCACGCGCGCTAAATAATCGCTACCTCTGGTATTAGCCTCTTCCTTGGATAAGCCCTGTACGCGCCGTAAGGCTAGCGTCACGTTTCTTAGCACGTTCATATGGGGATAGAGATAGATGTGCTGAAAAACCATTACTACCTCTTGGCGGATTTCGTTGATATTGACTGCTTTTGAAGTTATTTCGCGGTCTTGTAAGAAAACCTTACCGGAGGTAGGTTGCTCGAGCTGATTGATGCAGCGTAGCAAGGTGCTTTTACCCGATCCTGAGGCACCAATAATAACAACGGTCTCGGTCTCTTGCACCTCGAGATCAATCCCTTTCAAGATTTCCTGATCGCCAAAAGTCTTGCGTAAGTTTTCAATACGAATCATCGCTGGCTTAGCCACAGGCTCTCCCTAACCAGTAAATGCTCTTTTCTCACCCTCTTCGGGTTGCGGGTGCCCTCGAGCAAGTGAGGAAACAGGAGGATATGACTTCCCGTCTCCACTCCCTCACTTGCATCCCGCTTCAATTACAGGAAAGCTCGTGAGCTTCTTCGCTGTAGCCTGTGAAGCTAGGTGCGCCGTAGCCAGGGTAGATGGTCGTTGCTGCCATACCTTCGTCGGGTGCGCTACCGAACCACTTCTCGTAAATAGCTGCAAGCGTACCGTCTTGTTTTAGGCATTCGAGGACGCCTTCGACCTGGTTGCGACGGTCTATATCGTCATTACGGAAAGCGTAACCGAAACTACTCTCGGTGTCGACAAAATAAACCTCGGCCATTGTAGGATTTTGTGTAACTGTGTAACGAATGACGGGTGTATCGCCTACCGCAACGTACGCACGGTTGGTGGCAACAGCCTGTATAGCGTCAGCAATTTTGTTGTAGCGCTGAACCTCAAACCCGTAACTCTCGGCGTTTTCAGTTGCCCAGGTATCTGCCGTACTGCCGCTGTTGACTGCGACTGCTTCCCCTTCTAAAGCGCTTAAATCGGCTAACTCGTCAACGTTACTTTTTGCTAGCAAGCTAAGCCCGGTGGGTAAGTACGGCTCGGTAAAGAGCATTTGTTGAGCACGCTCTTCGGTAATGGTAGTCGGCGCAATGATAAAATCAAAACGCTCGGAAAAGAGTCCAGCAAAAATCGAGCCGAAGTTCACATCGACAATTTCGGTGTCGGTGTCGCCTAGTTTGTCAGCGACAGCCTCGAATAAGTCGACCGAGAAGCCAGTCACCTCGCCTTGCGCGGTAGTAAAGGCAAACGGTGCAAGACCGACATCCGCAGCTACACGTAGCGTGTCTTGGGCCATACCAAAACTAACAAGTAAGAGAAAAATTGCCAACAGAGTTTTGCTCATTAGCTTGTTCATAATGTCTCCTTAAGACTTAAGCGCGTGACTACTGAATACACGGGGAAACGAACTGTCCGTAACCGGGTTGCTGCGTTACATGGGTACCGTCAAACACCTGTTGGCCTCGAACGAAGGTACTCACCACCTTTCCTGAAATCTCCCAACCGTCGTAAGGGCTCCACTGCGCAATAGATTGACTTTTTGCTGCTTCAACCGTCCATCGTTTAGACGGGTCTATCACCGTGATGTCTGCATCTGTTCCGACTTGCAGTGTCCCTTTGCGCGGGTGAAGGCCATAGCGCTCGGCGGGACCCTTGGAAAGTAAATCTGCTAACTTGCTTGGATGCAGATTCCGCTTGACCACGCCTTCGCTAAACAGGAGAGGGAACAGCAGTTCTACCCCAGGCATACCCGAAGCATTGTCAAAAATGTTGGGGGCTTGTTTAGCCGATAACGGCCAGGGCGCATGGTCTGAGGTGATAAACGCAACCTCGTCATTGAAAATGCGCTGCCACAGCTCCTCTTTGGTCGCTTCATCCCGCACGGGGGGATTGCATTTGGCCAGTCCCCGGTGTTCGGAAAGGGCTTGTTCGGTGAGCGTTAAGTATTGCGTGCAGGTCTCCGCTGTCACGTCGACGCCCTGCCCTCGGTACCAATTCACGGCGTCGTAGCCTTGCGGAGCCGTTAAGTGGACAATATGTAGCTTGACGGGAAAGTTACGGGCTAGCTCGAGTAGTTTAAGAACCGAGGTCGTTTCAGAGTAGAGTGGGCGGCTCCAGCAGTGCGCTTCGGGGTGCTCCTCGCCTAAAGGGCGCAACTCTTCAATCAGCGGATCGATAATGGCTCCGTTTTCCGCGTGAAAAAGTGCAACTCTACCAACTTTTTGTAGCTCGCGAAAGGTCTTGATAAGCTCAGAATCTGAAATTTTTGGAAAACGATCGGGGTCAGTTTCGTAGGTGGAAAGCTTGAAACCACATACGCCAGCTTGGCTCAGTGAAACGATCTCTTTCCATCCCCCGTGCTTTTTAATAGTGCCAAAAAGCGCAACGTCCACAACGGCCTCTCTCTGAACAACCTTGATTTTGGCTCGGATGAGGTCTGCGTTAGTGATAGCGGTAGGGCGATCGTAGGGCATGTCTATAATTGTGGTGACTCCTCCAACCGCAGCACCCTTCGTAAGGCGCTCTATCCCCTCCTGCTTGTCACTGCTGCTATAGGCGTGTACGTGGGCATCGATTAAGCCTGGAAAGACAAGCTGCCCCGAGTAGTCGTGGGTGGGTGTTAGCCCTTTCGCGGCGTCAATAGAATGAATATTGCTGATACGTCCCCCTTGCAATTCAAGGGCGGCATCTCGCATCACCTGGTTCGGCAGAACAATATCTCCCGAAATAATCACTGTGTCACCCATGAAGTTCAAACTCCTTATCATTTAATGAGATTTCCTTGGCAGCTTTAACTGTCTCCTGAATCAAAAACTCTTTGCGCCCCTCAGCACGAAAGGCAGGGGCAATCGTGCTGAGGGAGCCTTCTAGTGTTCCATCGGTAGAGAAAAAGGCTACCCCAACTGCCCACACTTCATCGTCTATCTCGCCGCAAGAGGTTGCGTAACCTTTGTTTCGAATTCTTTCTATTTCAAAGACGAGCTCCTCTTTCCTCTGAGGGCTAAGAGCTCGGCTCTGTTTGATTAGGCGCCTTATCATCTCTTGATTTAGATAGGGCAACATACACTTAGCCGATGCGCCTCGTAGCAGCGGCAGAACCGCCCCTTTGGTAAAGCTATAGCGTAGGGGATAGCAGCTCTCGATCGCATCTATACAGACAGAGTGACTACGAAAAGGAAGGACAAGAGCGATAGTTTCGCCTGTATTTGTAGCGAGTTCATGCATGGCAGGTTTATAGCGAAAACTGCTGCTGATTTGTGCTTGATAGGCTGCCTCGAGCTGTACACAGCGCGGCCCCAAAATATATGCCCCCTCAGCGTCTTCCTGAATCATACCAACCGCTTTTAACGTAGCAATATACCGGTAAGTGGTGCTGAGCGGTACAGCAAAGTGCTGTGAGAGCTGCTTAGCAGTGCTCGAGGAGTGGCTCGCAAAATAAAATAACATCTGAAGAGTGCGATCCGCTGTTTCCAGGTGTTGCGAATTCACAAAGCAGTCCTCTCCTTAAACCTCTAAGAGCTGCGCATGACTCAATTAACTTCAATGAACTGTGACATGAGTATATGTTGTTGCGCTATTCTCGTCAAGAAGATATTCTCATTTAATGAGAATTGTATTATTTGCTAATTTCTATTGACGTTTCACCGTAGCTAGATGAGAGCGGAGGCGAAGTATAAGAAGCTGAGGTAGTTGCGGGCCAACTTATCGGAGCGGGAGAAGCAGCGGCGGTAGTGCTTAAGCTTACCGATGAAGCACTCGACGAGGTGACGCTCCTTGTAAAGCCCTTTGTCATAGCTGCGCTGCTCTTTGCGGGTTGACCTGGGAGGCACAACTGCTTCTGCGCCCATCTCAGTAAGGAGAAGTGAGGGGACCCCTATAGCTGAGCCATTCTGGATGTGAGTCTAGGCGTCTGTGAGCCGCGTCCAGAATTTGGTCCGGGGAGGACTACCGCATCGGGCCTTGCGAACAGCCTACGACTCTCTCGGCGAACTGTCTAGGAGGCAAATTTCCCAGGGACGAGTGTGGGCGAAACTCGTTATACTCGACCCGCCAAGTTTCGATCTTCTCACGGGCATCTTCAAGGCTTAGAAACCAGTGGATGTTGAGGCATTCATCACGGAACGAGCCGTTAAACGACTCAATGAATGGGTTGTCGGTGGGTTTGCCAGGACGAGAGAAGTCGAGCGTCACCTGATGCTCGTAGGCCCACCGATCCAAGGCCTTACTGATGAACTCACTGCCATTATCCGTCTGTAACTGCTTTGGAAGTCCACGGCAAGCTGAAAGAGCGCGCACAAGTGCGACAACCTGCTCGCCTTTGATGTGCTGATCGGCATGAATGGCTAAACATTCCCTGGTGAACTGATCCATGACGCTCAGAGCGCGGAAGCGTTTGCCGTTAAACAGGGCGTCGGAAACGAAATCCATCGTCCAGCAGTCATTGGCTCTGGTGACGTCGGGACGAATTGTTCGATGACTCGCCATGCGTCTTCTCCGGGGTCTTTTAGCTCTGAGGTTGAGTCCGGCCAGACAGTAGATGCGGTAAACCCGTTTGCTGTTGATGTGCCAGCCCTCACGCTGCAAGAGGATGTGGATGCGCCGATAGCCGTAACGAATCCTTACAGCGGCGATCTCCTCCATGCGCTTACGGATGGGTGCATCGAGCATGGGACGCTTTGGTCGGTAGCGAATGCCTGAGCGGTGGGCACCTAGCACCTTCACGGCTCGACGTTCGCTCACCCTCCAGGCGTCCTGCAGCTTGAGCACGAGTTCCCGCTTGAGGGCTGGCTTTAGAGCTTTTTTCCCAACACGTCCTGCAGCATAGCTTTGTCCAGACTCAAATCCGCCACCAGCTGTTTGAGCTTACGGTTCTCCTCTTCGAGCTGCCGCAGCCTCCTGAGCTCGGAGACGCCGAGTCCACCAAACTTCTTCTTCCAGGCGTAGAACGTCTTTTCAGTCACGCCCATCTTCCGGCACACCTCGGCTGCCGATACCCCAGACTCGGCCTGCCTCAAGGCAAACGCAATCTGCTCCTCGGTGTATCTTGAACCCTTCATCCTGGCCCCTCTCCTTCATCGGGATTGTAGGCCGATTGAGGTAAGTCCGCGCGGACCAAATTTCGGGTAGCAGGTCACACGAGCATCATGCTGACTTCTCCTTACGACCCCGACGCCCGTCTGGGATCAAAACGTTCAGAAAGGTGGACCGGCTACAAGGTACACGTCGCTGAAAGCTGTGATGAGGATAAGGTACATCTACTAACCCAAGTAGCGACAAGTGAGCCCAACCGTCATGACAATCAGCTGGTCCCAACCATTCACCGAAAGCTTCAAGGTAAACAACTCCTACCCGAATTACACCTGGTGGACGCGGGCTATATGGACAGCGAATTGCTTGTTGATAGCCGCACCGACTACGCCGTGACCTTGCACGGCCCGGTCCAGCTCAATCGGCGCTGGCAGGCCAGCACGCCCGACGCCTACGGGATCGACGACTTCACCATCGATTGGAACGCCAAGCAGGTTACTTGCCCCAACAACAAGAAGAGCGTGTACCGGTCAAAACGCAAAGACAAACGCAACAATAATGACCTGATTTATGTGCTGTTCGCAAAAAACGACTGCCTGGCTTGCAAGCAGCGGGCGCGCTGCCACCGCTCGGACAAGCAGGGCCGTGCGGTCGCCTTCAAGCCTAAAGAAAAGCACGAAGCGCTTCAGGCAGCCCGGCAGGCTCAGCAGACGCCCGAATGGCATGAGGTTTATGCAGCGCGTTCAGGTATCGAGGGGACGCTATCTCAGGGTGTAAGGGCCTTTGGCCTACGGCGCTCCTGCTACTTCGGCCTTGCTAAAACCCACTTCCAGCATGAAGCTGTTGCCGCAGCCGTCAATGTGGCCCGACTGGCTGCTTGGTTCGACCATAAACCTCGTGAGACAACGCGTGTCTCACGCTTCGCTAGACTCGCTGCTTAATTTGGAAACAGTATCTTACCGATTCAGTTGCACATCCTTCTCATTTATGTACCTTAAATATTAAGGTTTAAGGGGTATTAAAATGCATGTGCCGCGTGAGGAGAGGAAGTAGGTATGGCTAAGCTTGTGTTCGGAATGAACCAGTCCCTGGACGGCTACGTCGACCATATGGCGTTTGCGCCAAGCCCCACGCTCTTCCCAACCTCGGCGACAGCGGCGAGAGCGAGCTGAGCTTCGAGAACCCGCAGTTCGTGCGTCCGGAAGACGGTGCTGCCGCCCATCTCCAGGTAAGCCTGAAGAACACCGGTGAGCGGCTCCTGAACCCCAGCCTGAGCCTCGAGCTCTATGATAAAAGCGGGACTCAAGTGGACCGCTTCGAGGCTCAGGCAGAGCGCATTTTTCCCGGTACCTCCGTGCGTCAGGATTTCGAGCTGGGTAACCTCTCTCCCGGTGAATACACCGCCGTGGTGATCGCTGACGCGGGTGGTGAAGCCGTCTTCGGGACGCGCTACACCCTCAACGTCGGCGACAGCGACACGCCCTAATGTGGGAGCGGTTCGGCCTGGCGACGGCTTGGTACCCCAGCTGGCTGTTCCGCACCTCCTTGTGGCACTGCGCTCTCGTCTTCTTTACGCTCCTGCTGGTTCCGTCAACTTATTTTGGATAGAGCGACAGCAAGCTACGAAAGCCCGCTTGGGTCGTCGTTTAGGAGGTTTTTTAAGGAATAGCGAGCGACAGCTCGGCCCATAAACTAAAGCCGCATGTCAAG
>JAABUN010005759.1_pt1 | contig 15020 bp, 17 predicted proteins | sample 5559311 | NCBI WGS metagenome assembly JAABUN01 (sample SAMN10711877, study PRJNA513370) | rock metagenome | isolation source: Antarctica rocks | place: Antarctica: Victoria Land, Siegfried Peak sud | reverse complement strand
ACGAGGCATCACCAAACACCCTCTCAGCAGGGGGAAGAACTGCTGAGAACACACCTACCCGACATAACACGGAACCTAGCGGCGACACGCTACTAGCAAGATCGAGCCACCGAGCCGCGACCCACGGCCGCTGGCAGAAACGCCAACCCGACCCCGGCGCCTATCTGTGGCGATCACCCCACGGCTGGATGTACCTCGTCACCGACCACGGCACCCTCAACCTCGGCAGAACCGCGTACGCACACGCCCTGTGGCACACCACGCTGGCCTACACGGGTGTGGATGCTCAAACCCTCACCGCCTGACTTGGCCCAGCCGGGTTATGAGGCGATGCCCTTGGCCAGGGTGCGGATCAAGAGCTGGCTGACCTCATGGTTGGTGGCCGAGTCGGTCTGCAGCATCAGCTGGGCGGCGAACAGGGTGGTCCAGGTGTGGATGGCAACCCAGTCGGCGGGTAGGTCGGAAGCGATGGAACCGTCGGCTTGGCCCCGGATGATCAGCAGACCGAGGGTGTCGGGGTCGCCCCAGGTGTCCGGGTCGACGAGGGCGTTGTCGGCGAAGATCAGACCGAGCACTGGACCGAGCTGGACGATCTCGGTGCAGGCGCGCTGCAAGCCGGCCAGACCTGAACCCTCGTCGGGCCGGGAGCAGGCGAGAGCCTGGGCAAACCGGTCGCGGCACTCGACGTCGACCGCCGCCACCAGCTCGGCCCGGTTGGTGAAGTGCCGGTTGAGCGTCGTACGCCCGACCCCGGCGGCGTCGGCCACGTCGCCCAGGGAACGAGAGTTGTCCGCCGCCCACGAGGTGACCGCCGCCTCGACGATGTCCCGGCGGGTGCGACTGGACTTCCCGGAGCCGGTGGCGACTGACACGGTCTGAGTCTAGGAGCGGAACATCTATTGACCAAAACGGAGCATGAGTGTTCCACTTGGGTCATGCCGATCTCCTCCATCCGCCGCTGGCGGGACCGCCTGATCAGACTCCAGGTCGCAGCGCTCGGGGCGGCAGCCGTGGGGGTGGCGGCACGCTGGGCTCTGGCTCCGGCCCCGGGCTGGCTCGTCCCGCCCGGGGTGGTGATCCTGGCCGGGGCCGCGGCCCTGTTGCTGTTCCGGCGCCGCGCCCTGACGATCGCCGTCGGGGTCACGGCCGCGGCCCTGGTGGCCGGACGGATCCTGTCTCGCCCCGCCGCACTGGAAGGCCTCGGCCACGGTGCGTCAGGGGCGGCGGAGACTTTGGAGGCGGCTGGGGTCATCCTGGCCCTGGTCAGTGGACTCGCAGCCTTGCTTCTCACCGCCCGGATCTCCTGGACGAGCCGCCGGGCCGCCGGGCAGCCCGTTCCGTGGCTCCGTGGGGCGCAGGTGGTGGGGCTGCTGCTGCTCGCTCCGGTCTGCGCGGAATACCTGGCGGCGTACGACAGCTCCACCGGCCACCCGGCCCAGCTGCTCGGCGGCCTACTGATCTTCGTGCCCCTGTACGGCTGCCCCGCCCTGCTCATCCGCGAGACCGCCCGGCGCGCGGGGCTCGGCTCGACCGGCATCCTGCTGCTCGGGACCGCCTTCGGGCTCCTGCAGGCGGGAGTGGTCGACCAGTCCCTCTTCAGCCCGGACTACCGCGCGATCGAGGGCTGGTCCGATGGCTTCCGCGCCACCCTGATCGCTCCGTTGGGGATCAGCGTGTTCAACCTGCTCAGCTTCGTGGGCGGGCACGCCCTGTTCAGCATCGGTGCCCCGGTCGCGCTGGTCGAAGCCGCGCGACCCCAGGACGCCGGCCGGCCCTGGCTGAGCCGCGGTGGACTAGCGGTGACCGCCGCCTTGTATCTGGCGGCGTCCGGCCTGGTGCTCAGTGACCACCTCAGCACCGAGACGTCGCACGCCTCGTCCGGCCAGATCATCGCTTCAGTGGGCGCCGTCCTGCTGTTGATCGCCGCCGCCCTGCGCCGGCGCCGGCCCCGCGGGCCGGTCCCCGAGCGGTCCGCTCCGGCGGTGCTGGTGGTGTTCGCCGCGGCGCTGGTCCTGGCCGCGGTGAACGGGTTCGCTGCCGAGACCTGGACCGGTGTCGCGCAGACGCTCGCCACCTACGGTCTCGCCTTCGCGGGGTTGCTGGTGTTCTCCGCACGGCCCGGGTGGAGCGGCCGACACGTCGCCGTGGTGGCCGCGGCCCCGCTCCTGGTCCGGGGGGTCCTGGCCTTCACCTACCCGCCTCTGATCGGGGAGGTGGCGGACGCGGCCAAGTACGGTCACAACGCCGTGATGTTGGGGATCGTGCTGGTAGCCCTGGCGATCGCGCTCCGGCCCGCGACCGGCTCCAGAACCGGTGGGGTCGGCCCAGGGGTCGATACCGTCGGGTCACCGGACCGGCGGCCGGGTAGAACTGCCGGGTGATTGATCTGCGCTCCGACACCGTCACTCGTCCCACGCCGGCCATGCGGGAGGCGATGCTGGCGGCACCGGTGGGTGACGACGTGTACGACGAGGACCCGACGGTGCACGAGCTGGAGGCCCGGACGGCGCAGCTGCTGGGCCACGAGGCCGGTCTGTTCTGCGCCACCGGTTCGCTGGCCAACCTGCTGGGGGTCTGGCTGCTGGTCGCGCCGGGCCAGGAGGTGCTGTGCGACGTCGGCGCCCACATCGCCCGGGCCGAGATGGGGGCGCACGCTGCGGTGCACGGGCTGACCATGCGGACCTTCCCCTCCGAACGCGGCCGGCTGGACGTCGACCAGGTCCGCAAGATCATCGCCCCGAATGCCGGGCCTTACCTGGTCTCCACGGCCGCGGTCGCCGTGGAGAACACCCACAACTTCGGCGGCGGGACCGTCCAGGACCTCGAGCAGCTCCAGGCGGTCGAGGCGCTCTGCCGGGCGAACGGCATCGCCTACCACCTCGACGGGGCGCGGCTGTGGAACGCGCACGTGGCCACCGGGGTCTCGTTGGAGACGTACGGTCGGTTGTTCGACACCGTCAGTGTCTGCTTCTCCAAGGGGATGGGAGCGCCCGTCGGGTCGGTGCTGGTCTCCGGCGCCGCCAACATCGCCCGCGCCCGGGTGCAGCGCAAGCGCCTCGGCGGTGGCTGGCGACAGGCGGGAATGCTCGCGGCGGCGGCCAGCTACGCTCTCGACCACCACCTGGACCGCCTGGCCGACGACCACGCCGCCGCCCGGGCCTTCGCCAACGCGGTCAGCGCGCACGCCCCTGCGGCGGTCGACATCGCCTCCCTGGCCACCAACATCGTGGTCGTCGACACGGGTACCGCACCGGCCGGTCCGATCGCGGCCGCGGCGGCGGAGCACGGCGTACGGGTGTCGGCGCTGGGCCCGTTCATGCTCCGTGCGGTCACCCATCTCGACGTGAGCACGAACGAGGCGGCCGAGGCCGGCCGGATACTGGGGGAGCTGCTGCGGGAAGTCTGATTCTGACTCGCTGGTGGCCTCGACACGCCGCAGAGAGGGCGTGGCGACCCGACGGGTGAGTCAGAACCAGGATCAGTCCAGGTGCCGCACGGTCGGCCAGAGCTCGGCCCAGCTGCGGACGGGTTCCCGGCAGATCGCGACCGGGGCCCCCTCCTCCTCGTTGTCGAGGTCGCTGCCGCTGGCCAGCCGGGTCACCGTCCGGCAGCTCGCGAAGTCGTCCTCGAGGGAGCGGAGCTGGCCCCCGACGACCACCACGGTCCTGGTCCCGGCCGGGGGCTGTGCGACGTCGAAGAGCGCGACGTGACCGCTGAACACCCCGACGTCGGGGTGCCTGCTGAAGCGGTCCACGGCCCCGGCCTCGCCGTAGTTGCTCGCCAGCAGGACGGCTCCCGGGTCGATCCGGACCGCCTCGTCGATCACCGAGTCGATCTGGCCGACGTACGCCGGCCAGCCGATCTGGTCGCCCACGGACTGGTTGAGGCTGGGGATGGGCGACGCCGCCAGCACGGGTTCAGGGAGCGCCGGGAGGTTGATGACCACATTCGTCGCCACGTGCAGCCCGACCAGACCGAGCACCAGCGCCCGCCGTCTCAACCCGCCCTGGGCCCAGTCGGCCACCGGGACGCAGCCCAGGGCGAAGACCACCGCCAGCACGCCGTACGGGTAGTAGAACTGCGCCCCACCGGCGATGGTCAGCCCGACGCAGACCGCCAACGCCACGGCGACGAAGCCGAGATCGCGCCACTGTGCAGCCCGGAGCAGCCGGACCAGACCCGCCACGATGCAGAACACCAGCAGCGGACCGATCATCACGAGCAGCATCGGGATGGTGGAGATCCGCACCTCGGACCCGTTGCTCGCGCTCAACGCGCCGCCCATGGCCAGCTGCGGCAGCCCGTGGCTGAGCTGCCAGCCGACGTTGGGCAGCGCGATCAGCAACGCCAGCCCCGCCGAGACGAACAGCCAGCGGGAGGCGAGCACCCGGCGCGGCCCGACCAGCGCCAGGCCCGCCAGCACCGAGAGGACCAGCATCAGGATCAGCCACTTGTTGTACGTGCTCAGTCCGATCGCGGCCCCGGCCAGCAGCCACCAGCGCGGGTCCCGGCGCACTGCACGCAGAGCGGCGAGCAGCACCACCGGCCAGACCACCAGATCCAGCGACGACGTGAGCAGCACGTGCCCGAAGCTGAGCGTCATGGTGCCGAACGCGTAGCCCCACGCGCTGATCCCCTGCGCCAGCCGGCTGCCGCCGACCTCCCGGGTGATCAGCGCGATCACCAGCACCGACCCGGTGGCCAGCAGGATCGCCGGCAGCCGGAGGGCCCAGAGCTCGTCGGCCAACCCGGTGGTCCAGCGGGCGAGGGCGGGGGTCAGCGGCGGCTGGTCGACGTAACCCCAGGCCGGCGGCAGCATCCGGAAGTAGGGCTCGTCGCGGTGGTAGTCGTACCGGCCGCTCAGCAGCGCCAGGGCCGCGGCCAGAGCGGCGGCAGCGAGCAGCACCGGGGTCCAGGCATAGCGGGTCGGAGCTCCTGGAGCAGCGGCGTGGGTCGGCCGTGTCCCCGTGCTCATCGGCTGCCCACCCCCGTCACGCTACCGGCCTGTCGGTGGCTCAGCGGGGCTGTCATACGGTTGGCGGCATGCTGATCGCACACCTGGGACATTCCGCCGTGCTCGTGCAGACCGACGCGGCTCGGATCCTGCTCGACCCGGGGAGCTTTTCCGACGCGTGGCACGGACTCACCGACCTGGACGCGATCCTGGTGACCCATCTGCACCCCGACCACCTCGATCCCGAGCACGTACCGGCCCTGCTCGCGGCCAACCCGAAGGCCAAGGTGCTCGTCGAGCCCTCCATCCTCGGCCTGGTCGCTGACGGGACCCTGCCCGCCCTGGGCGAGGCCCGCCCCCTGGCGGTCGACGAGCAGACCACGGTGGGGGACGTGCTGATCACCGGGGTGGGCGGTCAGCACGCGGTGATCCACCGGGACCTGCCCCAGATCGGCAACGTGGGCTTCGTCCTCCGCTCGGAGGGCCAGCCCACCTTCTTCCACCCCGGCGACGCGTTGGACACCGTTCCGGCCGGGGTCGACGTGCTGGCGGTGCCGGCGTACGGGCCCTGGGCGGCGATGAAGGAGACGGTCGACTTCGTCCGGGCGGTCGGGGCGTTGGAGGGTTTTCCGATCCACGACGAGCTGCTCAGCGAGCGCGGCCGGGGCCTGATCCGGTCTCGGGTCACCGACATGACCAGCACCCGGCTCGTGGACCTGCGCAGTGGCGCCGGCCACCATTTCTGAGGGAGCAGACGATGCGTGTCGTCATCGCCGGAGGCCACGGACAGATCGCCCTCATCATCGAGACCCTGCTGACCGAGGCCGGCCACCAGGTCGTCGGGATCATCCGGTCCGCCGACCAGACATCCGATCTGGCCGCAGTGGGAGCCGAACCCCTGCTGCTCGACCTGGAGAGCTCTGACGTCGAGTCCCTGGCCGAGGCCCTCGTGGGTGCCGACGCGGTGGTCTTCGCCGCCGGTGGGGGGCCCTCCAGCGGTGCCGCCCGCAAGCTCACCGTGGACCGGGACGCGGCCGTGCTGCTGGCCGATGCCGCCGTTCAGGCCGGGGTCCGCCGCTACGTGATGATCTCGGCGATGGCCGCCGACGGCTTCGACCCGGACTCCGACGAGGTGTTCCAGATCTACCTGCGGGCCAAGAGCGAGGCGGACGCCGCCGTCCGGGCCCGGGACCTGGACTGGACGATCATCCGACCCGGCGGGCTGACCGACGACCCGCCCACGGGTCGGGTCCAGGTCGCGGATTCGACCGGACCCGGCTCGGTCCCGCGGGCCGATGTGGCGGCTGCGGTCGTCGAGGTGCTGCTCAGCGGGGCAGGGATCGGCGCCCAGTTCGAGCTGGTCGCGGGCGAGGTCGACCTCCGGACGGCTCTGCAGGGCCTCTGAGGTCACGGCCCGCACCTCGCGGCCCGCGATCACGAGCGGGATACGGCCAAGCTGGAGATCCGGAAGGTCGGTGGCTCCACTCGCAGGTTGTCCCAGACGAAGGACGGCACCTGGCCGAAGAAGTCGTGGGCGAAGTCGGCGCAGACCCCGATCAGTTGGGTGTCGTGCGCGGCCAGGTCGAAGCGCATCGTCCGATCCTGGATCCAGAACCCCGGCGGCCGGACGGCCAGCAGGAACTTCCATCATCCGGGGGTGGATCACGTCGTAGGCGAACCTCGGGCTGCCCGCCCGGACCCTGAACCGGCCGTTGAACTCCTCGCTCTCGACGTGCACCTCCTTGCCGCCGCCGGCCCCCCGACCGACAGCGCCGGGAAGTCGAAGGGCAGCAGATGGCGGTGACTACTTCCTGGTGCGCATGGGTGACCGTCTGGGTGTGCGAGCGTCCTTCGCTGTCGGTGGAGGTCGTCGTGCTGGTGGTCTGCCGGTGGTGCTCGAAGGCCTCCACCGGCAACCCGTCGTTGAAGCCCCGCAGCACCTTCGCCGTACGGTGGCCCGAACCGGCGGTGGTCAGGCGGAACTTGGCGATCAGGCTGTCGTCCTGGCCGACCAGCACCCAATCGGGTCGACCGTGGAAGCCGAAGAACGGCGGGGCGGGGGTCTGGGCGTACGGAGCCAGGGCGGCCGGGTCGATGGCCCGGGCGACGGGCTCCAGCCGGTCCAGGTAGGCCTCCAGCTCCTCGGGGTCCTCCGGTGCACCGACGGCCACCAGGGCGGCGCCGTCGATGCTGAGGTCCACCGGGAGGCCCGCCTGGGCGAGACCGGCGATCGCGGCCAGCACCGGGGGAGCCAGCAGGGCCCGGGCATAGCCGGCGTCGGCGTCGGCGCACTGGACCAGGAGACCGGGTTCGAGATCGACGCTGCGATAGCGGACGCCGCTGCGTGGCCGGCCGGCCGAGACGAACAGATCGGGCAGGGGGAGGGGCAGGGCCAGGCTGGCCACCCGGGCGTCGAACTTCCCGCCGCCCCCGTAATAGCGGTACTCGAAGACCCGGAACGGGATACCGGAGCGGGTCCGACCGGCGATCCCCTCGTCGGCGTCGCGCTCGAACCCGAGCCCGAAGGGCGGGGCGTGGTGGTCCAGGACCGAGCTCAGTGCTGGGGTGGACTCGAAGATCCAGCCCCGGTCCCGGAGCGCGCGGATGTAGCGGCGGCGACGGATCACGAAGAAGGCGACCACTCCCAGCGCGACCACGATGATCGAGATGACGATGACGGCCGTGGTGGTGCTGCTCACCGTCGGTCGACCCCCTGACTAGGGCGGGCCCGGGGCCGCCGTGTCGACCTGAGCTGCCGTGTCGACCTGAGCTGCCGTGTCGACCGGGGACCGGCGGCGCGGCGCCAGCTCGACGACGTACATCGCGGCCAGGATGGCGAGCCCGCCGACCACCATCCGTACGGTGATCCTCTCCCCTCCGAGGGCCACCGCGAACGCCGCGGTCCAGACGGGTTCCATGGCCATCACCACCGCCGCCCGGCTGGCCTCGACCCGGGCCTGGGCCCAGGTCTGCAGGACCATGGTCAGGGCCCCGGCGACCAGACCGAGGTAGACCAGCACTCCCCAGTCGTACGCCGTCCGGGGCAGCTGCAGCCCGACGCCGGAGCCGGGGGTGGGCCAGAGGGCGGCCAGCCCGCAGACCACGGTGATGGTCACCGACTGCACCAGGCTGAGGCTGATGGCCGAGCCCGGGGTGCTGAGCCGGCCGGTCGCCAGGATGTGGCCGGCGTAGATGACCGCCGACGCCAGGGTGAGGAGCTCGCCGTAGCCGACGGAGAAACCGCTCAGCGAGAGCACCCCCAGCCCGACGGTGGCCAGGCCGACGGCTAGCCAGACGGCCGGGCTGACCCGGGTGCGCAGGATCAGCGCGGCGAGCAGCGGGGTGAGCACCACGTACAGGCCGGTGATGAAGCCGGACACGCTGGCCGCGGTGTGGGCCAGACCGAAGGTCTGCAGGATCTGCGCCCCCCCGTAGAGGACGCCCAGCAGCACCCCGTCGCGCACCGTCCGCGACGACATCCGCAGCTGCCGACCCGCGATCAGGGCCAGCCCGGCACTGGCGATGGCGAACCGGACGGTGAGCAGGTCGGTGACCGGGATCCGGGTGACCACGTCGTGGATCAGGACAAAGGTCGATCCCCAGGCTGCGGTCATGGTCAGCAGGGCCAGGAAGGCCAGCCGCTCCGTACGCGCCGTCGGCTCCGGACCAGAACGCGGGGACGATACCGGCCCCAGCCTAGGCTCCCGCCCGCCCGTCGAGGGACGGCTGCTCAGACCACGATCAGGGTAATGGTGGAGCCCTTCGGGGCCTGGGCCCGCGCACCGGGTTGGCTGGAGACCACCCAGCCGATGCCGATGTAGTTGACCGCGGCGGGTTTGACCTCGGTCTTGACGCCAGCGGCCGCCATCACCTGCTCGGCCTCCTGGACACGCATCCGGACGACGTTGGGCACCATCACCAGCGGCGGGCCCAGCGAGCTGGTCACGGTGACGGTGTCGCCCCGGTGTCCCGAGCCCGACCCGGGATCCTGGCTGATCACCAGACCCGCGGCTACCTGCTCCGAGTTGGCCTGGGCTTGCACGACCGTGAACCCGGCCTTCTTGAGGGCGGCGACGGCCTTCGCGGCGTTCTGACCGGTGTAGTCGACGATCTTGATCGGCTCGGGTCCGGCGGACACCGTTAGGTTGATCTTGCTGCCGCGCTTCAGGCTGGCACCGGGTTTCTTGGCCGCCTTGGTCACGATGCCTTCCGCGACCGATTCGCTGTACCGCTTGGTCAGCTGGCCCAGCGACAGGTTGGCCTTGGTCAGCGCCTCACCGGCCGCGGCCTGGGACGACCCGACCACGGTGGGCATCGCGTAGCGCTCGGGCCCCTTGGAGACCACGGCGTCGATCTCGCCGCCCTTGATGATCTTGACCCCGGCCGCGGGGTCGGTCCTGATCACCATCCCCTTGTCGACCGACTCGCTGTAGCTGGTCTCGAAGTTGACCCGGAGGTCGGACTGGCCGGCGGTCTGCTCGGCCTCGGCCTGGCTGAGGGAGCCCAGGGCGGGTGCGGTGGTGAACCGACCCTCGGTCAGGTACCAGCCGGCCAGCAGCGCGCCGGTGGTGAGCAGCAGGACCAGCAGCAGGGCCAGCCAGCCGCGACGGCGCTTGCGGGCCTGCCGCGCTCGGGCCTGCGACCGCGCACCCGGGTCCGGATGCCCCCGCTGCTCTCGGGGCTTCGACGGGGCCGCAACCTCGGACGAGCCGGTACGACCGGTCGGCTGGGCCACCACCGGGGGCGGGGCGTCGACCACGGTCGGGGGTGCGTAGATCGGCGCAGCCCGGGTGGGCGTGGTGGGCGCCGAGGGTACGAGCTGGGTGGCCTCGAAGTCGGCGCGGTCCCGGACCCGGGGGGCGGGGGCGGACGGCACCGAGCTGAGGTCCTGGGTCAGCTCCGGGTCGTCGAGGCGGCCCTCCCGGAGGGCGGCCCTGACCCGGCGAACCTGGGTCAGCAGCACCCGGGCGTCGTGGGGTCGCCGATCAGGGTCGCGAGCGGTCGCCCGGGCCAGCAGGGCGTCGAGGTAGGGCGGTATCGGACCGGCGGTGCGGAAGCTCGACGGCGCGGGCACGTCGTGGTGCACGTGGGCGTACGCGACCTGGATCGGGGTTTCACCCGTGTGCGGCTTGCATCCGGTCAGGAGCTCGAACAGCACGATGCCGGCGCTGTAGACGTCGGAGCGGGCGTCCGACCGGCCGCTCACCACGAGCTCGGGCGGCAGGTAGGACACCGTCCCGATCAGCAGCCCCTGGGTGGCGGTCTGGGTCTGCGACGAGATGGCCTTGGCCAGCCCGAAGTCGGCGACCTTGATCTGGTTGCGCAGGCTGATCAGCACGTTCTCGGGCTTCACGTCCCGGTGCACCAGGCCCGCATCGTGGGCCGAGGCCAGCGCGGCCAGCACCGGCTCGATCACCTCCAGGGCCCGGAGCGGGGTGAGAGGTGCCTCCCGGGTGATCACGTCGCGCAGGGTGTCGCCGTCGACGTACTCCATCACGATGTAGGGCCGGGTGGTGTGCCCGTCGGTCGCGTCCTGGCCCTGGTCGAACACCGAGACGACATTGGGGTGCGACAGGCGGGCGGCGGCCCGCGCCTCCCGGTCGAACTTCCGCGCGAACTCCTCGTCGTCGCCGAGGCCGATGTGCATGATCTTGACCGCGACCGTACGGGTCAGGCGGGTGTCCACCGCCTGGTAGACCGTGGCCATCCCGCCGCGGGCGAGCCGTTGGGTGATCCGGTAGCGGCCGTCGAGCAGCCGCCCGACCAGGGCGTCCGCCGACCGGGTGCCGAGAGGGTCGGACGTGCGCGCTCCACCTGACGCATCGCCAACGCTCGTCATGGTCACGCCTGCTCCGAACACGGTGGGGAAGGTGGCCGTGCTGGCCCCGGGACCCAGGACCTCCGTCCGGGTTTCCGGGTTCACTGTAGAAGCCGGAGCGGGCCGAGGCGGGCCCGGCGCGCCGTCCGCCGGCCACCGGCCGCGCTGCTGGTCCGCTTCGTCCCCCATCATCCGAGGATGCCTCAGGCCGGCTGTGAGCCTGGTCTGACTGCCTCGTAGACCGCGGCGAAGTCGGAGTCGCCGTAGCCCGCCGTCTGGGCGGCGGTGAAGGTGTCGCGTACGGCGCCGATCACCCGTGCGTCGAGACCGACCCGTTCCGCGGTGGCCACGATCAGGCCGAGGTCCTTGAGGGCGCCATCCACCTCGAACGACGGGGTGTAGTCCCCGGCGAATGGCGCGGCCCTTGACCTGGGCGTACGGGCTGCCGGTCGGGCCGTCGGCGATCGCCTCCAGGAACAGCTCGGGGGGCAGACCGAGCTCCCCGGCGAGGGCGAGCGACTGGGCGGTGGCCGCGGTGAGCGAGAACACCCAGGCGTTGCCGGCCAGCTTGAGGGCGGAGCCGGCGCCGAGCTGGTCGCCCGCCCAGACCGTCCGGCTCGCGACGGCCGCCAGCACCGGTTCGACCCGCGGGCGAAGCGCCGGGTCGCCGCTGGCCAGCACGACCAGGGTCCCGTCCTCGGCGGGCTTCTTGGTCCCCAGCACCGGCGCGTCCAGCATGCTCAGCTTCTGCTCGGCCGCGAGCTGGCCGAGCTCGGTGGCGCCCTCCCCCCGACCGTCGCGGTCTGCAGCCAGACCGCCCCGGGCGCGAAGGAGCCGGCCGCTCCCGCGACCACCTCCCGGGTGGCGTCGAGGTCGAAAAGCATGGTGACCACGACCTCGGCCCCGTCGACCGCCTCGGCGGCGCTCCGGGTGGCCGTGGCTCCGTCGGACTCCAGCGCCGCGGCTCGGGCGGGGCTGCGGTTCCACACCCGTACGGTGTGACCGGCCCGGACCAGGTTGCGGACCATCCCGGCCCCCATCGTGCCGATCCCCAGAACGGTGACATCCATGCGGCCTCCCAGCCGGAATAATTGAACTCTAAATTACCTTGTGACGACACCAACGCCGAACAGGAGCAATGCTGATGGAACTCGGAATCACGACCTTCGCAGAGATCTCAGATCCCACGGTCTCACCGGGCGAGCGACTGCGCCAAGTGGTCGAGGAGGCCAAGCTGGCCGACGAACTGGGCCTCGACGTCTACGGTATCGGCGAGCACCACCGCCCGGACATGGCCGCCTCCGCGCCCGAGATCATCCTGGCCACCATCGCCGGGGCCACCAAGAACATCAAGCTGACCAGTGCGGTCACCGTGCTCAGCTCGGCCGACCCCGTACGCGCCTTCCAGAACTTCGTCACCCTCGACCTGCTGTCCAACGGCCGTGCCGAGCTGATGGCCGGCCGGGGGTCGTTCACCGAGTCCTTCCCGCTGTTCGGCTACTCCCTGGGCGACTACGACGACCTGTTCGCCGAGAAGCTCGACCTGCTGCTCGCGCTCCGTGAGGAGGGCCCGGTGACCTGGTCCGGTAAGTTCCGGGCGCCGCTCGACGGGGTCACCGTGCACCCCCGGCCCGAAGGTCGCCCGCTGCCCATCTGGCTGGCGGTCGGTGGCACCCCGAACTCGGTCATCCGCGCCGGCACCCTCGGGCTGCCCCTCGCGCTGGCCATCATCGGCGGCCAGCCCGCCGCCTTCGCCCCGCTGGCGGACCTCTACCGCCGGGCGCTGGAGTACGGCGAGCACGACCTGGCCACCCCGCTGGCGGTGCACGCCCACGGTTACCTGGCCACCGACCAGGCTCAGGCCCGGGCCGACTTCCTGCCCGGCTACCGGCAGACCTTCGCCACCATCGGTCGCGAGCGCGGCTGGGCCCCGATGTCGGACGCGGCGGTCGAGAGCCTGATCGCCCCCGACGGGGCTCTCTTCTTCGGCCACCCCGAGGAGGTCGCAGCCAAGATCCTCCGGCTCGACGAGCAGCTGGGCGGGCTGAACCGCTTCGAGATGCACGCCTCGCACGTCGACCACGCCAAGACGATGAAGTCGATCGAGCTGTTCGCCACCGAGGTCGCCCCCCTGGTCCGAGCCGAGAGGAAGTCCAAGGTCGCCGTCTGAGGCCCGGCGCGGGTGATCAGGCGATACTCGTGCCATGACGGTCTTGATGGGGCTCGACGCCCGGCTCCGGTTGGCCCGGCTGTACCTGTGCACCGACGCCCGAGAGGCCCAGGGCGACCTGGCCGGCTTCCTCAAGGCGGCGTTCGCCGGTGGGGTGGACATCGTCCAGATCCGGCAGCCGGGGATGAACCCGGAGGCCGAGCTCGAGGCGCTGCAGGTCGCCCGGGAGGCGGCGGGGACCCGCGGGATCGTCAGTGTCAACGGCTCGGCGAAGCTGGCCGGGGCGTTCGCCGCCGACATGCTCCACCTCGGTCAGGACGACGGTCGAGCGCGACGGGCCCGCAAGCAGCTGCACGAGTGGGCCCTGGTCGGTCGGTCGGTGCACACCGGGGACCAGCTGGACCAGGCCCTGGCTGACGACGACGTGGACTACGTCAGCATCGGTCCGGTGCGCGCCACCCCGATCGAGCCCGGGGTGCCGCCGGTCGGTCTCGAGCTCATCCGTCAGGCCGCCCAGGCGGCGCCGGTCTTCGCGCCCGAGTCGAAGCCCTGGTTCGCTGTCGGGGGCATCGACGCCGACAACCTCGACGCGTTGATCGCGGCCGGGGCCCGTCGGATCGTCGTGGTCCGGGCCATCACCGAGGCCGACGACCCGACCGCCGCGGCCCAGGTGCTGCGGAGCAAGCTCCAGCAGGCCTGGCGGGCGGATCCGGCCAGCGAGCGCTACTCGATCCAGGCCGCGGCCGGCGGTCCCCGCCGGTGACCCGTGCCCGGTGGCGCCTCGTCGCCCTCGTCGCCCTCGTCGTGCTGCTCGTACTGGCGGGTGTGGGCTACATCTTCGGGACCGACTCCGACCCGGGCACGGCGGCCGCGCCGAGCACCAGCACTTTCCCTCCCGCCGATCCTACGACGGCACCGTCCGAGCGGGACCCCGAGAGCGGGTTGCGCTGGGTGGAGGTCGGCGCCCTGCCGCGGGAGGCGCAGCGGACGGTGGCCCTGATCGAGGACGGGGGGCCCTATCCGTACGCCAAGGACGGGCGCCACCTTCGGCAACCGGGAGCGCATCCTGGCGACGCAACGCTCCGGCTACTACCGCGAGTACACCGTGGTCACCCCGGGTGAGGGGGACCGCGGCGCCCGTCGGATCATCACCGGGGACGACGACCGGCAGTTCTTCTACACCGCCGACCACTACGACTGGTTCGTCCGGGTCCGTCGGTGAACCCGGCCGCCCTGCTGGACGGTTCCCATACCCCGGGGGTCTACCGGGTGACGGACGCCGCCGAGGCGGTCACGTCCGCGCTGTCGGAGGCAGGCTGGCGTACGGCGGTGGTGCCGGGGGTCGACTCGACGACCGGATTCTACACAGCGGTCGCGGCGGCGCTGGTCCTGCCCGACTACTTCGGCCGCAACCTCGACGCCCTCTGGGACTGCCTGACCGACCTCGACGCACCCACCGCCCTGGTGCTGCTCGACTGGACCCGGTTCGCGCGGGCCCGACCCGAGCGCTGGGCGGCGCTCCTCGCCCTGCTCACCGAGCGCACCAAACAGGCCCCGCCGTTCGCTCTGGTTCTGGCCTGAAGCTGAACGGCTAGAACTCGCGGCGTACGGCGGCGTCGGCCAGCGCGGTCAGCCCCACCCGGCCGGGATCGGTCACCTCGGCCTCGGCCAGCGCCTCCATGGCCCGGTCGTAGCCCTGCCCGATCATCGCCTCCACCGCGTCCCTGGCGCCCGTCTCGACCAGCAGTCCGCGCAGCTCCTCCACCCCGGCCGGGTCCAACCCGGGGTCACCGAGCAACCGGGCCAACAGCTCGCGCCCGGCGGCGGAGGCGTGCTCGTAAGCCTGGGCGATCAGCACCGTCCGCTTGCCCTCGCGCAGATCGTCCCCGGCCGGCTTGCCGGTCACCTCGCTGTCCCCGAACACCCCGAGCAGGTCGTCGCGGAACTGGAACGCCCGACCGAGAGGCGACCCGTACGCCGCCAGACCTGCCTGCAGCCGGTCGTCGGCCCCGCCGAGCGCCGCGCCGATCTGGCACGGCCGCTGCACGGTGTAGCGGGCCGATTTGTACTCCACCACC
>JAABUN010005758.1_pt1 | contig 15020 bp, 17 predicted proteins | sample 5559311 | NCBI WGS metagenome assembly JAABUN01 (sample SAMN10711877, study PRJNA513370) | rock metagenome | isolation source: Antarctica rocks | place: Antarctica: Victoria Land, Siegfried Peak sud | reverse complement strand
ATTTCGTTACCCCCACCAAGTGAGCCGTCAGCCGTGTGACGCTATGACTACCGCTCCTATTTCGGTTCATCACCCAACTCTACCGGTAGCCAGCTCAAACGTTTGTGGAAACTGAAAGTCTTGGACTAAAGTCCATAGTTTCAACTGGCGGGCTGGGACAATGAAACGAGCTTTCTCTGGTCACGCAGCACGGCTTGGCTGCGTCGGCTGCGTGACCTCAGCCCCGAGATTCCGCTCAAAGTCAACGTCCGCACGCCCGAAGACGTCAGGCGAGCTAAAGAGACGCTCAATGCGAACATCGTAGAAACCCCACTAGCTTACGCGACTCCTGAACTGCTCGAGACAGCCAGGAGCTTGCGGATAAAAGTCATGATTATCGAGTCGAGCCGCTCCCGTGAAGCGTTTAGGCGTGTGCTCGAGCTAGGGGTAGAGATGATCAATCTCGACCACGCCGACATCTTTTTAGAAGTAGAGAGAGACTTTAGACGCGGAGAGGTGGAAACGTAATGAGCTTTATCGCAGCGGTTTGTTTCGATTCAGGGGATACGCTGGTTGACGAGGGGACAGAAGTCCGTGACGAGCAAGGTGTCGTTCTCCGCGCGGAACTCATCGAGGGTGCCGCCGTGACCATTCAGGCCGTCAAAGCTTTGGGGTATCCGGTGGCGCTCGTCGCCGACGGTCTCGTCGACAATTTTACCAACGTCTTGGGCCACGCCGGTATCTGACCGCTCTTTGACGTTATAGCTATTTCTGAAACGCTCACGGTTGAGAAGCCTCACCCACGGATGTTTCGCCATGCACTCGAGCAGTTAGGCGTCAACGAGCAAGATTACAACAGGGTTGTGATGGTCGGCAACAACCTGGAGCGTGACATCGCGGGAGCGAACGCGTTGGGTCTTATAACTACCTGGCTCGACTGGTCACCGCGCCGCTCTAAAGTGCCGCAAAATGCGCTCGAGGTACCCGATTACGTCGTTCGCACTCCTGGAGAGATACTCGGCATCCTCACCAAGATTGAAACCGAAAACGTTTAGATGACGAACTCCACGGTAGGTCTGACACACCTTCAAACAAACTGGAGGTTTTGCGAGAGTTTACTTCGTCTTCAAAATCTCCCAGGCGAAAACCGATACCAGGTGGAGCCGTAAAACGCAGTTCGCCTGAGCTGCTCGCCCTAAGCACAGAGTTTAGTCATAGTGACGTTCGCAACCTGACGACAAGGAGCCACTGAAACGATGTAGCAGCGCCAGTCGTTCCAAAATAGCGCGTCGGTTGCGTCATGTCTGCACCTGACCTGATATCCCTGGTAGTTTACTCATGACGATGAAGATCAACCTGCCCGTTTACAACCACGCCGGATTGCGGCGAGTAACGCAGCTCAGGCCGTTTCTAAAACCGGACGACACGCTGATGGTGGTCTCGGGCAACGTCGACAAACCGCTCAACTTGGTCTGGGTCGCCCAGAGTCTCAGCTTTTTAGAAGGTTTTCCTGCGCGTGTGCTTGTCGCCACAGCGGGGCTGGCGCATCTCGAGCAACTAGCCGGGGCCGAATTGAACACACAGGGTCTCGTGTATATTTACGAACCGAATTTTGCCAACGTCCCCGAGTTTTCGTGGGACGCGGCGACGACCCTGAAAAATCTCGAGCAAGCCGCTGCGACCGTACGTTTACGTGGGCAACGGGTCGCTTTCAAACCCACCGGCAGACCGCTCGCGCAGGCGTCTTTGCAAAAGCACGGCTGGCACTACGGCGCGTTTGCCGAGCGCGTCGATACGCTGCTGGTGCAGACGCAAACCTACTGTCACGGGGGGCGTTTTGCCGAGGCGGTGGAAAAACTGGGGCTCGAGTGCGCCGCGCAGCTCGGCAAGACCTATACCCAGGTCACGGTCGATCCTGCCGCCCGCAACGGCGTCGCACCGGAGACCGCCGCCGCCTGCGCGAAGCTCGCCGCCAAGCACGGTTTTGCCGGGGTGACGGTGTGGTGGTCGCCACGTTTTACAGACCGGGCGGTGAGGTTTTTGCAGCTGTGTACAGAGACGCTCTAATCTTTTCCGGCGACCCTCATGACATCAGCAGCGACGCCTAAGAGAAAAGCCAGAACTGCTTTTCTCTCATCTTCCGTCAGCTCGCCTAAACGAGCATAGACAGCTTCTTGCAAGGCGATAGGCCTCTCAATCCCCCTGTCATCTTGCTCGATCTGTCGAATGAGTACACTTCGCCTATCGGTCGGGTGCTTGACTCGTTCGATGAAGCCACGCTTCTCGAGCCGGTCGATCATAGCGGTCGTCGCACCCGACCCCATCTGAACGCGGTGAGAAAGCTCCTTGGGTGTGAGTGGTCCATTAAGACGCAAATGTTCATTCGCAATGATTTCCGAGAGCGTGAGCTTGGTGTCGGCGGAGACCGCACTACTAAAAGTATGCAAAGCGGCGTTGAGCTGCATAAACGCCTGATGTATCTCACTAATCGTCTTACTCTCTGAAAAAGTAACTTCATTAACGTTCTTCTCTGCCATAGTCCTACTATACTAGCACAGGAGCCTTCGGCCGGGGCTTCTTACTAAGCGTTTAGAAAAGGGGACGATATGCAACGACAGTTAAAGCGGCAACAGACCTCGGTACTCGACCTCGCTTACGAAACCTGGGGAGCTTCCGATGGTTTCCCGACGCTCCTTTTGCACGGCTTCCCCGACGACGCCCGCTCATGGAATGCGGTCGCCGAAGGACTCACTAAAGCAGGACACCGCGTAATCGCGCCCTACCTGCGCGGCTTTGGTCCTACCCGCTTTCTCGAGGAGGCGACACCACGGAGCGGCCAGCTCGCGGCACTTACGACGGATGTACTCGAGCTGACCGAAGCGCTTGGTCTAGAACGGTTTGCCCTTGTCGGACACGATTGGGGGGCGAGGGCTGCACAAGCGGTGGCCGCGCTCTATCCGGAGCGGGTCGAACGGCTCGTGTCATTTACCGACTACGAGATCGCCTGGAACGACGAGGGGTTCCCGCCCTATGAGGTGCTCCACGCGCTCTGGTATCAGTGGGTGCTCATGTCCGAGATGGGACCACCACTGCTATATACAGACCGGCGCGGCTTCTGCCGCTACCTATGGCAGGCGTGGTCTCCCACCTGGAAGTTCGACGATACTGCGTTTGCAGAGGCTGCAAACTCGTTCGACAACCCCGACTTTGTAGAGATCGTCCTGAGTGCCTACCGGCATGGACGGCACGAAGAAGCGGTTGACAATCCTCGTTACACCGAGCTCGAGGCCCAACTCGCTATAGGTCCAGCCATCACCGTGCCGACGACACTGCTGATAGGCGCGGACGACGGGATCGTGCGACCGTACCCAGGCGACGAGTGCTGGCGGGCGCACTTCACAGGTAAGGCGACCAGACACCTGCTCGAGGGCGTTGGACACTTCGCGCACCGAGAGCGTCCGCAGGCGGTAGTCGAGGCAGTTATAGAAGGCGTAAGCGCGTGAGACGGGCTACACGCCAACGTTGCCGGGACATCCCAAACACCTGCGCTAAAAGACGTGGAGGTTCACTGTGACGACCCCGACCAACATCGCAGCCCCAGTCGCTCCGCGCCGCCCTTTTCGGCGGTGGCACGCCCTCGGCATCTTCGTCGTAGCCAACGTGCTCAGCATCCTGCCTGCCGGATACAACGGTGACGAAGCCTTTTATAATGCCTTTCGACTTCCCGTCGTCGCACCCCCCGACTGGCTCTTCGCTCCGATGTGGCTCTTCCTAAACATCACGTCTTTAATCGCACTTGCACGCGTGGCTAATGCGCCCAAGCGAACCCGAATACACGTAGCAGTTTTCGTGCTCGAGGGCGTCGGCTGGGTACTCTTTGCCGCCTTCAACACGCTCTACTTCGGCTTAGGTAGCCCGGTTTTGGGAGCTGTCGATACCGCTGCTGGTCTCATAGTCGGTGTCGCCAGCTTCGCCTGCTGCCTGGCAGTAGACCGCCGCGCTGCGTCGCTTGTTTTGCTGCGCGTCTTGTGGCTGCTGCTGGCGACCTACGTTTCGGTGTGGGTCGCCCTGAACAACGCCGACCCCTTCTTCAGGATAAGCGGAGTCTAGCGGTGCGTTCCCGTCAAGCGGGCCTCGGTTTCATCTTCAGTGCGCTGCTCATCGACGTCTTGGGCCTTGGACTGATTGCTCCGGTTCTGCCGCAGCTGATCGGCAGCTTTGAGGGCGTGAGTCTCTCTTTCGCCTCGAGCTTCTACGGCATCCTCATCGCGGTCTACGCCCTTATGTCGTTCGTCTTTGCAAGTGCCGTCGGCAGCTTGTCCGACCGTTTCGGTCGCCGCCCCGTAATCCTGCTCTCGCTGCTCGGTTTAGGTCTCGACTACATCATCATTGCCCTCGCCCCGACACTTGCCTGGCTCGTCGTAGGGCGCGTGTTGGCAGGTATCTTCGGCGCAATCGAGACGACAGCGTATGCCTATGTTGCCGATATCAGCGCACCTGATAAACGGTCGCAAAATTTCGGGCTGCTCGGCGCAGCCTTCGGCGTAGGGTTTATCGTCGGACCGCTTTTAGGTGGGTTGCTCGGCAGCATCGACTTGCGCTTGCCCTTTTGGGTCGCGGCGGGACTGGCCTTTCTCAACGTTTTGTACGGGCTGTTCGTCCTCCCTGAATCGCTCGCACCCGAACTCCGGCGACCGTTCAGCTGGACGCGCGCCAACCCCGTAGGCGCTCTCTTTGCTTTACGCCGCTTTCCTGGCGTCCTCAGCCTTACAACCGTCTACGCTTTAATCAACCTTGCTTTGGGTAGACTTATCAGCGTTTGGGTGCTGTACACAAACAACCGCTACGGCTGGAATGCGGCAGAGGTCGGCGTTTCGCTCGCCGTCGTCGGTGTAACGTCCGCCGTAGTACAAGGTGCGCTCGTCGGGCCGATCGTCGCGCGCCTCGGCGAAGCCCGTACTACTCTGCTTGGTCTAATGTTTGCAACACTTTCCTACGCTCTCTACGGTGTGGCAAGTCAGGGGTGGATGCTTTATATACTGATCGGGGTGGCGGCTTTCGGTGGGCTCGCCGCACCCGCAGTTCAAGGGATGATTTCACAGCAAGTGCCGCCGGACGAGCAGGGACTACTCCAAGGAGCACTTGCCGGACTAACCAATCTGACGAGTGTCTTCGCCCCACCCGTGGCGGCTGGACTGTTCGGCTATTTCGTGTCGCCAGGTAGGGCGATAGGCGTACCCGGTGTGCCCTTCTTCCTTTGTGCCCTTCTCTCCCTTGGTGCTTTGCTCGTGCCGCGCCGCGCATTCAAACAGCTTTCTGCAGGTTCGCCTCACGACACGTCCTCGTTTGCTACCGACTGATAGGGGAAGTTTTCTCCACTAGCTCGGTTCACGTAGGGGCCAAGCTAGCGTGTCCGGCTCAGGTACGGCCTCAACACCGGGACCAGCACCGTCACCAACGCTATCGCCAAAAACGCCGCCGAGATCGGCTCGCGCACGAATACGCTGACGTCGCCCTGACTGATCGCCAGCGCCCGGCGAAATTGCTGCTCCGCCATCGGCCCGAGGATCATCCCGACCACCGCCGGGGCGACCGGAAACGAAAACCGGCGCATCAGATACCCGAGTATGCCGATGATAAAGAGCGTGATGAGGTCGACGACCGAGTTGCTGAGGCTGTAGGTCCCGAGCGCGGCGAAAACGAGAATCCCGGCGTAGAGCAGCGAACGCGGGATAAACAGCAGCCGTACCCACAGCCCGGCGAGCGGGAGGTTCAAGACGAGCAGCATGGTGTTGCCGATGTAAAGGCTAGCGATAAGTCCCCACACCAGGTCGGGCGAAGTCTGAAATAGCAGCGGCCCCGGTTGCAGGCCGAACTGCTGAAACGCTGCCAGCATGATCGCCGCCGTCGCCGAAGTCGGTAGCCCCAGCGTCAGCAGCGGGACCAAAACCCCGGCGGCGGCGGCGTTGTTGGCGGCTTCGGGTCCGGCGACCCCTTCGATAGCGCCGTGACCGAACTCTTCTGGGTGTTTGCTGAGGCGTTTCTCGAGCGCGTACGATAAAAAGGTCGGAATCTCCGCGCCCCCGGCGGGCAGCGTCCCGAGCGGAAACCCGAGCAGGCTGCCGCGCAACCAGGGACGCCACGAGCGCCGCCAGTCCTCGCGGTTCATCCACACCGAACCGCTGATAGGAATCACCTCCTGGTCGCCGCGGCGAAGCCTCGAGGCCACGTAAAAGGTCTCCCCTACCGCAAACAACCCGACCGCGACGATCACAACGCTGATCCCGTCGAGCATCTCAGGGACGCCCAGCGTGAAGCGCGCCTGACCGGTTTGCAGGTCGATACCGACCAGACCCAGACCGAGCCCGAACATCAAGCTCGTCAGCCCGCGTAGCACCGACGCGCCGAGCAGCGACGCCACGGTGGTAAACGCCAGAATCATCAGCGCAAAATAGTCGGCGGGGCCGAAAGCGAGCGCCACCTTGACCATGAGTGGCGCGACGAAGGTAAGGCCGATCGTGGCGAGCGTACCCGCGATAAACGACCCGATAGCCGCCGTTCCGAGCGCAGCGCCGCCGCGCCCGCGCCGCGCCATCTTGTTGCCCTCCAACGCGGTGATGATCGAGGCGCTCTCGCCCGGCGTATTGAGCAAAATCGAGGTGGTCGAGCCGCCGTACATCCCGCCGTAATAGATACCGGCAAACATAATAAAAGAACCTATCGGATCGAGCCGAAAGGTGACGGGCAAAAGGAGCGCGACGGTGAGCGCCGGGCCGATGCCCGGCAAGATACCGACGACCGTCCCGAGCGTTACGCCCAGGAGCGCCCAACCCAGATTCGGCAGGGTCAGCGCGACCGCGAAGCCGTCCAGAAGTGCGCCTATGGTGTCCACTAACGACCAACCTGCAAAGAAGCCGTCATCAGAGACCGAGCGGCTCGAGTACCCCGGCGGGTAGCCGGAGCCCCAGCAGACGGGTAAACGCCAGATAGACAGTCAACCCCAGCGCCAGACCGATCAGCGGGTCACGGAGCAGGTGGCGGCTTCCGAAGGCGAGAGCCACCCCCCAAAAAAGTGCCGCCGACGCCAGCACGAATCCGGCAGCTTCCAGCAGCAGCAGATACGCCACCAGCGCCGCCCCCACGCCCGCTACCGCTACGAGGTCGGGCGGCTGGTCGGTGTCGACGTCTTCGCCCGCTTCAGCGGGGGCCGCGTGACCCCGCAGCGCCTGCACCAAGAGCAGCGCGCCGCATAGGAGCAGTCCGGCGGCGACGACAAACGGAAACAGACGCGGGCCGACCCGGGAGTAGTTTTGCGACACGCTGATAGCGAACGCCCCGTACGCGAAGTAAGCGCCGAGCGCCAGCACCCCAAGCGAAACCAGCAGGTCGCCCAAAGGCAACCTGCTGCGGGGTTTTGCGGCTTCGTTCCCGCTCATTCACCGACCAGGCCGATATCGACCAGGATTTCACCTACGCGTTCGTCTTCACTTTCCAGATACGACGCGAACTCGTCGCCGCTCCGGTACACGTCTTCCCAGTTGTTGTCCTCGAGCACCGCGGCCCATTCGGGCGTGGCGTGCAGCTCGTCGACGACGGCGATCAGCGCCTCACGGTCGGCGTCGCTCAGGTCGGGCGGCGCGACCACGCCGCGCCAGTTGGCGAGTTCGACGTCGACACCCTGTTCGATCAGCGTCGGCACGTCAATCCCTTCTATGCGTTCAGGCGAAGACAGCGCGAGCGCCCGCAGGTCGCCGGACTCGATAGACCCGGCCCACTCGCCGTAACCCGACACCCCCGCCGAGACCTGCGACCCCAGAATAGCGGCGAGCGCCTCGCCACCACCCGAATACGGGATGTAGTTGATCTGCTCGGGGTCGACTTCGACCGCCTGCGCGATAAGCGCCGCCAAAATATGGTCGGTTCCCCCGGCCGAGCCCCCAGCCCACGAGACTGCGCCGGGGTCTTCACGGAGCGCCGCCAGGAGGTCATCTAAGGTCTCGAAGGGCGAGTTTGCCGGAACCACGACGACTTCGTATTCAGCCGTCAGGCTGGCGATAGGCGTAGACTGCTCGAGCGTTACCGCCGAATCGTTTGTAAGCACCGCCCCGGTCATGACCAGACCCATCATCATCAGCAGGTCGCCCTGACCGGCTTCGGTGCTCGCCAGCTGCGCCAAACCGATGGTACCGCCCGCACCTTCGACGTTAAAAACCTCTACTTGCGGAACGATCCCCGTCTCTTGCAACACCGTCTGCATCAGCCTCGAGGTGGTGTCCCAACCGCCACCCGGAGACGCCGGGGCCATAATCCGCAGGGACTCCTGAGCGGCCCCTACCTGAAGGGTCAGCAGTCCGACCACGACCAATAAACCTGTAAAGCGACCTATACGCATCGTCCACACTCCAATCGAAAGCTTTCGCCGGAGTATAACGGAGCCCGTCTCGAAAGGCAAACATAGTTAACCTGAGTTCGGAGTTTCAAAAACGCAAGAAATGTGTGGCTGACGCGCCTTGCAAAATCTTCTCGAAAATCGATATTGCTCAATAGGCTGGTTTTCGGCTTGATGGCTCATTTTCCGGCTCAGCTGAGAGGGTTTTCGTCAAGAGAATTGGTTCGAGAATGTCCCTGACGTAAATTAACTCCGAACTCAGGTTAGTTAGTAAATAATTATTTTCACAATTTTCCTGCTCGTGAAAACTTTACCTGCTTGGTCTACTCGCAATTTCTGCACTCAGTCGTTTTCGACAGGACGAGGGTCCGCAGGCAGGTGAGCCAGTAGAAGCTTGAGGTAGTAAAACGGCGCGAACCACTCGAGCCCCAGCGGAACTGTGAAAACATAAAAAACGAGGAGCAAGGCGACTGTGTAAGCGATAAAAGCTACCGGTTTCTGCAAGTCGCGCGGCGTAGTGAGGATACCGAGAGACGCGGCTAACAGATAGCCGTACATCAGTGCAGCAGTACCTAACGAGAAGTCTGTAAAGAGCAGCGCCAGAACGAAAGGATGAACATGAAAAAGGACGAAACCCAGATGTTCTTTTAACCCTTGACCGGGCCGGTGCCACCACCTGCGAGCGGTGGGTGACGCGTTGACGCTGATCCCACCCGCAAGGTCGAGGGCGACGAGCGCCACGACGACGAGTTGTAGGAGACGCCACTCGAGCGTCATCACAGAAAAAGTCACGACGCCCGCCGTGAACAGAAGCGTCCACATGGCGTTCAGAAGGTTCTCTCCCCTTGTCGCATGACGACCGGCGAGCCTGTCCCACACACCGAGTAAACCTGCACGGGGGCGTGGCGCAGTGGACTCCGAATCTGCGCTCACGTCAAATCAGTGTCCGGTCATGGCAGGTCTCAAACATTTTTCAAGTATAGCGGAATGCTCGTTACAGAGGTTATGGCGGGATTCTGAAACAACGTACAACCGTGTAGGGAAAGACGCTTGAGGCCACCAAAAATGAGGTCGCGCTCGAGAAGATCGATAGGCACAGGAATAAGCAGCGTCACCTGTCCAAAAGACTTTACGCTTTAGTCGAGTGGTTGCTTTTGTTCTACTCAAATATTTATTTCTGAAGGTCACTTGTTCTGGTCCTTTCAGATTATCCGGACGCCGAACGACTCCGGATCGTAACCTCCAGCAAATCTCAACCGAAACCCTCAACCCACGTGCTCGCCCCTCGGTGGCGCGCCTTCAGCCAGAATCTCGGCGTACTCTTCGTCGCTGAAGATGCGCGAGCGGATCAGAAAACGCACACCCTCGGGTGCTTCGACCGAAAAACCGCTGCCACGACCCTTGACCACGTCGACGCTGAGATGGGTATGTTTCCAGTATTCGTACTGCGAACTGCTCATATAAAAGGGCGTGTCGGCGACCGTTCCCAGATACACGTCGACCTGACCGAGCCTAAAGTCGCCGCGCGGAAAACACATCGGCGAAGAACCGTCGCAGCACCCGCCCGACTGGTGAAACATCAGCGGGCCGTAGCTTTCTCTAAGCGTGTCTAGCAACTCGGCTGCTTTCGGGGTGATGCTTACGCGTTCGACGCGTCCGTCGGCAGCCCGTTTAACCGGGGTGGTGTCCATCGGAGTCTCCTAACACAGACTAAAAAAGGGTGGCGCGGGGCCACCCTGGTCGTGGCCCCGTCAGCTTAGAAAAAGCCGAGCGCGTCCGGCGAATAGGACACCAGCATGTTTTTGGTCTGCTGATAGTGAGCGAGCATCATCAGGTGGTTTTCGCGGCCTACGCCCGACTGCTTGTAGCCGCCGAAAGCGGCGTGCGCCGGATACGCGTGGAAGTTGTTGACCCACACGCGCCCCGCCTGAATCCCGCGCCCCATCCGGTAGCAGATGTTGGCGTCGCGGCTCCAGACCCCGGCCCCGAGGCCGTAGAGCGTGTCGTTGGCGATAGCGAGCGCGTCGGCTTCGTCCTTAAAGGTCGTCACCGAGACCACCGGCCCGAAGATTTCCTCTTGAAAGACGCGCATCTTGTTGTGACCCTCGAAGATGGTCGGTTCGACGTAGTACCCTTCCTCGAGCCCCCCGTCCATCACCTTGCGCTGACCCCCGGTGAGGACTTTCGCGCCCTCGGATTTGCCGATGTCGAAGTACGACAGGATTTTCTCGAGCTGATCGTTCGAGGCTTGCGCGCCCATCATGGTGGTGGGCTCGAGCGGGTTGCCCATCTGAATCTTTTCGACGCGGGCTACGGCGCGCTCCATAAAGGCGTCGTACACCGACTCTTGCACCAGCGCGCGGCTCGGGCAGGTGCAGACCTCACCCTGATTGAGCGCAAACATGGCAAAACCCTCGAGCGCCTTGTCGAAGTAGGCGTCGTCTTCGCGCATGACATCTTCAAAAAAGACGTTGGGCGACTTTCCTCCGAGCTCTAAGGTGACCGGAATCAGGTTTTCCGAAGCGTACTGCATAATCAGGCGGCCCGTGGTGGTCTCGCCGGTAAAGGCGACCTTGCCGATCCGGGGGCTGCTCGCCAGCGGTTTGCCCGCCTCGACGCCGAATCCCTGAACGATATTGAGCACGCCGTCCGGTAACAAGTCGGCGATAAGTTCGGCGACAAAGGCGATACCGATGGGCGTCTGCTCGGCAGGTTTGAGCACCACGCAGTTGCCCGCGGCGAGCGCCGGGGCGAGCTTCCAGGTCGCCATCAGAATCGGAAAGTTCCAGGGGATAATCTGCGCCACCACGCCGATAGGCTCGTGAAAGTGGTACGCCGCCGTGTCGTTGTCGAGCTGCGAAATCCCGCCCTCTTGAGCGCGAATCGCCGCCGCGAAATAGCGGAAGTGATCGACGACGAGCGGCAAATCAGCCGCCATCGACTCACGGAGCGCCTTGCCGTTGTCCCAGGTTTCGACCTTGGCGAGCGTCTCCAAGTTTTCCTCGATGCGGTCGGCAATTTTTAGGAGGATGTTTGAACGTTCGGTCGCCGAGGTGCGGCCCCACGCATCTTTGGCAGCGTGCGCGGCGTCGAGGGCTTTTTCCACGTCTTCAGCGCTCGAGCGCGCCACTTCGCAAAAGGTCTGCCCGGTCACAGGCGAGGGGTTCTCGAAATAGCGGCCCGAGGCGGGCGCTACGAACTGACCCCCGATAAAGTTGTCATAACGCTTTTTGAACTCTACAGGCGGGGCGAGTCTTTGCTCAACATCCTGGATCATCAGCTACTCCTTAAAGAAAGATTACAAGTCGGGGACAAAAACCGGGCGGCGTCCTCCTTTTGACGTTAGGATTTTCTGTTGCCACCATTCTAGCAGGCGGACCCGGGCAAGGGAGGGGTGCAGGCCACGAACGGGCTTACAGAGGTGCGGAGCGCCCCCTGAGTGTTACCGCCCCCCGAGTTGACGCTCCCCCGCCCGCGTGCTACGCTTTTAGGGCTGACGGGGTGTAGCGCAGCCTGGTAGCGCACTTGACTGGGGGTCAAGTGGTCGCATGTTCAAATCATGTCACCCCGACCAGGTAAGAATGCGTCTAGGACGCAAGAGAAGAGGGAGCATAACTGCTCCCTCTTTTTATTTTGTTTCCTTTGACCCCAATACTGACCTCAACTGGGTGCAGCGTGCTAGTTGGGTACGCTTAGCTGACCGGGGGCTTCGCGTCGAAACGCACCCTACAAAAGGTTGGCGGGCTCGAGCGTCTCCTATTTGCATTCGGGAAGCCAAGACTCAACCAACTGTAGCGCAGATTTTAACCGGCGTCTTGGAACCTTCAGTTCCCGAGCTCGAGGACGTTACTGTAGAGCAGCGTCAAAAGACAGGTGCATCGTAAACGGTTCAGCTCACGGTAACAGCCCCCGTTTAACCGCAATGACCGCAGCCTGTGTTCTGTCGCTCACGCCCAGCTTCGCCAGGATTTCGCTGACGTAGTTACGCACCGTACCGGTCGAGAGCTCGAGCACGTCGGCAATCTGGGCGTTTCTGAGCCCCTGGGCGAGCAGCTGCAACACCTCGTGTTCACGGGGCGTCAGGTCGGTCAATCCTTCCGTTTGGGCCGCGTGACCGGCGTACGCCGCGGCAGACATCAGCCTGCTCGCAACTTCGGGGCTGAGCTGCGCCTTGCCCTCGGCCGCGTTTTCTATCGCCCGCACCAGGTCGTCGCGGCGGGTGTCTTTGAGCAGGTAGCCCGTCGCCCCCGCCCGCACCGCGTCGAACAACCAGTCGTCCCCGGCGTAGGTCGTCAGCACCAGCACGGCTACGGCGGGGAAAGCCTCTCTGATACGGCGGGTAGCCTGCACCCCGTTTAGCACCGGCATGTTCAGGTCCATTAAAACCGCATCGACCGGCCCCAGGGCCAGCTGTTCCAGAGCTTCCTGACCGTTTGCAGCCTGGCCCGTCACGGTAACCGTGGGAGCCGTGCTCAAGATCGCCGCCAAACCTTCGCGGACGACGGCTTGATCGTCGCAGATCAGCACGCGAACGGGGGCGCGGTTCATGTGAGACTCACGCGAGTGTTCACGCGTGCGTTACAAGGGCTCATCGCGGCACCGCCAGCGTCAGGCAGACACCCTCACCGGGTCGGCTGGTGATATCCAGGGTTGCCGCCAGCATCGCCGCGCGTTCCTTTATCCCCCGGAGGCCGAAGTGCCGGGTAGCGGCGACGCGGCCCGGGTCGAAGCCGCAGCCGTCGTCTCTGACAGTTAGCACGAGAGACGTGCCTTCGAGCTCGAGCGTAACCCCGAGCTTGCGGGCACGCGCGTGCCTGACCACGTTTTCAAGTGCCTCTTGCGCGACGCGGTAGACGCCTTGTTCGGTCGCTGCCGGAAAGCTCAGGGTGGTCGGTAACGCCAGCTCGAGGTCGGTTCCAGCGCGTTCGGCGGCCCCGTGCGCCAGATCGCGGAGTGCGCCCACCAGACCCAGGTCGTCGAGCGGGCCGGAGCGCAGCGCGGAGAGCGACCGCCTCGCTTCGGTGAGTCCGGTGCGGGTCGTCGTATCGGCTTGCGCCAGCATCCGTTTGGCGGCTTCGGGATCGTAATCCCAGAGTGCGCGGGTGGCCTCGAGCTGTACGCTCAGGGCACTCAGCGAATGGGCCAGCGTGTCGTGCAGTTCTCGCGCCGAACGGTTGCGTTCGCGGCTCAGGGTAAGCCTTTCTATGGTGTCGGCTTGCCCCTGCAACTGCTGGTTGGCCAGCTTGAGCGCGCGCCGCTGCCCACGTTGCCGCCGCATCAACCGCGTGACCAGAAACCCGAGCAGCAGGTAAACGGCGGCCCGCGTAAGGAGCATGTTGGCGTTTAGGAGGCTGCCCAACTGGTAGGGCGTGTCGGCGTGCGCGACCAGCAGCCACTCCGCCGCCGAGATCGTCAGCGCGTAGAGCGCGGCGTAACGAAAACGGTACTGCCAGGCGAGGATAAGTAGCAGCAGCGCGAAGTCCTGCCGCACCGCAAAGGCGTGCAGCAGTTCGCCCTGCGCCGCGTCCGGCGCGGTTCCCAGAGCTAGAAACCAGGCTTTTTCGACAAAAAACGACGCGGTCGTTACGCCCACGACGGCAGGCAGGTAGCTTCGGCCCAGCACCAGACGCACGCGCCGCGAGCTGAGAAGCAAAAGCGCCGCGACCTGTATCCCGGCGAGCAGGGCGTACTGCCACGGCTCGAGCACACCGGGGTTGCCCGTAGCCAGCCACACGGCTGGTGAGATCAGCAGCCAGTACAACGTCCAGTAGACGACCAGCCCCCGATAGGCGGGTAGCAGGCCCGTCTCGAGCGAGGCTACCGTCCGGGTGGCGGGCTGCTCTGCGTGAACTCTGGCGGAAAGCTTCATCACCTACAGTCATACACCACAAAGCTCGCCGCGCCCGAGTGCCTACGGTCACATGTCATCTGTCAGGGGTAGACGGCCGGGTGACACTACCCGCCGGGGCGTGGCGGCGCTAGAGTAAGCCTCGTCTGCGGGGCGTTGAGACAAGGTAAATATCCCAGGAGGATTTATGCTGAAGATCATTTCGGTCGTTTCGTCGGTAGCACTTTTATGTTCTCCGGTACTCGCTCAAGAGGCCCAGCCGGTGATGCAGGCCACTATCTAGCTCGAGACGGCCCTAACTGTGGCTCAGGCAGCCCTGGACAGCTGCGAGGCTGAAGGCTACCGCGTGTCGGTTACGATAGTCGACGCGTCGGGAGACGAAAAAGGCGTGCTCAAAAGCGACGGCGCGGGACCACACACGCTCGCCAGCAGCTTCGGCAAAGCCTTTACCGCCGCAAGTATGAGGAGCGCCACGGCTGACGTCGCCGCCAACATCGCCGGTAAAGACGAACTCGACGAGTTGAGGGCGATGGACGAGCGCATCTTGATTTTGGCGGGTGGGTTGCCCGTCGGCGTCGCAGGCGAGGTCGTGGGCGGCGTCGGCGTCGGCGGCGCGCCGGGTGGCGACCTCGACGCGGTCTGCGCGCAAGCCGGTATCGATGCGGTTACGAGTGGCAACTAGGTTGTGTTGACATTCTCAGGTTGTAGTTGTTAGAAAAGGGCATGAGCAAGGTGAAACTTCAGAACAAGCAGTGGCATAAAATCAGGGCGTTCTTAGATGAGAAGCCGCAGGTATATGTAGGA
>JAABUN010005757.1_pt1 | contig 15022 bp, 18 predicted proteins | sample 5559311 | NCBI WGS metagenome assembly JAABUN01 (sample SAMN10711877, study PRJNA513370) | rock metagenome | isolation source: Antarctica rocks | place: Antarctica: Victoria Land, Siegfried Peak sud | reverse complement strand
TGAGACCGGTCAGGAGTTGAAGGTGCTCTGGGTGCGTTCCAGGCCCTCGACCAGCAGGGCCGCCACGGCGTCGGCGGCGCGGGCGACCTCCACGGCGACGTCCGCCCGCTCACCGGCGGGGAAGTTGCTGAGCAGGAAATCGGCTGGTTCCTGGCGACCGGGCGGCCGACCGACGCCGACGCGTACGCGATAGAAGTCCCCGACGCCGCCGAGGGACTTACGGATCGACTTCAAGCCGTTGTGCCCGTTGTCACCGCCACCGAACTTGACCCGCAGCTGACCGGGGTCGATGTCCAGCTCATCGTGCACCACAACCATGTGTTCGGGGGTGATCTTGTAGTAGCCGAGCAGACCGGAGACCGGCCCGCCCGTCTCGTTCATGAAGGTGCGTGACTTGACCAGAGCCAGCCGCTGGCTGCCGGCTCCCGGTGGGCCGAGCCGCCCTTCGGCCACCTCGGCGCGCAGGCCCTTGGAGACCGTGAACCGGGCACCGATCCGGCGGGCCAGCTCGTCGACGACGTGATAACCCACGTTGTGCCGGTGGAGAGCGTAGGTCGGGCCCGGATTACCGAGCCCGACCACCAACCATGGCTGCATCGCAGCAGAGCTCGTCGCTACTGGTCTTCGCCCTCAGTGGTGGACTCATCCGGGTCAGCTGATTCGCTCGACTCGTCCTCTTCGGACTCGACGTCCTCGTTCACGGTGGGCTCGATGCCCAGCTCGGCCTCGGCCTCGGCGAGCTCGGCCTCGGCGGCCGCCTCGGACTGCGCGGCGGTGATGTTGACGATGAGCGCCTCGGGGTCCATGCCGATGGTGGAGCCGCTGGGCAGCACCAGGTCGCTGGCGAGGATCTGGGTGCCGGCCGTCATGCCCTCGATCGAGATGACGATCTGCTGCGGGATGTGGGTGGCCTCGGCCTCGATGGCCACGGTGTTGTGGTCCACCACGACCAGGGTCTCGGCAGCGGCCTCGCCCTCGACGACCACAGGGACGTCGACGGTGACCTTCTCGCCGCGGCGCACGAGCACCAGGTCGACGTGCTCGATGCTGTGCTTCAGCGGGTCACGCTGGACCTGCTTGGGCAGCGCGAGCTGGGAGGTGCCGTCGACGTCGATGGAGAGCAGGGCGTTGGCGGTGCGCAACGCGAGCAGGGTCTCGTGACCCGGCAGGGTGATGTGGACGGGATCGGTGCCGTGGCCGTACAGAACGGCAGGCACCTTGTGCGCACGGCGGATCCGGCGGGCTGCGCCCTTGCCGAACTCGGTACGCAATTCGGCAGTGAGCTTTACCTCGGGCACGAACGGACTCCTCAAGACGATTGGCGTGTTTACGGCGGCCTACGCGAGGGACAACGGTCCATCCGACCCAGTCGATCACGGTCTGCGACCCTCGCCGAGGCAACCGCCCCACCTTAGCCCAGCGGGGGGGCAGGAGGAAACCACGAGCTGGGGACATCGAGTGGGCCGAACCTGTCGGCGAAGCGGCTCCGATTGGACAGGTTTGGCCCACTCACCGCGCCCCGGATTCGAAGAGGCGGCACCACTCGGCGTCGAAGACCGGTGGCGGTCCCGAGTAGCCGCGCTCGCGCAGCTTGGTGAACACCCGGCGTACGACGTCGCGGGGCCTCCGCATCCGGGCACTGGTCACCCGGATCACCACATACCCGCCGTCGTGGAACGCGTCGTCCCGATCGAGATCGAGATTCCACTGGGCGCGATGCTGGTCCCCGTCGTACTCCAGGATGACCATGAAGTCGTCGTAGACCAGGTCCACCCGACCGATGGCGTGGTCGCCCGTACCCAGCGTGATGTTGCACCGCGGGGTCGGCAGCCCGGCGAGGACGAGGGACAGCCGGAGCCGGGTCTCGCGGGGCGAGTCCACCCGGGCCTGGACCAGTCGCGCTGCCCGGCGAACCTGTCGACAAACCCCGTCCGACGGCTTCCTGGGCCGCGGCGTGCAACCCTGCTTCGGTCGTGAGGCCCTGCTTGGGCCACTCGTCGTACGGGAGCTAGCTCTGCCCACCGAAGAGGCTGGTCACCGACCCGTCCTCGAAGACCTCCTGGATGCCGCGGGCGATCAGCGGGGCGATCGACAAGACGGTCAGCTGGTCGAAGCGGCGCTCGTCGGGGATCGGCAGGGTGTTGGTCACGATGATCTCCTGAATGGCCGACGCCTTGAGGCGCTCGACCGCCGGTCCGGACAGCACGGCGTGGGTGGCCGCGGCGATGACGGACTTGGCCCCGCGGGCCATCAGGGCCTCGGCGGCCTGGCAGATGGTGCCCGCGGTGTCGATCATGTCGTCGACCAGCAGGCAGACCTTGCCCTCCACCTCGCCGACGACCTCGTGCACAACGACGGTGTTGGCCACGTTGGGGTCCCGGCGCTTGTGGATGATGGCCAGCCGGGCGTTCAGCTTGTCCGTCCACATGTCCGCCAACCGAACGCGACCGGCATCCGGGGAGACCACGGTCATGTCCGAGGTGTCGTACCTGGTCAGCAGATGGTCGCTGAGCACCGGCAGCGCCCAGAGGTGGTCCACCGGGCCGTCGAAGAAGCCCTGGATCTGGGCCGCGTGCAGGTCCACCGACATGATCCGGTTGGCCCCGGCGGTCTTGAACAGGTCGGCGACCAGCCGGGCCGAGATGGGCTCGCGGCCGCGGTGCTTCTTGTCCTGGCGGGCGTACGGATAGAAGGGCGCCACCACGGTGATCCGCTTCGCCGACGCCCGCTTGAGTGCGTCGACCATGATCAGCTGTTCCATGATCCACTCGTTGACCGGTGCCGCGTGACTCTGGATGACGTAGGCATCGCAACCGCGTACGGACTCCTCGAACCGGACGTAGATCTCGGAGTTGGCGTAGCTGATGGCCCGGGTGGGCACGATCTCCACATCCATCAGCCGGGCGATCTCCGCGGCCAGCTCCGGGTAGGCCCGCCCGGAGAACAGCATCAGGTGCTTGACGTTCGGGCGTTTGAGTCCGGTCACTGCTGATCCCCTTCGAGGCCATCGGCCACCTGTTCGTCCACCAGGGCAGCCTTGGCGGCCCGGGCGGTCTTCGTGCCCGCCCGTTTGCGCAGCACCCAGCCGACGACGTTGCGCTGCCGGCCGCGGCTGACGGCAAGCTCCCCCGGTCCCACGTCGCCGGTGATGGTGGACCCGGCCGCGACGTACGCCCCGTCGGCGATCTCTACCGGTGCGGCCAGCACGGAGTTGCTGCCCACGAAGCTGTACGCCCCGACGTGGGATGTGCTCTTGTGGATACCGTCGTAGTTGGCGAAGATCACCCCGGCGCCGATGTTGGCCCCGTCGCCGATCACCACGTCGCCCAGGTAGCTGAGGTGCGGTGTCTTGGCCCCGGCCCCGATCTGGGCGTTCTTGGTCTCCACGAAGGTCCCGATCTTGCCGCCCGCGCCGAGCACGGTGCCCGGTCGCAGGTAGGCGTACGGCCCGACGCTGGCTCCGGCCCCGATCACGCTCAACGACCCGTGCGTACGACACACGCTCGCCCCCGCACCGACCTCCACGTCGACCAGGGTCGTGTCCGGTCCGATGACCGCACCCACTCCCACTGAGGTAGCGCCCTCCAGCGACACCCCGGGCAGCAGCGTCACGTCGCTCCCCAGGTCGACCGAGGCGTGCACCCAGGTGGTGGCCGGGTCGCTCACGCTCACCCCCGCCCGCATCCAGCGCTCCAGGATCCGCCGGTTCATCTCGGCGCCCATCCGGGAGAGCTGGACCCGGTCGTTGACGCCCTCGGTCTGCCACAGGTCGTCGATCGTGTGGGCCTCGACCTCGCCCCCGGCCGCCCGGAGATGGCGCAGCACGTCGGTCAGGTAGAGCTCGCCCTGGTCGTTCTCCGGGACGATCTGGGCCAGACCGGCCCGCAGCGCCCCGGCCCCGAAGACGTAGATGCCGGAGTTGATCTCGGTGATCTCGCGCTGTTCGAGATCGGCATCGCGGTGCTCCACGATCCGAACCACGCTGCCGGCGGCGTCGCGCACGATCCGGCCGTAGCCCGTCGGGTCGACGACCTGAGCGGTGAGCACAGTGGCGTCCGCGCGGCGCCGGCGGTGCTCCCCGACCAGCCCGGCGAGGGTCTCGCTGGTCAGCATCGGGACGTCGCCCATGGTCACGACGACCTCGCCGTCCAGATCGCCCAGCTCGGCCATGGCCACCTGCGCCGCGTGTCCGGTGCCGAGCTGTTCGGCCTGCACCGCGGTGCTCGCGTGCGGGGCGATCTCGGCGAGGTGGGCCTCTACCTGCTCGCGCAGGTGCCCCACCACCACCAAGATGTGCTCCGGCTGCAGGGTGGTGGCGGCGGTGACGGCATAGCTGAGCATCGAGTGCCCCGCCAGCTCGTGCAGCAGCTTGGACCGTGACGACCGCATCCGCTTGCCTTCACCGGCGGCGAGGATGACCACCGCAGCGACGGGACCCCCCGGTACGGGCGTTTCGTCGGCCTGTGAAGACACCTGGAGAAGCTCCCTAACTGCAAACGCTGACTGGAAAGGACGGGGCTGACTGGAAAGGACAGGGGTGACTGGAAAGGACAGGGCTGATTGGAAAGGACAGGGCTGAACTGACGCTCCCCGGGTAGGAGTCGAACCTACGTCGCTAGTCCTGATTCAAAGTCAGGCGGGCCCTGCCGGCAGACCAACCGGGGAATGTGCTGACCCGCTCGCGCTCGGGCGTCCGCGGGATCGGCAGCACAAGAGTACGCATCTGCGGGGCCGAGCGCTTGTCCGCTCCCCGGATCTTGTCGTGAGAACCTGAGGCCATGGCAGCAGCCGGCCGGAGCGCCGAATCACCCGAGCCGACCCGCGCCCGTCGCAGCGGCCGGGTCCGGATGTCCAGCGCGGACCGCCGTGAGCAGCTGATCGCCGTGGCCCGCACCCTCTTCGCCGAGCGCGGGTTCGAGGGCAGCTCGGTGGAGGAGATCGCGGTCCGGGCCCAGGTCAGCAAACCAATCATCTACGAGCACTTCGGCGGCAAGGAGGGCCTGTACGCCGTGGTCGTCGACCGCGAGGTGCGGACCCTGCTGAACGGAATCCGGGGCTCGCTCACCTCCGGGCGCGAACGGGAGCTGATCGAACAGGCGGCACTGGCTCTGCTGGACTACATCGAGTACCACACCGACGGCTTCCGGATCCTGGCCCGAGACTCGGTGGCTGGCAGCACCGGCGGCTCCTTCGCCACCATCCTCAGCGATGTCGCCACCCAGGTCGAGGGGATCCTGGTGGCCGAGTTCAAGAAGCTGGGTCTGGACGCCAGGACGACCCCGATGTACTCCCAGATGCTGGTCGGGATGGTTGCCTACACCGGTCAGTGGTGGCTCGACACCCGCCGTCCGAAGAAGGCGGAGGTTGCTGCCCACGTGGTCAACATGGCCTGGAACGGACTGCGCAACCTGGAGGCCAAACCGCGCCTGCTGACCCGCTGAGACGCATGACCCCACCACCTCTATCCCCCGTCCCGCCGGCCCGTTGGCCGCCCGCGGGTCAGCGATCGCCGTCACCGCCCTGTTCACCGTCAACGGCATGATGCTCGGTGGCTACGGGGGAGGTGTTCGTGCTCATGACCTGCTGGCCTGGATCTCGCGAGCGGTTGCCAGCGCGTCGGCGGGCTCCATGCGGGTGCGATAGGCCATGGAGACGTGGCGCGCCCTGACGACAGAGTCCTGGTCGATGACGAAACGTGGCCGGCACCGGGAGGCCGTAGTGGCCGTCGGGCTGCTGGCGGGCCAGCGCAGCGAGCGTGCCGTCGAGCATGTGCTCGGTGATCGACGGCGGCAGGTCGAAGCGGACCCGGTAGAGGCGCAGGACCTCCTGGCCGACGCCGGAGAGGACGTCGAAACTTGAGGTCGTTCCTCTCCGCCATCGACATGGCGTCATCGGAACCTGGGGGCTGACGGCGATCAGGTTGGCGCCTGCGGCGGCGAAGTCCCCGAGAGCGACCTGGTAGGCGTGCAGCCCCAGGTTGCAGTACGGGCACCACGAGCCCCGATAGAGGATCAGGACGACCGGGTCCTTCGACGAGTCTCTCGGACAGCCTCACCTGCCCGCCCTTGGCGTCGGGGAGGGTGAGTTGGGTGCGACGTCGCCCATCTGCAGTCCGGGAACCAGACCCCGTTCCTAAGCCCATTTGGCCCCACTGTGCTGGCCTGGTTTGGCCCCACCCTCGGTGGGGTCCACACGGTGCTGGTGGTGTGCATCTATGGCAGGTTTGATGGGTGACTGCAGTCGTCAACCTCTTGTCCTCGATGGCGACCAGACTCAGCCTGGCCGACCTGGCTGCTGAGGCGCCGGCCCATATCGGGGTCGACGTTCGGGTTAGGTCGATCGGGGGGGTGGAGGCGGCCAACCTGGTCCGGCAGAACGAGGGAGGGGACTTGGTGGTCCTCGCTGCGGACGCGATGGCTGCACTCGATGCGGATGGTCATTTGATGTCGGGCACCGTCCGGCCGTTGTTCCGGTCGCAGGTTGCCGTCGCGTCAGCGCCTCGACGACCTAGGTGGCGCATCGACACCGCGGACGGTCTGCGTCAGTCGTTGCGTCAGGCGACCGCTGTCGCCTATTCGACCGGCCCGAGCGGAGTCGCGGTGCAGGCTCTGCTGCGCGAGTGGGGCATCTGGGACGAGGTCGCCGGCAAACTGGTGCAGGCTTCCCCTGGGGTGGCTGTCGGCTCTTTGCTGCTGGAGGGTCAGGCCGATCTTGGCTTCCAGCAGTTCAGTGAGCTGATGGACGTGGACGGGATCGAGGTGTTGGGGCCAATGCCGCCGGGTGCTGAGATCACGACCGTCTTTTCTGGTGGGGTACTAGCCAGCTGCACGCAGGCTCGGGTTAGTCAGTCAGTGCTCGAGGGATTGTGTGCGGCCTGGGCGGAGCCCGTCGTGCGGCGCCGGGGTATGGAACTGGTGACGTCTAGCCGCGGTTTCGGAGCAAGCAGCTAGGCGGGAGACATGGCCGCGCCGCTGGGGGGCTGGGAGACTCCACAGGTGAGCAAGCAGAGGACCTCCGCCGCCGGGAAGGCGCTGGCTGTGTTGGCGACGTTCGACCGGGAGCGTCAGAGCCAGACTCTGTCACAGATCGCGCAGCGCACCGGCTTGCCGTTGAGCACGGCTCACCGGATCGTTGCCGAGCTGGCTCAGTGGGGGGCGCTGGAGCGAGCCGATGACGGCTCGTGGCATGTAGGACTGCGGCTGTGGGAAGTCGCCTCAGTCTGCCCGAGGGGACAGATTCTGGGCGATGTCGCACTGCCGTTCATGCAGGACCTGTACGAGGCCACTCACGAGAACATCCAACTGGCGGTGCGCGAGGGCACTGAGCTGGTGTTCGTCGAGCGGATCGCTGGGCACCGCTCGGTCGAACTGCAGACGATGGTGGGAGTCCGGTTCCCGCTCGCCGCAACGGGGATGGGTCGGGTGCTGCTCGCCCACGCGGGGGCTGACCTCATCGAGGCCGTTCTCGGGCAACCCCTCCGGGCTTGGACCCCTCACACGATCACCGACCCTGCCGTGCTCCGGGCACAGCTGAACGGCATCCGGCGCGAGCAGATCTTCGTGAGCGACCGCCAGCTGTCCGAGAGCACGCTTGCGGTGGCGGCTCCAGTACGGATTGGCTTGGCCGGGCCCGTTCACGCGGCACTGGGCGTGGTCGTTGCCGCTGATCGGAGCCGCAGAAGGTCCGAGCTTTGCGGCATCCGGTGCTGTTGGCCGCACAGGGAATCTCTCTCAAGCTCGGACGGCGGGTTGGCGCGCGCGAGCGATGAGGGATGTTTCCGTCAGGCGGAAGTACTAGTAGACCGTCGCTGTTTTTTGTTTGGGTATAGGTGGCGGAGTTTGATCCGGGCGTCGGCAGTGGTGAACTGCCAGTCGACCTGGCGTTGATCGGTGTTGGTGGCGTGCTGCCAGGCGGCGAGCTCGGTGTTCAGCAGGTCGGGGTTGTCGATGCGGCGGTCCAGGCACTGCCGGGTCAACACCGACAGCTCGATCTCGGCGATGTTGAGCCAGGACCCGTGTTTGGGGGTGTGGTGGATCTGAAGCCGCTGCGCCAGGGCGTACGCCTTCTCCGGCGGGAACGCCTGGTAGAGGGAGGCGATGGTGTGGGTGTTCAGGTTGTCCATCACCAAGATCACCTGCTCGGCGTTCGGGTAGTCGATGGTGAGGAGCCGCTCGACCTGGTGGGCCCAGTCGATCCTGGTCCGCTGCGGCTGGGCATCCACGTGACGCCAGCCCTGCAAGGGTTCGACCCAGACGAAGATCGAGCAGGTGCCGTGGCGGACGTACTCGCTGTCTTCCTTCCGGTCCGAGCCAGGGCTGGCGGGGATCGGGTCTCGTGCGTGGCCGAGCAACTGGTACGGCTTCTCGTCCATGCACACCACCGGCCGGGCCGGGTCATACGGGCGGGTGTAGACGCCGAGGACGTCCTCCATCGCGGCGACGAATGCGGCGTTCGCGGTCGGCGGGATCGTCCAGCACCTCTTCAGATGAGGACGAAGTCTCGTTTTTTTAAGACCCGGCCGATGGTGGAGTGGTCCAGATCCGGCACGTCCTCGAGCAACGCGACGTGCTTCTCCAGCAGCCGCAGCGACCAGCGGGCGAACCCGGCCGGTGGCGCTGTGCAGGCTAGCGCGATCAGTCGCGCTTCGACCTCCCCGGTGATCACCGACGGCACCGGCGGCTCCTCCCGCTCCTTCCGGCTGATCGTCGCCTGCACATCCCCACCCGTCGCGACGAACCGCTTCGCGATCTCGCGGACCGTTTCCTCCGACAAACCGACCCGGTCTGCGACGACCGCCCGATCCGGCACCGCGCCATGGTTCTCATCCAGCTCCAGCAGCACCCGCGCCCGCTTGATCAACTGAGCCGGGCGCGTCCCGGTCGACACCACCGTGGTCAACATCGCGCGCTCGTCATCGGACAAACCAACCAGGAACACCTTCGGACGAGGCATCACCAAACACCCTCTCAGCAGGGGGAAGAACTGCTGAGAACACACCTACCCGACATAACACGGAACCTAGCGGCGACACGCTACTAGCCGCCCGCCTCGGCGCGGTCGCCGCCATCCGACGTCGGCGGCGCCGCCTTGCCCAGCACCGCCGCCACCCTGCTCTGGACCGCGTCGAGGTCGACGTCGGACCCGAGCGCTGCCTCGTCGGGCATCGTGTCGACGACGGACCTGACCCCGAACAGCGCCTTCGACAACGCGGGGTACACGATCGCGCCCAGCAGCCGTTCGGCGAGCTCGACCGCCTCCCCCGCGTCGAGCCCCCGGTGGGCGGCCAGGTGGGCGGCCAGACCACGCTGGGGGGTTCCGAGGAATGTCTCGTAAATCCTTGCAGCGGCCGCCGGCAGCCGCGCCGCCTCGGTCACGCCGATGCGGCACATCTGCACGACCGGCGCGTACCTGAGCAGCTGGAGGAGGCGGCCGCAGTACCGTGCGACCGCATCGTCTGGGTCGTCCGCGTAGTGCGACGGCGTCTGCAGCCGACCCTCGAACAGCTCGTGACTCCGGTCGATGCAGGCCAGGAACAGGGCGTCCTTGGTCGGGAAGTGTGCGTAGAGCGACCGCTTCGAGGTCGCAGCCCGGTTGGCGACGGCATCCATCGAGGTGCGCTCGAACCCCGCCTCAAGGAAGACGAGCTTCGCCGCGTCCAGGATGTGCTCGTGCAGCACCTCGCCGCGACGCGCCATGACGGTTTACCTCTCCGAGAGTAGACGGTACAGTCGAGTTTACTTCGTTCCATCCGACAGGAGTCTTTCATGATCGTCGTCACCGCCCCCACCGGCCAGATCGGCAGCCGGGTCCTCGCCGACCTCCTCCAGCACGACGAACCAGTGCGGGTCATCGCGCGCGACCCAGGCAAGCTGCCTGCAAGCACCCGCGACCGCGTCGACATCGTCCAGGGGTCGCACGGGAATTCCGACGTTGTGGAGCGGGCGTTCGAGGGGGCCGACGCGCTCTTCTGGCTCGCGCCTGGAGTCCCGGACGCCCCGAGCATCTACCAGGCGTACGTCGGCTTCGCCATCCCGGCCGCAGACGCGATCGTGCACCATGCCGTCCCACGGGTGGTCGCGGTCTCCGCCCTCGGCCGCGGCGTGCCGGGCTACGCCGGCCACGTCTCCGCAACTCTCGCGATGGACGACCTGATCCGCAGCACCGGCGCCCACACCCGCGAGCTCGCCAACCCGTCGTTCATGGACAACCGGCTCCGCGATGCCGACTCCATCCGCGACGGCTCCTACAGCGGCACCCTGCCCGCCGACCTGAAACTGCCGACGATCGCCACCAAAGACATTGGTGACGCGGCAGCCCGGCTGCTGCTCGACCACACCTGGACAGACCAGCAGGCCGTACCGCTGCTCGGCGCCGAGGACCTGTCCGAGAACGACGTGGCTGCCATCCTCACCGACGTTCTCGGCCGGACCGTGCGCTACCAGCTCGGCGACCGCGACGAAGACAAGCGCACCCTCATGCCGTACGGCATGTCCGAGCCCGTCGCCCAGGCACTGATCGACATGGACCTCGCCAAGGCCGGCGGGCTCGACCTCTCCGTCCAGCGGACAGCCAACAACACGACCCCGACGACCTTTCGCGCCTGGGCCACCGAGATTCTCAAACCGACCGTCGAATAGATCTCCTGACGCTTCGGGCCAGCAACGAACGAGCCGGCGCCCGGCCTCGTCGTCCCGGTGTGCCTCGGGCAGGCGACCCGCATGTCGCTAGGCCGGTTACCACCGGAGCCACTCCCCCAGCCCGGCCAAGCATGCCTCTACCACGACCAGGGACATTGGTCGCGCTCGCCAGTTGCTCGCTAACTCGCTCCGATCGTCGTGCGAAGGGTCTGCAAGGCGCTCCGAAGGAGGTCCTGCAGGTGCTGCTCGCCGTCTGACTGCACCCAGTCCTGCATTGCGGTGCTCAGTAGGAGCGTGCCGGTCGCGGCTATCAGCGACGCGGTGCGCGGCTCGACTCTTCTGGCGATCAGTTCAGCAGTGATGGCACCGGCGAGTGCTGCTTGCTTAGAGAACTCGCGCTCCTGCAGCTCGGGGTTGCGCGCCACGATCTCTTGCCGGCGCACCACCGCCGCGCGACGGCTGGCGAAGGTCCTGGTCGTCGCGCTTTGCAGCGCACTCACGACTGCGTCGAGCGGGGCCGTCAGGTCGGTCCGGGCGCCAGCTCTTCGACCACCTCGTCCTGAAACTGCGCGCTGAGTCCGAAGAGCACCTCCCGCTTGTCTGCGAAGTGGTTGAAGAACGTCCGCTGCGTGAGCCCGGCGCGCTGGGCGATCTCGGCGACCGTCGTGCGCTCGAATCCCCGCTCGATGAACAGGTCGAACGCGGCGGCCTGCAACCGCTCGAACCCGTCCGGCGCCCAGCGTGGCATGCAGCGCAGTTTACTGATTGCACACTGTGCAGACAGCCGGGTTACGGTGACTGCATCAGTTGTTGTCACGGGCTGGTCGACCCCGCCGGCACCTCGAGAAGGGACAGAGCCATGCGCGTGTTTGTCACCGGAGCCTCGGGGCACGTAGCTGCCTCCGTCATCCCGGAGCTGCTGGCTGCCGGCCACGAAGTGACCGGGCTCGCTCGCTCGGACCACGCGGCGACCGTCGTCCGGGCTCTGGGAGCTGAGGTCCGCGCAGGAAGCTTGGACGACCTGCACAGTCTGGCGGAGGCGGTGCGTCAGGCCGACGGAGTCATCCACTTGGCCTTCAAGCATGACGAGCAGCAGTCGGGCAACCTGGCCGCCGCGGTCGCAGCTGATCTGCGTGCGATCGAAGCGATGGGTGCGGCGCTCGCTGGATCGGACAGCCGTTTGTCGGGACGAGCGCGACGGGCGCGCTGGCCCTCGCCGGCTTCGTGGGTGAGCTCACCGAGCACGACGCGCTCGACAGCGGCCCCCGGATCGACGCCGAGAACGCCGTTATCGACCTCGCCGAGCAGCAGGTGCGGTCCTCGGTCGTCCGGCTGCCGCCGACCGTCCACAGCCTCGGCCGATACGGCTTTGTGTCGGGTCTGATCGGCATCGCCCAGGCGAAGGGAACCTCCGGGTACCTGGGCAAAGGGAGCAACCGCTGGCCCTCCGCCGACACGCGCGACGTCGCTCGGCTCTACCGCCTCGCACTCGAGTCCTCACCTGCACGATCCCGCCTCCATGCCGTCGCGGAGCACGGCGTCGCGCTCAGGGACATCGCCGCGGTGGTCGGTCACCGCCTCGGAGTGCCCGTCGCTCCGGTGGACGTCGAAGAGGCCGAGCAGCACTTCGGCTACCTCAGTGCATTCATTGGACTTGACAACCCGACTTCCAGCCAGATCACCCACGACCTGCTCGGTTGGGCACCGACGTGCGCCGGACTCCTGGGCGACCTCGCTGACCAGCGCGGGTTCGCGACCGCTGGGCACCGCTCACAAGCCTGAGCTGAGCTCAACGGCGGCAGCGATTTGCCAGACGACGCTGACCGCGCGGCCTCGGGCTCGTCCAGGGCCGCGAGGAGCGCGGCGGCGTCAGTGGCGAGGGTAGCGGCGTCGTAGCCGGTCGCGGCGCGGGTGCTCGCGCCTTGCCCTCGTAGATCTGGGGCGAGAACCCGGTGCTGAGCGGCTACTAGCGCAGGGATGAGGTGCGTCCAGAGCTGCCAGGTGTGGGGCCATCCGTGCAGGAGCAGAACCGCCGGTCCGTGCCCGGCGGTGGCGACGTTGATCTCGATGCCGTTGACCGGCACCCGCTGAGTCTGGACAGGGTAGAGAGAACTGGTGCTGGTCAAGGCGAACTCCTGATCTGATTGGTTGCTTTCAGGACGTCGCCCGGGTCGGGCCGAGACCGCAGCGCCGAGCAGCTGACGCAGCTCGGGCAGGCTCGAAGGTAGCCGGTCCGCCTCCGCCGGGACAGGTCAGCCGTCAGCACGTCGAGGTACCCCTCGAGGGTTGACGCTGGCCCTGCGCCCATGACGACAACCTAGAAGATGGCGAAGGGATTGACCGGCACACCGGTGGCACCACGGAGCCGGGGTGGGGCGACCGTCAGCAGGAAGGCGTAGCGCCCGAGCTCGGCGAAGGTGCTGGCCAGGTCCTCGACTTGTGCGCCGTCGATGAGCGGCATGCCGAGGCGAGTCAACCCGACCTGGTGCAGGGGCATCGGCACCTGCGGGTCCATCGGTGGGAAGGCGTCACCGATGTCACCGGCGTAGAGGCAGACATCGCGCCGCTGCATCCAGGCGACGGCGTCCACGGTCATGCCAGGCGTGGGTTCACCCCCGTCCCACGAGAACGCCCACCCACCACGCACGACGAGGGCGTCGCCGGGCTCCACGCGGACCCCGGCGCGGCGCTCGGCGGCGTCGAGGTCGGCGCCGGCGATCGGGTGCGCAGACGGCAGACGACCACCGGGAGCCAGGTCGAGTAGGACTCCCCGGGTGAGCACACCGTCGGCGAAGGCCGTCGTCGACCCGTGCTCGACACCGGCCGGGGTCACGGCCTCGGTCAGCGGGCGACCGGGGTAGACGAGGCCGTCGACCTGCATGTGCGCCGGCGCGTCGAGGTGCGTCAACCCTGGGTGGTGCGGGGTCACGACGAGCACCTCCGACATGCCCATCGGCGGGATGCCGGTGTAGAGCATCGCCTGCTGCACCGGTGGTGATGCAGGTGCAGGTGGCGCGAACGGCCCACCGAGCATCGACGCCGGATCGACGGGCATCGCTAGAGACACCCACCGTCCGGTGCGCGCCTCGGCAACGGCGCGTGCACGGACCTCGTCGGTGACCAGGTTCAGGGTGCCGAGCTCGTCGCCGGCGCCCCAGCGGCCCCAGTTGCTGGGAAGGCCGTCGCACCCCAACCCCGACGACACGCCCAAGACCGAACCAGATTAAATCATCACGCGCCATAACCGCCGTTGCGGCGGCTGTCCAGTGCCTGGTGATGGCGGACAACTTCGGCGACCACGAAGGTGAGAAACTTCTCGGCGAACTCCGGGTCGAGCTTCGCCTCGACGGCCAAGGCGCGCAACCGGGTTATCTGCTCCCCCTCGCGTTGCGGGTCGGCCGGCGGCAGTCCGTGCTCAGCCTTCAGCACCCCGACCTGCTGGGTGATCTTGAACCGCTCAGCCAACAGGTGCACGAGAGCGGCATCCATGTTGTCGATGCTGTCGCGCAGCCGGGACAGCTCCACGCGTACGGGGTCGGTCATGGCGTCAGGGTAGTGCCCCACAGTCGAGACACCGCCGAGCGGTTCAGTTCACCATGACGAGCGTGCCGCTGCCCCCGGGGTACTCGACGAAGCCCAGGTAGGGCTTGCTCGGATCGAGACCGGACCAGGAGGCGGTGAGACTGAGGTCGCGGCCGGAAGTGGCCTGCTGCGTGGCCGGCGTGACCGTGAAGTTGCCGGTCGCGGTGCCGGGCACGACGCCGTTGGTGACGGTGTAGAGCGACTCGTCGGTGCCGACGGCCTCCGAGAAGGGCTTTACCGTCACGAGGTAGTCCCCCGCCGGCGGGTCGAGCAAGGTGACGGACTCCGAGCCGGAACCGGTCTGCGACGCCCCTACCTCCTCGTAGCTGGCGCCGACCAGCCGTGAGACGACGAGGTCGATGTCCGCCCCTGGCTCGTCGGAGACCACCGCGAAGCGGGCCACCTTCGCTCCGGCCGGCACCGAGACCTGATAGTCCACCGGGTCGCCCTCGGCGCTCACCGAACCGCGCTCACGCTGGCTGGCGGCCAACCCGTACGCGGTCACGGCGAACGGTCCCGAGATCCCGGAACGGACGGTGTAGGGCAGCGAACCCGAAGCACCCGTCCCGGCCAGCTCAGCCGGGGCGTCGAGCAGGGTGGGAGTCAGCGCCACGGGGATCCGGGCGTTCGTGCCGGCCCCGATGATGGTCATCGACCCGAAGGACGCCTGACCCAACGGGGCGGTGGTCCGGGTGAAGGTGATCGCGACCGTCTTGGTCTGACCGGCCGCCGCGAAACGCAGGCTGCCCGGCGACACCGAGGCGCTGAAGCCCGGAACGCTGGCGAAGGCGCGGTAATACCCC
>JAABUN010005756.1_pt1 | contig 15025 bp, 15 predicted proteins | sample 5559311 | NCBI WGS metagenome assembly JAABUN01 (sample SAMN10711877, study PRJNA513370) | rock metagenome | isolation source: Antarctica rocks | place: Antarctica: Victoria Land, Siegfried Peak sud | reverse complement strand
TATGTCCGCTTCCGGGACGTCGGGAGAAGCTTGCGAACGTCCGAGATGGGGCGCAAAGCCGTAGCGAGCGCTTCCTCGAGCGCCTCGATGCAAAACCACGAACGGACTTCAACATTTTTCTAGATGTCGTCACCAGCAGCCTGGAACTGCCGCGGTTCTAGCTGCGCGGCGGGCCATCATAGGGGACGGCCAATTCCAAAACACGGTCCAGCGCCGGGTCACCATGGGCAAGCTATACGGCCGAGTAGACTGCGCTACCCGGCGGAGTCAGGCCCAGGCTCAACCAAGCGGGAGCATCTGCTCGACCACGTGGTTTAGCCCCGGCGCGTCTGGGGAGGTGAGCACCATATGCAGCCGCAACGTGCCGCCTTGCGGCGCGTGCTCCCGCACCAGCTTCTCGACTTCCCGCTGCGAGGTCACGCCGACCTCCTTGAGGAACTTGCGCAGCGCCATGTTGAAGCGGTCTTCGTCCACTGTTGGTTCCCTTTCCCGCGGCCATGAGACGGCCCGGCAATATGCTAGCTGAACGGCGCCTGGGTGGGGAGGATGCACCGGCGGGTGCCGCGGCCTGGTAGCAGGCCATGGCATGAGCTTTGCTTGGTGCTGCGGGAACTCATCCCGGAAGGCAGGCCGCCGCTCGATGCTGGACCAAGCCGGATTGCAAGAAGCCCAGACGGCGCCAGCCGGGCACCGTCTCGACGTTGACGCCGTGACGGTGCGCTACGGCCAGTCCATAGCCGTGGACAACGTGTCCGTCACGGTGCAGCCCGGCGAGATTATGGCGCTGCTGGGGCCGTCCGGCTGCGGCAAGACAACCTTGCTGCGGACCATCGCCGGGTTCATCCGCCCCGATGCTGGGCAGATTTTGGTGGACGGGCGCACCATCGGCCACCTGCCGCCAGGCAAGCGCGGCGTGGGCATCGTGTTCCAGTCCTATGCGCTGTTCCCGCACATGAGCGCGGCCGAAAACGTGGCCTATGGCCTGGAAGCACGGAACACCCCCAAGGCGGAGGTGGTGCGGCGCGTGGAGGCGGCGCTGCTCGCCGTGCGGATGGAGGCATTCGGCGCGCGGCGGCCCCGGGCGCTGTCGGGCGGGCAGCAGCAGCGCGTGGCGCTGGCCCGGGCGCTCGCCATCGAGCCGTCCATCCTGTTGCTGGACGAGCCATTCGCAGCGCTGGACCGCGCGTTGCGGCTGGACCTGCAGCTGGAGATCAAGCGCCTGCAGCGCCGCTTCGGCGTCACGGCCGTGCTGGTCACGCATGACCAGGACGAGGCAATGAGCATGGCCGACCGCATGGCGGTGATGCGCGCGGGCCGGGTGGAGCAGGTGGACGCGCCGGCCGCAGTGTACGACCGCCCGGCGACGCCCTTCGTGGCCGGGTTCGTCGGCACGACCAACGCGCTGCACGGCAAGGTCGAGGCGCGGGACGGCCCTGGCTACCGCGTTCGGCTGGATGTGGGCGCCGTCGTGACGCTGGGCAGCCCACTGGGCTTCGCAGCCGGAGACCGGGTGGTGGTGTGCGCCCGGCCCGAGCACCTGGCGCTGCGCCCGGAGAACGACGCCGACCCAGGCGCTTGGCCCGCCCAACTCCGCTTGTCGCTGCCGCTTGGCCCGTCGCTTGTGCACGACGCGAAAGCCGGCGCCGCCGAACTCAAACTACAGGAGGCGCGGCGCGGCGCCCCGCCCCCGCCCGGCCCCGTCCGCATCGCTTTCGCCGCCGATGCCCAGCCCACCCTTTATCCCGCAGGAGACGCCGCATGACCCCTACCCTGTCCCGACGCGCCCTCATTGGCGCTGGCCTTGCCGCGGCCTTGCCCTGGGCCGGGCCAGCCCGCGCCGCTGGCAGCCTCACGGCCGCGGTGTATCCCGGCGGCTGGGACGAAGCGCTGCGCGCCGTGCTGCAACCCGCCCTGAAGCAGGCGCACGGGGTGGACGTGTCGTTCGAGGCGCTGTTCGCGGTGGACCAGATCGCCAAGGCGCGCGCGGCCCGGGGCGTCGCGCCGTTCGACGTGTTCGTGCTGGACCCTGGCCCCCGCGTGTCGGGCATTGACTTCAACCTGTTCGAGCCGTTCGACCCGTCGCGCCTGGCCAACCGGGCGAAGCTGCCGGAAGGCTACGCGGACCAGTACGGCGCCGGCGTCGCGGCGCAGGTGGTGGGCATCGCCTATAACCCCAAGAAGCTCCCCAAGCCCGCCGGCTGGCGCGACCTGTTCCGCCCGGAGTATGCGTCCCGCCTGGGCCTGACCGGCTTCGGCACCACGTTCGGCACCATCTCCCTGATCGAGATGGCGAAGTCGGTCGGGGGGTCTGACACAGATGTGGAGCCGCTGTTCACCGAGTTGCGCAAGGTCCTGCCGCAGGTGGCCGCAGTGGCGCAGCCCGCCGCCATGCCGGGGCTGTTCCAGCAGGGCCAGGTGGATGTGATGTACACCAACACCTACACCGTGAGCCTGTTGAAGTCCCGCGGAGTGGACATCGCCTTCGCGGTGCCGGAGTCCGGGGCGGCGGCGTTCGGCACGACCATGCACATTGCCAAGGGCGCCCGCAACGTCGAGCAGGCCTACCAGTATATTGACACCATGATCTCGGCGCCGGTGCAGACGGGCCTGGCGCAGGCGCCGTTCTTCTTCGTGCCGGTCAACATCGAGGTCACGCCCGGCGCCGACGTGCCCATGCGTTCGGTGGCCGACATGGGCAGCTTCGTGACCCATGACTGGAGCAAGATCAATCCGTTGCGGGCGCGCTGGATTGACCGGTTCAACCGCGAGATGGCGAAGTAGCATGGACCCGCGCGCGGCCTGGCAGCTCGCCCTGCCGCTCGCGCTGGCGCAGGCGCTGTTCTTCCTGGCGCCGCTGCTTATCCTGGCCGCCACGTCGCTTTCGTCCGACGAGAACCTTGCGGCGCTGAGCGGGCGGGCCTGGGCGGGGGTGCTGGGCGATGCGTTCCAGTTGCGGGCGGTGTGGAACACGATGCGGCTGGGAGCGCTGACCGTGCTGGCAACGCTCGTGCTGGCCGTGCCGCTGGCGCTGCTGCACCTGGCGGCGGGGCCGCGGCTCAAGCGGCTGATCCTGCTGGCCGCCGTGCTGCCGCTGCTCACCTCCGTGGTGGTGCGGACGTTCGCCTGGATCGCCATCCTGGGACGGGAAGGCGTCGTCAACACCGTGCTGCTGTCCACCGGGCTGGCCTCGGCGCCGGTGGCGCTGCTGCAAACCGAGCCGGGGCTGGTCCTGGCGCTCACGCAGCTCGAGATGCCGCTCATGCTGCTGCCGCTCATCGCCGCCATGGCGCGGATCGAGCCTTCGCTGCTAGATGCGTCGTCGGCGCTCGGGGCGTCGCTGCTCCGCACGCTGCGCCGGGTGGTGCTGCCCATGGCGCTGCCGGGCTTGCTCGCGGGCGCCACACTTGTGTTCGCATCCGCCGCCACGGCGTTCATCTCGCAGTCCGTGATCGGCGGCGGGCGGCTCGCCTACTTGCCGGCGCTGGTGTGGCAGCAGGCGATGGTGGTGTTCGACTGGCCGCTCGCTGCGGCGATGGCGCTCACGCTGATGGGGGCGGTGCTCGCGGTGTCGGCCGGCCTGTCCGCCCTGGGCCGGAGGGCGGCGCATGTTTAGGTTGGCGCCTGGGGACAAGCCGCTGGCGGCGGGCATCGTGCTGCTGGCCGGGGTGGCGCTGCTGGTGCTGGTGGGGCCGGTGGCCGTGGTGCTGCTGACCTCGTTCACCACGTCCCAGGCGCTGCGCTTCCCGCCGCCCGGACTGACGCTGCGCTGGTACGCCGAGCTGTTCGACGCGGGGCGCTCCGCCCCTATCCACCGCGCGGCGGGCAACAGTCTGCTGGTGGCGCTGACGGTCGCGGCGCTGTCTACGGCGTTCGCGACGGCGGCGGCGCTCGGCATCGCGCGGTCCCGTGCGGCGTGGTCCCGCGCTGCGGAAGGGGCGTTCCTTGCGCCGCTCGTGCTGCCCGGCATCGCCTATGGCCTGGCAGCGCTCATGTTCTTCTCGTGGCTGCGGCTGCCGCCGTCGTTCTGGTTGCTGGTGGCGGGCCATGCCATGATCGCCACGCCCTTCGCGCTCCGCACCGTGGGCGCGAGCGCGGCGGGGCTGGACCCGGCGCTGCTCGACGCCTCGGCGGCCCTGGGCGCGTCGCCGTGGCGCGGGTTCCGGCGGGTGGTGCTGCCGCTCATCTTGCCGGGGGTGGCGGCGGGCGCGTTCCTGGCGTTTGTGTCGTCGCTGGACAACGTGCCGGTATCCTTGTTCCTGTCGTCGGCGCAGAACGACATGCTGCCGATCCGGATGTGGGGGATGATGGAAACGTCGCTGGATGTGCGCGTCGCCGCCGTGTCGGGCCTGCTGGTGGCGGGCGCGATGGTGCTGCTGCTGGTGATGGACCGGGCGGTGGGGCTGGTGCGGCGGGTGGCCGGGTGATGCGCGCAGCGCCGCTGAACGCGGAGGCTTTTGCGCCCTTCGGCGAGGTTTTGGTCGTGCCGGACCAGCCGGGCCGCGCATACTTCGAGGGTGCGCTGTCGAGCACCCGGGCCACAGCTTGGCCCAGCTTGTCGCTCACGCTGCGGGAGCCTTCGTCTGCGCCGGTGCGCGTGACGGCCATGGAGCGGCACGCCTTCTCGTCGCAAACCTTCGTGCCGCTCGGCCCGGCGCGCTGGCTGGTGTTGGTGGCGCCCCACGCCGCCGGCGGCGGGCCAGACATGGCGCGGGCGCGTGCGTTCCTGGCCGGGCTGGGCCAGGGCGTGACCTATGGCGCGAACGTGTGGCACCACGGGCTGACGGTGCTGGACCGTTCCGCGCGCTTCGCCGTGTTCATGTGGCGCGACAGCACCGCAGGGGTCCCCTGGATGTGGAGCTGCCCGCATGAGCTACGACGTCCGGCGCGACTTCCGCGGCTACGGCGCCCACCCGCCGGACCCGCGCTGGCCCGGCGGCGCCCGCGTGGCCGTCAACTTCGTCATGAACTACGAGGAAGGCTCTGAACCCTCCATCGGCGACGGCGAAGCCTACAGCGAATGGGCGCTGACGGAGGCGATGGGGCTGGGCCAGGGCGTCGTGGGCCGGGACCTCGCGGCGGAGGGCATGTTCGAGTACGGCAGCCGCGTCGGCTTCTGGCGCCTGCTGCGCTTGTTCCAGGAGCGCCGCTTGCCCCTCACGGTGTTCGGCTGCGCCCTGGCGCTGGAGCGCAATCCGGAGGCGGCCGCAGCCATACGCGAGGCCGGCTACGACGTGTGCTGCCATGGCTGGCGCTGGGTGAAGCACTTCGAGCTGCCCGAGGCCGAGGAGCGGGAGCACATCCGCCGGGCCGTGGCATCCCTGGAGCGGACGGTGGGCCACAGGCCGGACGGCTGGTATTGCCGCTACGGTCCCTCGGTCAACACCCGCCGGCTGGTCGTGGAAGCGGGTGGGTTCCTGTATGACAGCGACAGCTATGCCGACGAGCTGCCCTGGTGGGTGACGGTGAGAGGGCAGGGCCACTTGGTGGTGCTTTACTCCCTCACGCACAACGACGGCAAGTACGCGGGCGCGGTCGGCACATCGGACGACTGGTTCGCCTTCGTGCGGGACGGCTTCGACATGCTGTATGCCGAAGGGGCGGAGCATCCCAAGATGATGTCGGTCGGCCTGCACATGCGGCTTATCGGCCACCCTGCGCGGGCAGCCGGGCTGGCGCGGCTACTGGACCACATCGCCGGGCATGACCGGGTGTGGGTGACGGGGCGCAGCGCCATCGCCCGGCACTGGGCCGCCATGCACCCCTACCCCGGCCACGGGCTGAACGAGCGCCCATGACCCGGCGCGTCCGGCTGGGTATGCTCACGCCTTCCTCCAACACGGTGCTGGAGCCGGTCACGGCGGCGATGCTGGCTGGGCTGCCCGAGGTTTCGGCGCATTTCGGGCGTTTCCCGGTGACGGAGATCGCGCTGTCTGGGTCTGCCCTGGCGCAGTTCGACGACGGGCCGATCCTGGCGGCAGCGGCGTTGCTGGCGCATGCCCGGATGGATGTGATCGCATGGAACGGCACGTCGTCCGGCTGGCTGGGGTTCGACGCCGACGAGCGGCTGTGCCGGCGCATCACGGAGGTCACCGGCGTCCCGGCCACCACATCCATGCTGGCATTGAACGAGATCCTGCAACGGACTGGGGTGCGGCGCCTGGGGCTGGTCACGCCCTATACCGACGACGTGCAGGCCCGGATTGTGGCCCATTACGCCGCCCTGGGGCACTCGTGCGACGCAGAGCGCCATCTGGGCTTGCGCGACAACTTCTCGTTCTCCGAGGTGGAGGACGGCACGCTACGGGCCATGGCGCGCGACGTGGCGGCAGGCGGTCCGGATGTCCTGGCCATAGTATGCACCAACCTGCGCGCTGCGCCGCTGGCGGCGGCCATGGAAGCGGAGTTGGGCTTGCCGGTGTACGACACCATCGCCACCGTGGTCTGGAAAAGCCTGGGCCTTGCCAGCGTGGATGCGGGCCGCGTCGTGGGTTGGGGCCGGCTGTTCCAGGAACTTCCGGCCTGACGGCTCAGAACTCGGCCATGCGCCGCAGCCCGACCAGCCGGTCCCCCACCACCATTGCCAATGCCGCCAGCACGATCAGCCCGGTCGAGATAGCGGCGACCGTCGGGTCCGGGCGCTCCTCAACGTATTGCAGCATCTGGATCGGCAGCGTCCGGGTCCAGGCGTCGGTGAAGAAGATCGAGACGGGGTAGTTGTCCATGGAGGCCAAAAATGCGAACATGCCTGACGTGATGAACGCGGGAGCCAGGGACGGCACCAGCACGCGGCGCAGCGCCGCCGCGTAGGAGCAGCCGAGCGTCCGCGCCGCATCCACCAGCGCAAAGTCGAACAGGCTGAGCGCCGCCAGCACGGTCCGGACGACGTAGGGCATGGTGAGGACCACATGCGCTGCCAGCAGGCTGGGCCAAGCCTCGCGTAGGCCCACGAGCTTGAACCCTTGCAGCATGGCGATGCCGACCACGAGGCCGGGCAGCATCAAGGGCGAGACCAGGAAAGTGGCGATGGCGTCCCGCCCGGGGAACCTGCCGCGCACCAGCGCGATGGCGCACAGCGTGCCCAGCATGAGCGAGATGAGCGTAGAAAATCCGGCGACCTGCACGGAGGTCCACAACGACGGCCACAGCCCCCGCGTGACGGCCAGCCGCTCATACCAGCGCAGGGACCAGCCCGGCGGCGGCAGCGTGAACACCGCCGACGACCCGAACGACGCCGCTACCGTGACCACGAGCGGCGCCAGCAGGAACATCACGGCCAGCGCGGCGACGCACCACACGACGGCGTTCGCCAGCCGTTCGGACGCGGTCATGCCGGACACCCGATCCGCCGAGCCAGCCAGGCGCTGGACACCACGACAGCCACGCACAACACCAGCAGCACGACTGCCGTGGTGGAGCCGAGCGCCTCGTCGCGCATTAACAGGAACGACCGGCCGGTGAGCGTGGCGAGCGTCTGGAACCGGTCGCCGATCAGCAGGCTCGGGATCACGAACATGGACACCGACAGCGAGAACACGAATGCGGCGCCACTCACGATGCCGGGCATGGTGAGCGGCAGCAGGATGCGGCGGAACCGGTAGGCCGGGCTGGCACCCAAGGTGGCGCCCGCCTCGGCCAGCCGCGGGTCCACGAGGCGCAGGAGGGAGTAGATCGGCAGCACCATGAACGGCAGGAACACGTTGGCCGCGCCCACGACCAAGCCGGTTTCGGTGAACAGCAGCCGCGGCGCTTCATCGGCCAGGCCGAGCGCCACCAAGCCCTGCGCCACCACGCCGTCGCGTCGCAGCACAATCTGCCAGGCGAACGCCTTGACCACCACCCCGACCGATAACGGCAGGATCACCGCGACCAGCAGCAGCACCTGCACCGCCCCTTGCGCCCGCGCCATTGCGACCGCGACGGGAAAACCCGCCACGAGGCACAGCACCGTCACCAGCCCGGCGATCCGCAGGGTGTTGCCGATCACGCGCCAGGAGTACGGGTCGTTGAAGAATGCCTCGAACTGCGTGCCGGAGAAGCCGTCCGGCCCCACGACGCTGCGGGACAGCAGCCACAGCAGCGGGAGCGCGTAGGCCAGCCCCAGGTAGCCGGTTGCCGGCACCGCGAGCCAGCCAATGCGGCTCCGCCCGGCGTTCATGGGCCGGGCTGCCGGGGCAGGACCAGGGTGTCCGCCACGGACCAGGCGAGCGCCAGCTCCGCCCCGGGGACGGCGCCAGCCGGTGCCCCGCCCACGCTTTCCACCACCACCGGCTCATGGGCGGCAGACTCGAAGTGCGCCTGAATGCGGGAGCCTTGGAACACGATGTCCCGCAGCCGGGCGTTGATGCCGTTGCCGCCCTCGCCCGGCGGCCCGAAGCGGATCAGTTCCGGCCGGACCCCTACCACCACGCAGCTGCCCGGCATGAACCGGCCCGGCCCGCGCAAAGGGCCGAAGGCGGTCTGCACCCTGACCTCCCCTCCGGCCTGATCGAGGACCGTTCCCTGCAATCGGGTGGACAAGCCCACGAACGCCAGCGCGAAGGCCGTGGCGGGACGGCGGTAAATGGCGCCGGGATCGTCCAGCTGCTCGATGGAGCCGTTGTTCATCACGGCGATGCGGTCAGACATTACCAGCGCCTCGTCCTGGTCGTGCGTTACGAACACGGCCGTGGTGCCAAGCTCCCGTAGCAGGCGCCGCAGCTCGATCTGCATGGTCTCGCGCAGCTTGCGGTCCAGGGCCGAGAACGGTTCGTCAAGCAGCAGCAGCTTGGGGCCGACCGCGAGCGCCCGCGCCACCGCCACGCGCTGCTGCTGCCCGCCCGACAGCGCACGCACAGACCGCCCGGCGAAATCGGACATCCGCACGAGGTCCAGGAACCGCTCCGCCACCCGGCGCGCCTCCGGCCGGGCCACGCCGCGCGCGTGCAGGCCGAACGCCACGTTGTCCGCCACCGTCAGATGCGGGAACAGGGCGTAGCTCTGGAACACCACGCCTACGCCGCGCCGGTGCGGCGGCTTGCCTGCTAGCGCCTCGCCGTCCAGCACGACCGTCCCTGCGTCAGGGCGCAGCAGGCCCGCGACGATGCGCAAGAGGGTGGTCTTGCCGCAGCCGGACGGCCCCAGCAGCGACACGAACTCGCCTCGCGCCACCGGAAGGTCCACGCCGCCTAGCACGGCGATGCCGCCGAACGCCTTGGCGGCGCCGCGGATATTGAGGAAAGCGGGCACGCCGGGAGGCGTCCTACATGGACATCTCGCGGTCCCAGCGCTGCACCCAGGCCGTCCGGTTCTCGGCCACGAAGGCCCAATCAATCGTATGGACCGGAACGTCCGTCGGCATGCCCGGCGGCGCGGGGACGTCTATGTTGGTGGGCAGCGCGAAGGTGGGCGGAGCGATGCGCGCCTGCACCTCGGCGCCCAGCAGCTCGTTGACGTAGGCGGCCGCCAGCTCCGGGTTCGGCCCGTCCTTCACCAGAGCAATGCCGGACGGCACCGGGAAGATGCCCTCCTTGGGCGCAGCCAGCCCCAGCGGCGCGCCTTCCTGCCGGCGTTGCAGCGCGAACGAGGACAGCGCGCCCAGGATCATGGTGGCCTCGCCCTGCTCCAGCAGGCTGAAGGCTTGCGGCATCTGGCTGTAGATCGTGAGCAGGTTCGGCTTGAGGGATGCGAGCTTGCGGAAGCCGGCATCGGTGTCCCGCATGGCGGTGTCCATCGGCTTGCCGCCCGCCAGGTGCGCGGCCATAAACAGGTTGGCCAGCCCCTCGGTGTTCTGCAACGAGGGCAGGATGATGCGTCCCTTGTGCTTGGGATCGAACGCGTCCGCCCAGGACGTGGGCGGCGTTTTCAGCACATCCGTGTTGTAGGCGATCCCCTGCCAAGGCTGCAGGTAGTTCGCCCACATGCCGCCCATGTGCAGCGTTCCCGGCTTGAGCTTGCCGATGTTCGGGGCGAGGGCGGCCGTGATCGGCTGCAGCAGGCCCTCGCGCACCGCAAGGATCATCACCGGGTCGTCCATCTGCACGACGGACAAGTAGGGCCGGTCGCGGTTCTTTTGCATCTTTTCGAGATTCACCAGGGACCGCGTGCCCTCGAACGTCAGCCGGGCACCGTATTTCTTTTCGAAGAAGGGCGCGACATGCGTCTCGACCCAGGGTTTGTGGCTGGCCGCTCCACCCACTACCAACTCCCGCGGCTGCGCGCGCAGGATGGCGGGCGCCATCAGCACGGCGCCTGCGCCCAGCAGGAGGGCCTTGCGCCGGGTGGGATGGTCCTGTTGCATGGCGGGCCTGGCTCCTTAATGGGGTTTGCAGCCCGAGGTCTTGCAAACGCCATGCCGTCCAGGGCCGCACAGAACGGGGCAGCATGGCCGCAACACTTATCCAAGGCGCTTTTGTGCTGGAACGCTTCGGCACCGACGGCGCGCCGGTGCTGCACCCGTCCGGGGCGGTGCTGGTTGAGGACGGCATGGTCCGGGCCGTGGGGGCGTCCGCGGACCTGGCGGCCCGGCATCCGGATGCGGCCCGGCTGGGCGGGCCGCAGGCGGCCGTCATCCCAGGGCTGGTCAACGCCCACCACCATGTCGGGCTGACGCCGTTGCAGCTCGGTTCGCCCGACCACCCGCTGGAGCTGTGGTTTGCGAGCCGCCTGGCGCTGCGTGACGTGCCGACGTTCGAGGACACGCTGTTTTCCGCCTTCGAGATGGTCGCAAGCGGCGTCACGACCGTGCAGCATTTGCACAGCCGCGCGCCCGGCACGCCGGACGACGTGCTGGCGGCGGCGCGGGAAGTCACGCGGGCCTACCGTGCCATTGGGATGCGCGCCTCCTACTCCATGGCGCTGCGGGATCAGAACCGGCTGGTGTACGAAGCGGACCAGGACTTCGTGGCGCGGCTTCCTCCGGCGCTACGCCCAGCCATGGCGGCCTATTTTGCGCGGTTCACCTTGACGCTCGCGGATCAGGCGGCGGTGTTCCACGTTTTGCACCAGGAGCACGCCGGGGACCCGCTGGTGCAGGTGCAGGTCGCGCCCTCCAACCTCCACTGGCTGTCGGACGCGGCGCTGGAGGCAGCGGGTGCCATGGCGGACCAGGCTGGGGTGCCGATGCACATGCACCTGCTGGAAACACCCTATCAGAAGGCCTACGCCGCCCGGCGCACCGGCGGGTCCGCGCTGGCGCACCTTCACGCTGTGGGGCTGACCGGGCCGCGGCTCACCATCGGGCATGGCGTCTGGATGACGGAGGGCGACATCGAGCTGTGCGGGCAAACCGGCACGCGGCTGTGCCACAACTGCAGCTCCAACTTTCGGCTCAAGAGCGGCATGGCGCCGCTCAACCGTTTCCAGGCGCGGGGCATCCCCGTCGCCATCGGCATGGATGAGGCCGGCATCAACGACGACCGGGACATGCTGCAAGAGATGCGCCTCGTGCTGCACACCCATCGCGAACCCGGCCTGAACGCGCCGCACCCCACCGCGGCCGGCGTGCTGCGGATGGCGACGGATCATGGCGCCGGGACCACCCCGTTCGGGGACCGCATAGGACGGCTGTCACCGGGCTGCGCGGCGGACTTGGTGGTGCTGGACTGGGACGCTGTGACCTACCCTTACCAAAACCCGGACCTGCCATTGCTGGACGTGCTGGTGCAACGTGCGAAAAGCTCGGCGGTCCGCACCGTGATGATCGGGGGCGAGGTGGTGTATGCCAACGGACGCTTCACCCGCGTGGACCGGGATGCTGTGCTGCGGGAGATCGCGGAACGGATGCGCCGCCCACTGACGGAGGCGGAGGAGGCGCGGCGCAGCCTGGCTCAAGCCGTCATGCCGCATGTGCGCCGCTTCTATGACGGCTACCTCGACGAAGCTCGCGAGCCGTCCGGCTGCGTGAGCGCCTGGTAGCCGCGCAGCACCGCCAGGCGCACGGCGGCCGGGACCGGCTCCACCAGCGGCACGGGAAACCGCCCCTGCAACGCCCGCGCCGCCGTGGCGAGCGGGCCGCCGCCGATCACGATGGCAGCCGCCCCGTCCCGCACGGCCTCGGCGCACGCCGAAGCCAGCGCGTCTTGCAGGCGGGCCGGGTCCTGCATCAGCGCGTGCGGGTCCCCCGGCGTCAGGCGCACGCCGCCGAACAAGGCGCCGTGGCCGTGGCGCGCCGCCGTCCCGGCAATGGCGGCAACGAGGGCCGGGGTAGTCGTGACCACGGCAAAGCGGCCATGCGCCGCCGCTTCCGCCATGGCGGCCTCGGCAATGCCTGTCACGGGCATGCCCAGGGTGCGCCGCAGCGCGTCCAGCCCCGGGTCGCCGAACGCCGCCACGATCACGCCGCTGCAGCCGCGCACCGCACGGGGGCGCAGCAGCGCCGCCACGGCCACCGCCGCGGCAGCCAGGGCCGGCTCATCGGTGATGAGCGCAGCCCCGGACTGCGCCGTCGCGCCCTCGACCGCCACCCCCTCCGGCGCAGCCCCGCGTGCGATGGCGAGCATGGCGGCGGTGGTGGCGACGCTGGTGTTCGGGTTGGCCAGCAGCAGCCGCATCAAGGCGGGACGGCGTCGCGGAACGCCCGCGCGATGTCGGCCCGGCGCGCCACCCAAAGCTCGCCCCGGTGCGCGGCCAGCAGGTCCAGCACGCCCGCGAACGCTCCGAACCGTCCGGGCCGCCCGGCGATGCGGAGGTGGAAGCCGATGTTCAGCAGCCTGGGCCGCCCCCGCCGCGCTTCCGCCAGCAGCGTGCCGAGCGCGTCCCCCACGTACTCCACCATCTCCCGTGCCCGCACGAAGCCGTTGGAATGGAAGAACTTCATGTCGTTGGTGTCCAGCGCATAGGGCAGCACCAGCAACGGGGCGCCCGTGCCCGCGCGGTCCCAGTATGGCAGGTCGTCATCGAAGGCGTTGGATGCGTACAGGAAACCGCGCTCCCGCAGCAGGGCGCGGGTCCAGACGCTCTCGCTGCCACGGCAAAAGAAGCCGACGGGACGGACCCCTGCAGCCACCTCGATGGCGGCGACGCAGCGGTCCAGGTCCACGGCCTCCTCCGCCTGGGAGCCGTAGGCGGCGTGGGCGCGCCAGCGCCAGCCGTGCACGGCCGGCTCGTGGCCGCGGGCCACGGCGGCGCGCGCCAGGTCCGGCACGCGCTCCACCGCCCGCCCGCACATGAAGAGCGTGGCCGGCATGGCGCGGCTGTCCAGCGCGTCCAGCATCCGCCACAGCCCGGCGCGCATCCCGTAGGCGAACACCTGCTCCTGCCCCATGTCGCGCACGCCAGGCTCCACGACGCTCAGCACCTCGCCGACCCGTTCGCTCGCGGCGTCCCCGTCGCCCACCTGGTCCTCGGCGCCCTCCTCGAAGTTCAGCACGACCGACACCGCCAGGCGCGCACCGTTGGGCCACGCGAAGTCCGGCCAGGCGCCCGCGTAGCCGCGCAGGTCCCGCTCCGTCACGCGGGGAACGCAGACAAGGAGGGTAGCGGCGTCCAGGGCGGCAGGCCGGTCCCGGCGCGCCAGGCGTGGGCGATGGCGTCGCGCCGGGCGAACCACACGCCGGGGTGGGACGCGGCATATGCCAGGAACCGCTCCAGCCCGCCGATGCGCCCGGGCCGCCCGATGATGCGGAGGTGCAGGCCCACCGACATCATGCGCGGCGCGTCAGCCCCTTCGGCGTGAAGCTGGTCGAAGGCGTCCGTGCAGTAGCGCGCGAAATCGTCGCCGAACACGAACTGCCCGTTGGAGAAGCGCATGTCGTTGGTGTCGAAGGCGTAGGGCAGCACCACGTGTGGCCGGCCCGGCAGCACCTCCTGCACATACGGGATGTCATCGTTGTAGGCGTTGGAGTCGTAGAGGAACCCCCCATGCTCCACCAGCAGCCGCCGGGTGTTGCCCGAGGTGGCGGAGCGGGTGTGCCAGCCGACCGGTGGCGAGCCGGACGCGGCGGCGATGGCGGCCACGGTGCGAGCGATGGCGGCGCGCTCCGCCGCCTCGTCCATGTGGACGTGCCGCTCCCAGCGCCAGCCATGGGCGGACACCTCGTGCCCGTCCGCCACCGCCTCCGCCGCGATCCAGGGCGACAGGGCCAAGGCGCGTCCGTTGGCGTTCAGCGTGGCGGCCACGCCGTAGCGGCGCAGCAGGGCGCTCAGCCGGGGCCAGCCGGCGCGGGTGCCGTATTCGTAGTGGCTTTCCATGCACAGGTCGCGCACCCCGTCCACGCGCTCGGTCGCCTCGTAGATGCTTTCATTCGCCTCGTCGCCCATGCCGATGGACAGCTCTGCGCCTTCCTCGACGTTGACCACGACGGACAGGGCGAGCTGCGCGCCGCCGGGCCAGCGCACGGGGGGCGGGGCACCGCGGTAGCCGGCGAAGTCCCGCCCGGCGGGGTCAACCGCGTCAGCCATGCGCGGCCCCGCGCACCCGGTCCATCAGCGCCATCGCCTTGCCGGCATCCCAGCGCAGCAGCCCGCTGCCCGGGCTGTCCAGCATGAGCGAGGTGCTGACGATGGCGCCGTCCGCATGGCGCAGGGCGTCCGCCACGTTGTCCGCCGTGACGCTGCCGCCCACCAGGACGGGCCGGCGCACGCCAGCGGCCCGCGCCGCGGCAATGCGGCTGAGCGTGCCGGCGAAGCTGCCGCCGGTCAACACTAGAACATCGGCGCTGAGCTGCTCCGCCCAGCGCGCGGCTTCGGCGGGGGCGATGTCCGCCATCGGCACGCTCGTCCGGTCGAATACGTCGGCGAGGATGGCGATGTCGGGGCGCTGCAGGGCATGGCGCGCGGCCTGCGCCGGCACGGCCAAGCCGGTCCGCGGGCCTTCGGCGGTCATGGCGGCGGCCACGAACACCTTGAGCCGCACGAAATGCGCGCCGCACGCATGGGCGATGGCAAGCGGCGCCTCCGCGTCATGCGCCTGCACGATGATGCCCAGCCGCAGCACCGGGTGCGCCTGGCGGACCAGCCGACCCAGGCTTGCCATGATGGCGACGGTTTCCGGCCGGGCCGGGCCGGTCTCACGCGTCTGGTCCTGCAGCATTAGGGCGGGGATGCCTGC
>JAABUN010005755.1_pt1 | contig 15026 bp, 12 predicted proteins | sample 5559311 | NCBI WGS metagenome assembly JAABUN01 (sample SAMN10711877, study PRJNA513370) | rock metagenome | isolation source: Antarctica rocks | place: Antarctica: Victoria Land, Siegfried Peak sud | reverse complement strand
CTCGGCGGGCCGCCGCTTCCTGACGGGCGCGGCTCCGACGGACGGCCCCCCGGCTGCTACACTAACCCCCGGTCCCACTCCCCCGAGGTTCCGTCATGCCGCTCGTCGCCCCGTCCATCCTGGCGGCCGACTTCGCCCGGCTCGGCGACGAGGTCCGCACGGTCGAAGCCGCCGGGGCCGACCGCGTCCACGTCGACGTGATGGACGGTCACTTCGTCCCGAACCTGAGCATGGGGGCGGTCGTCGTCCAAGCTCTCAAGCGGGTGACGAACCTGCCCCTCGAAGTCCATTTGATGGTGACCGACCCGGCCAAGTTCGTCGACGGGTTCGCCCGGGCCGGGGCGGCGCGGGTCATTTTCCACCTCGAAGTGGTCCCGGACCCGGCCCCGCTGATGGCCCGCGCCCGTGCCCTGGGTATGAGCGTCGGGGTGGCTTTCAACCCGGACTACCCGGTGGCCGGCGTCATCCCGTACCTGCCGGCGGCGGACCTGGCCCTGTGCATGACCGTCTTCCCGGGGTTCGGCGGGCAGCCGTTCCTGCCGACCAGCGCGGCCCGCATCCGCGACCTGGCGACCTTGATCGGCATCCACAACCCGGCGTGCGAACTCGAAGTCGACGGCGGCATCGATCTGGACGCCGGCCGCCAGGCGGTCGCCGCCGGGGCGACGGTCCTCGTGGCCGGCACCGCCGTCTTCGGGGCCGCGAACCCGGCCGACGCCGTCCGGGCGCTCGTGGCCCTCGCCCCGTGACGACCGCCGCGACCCGGCCGGCCCCAACCGCGGACGGGGCCGGCCTTCGTCCCCCGGCGGAACGGGTCACGGCCGGCCCCCGCCGGCTCCGACAAGTGACCGGGTCGCCCCGGCGCGTCGTGAGGTCCGCATGATGAGTCGCCACTGGCTGTCGAGCGTCGTCGTCGCCGGGGTCGGACTGACCCTGGCCCCGGCCGGCCCGCCGTCGCCGCCCGCCCTGGCGACCGCGACGGCCGTCCCCGCCGCCGGCCGGTTCGCCGACTGGGACGGCCGCGACCCGATCCCCTTCCTGGCCGCATGCCGGGACAAAGTCCACGCCGAGTTACGCGGGTTCCGGGCTACCCTGCACAAGCAGGAACGCATCCTCGGCGAGTTGCACCCGCCGGAGGTGGTCGCGGTGGCGGTGCGGACCGAACCCTACGCCGCCCGGTTCGTCTGGCGGTCGGGGGCCAGGTTGGTCCTGGGGACGCCGGTCGAGGGGATCATTTACCCCGCCGCCGCGAACGACGCCCGGGTCGTCGCCTGGCGGCCGACGGCGTCGCTCCTCCGCACCCTGTACGTCGCCCCGACGGACGGCCAGGCCCGGGCGGCCGCCCGGTTCAGCGTCGCCGAGGCCGGCCTGACCCACGCCGCCGACCGGACCCTCAAGGCCTGGTCGGCCGCCGACCGGCGCGGCGGCCTGGTGTACGACTACCGCGGCCGGCGGACGTGCCCCGCCGTCGGCGGCCGCCTCTGCCACGTCCTGCACCGCACCTGCGACCCGCCCGAAGTCGATAGTTTCTTGCTCGCCGACCCGCGGCCGTCCCCCGCTGAGCGGCCGGCCGATGCGGTGGCCGACGTGACCATCTGGATCGATGTCGATACCGGCGTGCAGTTCGGCACCGAGGTCCGCCGGGCCGACGGGGAGATGGTCGGGTCGTACTTCTTCCGGGACGTGGAATGCAACCCCGCGTTCGGGCCGGCCGAGTTCACGGCCGCGGGGTTCGGGCGATAACGCCCGGGCTGGGAACCCCAGGTCTTATCCGACCGCCCGGTCTGCCACCGCCAGCAACTCCTCGACGCGGAACGGCTTGGCCAGGACGGCCGACACGCCGCGGCCGAGCATCCGGGATTCGAGTTGCTTGCTCGCGTATCCCGTCATCAGGACGATCGGCAGGTCCGGTCGCAGGGCGTGGGCGGCGGCCGCCAGCTCATCGCCGGACATCCCCGGCATCGTCAGGTCGAATACGGCCAACGCATACCGGGTCGGGTCGGCCCGGATCAGGGCCAGGCCGGCGTCCCCGGCGGCGGCCGTGTCCACCTCGTACCCGGCTTCCTCCAGGAGGGACGCAGCCAGTTCGCGGATGTTGGCCTCGTCGTCCACTACCAGCGCCACCCCGCGCCGGCGGGCCGGGGGTGGGGTCACGCCGGATCGCGTCGCCGGGGCGGCAGCCGGGCCGTGGCTGGCCGGGAAGAACACCTCGACCGTCGTCCCCCGGCCGACTTCACTCGTGACGCGGATGCTCCCGCCGTGGGACCGGGCGATGCCCTGGACGGCCGCCAGCCCGAGGCCGCGGCCGGTGAACTTGGTGGTGTAGAACGGCTCGAACGCCCGGCCGCGGACGGCGTCGGTCATGCCGGCCCCGGTGTCGGCGACGGCGACGACGACCCCGGCCCCGGCCCCCGGCGGCGGCGAGAAGCCGGCCCCGCCGGGGCGGTCGACCGCCCGGGTTTCGATGCGCACCTCGCCGCCGGATTCGGGCAGCGCCTCGGCCGCGTTCACCACCAGGTTCAGTAGCAGTTGCCGCAGTTGGGTCGGGTCGGCCGCGACCGCCGGGACGGCCGCCGCCGGGGCGACCGTCAGGGTGGCGTGGGGCGGGACGGCGGCCCGCAGCGCCGGCCGGGCGTCGGCGATTACCCGGTTACAATCGACATCGCGCACGACCAGCCGGCCGACCCCGGCATAGGCGGCCATCTGGCGGCAGAGGTCCGACGCCCGCTGGCACGCGACCTCGACCGTCTCCAGCCGGGTCCGGGCGTCGTGCCCCGGCGGCAGGATCGCTTTGGCCAGCCCGGTGTTGCCCAGGATGACGGTCAGGATGTTGTTGAAGTCGTGGGCCACGCCGCCGGCCAACAGCCCGATGCTCTCGCGCCGGGCGGCCTCGCGCACCACCTGGTCGAGGGCCGTCCGCTCGGCCTCGGCCCGCTTGCGGATGGTGACTTCCGCCGTGACGCCGACCAGCAGCAGCCAGCCAGCCCCGGCGGGTTCGGGCCGGCCGCGGGAGACGAACCAGCGGTCGCCGCCGTCGGCCGCCGGCTCGGCCCCGCGGAACTCGATGTTCAACGGTATCCCCGCCGCGGCACTAGCCCGGAGGGCCGCGAGCGCCTGGGTCCGGTCGTCGGGGTGGACGTGACCGGCGTCGGCGGCCGGCCGGCCGTAGAACCGTTCCGGGGCGGTCGAATAGGTCGTGGTCCCGGTCTTCGGGTCGTGTTCCCAGCCGATCATGCCGGCCGACTCGAGGGCCAACCGCAGCCGGTCCTCGCCGCGGGCGACCGCCGCCGCCGCCTCGACCTCGGCCGTCCGGTCCAGGACCAGCGACAGGATCGACTCGACCCCGCCGGCGGCGTCCGGGATGACCGAGTTGTGCCACTCGCAATGGGCCACCCGGGCGTCGGCCCGGTAGTTCCGGTTGCGGACGACGTTCCGCGGCTCGGTGTGGGTGTGCAGCCGGTCGATGACGGCCGCCACCCGGTCGGCGTCGGCCGGGTGGACGAACGGCCACTCGCTTGGGTGCCGGCCGAGGACCGCCGCTGCCGGCCACCCGAACACGGCCTCGGCCTGGCCCGACCAGCGGCAGACGCGGAAGTCCCGGTCCCACTCGACGACGGCCAGCGGGGTGTTGGCCAACTGGGCCGCCAGCCGCCGGTCGGCCGCCACCTCGGCCGTGCGGTCCGCTAGGAGGAGTGTGAGGCCGCCGCCGGACGGAAATGCCGTCGCCCGGAACGGTCGGCCGGCCGCGGCGAGTTCCCCGAGCCAGTCCTTCGGCGATTCGACCGCCGCCCGCAGCCCCGCCGGCAGCAATTCGGGGAACGCCTCCGCCGTCATCCCGAGGGCGTCCTTCGCCCCCGGCGAGCGGTACACGGCCGCGACCCCGCCGGCCGGGGTAATGACGAGATCGACGAGAACATCCGCCGGCGGCGTCATGTGTCCCCCAGTACCGCCGCGGCCGCCGCCCACGCGGCGAGGAGCCGGCCCCGCGACTTCGCGTCCTCGAACCGGCCGACGGACTCGACCCACTCCCGCGACTCGGCCAGCTTGCGGGCCAGCTTCGCCCGGGCCACGGACCGGCCGGCGGGCGGGGGGCCATCGAGGTAGATCGGCGACGTGTGCGCGAACGTCGCCAGGTCCGGGGCGAGCGGCCCCGGCGGGCCGTTCACCCGCGCCGCCAGCCACCCGCCGGCCGTTGGGGTCAGGTCGCGTTCGACTTCCGCCGTCCAGACGCCGTCCTGCTCCACCCCCGGAGAACCGGCGACGGCCACCCCGTCCGCCACGAGGTCGAGCCGGCCAAATGGAGCCAGCGACCACGCCGTCGCGCGGACCGGCACGACCCGGCCAGCCGCCAACGTGCTTCCGGGGCCGTGTCCCTCCGCGGTGAACGTCAGCAGCGGCCTGGTGGTGGCGAAGCAGGCCCCGGCCCGGACGGCTTCGACCCACGCCCCGAGGGCGAACGGCTTGCCCGCTTCAATAGAGGCGTAGGTGCGGACGGCCCCGACCGGGGTGCGGTTCGAGTCGGCCCCGCTCGCCCCGAGTAGCGGCACCCGGAACCCGGCGTTCAACAGTTGATACCACGCCGGCAGCAGCGGCACCCGCCGCGACCGGCCGTCAGCCTCGATGGCGTCGACCTTGCCGTTGACGAGCGCCACCAGTGCTTCCCCGCCGTGGGCGATCTCGAACGGCGACGCCCACACGGTCAGCCCGCCCTTGCGGTGGCACTGGTCGCACCAGTCGGACACCGACCAGTCGTCGGCCGCGTCGGGTTCGCCGAAGTTCAGGGGGTGGACGACCCGGTGGGCGTGGAGCAGGGCGATCCGGCCGAGGACCGGGTGGGCGTTGAGCGTGTTGACGGCCACCACGGCCGCCGCCGACTCGCGGGCGGGGTGTTGGCCGCTGAACCCGTCGAGTTGCGGGTAGGTGGTGTAGTTATTGCCGTCGAGGGACGTTTGCCGGTAGGCGAGGGCCAGCAGTTCGACCACGGCCAAGTCTTCGGCCGCAGCGGCCAGCAAGGCGGCGTCGGGGGTCGAGAAGTGTACTCGCGGGTCGCCGGGATGCCAGCCGTCGGCGCGGGTGTCGTGGACGCGCGTGAGCGTCAACCGCAGACTCAACTGTCCGCGGCCGAGAACAAGAGTTATGTCGAGTGGGGCGAACTCCGGCCCTTTCATCGCCCGCAGGCGCACGAGAACCCCCGCGGGCAGGGGCATTTCGCAGGACCCGGACACCGTCGCCCACTTCTCGCGGCCGACGTACAGCCCGCCGCCGACATCCTCGCCGCGGCCGGTGGGGAAGTCGGCCGACCGGCCGAGGGGGGAATAATATTCGCCGGCCGGCCCGGTCACGCGGAGGCGGCAGGGAGTCACTCCGCCGGTCGCGGCGTCGGCGATGCGGACGTGGACGGTGAGCATGCCGGCCGTCACCCTTCCCGGCCGGCGAAGCGGGCGAGGACCGTGCGGAACGCCTCGACCGCGGCCGGGAACAGGTCGGCCCCGGTGACGCCGCCGGTCGGCCCCCCGCCGCGCAGGTGGGGTTCGAGGACGGCGAACCCGTCGTACCCGGCCGCCACGGCCTCGCCGATGCTGTGATCCATCATGCCGTCGCCGGTCCCGGCCAGCACACCATGCGTGCCGCCGCGCTTCCAGTCCTTGATGTGCAAATGCGTCGTGTACTGGCGGGTGAGGTTCCAGCCGAGCATGGGGTCGGTGCCGCAGAAGACGTAGTTGGCCGCGTCGTAGGCTCCGCGCAGGTTCGGGTGGTCGACACTTGCGAGTACGTCCCGCACCCGCTCCGGGGTGTCCCCGTAGATGTTGTGTTCGTTCTCGTGGAGCAAGGTGACGTTCGCGCCGGCCGCCACTTCGGCCATCACCCACAGCCGCCGCAGAACTTCGTCGCGGTGGGGTGCCCAGTCGCCGGCGAACGGGGTATTGGCCGGCGGGTAGAAGCTGAAGACGCGGACGTTCGGGGTGCCGAACACGCCGCACAAGTCGACTGCCCGCTTGAGTTTGTCGAGTTGGGCATCGAACGGGGCGTCGATGGGGGCCTTGCCGACCGGCGACCCGATGGCCGAGACGCCTATCCCCGCGTCGGCGAGCATCCGCCGGAACTCGTCGATATGGGCGTCGGACAGGGCCAAAACGTTGGTGGCGTGGATCGACCGGAACTCGACGAACCGCACCCGGCAGGCAGCCAGGACGGCGAGCTGCTCGCGGGGGTCGGGGCCGATCTCGTCGGCGAACGCGGACAGGCGGAACATGGCGGCGCTCGCGGGGCGACGGGATGCCGGATTAAGCTAGCCCGTCACGCCCGCTTGACCACCGTCAGCTTGACCTGGTCGGCGACGAACGTCTTCTCCCCGGCCGTGGCGAACCGGACCTTGACCCGCTTGAGCGCCCCGAAACCGGTCACGTCGGTCAACTGGCCGACGCCGTAGGCCTCGTGCTGGACGACCTGGCCGACGGCGAACTCGGCCGGGGCCGGGCCGCCCGCCTTCGCCGCCCCGGGCCAGACGAACTTCGGCGGGGCGATCGGCGGCAGCCCGCCGCGGGCCGCGTACCCGGCCCCGGCCGCCGTCCCGCCGACCGCCGCCCGCCACTCCTCGACGGCCGTCCGGGCCGTGTTCTTACTGGCGCTCAGGTCGAGGTGTTCGACCTCCGGCGGTAGCTCTTCGAGGAACATGCTCGGGACCGAGTAGAGTGCCTGGCCGCGGAACTCGCGGAGCCGGCCGTGGCACAGGTTCAGCTCGCGCATGGCCCGGGTCATGCCGACGAAGCAGAGGCGGCGTTCCTCCTCCACGTCCTCGTCCTTGGCCAGGCTCCGCTCGTGCGGCAGGATGCCCTGCTCGGTGGCCATCAGGTAGACGACCGGGAACTCCAGCCCCTTGGCCGCGTGCAGGGTCATGACCGACACATGGTCGGCCGTCTCGTCCCAGGCGTCCACGTCGGACGCCAGGGCGATCTGTTCGAGGAAGTCGCCCAGGCCGCGGGAGTTGTCCTCGTCGTAGAACTGCTGCGCGGCGGTGATGAGTTCTTCGATGTTGGCCAGCCGGTCGGCGTCCTCCCCCTCGGACGAGTCGGCCAGCATCTTGCGGTAGCCGGTCCGGTCCAGCACCAGGCGAATCAACTCGTGCGGCGGCAGCGTCAGTTGGGCGCGCAGGTCGGCCAACAGCTTGTGGAAGTCGCGCAGGCCGGCGACGGCCTTCCCCTTGATGTCGGGAATCTTCGATACGTCGGCGGCCGCCACGAGTAGGGGGATTTCGAGGTTGTTGGCGTAGGACTGCAGCTTGTCGAGCGACACCTTGCCGACCCCGCGCGGCGGCTCGTTGACCACCCGCAGGAAGCTGACCGTGTCCGACGGGTTGACGAGCAGCCGCAGGTAGGCGATCACGTCGCGGTTTTCTTTCCGCTCGAAGAACGCCAACCCTTTCACGATCTGGAACGGCACCCCGTGCTGGACGAAGGCACTTTCCAGGGTCCGGGTCAGGGCGTTCATCCGCAGGAAAATGGCGTGGTCGCGGTACTTGGCCCGGCCGGCGGCGACGGCCTCTTTAATGCGTAAAACGATGCCGTCGGCCTCGTCCAGACCCGTGTCGTAGGTCAGCACCCGGACCGGCGCGCCGGCGTCGTTCTCGGTGACGAGGGTCTTCTTCTTGCGCTGCTTGTTGTGGTCGATCAGTACACTCGCCGCGTGCAAAATCGCCTTGGTGCTGCGGTAGTTGCGTTCGAGAGTGATGACTTTTGTTTCCGGGAAGTCGCGCTCGAAGTCCATGATGTTCTTGATGTCCGACCCGCGCCACTTATAGATGCTCTGGTCCGGGTCGCCGACGACGCACAAGTTCGGGTAATGGATGCTGAGCCGCCGGGCGATCTCGTACTGCGCCTGGTTGGTGTCCTGGTACTCGTCGATCAACACATATTGGAACCGGCGATCCAGCTCGGCCCGGAACGGCTCGTTCACCCGCAGCGACAGGGCCGGCAGGTAGAGCAAGTCATCGAAGTCCATGCCGTTGGCGGCCCGCAGCTTCTTCTCGTACAGGTAATATATCTTGGCCACCGTCTGGGCGAAGAAGTCGCCGGCCTGCTGCTCGTACAGCTTGGGCGTCAGGAGTTGGTTCTTGGCCTTGCTGATCGCCCCCGCCAGCCGCTCCGGGCTGAACTTCACATCGTCGATGCCGGCGGAGTTGAGCGCGTCTTTAATCAGCTTGTTGCGGTCGTCCGTGTCGTAGATGGTGAAGTTGCGGTCGATGTTGAGCATTTCGGAGTACTGGCGTAACAGCCGCGCACCCAAACTGTGGAACGTGCTGACCCACACCCGGTTGCCGGGGACGAGTTGCTCGACCCGGTGCCGCATCTCGCCGGCGGCCTTGTTGGTGAACGTGATGGCCAGGACGTTCTGCGGCCGCACCCCCTGCGACAGTAAGTACGCGACCCGGCGGGTAATGACGCGGGTCTTGCCCGACCCGGCCCCGGCCAGGATCAGGAGGGGGCCGTCGCGGTGCCGGACGGCCTCGGCCTGGGCCGGCGTCAGGCCGGCGAGCAGGTCGGCGGGGGTGGGGGGACCGGGCATGGGCCGGGGACTCCTTCCGGGCGGGGCGGCCGTTCATACCGTGAGTGGAGGGCAATCATACCGCGCCGCTCGCCCGGCGCGAATGCGGGAGTGGCGGCCGTGGACATCGCGGGGATCGGGACGCACGTCGTCGAGTGCGTGCGGGTAGCCAAGCTGCTCGGCCGGCACGCCGACGCCTTCCTCGACCTGGTGTACACCCCGCGCGAACAGGCCTTCTGCCGGGAGCGGACGCACACGGCCGAACACTACGCGGCGGTGTGGGCGGCCAAGCAGGCCGTGTTCCGCAGCCTCGGCACTGCCTGGCGGCGGGGCACGCCGTGGGCCGAGGTCGAGGTGATTTGCGACGCCGGGGCGACGCCGGGGGTCGTCCTCACCGGGGGGGCGGCCGGCCGGGCGGAGGCGCTCGGGGTGCGGTCGGTGCTGGTGACGCTGGCGCACTGCCGGGCGTTCGCCACGGCGACGGCGATTGCGCTGCGGGGGTAGCACCCACCGATGTTCATCGGTGGGCTTTCGGGGGGCTAAATCCCGCTGTCGCCCACCTCCCGCACCAGGTTCCGCGCGATCTTGAACCCGGTTCGGAGGGCCAGGACGCGGGCCTCCATCTGGTCGGCCGTGAAGATGCGGTCGCCGGGGCAGGCCGGCAGGCCGGCGATCTCGATAGTCAGCGGCAGGAGCGACAAGAACTCCTTCATCCGGGCCTGTTTGACTTCCGGGGTCGCGGGTTCGGACATGGCCGTCGCCTCCTGTGGGGTCAGTGTCGGGATCACTCCAGAATAACCCGGTCACTCGCCGGCCGCCACCTCGGGCGCGAACCCACGCCGGAGCGTGTTCTCGGTCACCGTCCGCGGCAGGACGAACTGTAACAGGTAGTCCGGGCCGCCGGCCTTCGACCCGATGCCGGACATGCGGAACCCGCCGAACGGCTGGCGGTCCACGAGTGCCCCGGTGCACTTGCGGTTGACGTACAGGTTGCCGACGCGGAACCGCCGCTTGACCAATTTGAGGTTCTCCGGGCTACGGCTGTAAACCCCGCCGGTCAGGGCGTAGGCGGTGCCGTTGGCGATGCGGATCGCGTCGTCCAGATCGGCCGCTTTGAGGACGCTCAGGACGGGGCCGAAAATCTCGTCCTGGGCCAGCGACGACGCCTCCGGCACGTCGGCGAAGATGGCCGGGCCGACGTAGTACCCCTCATCGGCCAGCACGCCCACGTCGTGCGTGTACGCCAGCCGGGCCTCGCCCTGGCCCTTGTCGATGGTGGCCAGAATCCGGGCGTGGGCGTCGGCGTCGATGACCGGGCCGACGGCACAACCCGGGTCGTCGGCCGGGGCGACGGTGAGCGACTTCGTCGCCTCGATCAGGCGGTGCAGGAACTGGTCGTAAATGGCGGCGTGGACGACCGCGCGGCTGCCCGCGCTGCACTTCTGGCCGGCGTACCCGAAGGCCGAATCGACCACCCCGCGGACGGCCTCGTCGAGGTCGGCGTCCCGGTCGACGACGACGGCGTTCTTGCCGCCCATCTCGGCGATCACCTTCTTGACCCCGAGTTGCCCCGGCACGGTCTTCGCGGCCTGCTCGTTGATACTGAGGGCCACTTTGAGCGACCCGGTGAACGCGATGAGGGCCACGTCCGGGTGGCCGACCAGGACCGGGCCGACGATCTCGCCCTCGCCGGGCAAGAAGTTGACGACCCCCGCCGGGACGCCGGCCTCCGCGAACAGCTCCATCAGCTTCGCGCCGATGACGCCCGACTGCTCGGCGGGCTTCAGGATGACCGTGTTCCCGGTGACGACGGCGGCGGCGGCCATGCCGGCCAGGATGGCGAGCGGGAAGTTCCACGGGGCGATGACGACGGCCACGCCGCGGGGTTCGTAGTAGTAGGCGTTCTCCTCCCCCGGCACGTCCCGCCGCTGGGGCGAATCGAGCTTCAACGCTCCGGCGGCGTAGTACTCGCAGAAGTCGATCGCCTCGGCCACGTCGCCGTCGGCTTCGCGCCACGGCTTGCCGGTCTCGATCGTCGCCCACGCGGCCAGTTCCCACTTCCGCGCCCGCATCCGGTCGGCGACGCGGCGGAGCAGGGCGGCCCGCTCACTCGCCGGCACGTCCCGCCACGAGTCGAACGCGGCCAGGGCGGCCGCCACGGCTTGATTGGCGTGGTCGGGGGTGGCGCTCGCGGTCCGGCCGACGACCTGCGATTTGTGCGACGGGTTGATGCTCGCGATCGTCTCGGCCGTCTCGATACGGCGGCCGTTGATGACGAGTGGGTACGTCCGGCCGAGTTGCTTCTTCACGTCGGCCAGAGCAGCCGTCATCGCGTCGCGGCTGGCCGCCTGGGCGAAGTCGGCCAGCGGCTCGTTCGTGAATGCGGGAGGCGTTGCCGGCGGGGCCGTCATCGTTTCGCCCTCGGGTGTCGGGGTGCGGGGGCGCGGGGTCGGGGCGGCGAGCAGTACGTCTTCGGCCACGTCGCCGGCCGCGCTCGCCTTCAGGAACGAGTCGTTGGAGGTGTTTTCCAACAGCCGCCGGACGAGGTACGCCATCCCGGGTAGCAGTTCCCCGTAGGGCGTGTAGACCCGCACCCGGCGGCCCAGGGATTTGACCGCGTCCTTCAGCCCGTCGGCCATGCCGTAGAGCATCTGGAACTCGTAGGCCCGCGGCGGGACTTTCAACGCCTCGGCGACGGCCAGGGCGTGGGCGACGCTCCGCACGTTGTGGCTGCCGAACGCCGGCGGCAGCCACTCGTAGTGTTCGAGGAGGAACGTCGAACACGCCTCGAAGTTCGCGTCCGTCTCCCACTTGCGCAGGTGGACTGGCACCGGCCAGCGCTGCTGGGCGGCGACGACCGTCTCATAGTCCCAGTACGCCCCCTTCACCAGCCGGACCCAGACCGGGCAGCGGCGCTCGTCCCGTGCCCACGTCAAGAGCTGGTCGAGGTCGGTCAAGGTGTCGGTCAAGTACGCCTGGATGGCGATGCCGACGTGCGGCCAGTCGCGGAACTCGGGTTCGGTCAGCACCTCGCGGAAGACGGCCAACGTCGTGTCTTTGAAGCTGTACTGCTCCATGTCGAAGTTGACGAACGCCCCGGCGGCCTTCGCCAAGCGCAGGATCGGCCGCAGCCGCTTCAGCACCACCCGCGACGTGCCCGCCGGGTCGATCGGGTCGAACTGGCTGTTGAGGGCACTCAGTTTGACCGACACGTTCACCCGCGGGACCGGGCCGCGGTCGTCGCGGTCGGTGGCCGGGACTTCCGGCCACGAGTTGACCGTCCGGGTCAGCCCCGCGAGCAGGTCGAGGTACTGCTTCTGGACGTGGTCGGCCTCGGCCTCGGTGATGGTCGCCTCGCCGAGCAGGTCGATGGTGAACGCCAACCCTCGGGCGCGCATCCGGCCGACGGCCGCGACCGCCTCGCCGACGTTCGACCCGGCGATGAACTTCCGGGCCATGCGGTTGGCGTTGAGGCGGGCGGCCACCGCGAGCGCCCGCCCGGCCGGCCCGCCGTTGGGAAGGAGTTTCACCCCCTGCCGGACCCACCACGGCACCTGACGGCCCGCTTCGGCCAGGTACTCACGTAGGTGCTTGCTGATCTCGCCGGGGTCGTGGATCAGGTACGGCAGGGTGTCGACGAACCGGAACAGTTGGACCTTGACCGCCTCGTCCTGCATCGACAGGCCCATCATCTTGTCGTCCACCCACGGCCGGGTGAACGGGGCCGGCCCCCGGCGGTCCAGCCGGGCGAAGATTTCGCGGCCGTAAGCGGCGACGCGGGGTTCGAGAGGCGGGCCGGGCACGGCGGACCCTCGCGGTTTGCCGCCGGCGGCCGGGGCGGGTAAGGTGGGGTTGTCCCATTATTGGCACGCACCCCCCCGGGCCGCGCATGGCAATCGACAAGATCGGCCCGGTGGCCGTCCTCGGCCCGCTCGGGACCGGCGCGAACAGCAACATCTTCCGGGTCCGCCGCGAGGCGTGCGGCCGGGAGTTCGCCCTCAAGGTCGTCCCGGTCGAGTCGGACGAGGACAAAAAATACCTCGAACAGGCCGAGCACGAGTACCGCGTCGGCCAGTTGCTCGACCACCCGCACCTCGTCAAGGTCTACTGCTTCGAAACCGAGACCGACTGGCGGTTCCGGGTCAAGAAGGCCCGGCTGTTGATCGAGTACGTCCCCGGCGAGACGCTCGACAAGGTCCAACTCGGCAGCCGGGCCAAGCTCCTGCGGGTGCTCGAACAGGTCGCGTCGGGCCTGGTCCACATGCACAAGCAGGGCGTGTTGCACGCGGACCTGAAGCCGAACAACCTGATGCTCGGCCGGGCGGACGCGGCCAAGGTCATCGACTACGGCCTGGCGTGGATCAAGGGCGAACCGAAGTCCCGCATCCAGGGGACGCCCGAGTACATGGCCCCCGAGACGGCCATGCACAAGGTCGTCAACGAGCGGACCGACATCTACAACTTCGGCGCGACCATGTACCGGCTGGCCACGTTCCGCCTGCCGCCGTGCGCGGTGCCGCTGGCCGAGGGGCTGGAGTACACCGAGGCGACGTACAAGGCGAAGCTGACGCCGGTCCGCGAGCTGGCCCCCGGCGTGCCCGTGGCGTTCGCTCGGCTGGTCGAGCAATGCCTGAGCTTCAACGCCTTGAAGCGGCCGGAGCGGATGAGTGAGGTCCAGGGGACGCTCGACCGGCTGGCCGACGAGGCGGAGGCGGCGGACGCGGACTGACACCCTGATAACGGAGACGCGGGCATGGCCGAAGTCGAAATCCCCCGGCCGGACGAGGTCCGCGAACACGCCGCCGACCCGTTCACCCGGGCCGTCGCCCTGTTCGTGGCCGTGTACGCAGTCGGCCTGGCCGTCGCCAGCTTCGGTGGGCACAACGCGGCCAAGGAAATGATGATGGCGAAGCAGGAGGAGTCGAACCAGTGGGCACGCTACCAGGCCAAGGCCACCCGCGAGTCCCTGTTGCGGAACGAACTGATGAAGCTCGACAGCGACCGGGACGCGGCCGGGGCGCTCCCCGCCGCGAAGCAGAAGCTGTACAACCAGTTCGCGGCCGAGGAGAAGCGGATGCAGGCGGACAAGAAAGCCATCGACGACGGCGGCGAGGACAACCACGGCCGCGGGGCCAAGCACTACCAGGCCGAGGTCAAGCTGATGCAGCGGAAGGACCCGTACTTCGACTTCGCCGAGGTCGTGTTCCAGGTGGCGATCGTCCTCGCGTCGGTGGCCATGCTGTCCGGCAAGCGGTGGGCGTTCGGCCTGAGCATGGGCCTGGCGGTGCTGGCGTTGACGCTCACGGTGAACGGGTTCCTGCTGGTCGCCGCGGTGCCGGGGTTCGAGGGCGGGTCGGGGTACTGACGGACGGCAGGGCCGGAATATTCGGCACGACCGTTGACTTCGGAACGTGTTCTGTTACCCTCTTGCCCAGGAGCAGCTTTCCGCACGGACGCAGCCGAGTTTTCACCCCATGAGTGAGCGTGTGCCATGCAGTTCAACTGGCCGTGGGAAGATGGAGGGGGGCGGGCGCTTTAAGCCACCCCGCCCTGGCCTGGAAAGGCTCGACAGCCGGGAGTTGACGAACGCCGCCCCGGTGCTGACGCCGGCCACGCCGGAGCAGATCACCGCGGCGTACCAGAGGTTGGCGACCGACGCCGCCGACCCGGCCACGCCGGCCGCGGTCCTGGCCGACGACGCCGGCGACTTCCAGGAAGCCTATTACGGCTGGACGCCGGCGATTCGCGCCGCCTACGACAGCTACGTATCGCTGGCCCAGAACGCGGCCTCGACGCCGGCGGCCGTGACGGCGGCCTACGGCGACTTCCAGCAGGCTCTCAACGGCTGGGACGCCGCCACCCGCACGGCGTTCGACACCTTTACCAGTGTCGCGACGGACCCGGCGGCGACCGCGGCTCAGTACGACACCGCGGAAGCGAACTACCTGCAACTCAGCAACGGGTGGACGGCCACCACCCGAACCGCCTACGACCTGTACGTCACGGCATATTACGATCCGACCATGTCGGATGCTCAGTATCAGAGCCGGTACACGGACTTCCAGCAGGCGGCGAACAACTGGACGGCGGCGACGCGGACCGCATACGACGCGGTGGCTGCGTCCTACACCGACACCTCCGTGACCGACGCCCAGTACGGGGCGCTGATCGGTAACTACTTGCAAGCTGGGTACAACTGTGACGAGGCCGCGCGGGCGGCGTATGACACGCAGTTGGCAACGGTGCTGGCGGCGGGTCTGCAGGTGGCTTACGCCGCTGCCCCGCCGGTGCCAGGTGTCCCGGGATCGTCCAGTTCGCTGTTCCCGCTCCCGCCGATCAATCACTTACCTCCGGGTTGGCCATTCCCGTATCCGCCTGATCCGATATTCGGTGGTGTCCGTTCTCTCTTGCACGCCCTGACCGATGCGAGGTAAGGAATTGCGTCGCACGGTTGCGATTTTCACGCCCTGGTGGGATCGGTCATG
>JAABUN010005753.1_pt1 | contig 15027 bp, 12 predicted proteins | sample 5559311 | NCBI WGS metagenome assembly JAABUN01 (sample SAMN10711877, study PRJNA513370) | rock metagenome | isolation source: Antarctica rocks | place: Antarctica: Victoria Land, Siegfried Peak sud | reverse complement strand
GTCAGCCTTTCAAGCTTTTTTTGTTTCTATTTTTCTTCAGCGATGTCAGGCTTCTAATAAAAAAACTATTTTTGTTAAGCGAAGAAATACAAAAAAATTGTAAAATTTTAACGTTTAGAGTATTGTGGTGCTTTTCTGGCTTTTTTTAATCCATATTTTTTTCGTTCTTTCGAACGTGAGTCTCTTCGAAGAAACCCTTTTTGTTTAAGTGCGCCGCGATAGAATTCTTCAACATTGCAAAGGGCTCGTGATATTCCTAGCTGTATTGCTTCTGCTTGACCTAAAAAACCTCCACCCTTAACTTTTACGATAAGATCATATTTCTTTTCTAAATTTAATAAATTAAAAGGTGCCTCTACACAGAGAATAGAGGAAGCATTTTCTTGCAAATAAGCTATACCAGCCTTTCCATTAATAGTAAATTGCCCACTTCCCTCGAGAAGTTGAACTTGAGCTACAGCAGTTTTTCGACGACCTGTCGCTATAATTGGAAATTTTTCAGACAAATTTGAATCCTCCAAAAAAAATTTAATAAGATTGAGAGTTATTTATCGAACTTTCTTTAGACTTTTTCGATTATCTAGACGAAGTCCCTTTTTTAGATTATTGCGCTTCTTTTGTTTTACTGCGTAAAACAACAGTAATCATTATTGGGCAATGCCCAATAATTGTTGCGCTATTTTTGTTTTACTACGTAAAACAACAGCAACCATGATCTCCCTTATATTTTTGATTGTTGTTTTACGAAGTAAAACAAAAGAAGCAAAGGTTTGTTTAAGGTCGTAAAACAACAGCAACCATCACAAAAATTCAATAACTTTGGGACTACGCCTTTATGAAAATTCTGTTATTGTTTGGAATTTGTAGATTTTTTTTCTTTATAAGATTACTAGTAAAACTTAAAAGTAAATTAAAAAAAAAGTTTTATAAAACCTTAGATTTTCTTTTACTTTGTAAAAGCTTTAAAGAATTAAAATTTTTACATAAAAATTACTTATATTATTAACAAAAATTTTTTTGACACTTATTTGTTGTGAAAGTCTTTTAATATTGTAAAAAAAAAACATTAACACAATAAAGTTTTCTTATAATTTTGTCAAATATTGGAGAAAATCTTAGTCAAACAAATTTTAACATGATTTCTGTATCTTTTCCCGTGGAAAAGATAAGGGAAATAATTATTGAGCTTTGCTCAATCATGACTATTTAAAAAGCCTTACAAAAAAAGCTTGAGACCTAACAAAAATAATATTTTTGTTTCAAACTTCGTTTTTGTTAAGCTTTTTTTGTTTCAAAATCAATTTTATTACATAAAAGACAAATTATGTTAATTCTAAACTAAAAATTATTTTTTTTCTATATCATAGATGAAAAAATAATTTTTAGTTTAGAAAATTTTTTATTGAGCAAAGACTTCAAAGCCGTAAGAAACAGAGATGGACAAAGCCCTCTTAGATCGTCAAAGACGAGGTATCGGTACACCTGACACCGCTAAAAGCTGTGTTAGAGGGTTTTCCAATTTCTAACAACAGCCTGACAAAAAAAGTATTCTTTGTTTAATCTTAAACAAAAAGAAGACAAAAACCTAAACAAAAAAAGCAGTTATGACAAAAATACTGACCTGACAAAAAAAACTACAAAAACAGTGTAAAAAAAAAAAAAAGGTTTTTCTATTAAGAAGCTTGAGTTTCATTAATTTTTTGAGAACGTAGTTTCAATCCCATTTGATTAAGATTGTTTTCTACTTCACTTAAAGAATGTTTTCCAAAGTTTTTAAGATTTAACAAATCTTCACCCGAGTATTGTAAAAGATCAGCTACAGTTTCAATTTTTGCCCTTTTTAAACAAGTATATGGTCGAAGTGATAAATCTAAATTTCCAATATCAAGAGAAGCTATATTTCTATTCAATAAAGGATGAGGCATTACCTTTAAATCCTTTTTTGTTTTTGAAGCAGATAATGATTTTTGTAAAACCTTCGGTGAATTAAGAAAGACAGATCTAAAAATTCTAGTTTCTTGAAACGGTGCAATTAATTGTATTAATGCTTTAGCAGCTTCATTAATTGCTTGTTTCGGATGAATACTTCCATTTGTCCAAATTTCTAAAATAACACGATCTTTTGGTGCTTCTGATAGATCATTAGTTTCGATTGCAAAGTTGACTCTGTTTATAGGCATAAAAACAGCATCTATTGGCAAAATGTTAGAATTTTTTTTGAATTCTTTATTTTGTGCTTCACCTATTTCAGATAAATCTCTTTGCTTATTTGGGGCATACAAATCTTCGATTTGTAAAGACCCATAACCAAAAACTTCGTTTGAAACAAAAAAAGCTTCGCTTTTTTTGTCAGTGTCTCCGGTTTGTTCTATATTACTACTTTTTTTTGAAGTTGATGAAGAAAAAAGATCTGTTTTATTGTTATTTAATAACCCTTCAACAGAATTAGTTGAATATGATTGAGAATTTTCCAAATTATTTTGTGAATTAAAGGTAGTAACATTTTGTAAATCATTTGTGACATTATTATTTATAACACTATTTGATGTTTTTGATGTTAAAACCGATTTCTCTTTTTCTTGTGATGACTCTGATGAATCATTTTCTTTAGATAAAGAGATATTATAATTTGAATTTTCTTTTACAGCTTCTGATGATTTTGTAAGATAAACTTCTGCTTGCATTGAAGCAGAAACAGAATTAGGAATTTTCAAACCACGTGGAGTTTGTACAAGATAATTTTTTCCACGGCAAATTAGAAATTTCATTTTTAATAAACCATCATATAAAAGAGTAGCTATATACTGTTCCGGATCTACGCATTGAACAGAAATTGGTAATTTGATATCACTAGCTCGTACTATTCCAGGTCCTTGAACTTGTAAAAAAGCTGTTTGAGGTTCTTGGAATTGAAAATCACTTGTTAAAACAATTTCTTTTACATTTAATAAAATATCTAAAACAGATTCACGAATACCTGCAACAGTCGAATATTCATGTGCTGCTCCCTCAATTTCAACGGCTGTAATAGCTAAACCAGAAATTTCTGAAAGTAAACTTCTTCTTAAACTATTAGCAATTGTAAGTCCTTGTCCTGAAATAAAAGGTCCTAGTTGAAACCGCCCATAAAAGTTTCGACTGTTTTCTACTCTAGATTCAATACAAGAAAGTAAAAGAGGTTCCATTTTTCCTTAATTTTTATCTTTTTTTTAAATAACAAGTTTTATTTCTAAATCTTTGTCCATTATCTCTGACCTGACAAAAAATGCCTGACAAAAAAAACAAATCTTTTTTTGTCAGGCATTTTTTGTTTTAAACGTAGTTTTTGTTAGTAGGGAGATCATAGTTGTTAAGTCAGCTTTTTGTCTTGTTTTATGGGTTTTAATATGTAAAATCAAATCAACTTCTTATTTTTATTTGTACAAGAAATTTGAAACAAAAACCTGACCTGACAAAAACCTGACAAAAAAAGTGAAACTTTTGAAACAAAAAATGTTTTACATTTTTTGTCAGTGTTTCAAATATTATTTTTGTCAGGTCAGGCATTTTTTGTTCTAGAGACAACTTAAAAAAAGTTCCGAAAACAAAAAAAGAAAAAAAGCAAATAAACCTCTAACCAATAATTATTGGTTAGAGGTTTGTTCAGAGTTTACGGATAGAAAGAAGAATTATAAACTCTAGGGTTATAATAGATATGATAAGATAAAAAATATCAAAAAAAAATTTAAATACGTCTTTTCTTTGGAGGACGGCAACCATTATGAGGAATAGAAGTAATATCTCGTATTAAAGTTACTTGGAGACCAGCTTCTTGAAGACCTCTAATAGCAGTTTCTCGACCCGCTCCAGGACCTTTTACCATAACTCTTGCTTGTTTCATTTTTCGTTGTTCCATACACTGCCTTGCTGCAGTTTCAGCAGCCGTCTTTGCTGCAAAAGGAGTACCTTTTCGTGCACCTTTAAAACCACACGCACCCGATGATGACCACGAAACCACTTCTCCCTTTAAATCAGTTATAGTAACAATAGTATTATTAAAGCTTGCTTGAATATGAACAACTCCCATTGGGATTGTTCTTTTAATTTTTTTAAGAGGGCTTTTTCGTATTTGTCGTGCCATATATTGTTTTTAATTAATTAATGAATAAAAAATTTTAACAAAAATACGAAGCAAGGTCTTTTTGTTTCTGTTTTTGTCAATGAATGCGCAAATCTAACAAAAATACGTACAAAAATACGTACAAAAAATACAGACAAAAATACGGACAAAAATACGGACCTGACAAAAAATGCTTAACCTGACAAAAAAAGCGAAGCTTTTTTTGTCAGGTTAAGCATTTTTTGTCAGTCTTTCAAATAATATTTTTGTTTCAATTTTTGTTTTATCTTCGATTTGTTTGCGCATTTATTGTTGCTGATTATTTTAAGTTTTTGTTTTTTGTTTTACTTGAAACAAAAAAAGTAAAACACTGACAAAAAATACTTGACAAAAAAAGCTCAACAAAAATACACTTCTTATTTTTGTCTCAAGCTTTTTTTGTCTCAAGCATTTTTTGTTTCAAAAGCAAAATAAAAGAAGCCCAACCAATGCTTCGAATTAAATGTTAAACAAAGTATTTTTGTTAAAGATGTTACTTTCTAAGTTTTTGTTTTTTTATTTAAACTTCTTTACCTTTTTTAATATATGGACTGACAAAGCTGAGCAAATCTTAAAAACTCTATTTGAAACAAAAAATGTTTTACATTTTTTGTAAAGGTCAGTGTTAGAATTTTGTAAGTGCTTTTATTAGATATTTGTTAGTCTATACGTTAAGAGTAAAATATTACTTGAGTAGGTACTTTATTTGCCTATCAGATAAAATTAAAAAAAACAAAACAATAGTAAACCAGATATCATATTTTATTGTTTTCTAAAATATTGGAGAATATTCTGAAAACAAAAATTACCAGTTACCTTGTTTTTAATTTTAATGATTGCTTACATTAATTCTTTTTATACTGATCATTTGATAACCTATGACAAAAATTCAACAAAAAGTTGGTTTTTTTCATAGGTTATTTAGGCGAAGTTGTAAAGAAACAAAACTTTTCTCCTAAAATATAAAAGCTTATCCTTGACGCTGCTTATGCTTTGGATTTGAACAAATAATCATAATTTTTCTTTTTCTACGGATCAAACGACAATTTTCACATATTTTTTTTACTGATGCGCGTATTTTCATAAAATATTTTTAAAATTTTTTTATTTTTTTTGTTGTTTTTACATAATTTACTTTTGCTGAAGACAAAAAAACTAACCTGACAAAAAAAGCTTGAAACATTGACAAAAAATGTGAAACATTTTGAAACAAAAACAAAAATAATATTTGAAACACTGACAAAAAATGTAAAACATTTTTTGTTTCAAAAGTTTCACTTTTTTTGTCAGGTTTTTGTCAGGTCAGGTCTCAAGTTTTCTAACAAAAACGAAGTTTAACACAAAAACAAAAATTATATTTAAAACAAAAAATGTAAACAAAAAAAGCGAAGCTTTTTTTGTCAAGCATTTTTTGTCAGGTTTTTGTCAGGTTTCAATTTTTGTTTCAGTTTTTGTTAACGGTTTATTTAGGATTTTAACTGCAATAACAAAAACCTTGTTTTTGTTTCAGGTTTTTGTTAACGGTTTGTCAGGATTTGTAAATATGACAAAAATTTCATTTGAAACACTGACAAAAACTTGATACAAAAATAAGATTTGAAACAAAAAAAGCAAAGCTTTTTTTGTCAGGTTAAGCTTTTTTTGTCAGGTGAGCATTTTTGTTTCAATTTATGTCAGTATTTTTGCTATTGCTGTGGCCTTTGATCTTTTTGTCGAAGTCGAAAAACAATTCGACCTCTCGTCAAATCATAAGGACTTAATTCAACTGTTACTTTGTCACCTAATAATATTCGAATATAATTTCGTCGTATTTTACCAGAGACGTGAGTCAGAACTTGAAACCCATTCTCTAATTTGACTCGAAACATTCCATTTGAAAGGCATTGAGTCACGACACCTTGCATTTCAATAAGACTCTGTTTTTTTTGGTTCAAATTTTTTAATTATTTTTGTAAATTATTTAAAGTTTTATTGATGCTTTTGACCTGAATAACAAAAACTGCAGTTAAAATCTGAAAGATTTTAACTGCAGTTTTTGTTAGAGTTTCGTTTCAGATTTGCTCTTCTGATTTTTTTTATGGCATATAATTTTACATCAAAAGCAAATAAAATTAACTTTAACATAAAAAATAAAAGAAATCAAAAATCAGGAAATTTTTCCTTTTTCAATATCAATTTTTTAGAATATTACCCTTATCGAGACTTAGTTTTTTTTTAATTTACCTTTAAAAAAGCCTTACAAATAACAAGAATTGTTACTTGAAGTTGTATCAACTTAAAAAAAAAAATACAAGAATAAAAAGGGTTTTTCTAACAAAAAACTGACCTGACAAAAAAAGCTTAACAAAAATACACTTCTTATTTTCGTCTCAAGCTTTTTTTGTTTCAAATAATATTTTTGTTTGATTTTCTTTCTTTTTTTTTAATTTCATTATTAATGAAAACAAAACTAAGTCAAGTAAATAAGCAAAAAGATTAACTGATGAAAATTTTTTCGTAAAAAAAATAAAAAAATAAGTATTTTTTAAACTATTTTTTTATTATAGATTTGCATAAATAAAAACTAATTACATTAGTTTATTTTCCTTGAATCTAGTTGAAGGTAATATTATTGATTTTATTCTACCAAACTGAACACAATAATTCACCACCTATGTGTCGAAATTGTGCTTCTTGACCTGTCATAATTCCTTGAGAAGTCGATATAATAATAACCCCCACTCCTCCTAAAACTTTAGGAATTTCCTTATGATTAGCATAAATTCGAAGTCCAGGTTTACTAATTCGTAGTAAATTAGTAATACATGGTTTTTTATCTCGGCCTTTATATTTAAGATGAAGGCTTACTTGTTCAGAAGAGTTTATTTGAAAAGATTCAATAAAACCTTCTTTTTCCAAAATTTGACAAATCTGATGACTAATTCGTGTAAAAGGTATATAAACTTTTTCACTTTTTATCAAATTTGCATTACGAATTCGAGTCAACACGTCACTAATAGTATCGTTGAACATTTTTATTTTCCTTAACTTATTTTTAAATTTATTTGCTTGTATTTTTTAACCTTTAGTTTGACTATTTAACAAATCTGAAACAACCCATATTCAAAAAGCTCAAACGTACGAACTTTACCCAAATAAAAAACCTGACCTGACAAAAAAAGCTTGAGACAAAAAAAGCTTCGCTTTTTTTGTTGAGCTTTTTTTATTTCAAAATGGAAATTATTTTTTGTCAGGTTAAGCTTTTTGAAACAAAAAATGTAAAACATTTTTTGTAAAGGTCAGGTCAGTTTTTTGAATTATGGATCCCCAAAGAAGAGATATAGTACCGTGTTCCGCATCAAAAATGTGGTTTTTGTTTTGTATTTTTATTTTTTTGTTTGAATTTTTTTTTTAAGTTATTGCTTTAAGTTTTTGTTTTACGTGGTAAAACAAAAACTTAAAGCAATAACTTAAAAAAAAAATTCAAACAAAAGAAGCAAAGGTTTTTGTTGATAATTTTATTAAATTTTTGTCTCAGATTTATCTTAGGCTGGCTTAAAATTAAACAACTTGAAAAGGCATACCAAATTGTTTTAACAAGGCTAAACCTTCTTGATCGTTTTTAGAAGAAGTAATTAAAGATATGTCCATTCCTCGAATTTGATCTATTTTGTCATAATCTATTTCAGGAAACATCAATTGTTCTTCTAAACCTAAACTATAATTACCATGACCATCAAAACTTTTTGGATTAATTCCTTGAAAATCTCGAATACGTGGAAGTGCTAGATTAATAAGACGATCTAAAAAACCATACATCTTTTCACCTCTTAATGTAATAGAAATACCAACTGGCATTTTTTGTCGTAATTTAAAACCTGCGATTGCTTTTTTAGAACGCGTTACAATCCCTTTTTGTCCGGCAATTAAGGTTAATTCATTTAAAGAAGAATCTAAAAGTTTTGTGTTTTGTGAAGCATCCCCAAGTCCTCGATTTATTACGATTTTTTCTATACGAGGTACTTGAAGCGTGTTTTTATAATTAAATTGTTCTGCTAATTTTGGAATAATAGCTTGAGAATATAATTTTTTCAATCTTTGCGCCATACTAATATTTTTTTTGTTATTTTTTTTTCATCATTTTTTAGATTAATACCATTAAACCTTTATTATTCGTAAGAAAGATTTAAAGATATTTTTTAATAAATCTAATGTTATTTATAATAAATTTTACAAAGTAAAACGTAAAAAAAAACATGAAACGCTGACAAAAAATGTAAACAAAAAAAGCTTCTCTTTTTTTGTTTACATTTTTTGTCAGGTCAGGTTTCAGTATTTTTGTCAAAACGGTGTCAGTCGAAGCGATACATCAAAAAGAAACCAAAGACGATGTAAGAAGGCTTTGACCAAAATTTTAAAGAACTTCGGGTGCTAATGACACGATTTTTGTAAAATTACGGTCTCGTAACTCTCGAGCTATTGGGCCAAAAACACGCGTTCCTCGAGGATTACCTTCTTTATTAATAATGACAGCTGCATTATCATCAAAACGAATCGTCATACCATTCTCACGGCGTAAACCTTTACAAGTTCGTACAATAACAGCTTGAACAATATCAGACTTTTTCAGAGGCATATTTGGGATAGCTTCTTTGACTACAGCAATAATGATATCTCCAATATTGGCAAATTGGCTTTGATTTTTATTTAAAACTCGTATACACATTAATTTTTTTGCACCGCTATTATCAGCTACAGTAAGATAAGATTGAGGTTGGATCATGATTAACCTTTATATAATTAAACTATAAACAAAAACAAGACAAAAATTTGACAAAAATAGGATGTAGGGCGAAGTCCTTATAAAATAGTGAAACAAATAAGCTTTTTGTAAGTGTTCTAACAAAAACCTGACAAAAATACAAACCTGACAAAAAATGCTTGAGACAAAAAAAGCTTCGCTTTTTTTGTTGAGCTTCTTTTGTCAGGTTTGTATACTAATATTTTTGTTTCAATTTTTGTTCAGCGGTCTTAGGCGCAGCGATACATCAAAAAGAAACCAAAAACAATGTAAAAAAGGCAAGACAAATCTTAACAAACTCTGACAAACCTTTAACAAAAACCTGACCTTGACAAAAAATGTAAACAAAAAAAGCTGAAACAAAAAAAGCGAAGCTTTTTTTGTCAGGCTTGGATATTAATACTTTTGTTTCAGTTTTTGTTAACGGTTTATTTAAAGTTTGTTTAAGATTTGTAAGCCCAAAGTATAATTATTTTGTCTTAAGTTTTTTATAAGAAATTTTATATATGAATATTTTTATCTTTTTTAAGCCTTAGTAATTATTTTAAATAGAAATTTTTGTTTCTTTGGTTACAAATTTTGTCTTAATTGGCATTTTATATGCAGCAATTCTCATAGCCGAGCGAGCGGTTATTTCAGAAACACCTCTCATTTCATATAAAATTTTGCCTGGTTTTACGACCGCAACCCAATATTCAACAGAACCTTTTCCAGAACCCATACGTGTTTCGGCCGCACGCATTGTAACTGGTTTATCTGGAAATATACGTATCCATAGTTTTCCACCACGACGGGCATAACGAGTCATTGCACGACGCCCTGCTTCTATTTGTCGCGAAGTAATCCAACAAGGTTCTAATGCTTGTAAAGCAAAATCACCAAAAGCTATTGTATTACCACGATGCGCCTTTCCTTTCATTCTGCCACGATGCTGTTTGCGAAATTTTGTTCTTTTAGGACTTAACATAATTACCTCTTTTTACTATGTTTTAATTTCAAAGAGCAACTTAAAAACTCTTTCTAACAAAAACTGAAACCTGACAAAAAACGTAAACAAAAAAAGCTTAACAAAAAATGTAAAACATTTTTTGTAAAGGTCAGGTCAGGTTTTTGTTAGAAAACCCTAAGTTTTCTATGAAAAATTAATATTGATATCTTTTCTTTTTATTGACAAATCTTAAACAAACCTTAAACAAGCCGTTAACAAAAATTGCTTTGCAATTTTTGTTTCAAATCTTATTTTTGTCATAACTGCAATAACAAAAACTGAAACCTGACCTGACAAAAAATGCTTGACAAAAAAAGCTTGAGACAAAAATAAGAAGTGTATTTTTGTTGAGCTTTTTTTGTCAAGCATTTTTTGTTTTAAATATTATTTTTGTAAGGCTTTTTTTTGTCAGGTCAGTAGTATCCCTTTTTTGTCATGATTGGGCAAAGCCCAATAATTATTTCCCTTATCTTTTCCCGTGGAAAAGATACAGAAATCATGACTGCATTTTTTGTCAGTATTCTTGTCAGGTCAGTCAAGGTGTATGGCACTACTTTCGAGATTCTTTTTGAAAAAAGAATAAACAGATAAATAAAAAAAGCTTGTGAACCTACTTTTTTCCAAAAAAAAAAAAACGATTTAATTATTGAACTTATTTCCTATGAAAGACAAAGTCTTTTAAAGTGAATAAGCAGAAAAAAGCTAAAGCTCTATAAGATTTTCTCAGTTCAGTAAAACTTAGAAATTTTTATTAAACTATGGTTTTACATAACTAATAAAACAATGTTTTATCAGTTATGTAAAAGTTTCAAACAGTTAAACTAAAGTAATCTTGCTTCGTTTGATATTTTAAAGATAACAACTTACTTCAAAGATGATTTCACAAGCTGTTGCCTTTTAAGATCATCAAAAGTTGACAAATCTCTAACCTGACAATAAATGCTTTGCATTTATTGTCAGGTTAGAGATTTGTCACAATGTGCGAATTTTATAAGTTTTATTTTTTAGTTTTTTCTTTATAAGTTCGAATTTCTTCTTTGAAAACCCAAATTTTTATACCAAGAAGACCATAAATGGTTTTTGCAGTTTTATAAGAATAATCAATATCAGCTCGCAGTGTTTGTAAAGGAACACGACCTTCCCGTGTCCATTCAGTTCGAGCAATTTCAGCCCCATTTAAACGACCTGATATTTGTATTTTTATTCCTTTTACTCGAGCTCGTTGAGAACGCTGAATTGCTTGTCTTAAAGCTCTACGAAAAGCAATACGTTTTTCAAGTTGTTCTACTAAAAAATCAGCAATAAAAGAAGCTTCTGCGTTTGGATTAGCTAATTTTGTAATATGAATTGAAAGTTGTACGGATTGCTTATTTTGATTTTCAGTTTTTTTATAATTATTTGAAGATACAGTTGAATAATTTTTTTGAGCTCGATTTCTTTTAATTTTGTTAGTTAAATCTTTTCTTAAAAGTTCAAGACCATTTTTATCTCGTCCTACAATAATACCAGGTCGTGCTGCACTTATTTCAATTTTTATTTGGTCTAATTTTCTTTGAATTTCAATGGTAGATATTCCAGCATCAGAAAATTGTTCAGAAAGATATTGTCTCAAAAATTGATCTTCAATGACTAGTTGCGGGTATTGATTTGTTTTAGCAAACCAGTGAGACCGATAATTTTGAGTAATATTAAGTCGAAATCCAAGAGGATGAATTTTTTGTCCCATAATAAGATACTATATTTATTTTTTTAAGATCACTTATATTCTCACAGCCTAAGTTTACTATGTAAAACTTCGGTTATTTAGTTTATATAGTGATATCATTGATTGCTGATTATTTTACATAGTAAAATAAAAGAAGCGCAATCAAAACAAAAAAAGCTCAACCTTGACAAAAAATGTAAACAAAAATACACTTCTTATTTTTGTCAAGCATTTTTTGTTTTAAATACACTTCTTATTTTTGTCTCAAGCTTTTTTTGTCATTGATATAAAGGATAATTTTTATTTATCAAAAAAAATATATCAAAAAAAACTCACCTCACTACTTACAGAATTTCGTGATGTGACTAATATATTTCCTTTTTTTCTAAGTTCTTTTTAACAAAGCCTCTTTAACATTACAGACATTACATAGATTGAAAAGGAATCAAAGAGAATGTAGTATTTTTTCTTGACATCTAGACATCAAAAAGAAACCAAAAGCGATGTTAGAAGGTGATGTTTGTAATCTTAAAAAGGTGCTGTTTAGAACATTATATCGTTGTAGACATTTGTTTTTTGTACTTTATTTGATATTTTATTTGTTTTTTTTTTTTTTTATTTCTTTTATCTTTTAGACTTCAAATAAAGCAAACCATAGTAAACTACAAAAAACAAAGATCTTCTGATATTTTTTATGTTTAATTTTATCGTCTTGATTTCTTATCACTTTTTATATGGCCTCGAAAAGACCGTGTTGGAGAAAACTCTCCTAATTTATGACCTACCATTTGATCAGTAACAAATATTGGAATGTGTTCACGACCGTTATGAACAGCAATTGTATGACCAATCATAATTGGTAGAATAGTTGAAGATCGTGACCAAGTTACTATTACTTTTTTTTCTCCGTCTACATTTAACTTCTCAATTTTTTTTAACAGATGATCAGCTACAAAAGGACCTTTCTTTAATGAACGTGACATAAAATACTTTTTCCTAAATCCTAAAGTAACATTTTTTTATTTTATAAAATTCAAATATTTCAAACAAAAATGAAGTTTTTGTAGGGCATACCTTACAAAAATTGAAACAAAAATATTGAAACACTGACAAAAACAAAAATAATATTTAAAACACTGATAAAAAATGGAAATCATTTTTTATCAGTTTAAGCTTTTTTTTGTAAGGTCAGGTTTTTGTTAGGATACTACTATTTTTGATGTTTTTAAAATCTTTCAGATTTTAACTGCAAAGTGCTTCTGAAACAAAAACCTGACAAAAAATGCAAAGCATTTTTTGTTTTAAATCATATTTTTGTTTCAAATGTTTCACATTTTTTGTCAGTGTTTGATTTAGTAAAAGAACAACCAAAAAAGTGATACTAATATTTTTGTCAGTGTCAGTATTTGAAACAAAAAATGCTTGACAAAAATAAGAAGTGTATTTTTGTTTACATTTTTTGTCAGGTCAGTATTTTTGTTTCATCTTTTTATCTTTTATTTGTAAACCTGACATCGCTTTGACAAAAAAGGTTTCCCAAAGGTTTTCCTTATCTTTTCTTTCAGAAAAGATACAGAACCTTACAAAAACCTCTAACAAAAATAATATTTTTGTTAGAGGTTTGCAATGTCTAGATGTTAAGTGACTCTTTTTGTATAAAAATTTTTATGTGAATGTAAATACTATTTTCGTCTTCGTAAAATGAATGAATTACTGTATTTCTTTGATTTTCGAGTTCGTTGTCCTAAAGCCGGGCGACCCCAAGGAGTAACAGGATGACTTCGACCTATTGGAGCCCGACCTTCTCCACCACCATGAGGATGATCAACAGGATTCATAACAACACCTCGTACAGCAGGTCTTTTACCTAGCCAACGTTTACGTCCAGCTTTTCCAAGAGTCATTATAGTAGCTTCTATATTACCAACTGTACCAATCGTTGCCCAACAGTTTTTTGAAACAAGTCGACTTTCGCCAGAAGGAAGTGCAAGTGTTACAAATTTTCCTTCTTTTGCAACAAGTCGCGCCACAGAACCAGCTGCTCGTGCTAGTTGTCCACCGCAACCCGGTTGTAATTCAATATTATGAACTTCTGTACCTAAAGGCATGTTATTAAGAGGTAAAGAGTTTCCTACTAATATAGGAGCGGTAATATCAGACACAATAGTTTCACCAACTTTTAATCCACGAGGATAAATAATATATCTTTTTTCACCATCTTGATAATTTAATAAAGCGATGCGGGCATTTCTATTTGGATCATATTCTACAGCAGCCACTTTTGCTATAACTCCAAACTTGTTTCTTTTAAAATCGATTTGACGGTAAAGCTTTTTATGCCCACCTCCTCGATGACGACTTGTAATAATTCCTCTATTATTTCGACCTTTCGGTCTCGGTTGCCAAGATGTTAACGTTTTTTCTGGTTTAATTTTCGTAATTTCTGTAAATTCTGATACTGAGCGTTTTCTTGTACCAGGTGTATAAGCTCTATAAAAACGAATGCCCATAACTTATATTTTTATAAATTGTATTAAAAATAATATTCTTTATACATCGCCTTATTAACATAATTTTCTTACATCGAAAAAAAACCAAAGGCCTTAACAAAAATAATATTTAAAACAAAAAATGCTGAAACACTGACCTGACAAAAAAAGCTGAAACAAAAAAAGCCTTACAAAAAAAGCTTTGCTTTTTTTGTCTCAGCTTTTTTTGTCAGGCTTTTTTTGTTTCAAATGTAAAACATTTGAAACAAAAATATTATTTGAAACAAAAAAAGTGAAACTTTTTTTGTCAGGTTTTTGTTTTAAAAGCTTGAGACAAAAAAAGATTCTCTTTTTTTGTCATCATTTTTTGTCAGTGTTTTAAATATTATTTTTGTCAGGTTTGGTTGCTAATTATTTTACGTAGTAAAAGAAGCGCAACAATTATGGAGCTTCTTTTGTTTGAATTTTTTTGTCAGTCTTTCAAATGCTTAACAAAAAAATTCAAACAAAAACTTAAAACAATAGCAACCATCTATGTAATGCCGAGGCTCACAAATCTCTAATAAAAATTGAAACAAATATAAAATAAAAATTAGTTTTATATCTTATTTTTTATTTTTCGGAATTTGTGATTATTTAGCATCTAAAGATAAGTTATTTTTAGATGTTAGAAGATAAAATGAGACAAAAACGAAAACAAAAATTGAAACACTGACCTTGACAAAAAATGTTTTACATTTTTTGTTTTAAAAAGCCTGACAAAAAAAGCCTGACAAAAAAAGCTTCGCTTTTTTTGTTTCAGCTTTTTTTGTTTCAAAAGAATTGTTCTTGTTTCAATTTTTGTCAGGTCTTTGTTAGGGATGTTAGCGAAACAAAGGTTTATTTTATCGATACTATGAATATTTATTCTTTTTATTAGTAAAAGTT
>JAABUN010005752.1_pt1 | contig 15038 bp, 11 predicted proteins | sample 5559311 | NCBI WGS metagenome assembly JAABUN01 (sample SAMN10711877, study PRJNA513370) | rock metagenome | isolation source: Antarctica rocks | place: Antarctica: Victoria Land, Siegfried Peak sud | reverse complement strand
AGACGTTGGCGACGAAGACGACTGCCCCGCCAACCTCGACTTCGAAGTTCTCCGGCATGTAGAGCAACCCCGGCTCCAGAGCCGGAGAATAGGGAACGGCGATCTGTGTCCGGCGGCGGCAGATCCGCCGAAGGATGCTCATCACGGCCGGCACGACGTGATCCTCGACGCCGATCAGCAGACTGGTGTTTCCGGTGCGCAGGAACGAGCCCGTGGTACTGACCTTGGTGAACCGGTGTCCGGCCCCGACGAGCGCCTGCGTCAGCGTGTCGGTGTCCTCGTCCTGAACGATAGCGATGATCATCTTCATCGGCGTCCTCCCCACTATCGTCGGAGCTAGAACCGGCAGTCTACCGATCCAGTCGGTCGCCGTCCACTGCACCTCACCCCATTTCAGACAGGTTCGGGTCGGGACTGGTCTGGCGAGCCAGTTTTGTCACCGATCCTCGGAGGTCGACGCGACCTCGACATCCTCCCCGCCGGTCAGCTGGAGCTGGACGATGAAGGTCGCGCCTGAGTCGACATCGCTCAGGACCGAGATGCTGCCGCCATGGGCATCCACGATCTCGCGGGAGATGCTCAGGCCCAGTCCGAGCCCACGCTTGATCTCACCCTCCTCCTCGATCCCGCGGAAGAACGGCTCGAAGATGTGCGCCTGAGCGTCCATCGGAATGCCCTTGCCGTGGTCGGTCACCCGAACCTCGGCTGTCGACCCCCGTTCCTGAAGCCAGACATCGATCGGCGCACCCGGCGGCCCGTAGTTGATGGCGTTCCCGATCAGGTTGTCGAACACCTCCCGGAGCCGGCGGTGGTCACCCGTCACCATGAGTCGTCCGGACGCCTCGAACCGCAGGGTGGCGGGCTGGTCCATCGCCAGCCGCGCCGCCTCGACCGCCTCCGCGACGACCTCGGCCAGGTCGAGATCCTCCATGTCGAACCGCATCGTTCGCTGTCCAAGGCCAGCCAGCGTGACGAGATCATCGACCAGCCGTGCGAGGTGACGGCTCTGGGTGGAGATGACATCGACCATTTCGATGTGTGTTGCAACCGGCCGGGTCGTCGATGCGGCCGAATCAGCCGAATCAGCCGTATCTCCGGTGGCCGATTCGTCCCCGCCTCGATCTGTAACGGCCGGATGACCACCAGAGCGACGGGTGCGCTGGGTGGTCGTCTCCGTCCGAGCTTCCCGGCTCATTCGGCGCGCGAGCAACTGTGAGTACCCGAGGATCGAAGTGATCGGCGTCCGGAGCTCGTGGCTTACGACCGAAAGGAAGTCCTGCTTGGCCCGATTGGACGCCCGCTCGGTCGCAACGATCTCGGCGTTCCGGATGGCCATCGCCGCCTGGGTCCCGATCCGGCTCAGCAGGGCGACCTGCCCGCCGTTGAACGTTCCCGGCTGGTGGGATTTCAGCGCGATCGCCCCGATCAGTTCACCGGCGACCTGCAGCGGCACCCCGACGGCGCTATGGAACTGGCGGACGCCGGACCGACCGGTCGGCAGCGCCGTCCCGTCCGGACGGACGGGGGGAAACCGCTCGGTATCGGCGCCAACGACCGGTCGGCGCGTGGCGAGGACCTGGCTGATGATCCCATCTCCGGGGATTCGCTCGCGCTCACGTCCGTCCCCACTGCGGCCCGCAACGGTTGGCGGGCCGACGATCAGCTCGGGCATGTCCTCGAACCGCTCGGGCTGCCGCACGCCGGAATAGGCGTGGTAAGCGATCCGCACCCGGGTCCGGGCGGGGTCGATCAACGCGATCGTGATCGCGTCGGCCCGGCTCCAGCGGCTGAGCTGGGCAGCGAGTTCCAGGCAGAGCCGATCGACGTCGATCGTCGCGTTCAGGACATGACCGACCGCGCTCAACGTCCGGAGTTCCATCATCGCCCGCCGCAGGTCAGCGTTGCGATCGCGGAGCTGGGCGTTGAGATCCAGCAATCGGTTGATCCCGTAGAGCAGCACGAACGCGATCAGGCAGGCGACCCAGTAATCGAGCCGAAGGCCGACCGTGTCGATCACGATTGCCAGGGCCGCGGCGACGAGAACGCTGACGAGCTCCCAGGCCAGCGCCTGAACGACCGGGGGCCAGGCCCGCTCCACCAGCCAGACTGGTGGTTGGGACGAGGTGGCGAGTTGCCCGGCCAGGAAGGAAATGCCGATTGCAACGGCCTGAACAAGCAGGTAGACGCCGAGGAACGGAACGAAGCGAGCCAGATTCTCGTCGCCGGGAAGCGTGAGTGGATCGGCGGCGATCGTCCCGAGGACCGCGCCACCGGCCAGCAGACCCAGGACCGTCCGGGCTGCCCGGAAACCATGCGAGACCCAGCCGGTCGCTGACTCGGCGTACCGGTCTACCAGCGCCCCGGCCAGGGTTCCGGCCAACGCGACCAGGGCGGCCTCGAACGCCCCGAACGCCAGGAAGGCCGTCAGGGCAAACGCCAGACCGGCCGTCCAGACCCAGTCCGCTCGGGACGACCGGCGGCGGCCAACGACGGTCCGGGCCGTGAGCGCCACCGCACCGATGAACGGCAGCAGATCCCAGCCGGGACTCATGGCTCCCCGTGAGGCGACGGACGCCCAACCGAGGGCCGCGAGCGCCGCCATGATCAGCAGAACGGTGACGCGAACTGCCTGGCCACGAGACAGTGGCTCCGGCTTTCCCGGCCTCCCCGGCTGCTCTCCGGCTGTGGTGTCTCTGCGATCCAAGCTTCTCACCAGTCAGGATCGAACGGGCAAACTCTCACCGGCTGCCGGGCCACCCAGCTCCCTGTGTCCCGTGCATCTTCTCAAGCAAGGTGATGACCGCACATCTGTTGTCTGCGTCGATCGCGTCAGAACCCGTTGGCCCGGGAGCGCTCCACAGTCGATTGGACCATGGACCGGAGACGTCCATGCAACCCACTGCCGGCCGCGACCACTTCAATCCCGTAGAGATCGAACGCGCCGCCCGCGTAGTCCGAGACCAGCCCCCCGGCCTCCTCGACGATCAGTGAGCCAGCAGCCATGTCCCACGACTTCAGATTCCGCTCGTAGAAGCCGTCAAGCCGCCCACAGGCGACCCAGGTCAGGTTGAGCGCCGCCGCCCCGTCCCGCCGAACGCCCTGACAGGCATCCATGAGGGCGTTCCAGACGGCGAGGGCTTCCCCACGCTGCTCAGGGTTGTACGGAAAGCCGGTCGCCAGCAGGCTCCGCAACAGATCGTCCTCGACCGAGACCTGAATCGGCGCTCCGTTGAGCGTGGCCCCCTGTCCGCGCTCGGCGACGAACAGCTCATCCCGCATCGGGTCGTACACGACCCCCAGCACGGCGCGCCCGTGCCGCTCGAGCGCGATCGATACCGCGAAGTGGGGATAGGCGTGGGCGTAGTTCGTCGTGCCGTCCAGCGGATCGACCACCCAGTTGAACTCGGCCCCGTCCGCCCCCCGGGCACCCTCTTCACCAAGGAACCCGTGCTCCGGAAACGCGCCCTTGATCCGACCGGAGATGAGCTGCTCCGAGGCGCGGTCGGCATCGGTGACGAGGTCGATTACGCCCTTGTAGTCGACCTCTCGCGTCTGGCTGAGCCGGCCGCGGAGGATCGCCCCCGCGTCGAGGGCCGCGCGGATCGCGATCGCCCGGGCACTGCCGGAAACGACAGGGTTCGTCATACATCTTCCTCGTCTCGCGTGTGGCCGTCAGCCGCTGATAATCCGATCGCCGGGATCATCCAGCCTTGACCGAATCGCGTCAACGGTGGCCGGCAAGGATCGCGGCAGGAATGAGGTCGGCCAGCGGCCAGCGCGGTCGGACATCTCCCGACCAGTCCCGGGTGGCGTCGTCCAGCCGCCAGAACGCCGCCGACCCGATCATGGCCGCGTTGTCCGTGCAGAGCCAAAGCGAGGGATACCGGATCTCTGGAGCGCCACCGTCCCTCCAGGTCGCCGCGACCGTGTCCACGATCCGCTGGCGCAGGGCGGCGTTGGCCGCCACGCCACCTGCCAGAACCAGCGACCGGGCGCCGTGCGTCCGGGCAGCCGCCACCGCCTTGCTCGCGAGGACGTCGACGACCGCCGCCTGGTACCCGGCCGCGAGGTCCGCAACCGGCAGATCGTCGCGCAGCTTGCGGGGTCGGTGAGCGGGAAAGGGCGCGTCATCTGGTGGCGCGGGTTCGGCCGGCAACCGGTAGGGCTCGATCAGCCGAAGCAGGGCCGTCTTGAGGCCGGAGAAACTAAAGTCGTCGGTATCGGGTAGCCAGGCGCGGGGCAGTTCGAACCGGGTCGGGTCGCCCCTCTGAGCCGCCGCCTGGATGACCGGACCACCAGGATAGCCCAGCCCGAGCAGCCGGGCCCCCTTGTCGAACGCCTCCCCGGCGGCGTCGTCAAGCGTCCGCCCGAGGTGCCGGTAGCGGCCGGGCGCCTCGATCAGGATGATCTCGGAGTGCCCCCCCGACACGAGCAAACAAAGGGCCGGCAGGGCGGGCGGCTCGAATGCCGGGACCAGGTCCAGGTCACTGCCCGGTGGCACGACCCGCGGGACCAGCCAGTTCGCGGCGATATGCCCTTCGAGGTGATTGACGCCGATCAGGGGTCGGTCAGTAGCGTAGGCCAGCCCCTTGGCGGCATTGACCCCGACGAGTAGAGCCCCGGCCAGCCCCGGTCCGGTCGTGACGGCGAACGCGTCGATCTCCGCGGTCGTCACACCGGCCTCCGTCAGCGCGGCCCGGACGACTGGCATGATCGCCGTGACGTGCCCCCGGGCGGCAAGTTCCGGCACGACCCCGCCGTAGGCCTGATGCAGCGCGATCTGGGAGGCGACGACGCTGGACCGGACCCACCGGCCGTCCTCGACGACGGCCGCGGCGGTCTCGTCGCAGGACGTCTCGATTGCCAGAATCCTCATGGATGCTCCTGAAGAGATGAGACGTGAAATGAGCGCGGCCGTGCAGACGCATTGCCTGAATCCATTCGAAGTGGCTGTACTCCCCTCTCCGGGGGGCTACGGAGCCAAAGCCGCTTCAGCGAGTGAGCGAGGAGGCTGACTACGGGTCCGGGGAGAGGTCTGCTCGACAACGCGTTGCTCGATGACCACCGGCTAGTCCCGTGCGCCGACTTCCGTCGTTGCCTCATCAGCTGTGTCGTTGGTCGGCCGGTCAGACTCGACATTCCCCGGGTCTGCCTCACTCACGAATCCCGGCTGCGGATGTCGTGCCAGGATCGCCTTCCGGTGGCCGGCGACCAGGTCCAGGGTGGACTGCTCGTTGAGTTGCGGAGACCACATGATGTAGGCATCCTCATTATTGTCGCTGTAGTACCGCTTCCGCGTGCCCTGAACCGTGAAGCCGTACTTGCGGTAGAGGGCCTGAGCGGGCTCGTTCGAGACCCGGACCTCCAGCGTCATCCATGACGCCTTGCGATGCATCGCCTGGTCGATCAGCGAGACGAGGAGGAGCTCACCGAGCCCATGTCCACGGTGGCTGGGGTCGACCCCGATCGTGGTGACGTGGGCCTCCTCGAACATGTGCCACATCCCGGCGAAGCCGATGATGCGCCCGTCGCCGTCGAAATGCCGGACAAGCTGGCGGAGGGGACCGAGGCCGGGAACGCGGCGAGGCGGCCCCGGCGGCGGCCCAGCGTTGCCGACCGATGCCTGGGCCCGGTAGTCACGCAGGACGAGGTAGACGTTGTGCTGCCGGTCAGCCAGTTCCCGCCGGTAGGCCGCGGAGGGCCAGGGATTACTAAAGCACCGGCGCTCGACCCGGCTGACCTCCGCGACATCACCGTCCACCATGGGTTCGATTCGATACACGGATCGTTCTGCCTTCGCCATTCTCTTCGGTTGATCGGACATGCAGGTCACGCGATCCAGAAACACGTCCCTGACTCGCCGCGGGTGAGCGCCCACGCGAAAATCGGTTCCGGATAGTATCGGCGCTGACCGGCCCACAATGACAGGTCAATCCAGACGGATCGCTGATGCCGTCAGAACGATCCGGGGACGGAGCGGGGTGCGCTATGGAGATACGTGGCGTCGAGCGACTCCGGGTCGTCGAGCTCGCCCGCCAGCCAGCGAGCTCGGCCAAGCGCCGCGACCCCGCCGGGCCGCCGGGATCTGGCGGACCCCGGCGGAACCCAGAGATCGGTCGTTTCCAGGATCGGGGAGATTTCCGCGATCTGCGTATCGGTCATTTCCCCGATCAGCGTGACCGGACCAGACAACCCCGCGAGGCGGCGCCCAAGATCCTCCATCGAGCCATTGTGTGGTTCTTGGACCATCACTGGTTGACCAATGCCGACCGAGGAATCATTTTCCGGAGCCCGAAAGACCGCCGAGACCACCCGGTTCCGGCCAGCCGCGACGACCGCGACCGTGAGCCGACCTGGAACCAGGACCGGAATGACGGTCGCGTCCAGCGTCCCAACGCCGATGAGTGGGATTCCGGAGCCGAGGGCCAGGCCCTTGGCCGTCCCGAGGCCGGCACGGAGTCCGTTGAAGGTCCCCGGCCCGACCGCGACCGCGATCCCGGCCAGGTCAGTCAGCCCGATCGACATTCGCCGCAGCAAGTCGTCGATCGCGTCGAGGAGGACGGTTGTCTGCTGCCTGCCAGCTGGCCAGGTCAGCTCTGCGGTCGCCGTCCCATCGCTCAGGGCGATGCCGATCTGCTCGCTGGACGTGTCGATCGCCAGGATCCAGCGGCCGTGGGTCTCGACAGGGGCGTTAACAATGTGCATCATTGCCTTAGAGTACATTGCAGCAGTGAGCGGTCGGTGCGGACCGGGTCGCCGTCGGGATAGACAGCAAGCAGAGGCATGCAGCGTACAAACCAGGCCAGGTGAACACGTATGTTAACCCGTACTTTACACGCGCCCTCGCCAGATGCGTCATGCTCAATCCGCATCTTTTTCCAGACATCGTTCAGGCAGATCAGCTCCATGACCCCCGAGGAGTGCCATGCGTCACGACACTGAGCTGTCCGTGCCGGGGTCCGCGACCCTGGCGACGGCAGTGAGCGGAAGGCGATCGCTGGCTCGGCGGATCTTCCGGGGCGAAGAGACGCTGTTCCTGCTGTTCATCCTGCCGAACGTCCTTCTGTTCTGCATCTTCACCTACTGGCCCCTGATCTACAACGTCTACCTCAGTCTGACCTCCTGGAACTTCCTCTCACCGACCAAGCCCTTCGTCGGGCTGGACAATTTCCGCTACCTGTTCAATAGCACCGAGTTCTGGGGCGTGATGCGCTCGACCCTGATCTACACGGTCGGTGCTGTCGGTGGGTCGGTACTGATCGGACTGCTCGCCGCGCTGCTGCTCAACCAGAAGCTCCGTTTCCGGACAGGCGTCCGGGCAATGATCTTCGCCCCGACGCTCCTGTCCGGCGTCGCCATCAGTATCGTCTGGTTCTACATCTTCGACCCCCGCGTCGGGCTCCTGCGGGAGGCTCTATCGTGGGTCGGTGTGACGTCGCCACCCTGGCTGGGCGATCCGGACTGGGCGATGGTATCGGTCATCATCGTCTACGTCTGGAAGAACCTCGGCTTTGCCGCCGTGATCTACCTGGCCGGCCTCCAGGGGATCCCCAGGGATCTCTATGAGGCGGCCAAGGTGGATGGAGCCAGTGCCCTCCAGCGCTTCCGGGACGTCACCTGGCCCCAGCTCGGCTCGATTCATTTCTTCGTCATGGTGACGTCGATCCTCGGAACCCTCCAGTCCTTCGACATCATCCGGACGCTGACCGGGGGTGGACCCGTCAACGCGACGACCAACCTGATCTACTACACCTACGAGCAATCCTTCATCAACAACAACGCCGGACGGGGCGCCTCCTCGGCGATGATCCTCTTCGTCGTGATGCTCGTCGTCACCATCACGCAGTACCGGATCTCCGAGCGGAGGACGAACTATGCCTAGTCCGAGACTGCTCAGCACGATCCGGCGCCACGCGCGGGCCTACGGTGACCGGACTCGGCAGCTCGGCGTCGTCGCACAGGCGCCCACATCCGCACCACGTCCACTGGACGACCTTGCCCACCCCCGGCCCAACCTGCTGTCCCGCATTCCGTTCGGAACGATCGCCGGGTACGTGCTGATGATGGTTCTCGCCGCCGTCATGGCGGTCCCGCTCTACTGGATGGTGTCAGGCGCCTTCAAGGAGTACGCCGAGATCCGGGCAATCCCACCCGTCTGGGTACCGCAGGCGTGGCGTGACTTCGCCAACCCGGACGCGCTTGGTTTCGGTAACTTCACCGAGGCATGGAACGCGGCGCCGTTCGGCCGGTTCTACCTCAACACCCTGATCATCACCGCCTGCGGCACCGCCGGTGAACTCTTCAACGGCTGCCTCAGTGCGTATGCCTTCGCCTTCCTCCGCTTCCCAAAGAAGAACCTGATCTTCGTGCTGCTGCTGGTCGCCCTGATGATTCCCGGCGAGGTCACGACGCTGCCGAACTACGTCTTCATTGGCAGCACGCTGCGGGATATCTCCAGCACGCTGCTCGGGGTCGAGATCAGCGGCATCAACACGTACTGGGGTATCTTCCTGCCGGCGGTCTCGACAGCGTACGGCACCTTCCTGCTTCGCCAGGCCTTTCTCGGCTTGCCCCGGGAGGTCCTGGAGGCGGCCCGGCTCGAAGGGGCCGGCCATGTCCGGTTGCTCTGGGACATGGTGATCCCGATGAGCAAGCCGATTCTCGTCACCTACGCCCTGATCTCCGCCGTCGCCCACTGGAACGCCTACCTCTGGCCGCTCGTCGTGACCCGGACGATCGAGATGCGACCGCTCACGGTCGGCATCTCGTACCTGTTCGACACGGAGGGCAATACGAACTACGGTGTCGTCATGGCCGCGACGTGTTTCGTCGTCCTGCCGCTGATCCTGGTCTTCCTCTGGGCCCAGCGGTTCATCATCGACGGTATCGCCGCCGGTGCGACCAAGGGGTAGACCCGTAGCGAGGCATCGCCTCACCCAACCAACTCTGGTCATTCAGGGGTACATGGCCACCCGGATCCTCCTGATACCGGCGGCCGTATAACCCGAGCGACCCACCGGACCGCGCCAGTGCCGGTGGCTTCAACCGATCCGACGCGCCATGCGGCGCGATGACGTGACGCCACGTCGAGGAGTTCAACACAATGGCCCATCTCTCCCGTCGCTCGCTGATCCAGACCGCCGCCGGCACCGCCGCCGCCGGAGCAATCGCGCTCAACAGCAAGCGCAGTACCGCCTTCGCCGCCCCGAACATCATCCGTCGCCAGAGCCCAACCGAGATCACGTTCTGGTACGGCTTCACCGGCGTCCTCGGCGACCGGATGGCCGATCTGATCGCCCGGTTCAACGAGAGCAACGGCCAGGGTATCACCGTCACCGGGCTGGCCCAGGCAAACTACGGCGAGACCGCCCAGAACCTGACCCTGTCTCTCCAGGACGGCACCAACCCGGACATCGCCCTGCTGGCCGAAATCTGGTGGTTCCGCTTCTACCTGGCGCAGCAGCTCCTGCCGCTCAACGACCTGATCAGCTCGCGCAACTTCCCGATCGACGACATCGTCGATTCCTTCCGGTATGAAGGCGTCCGCCAGGGCACGCAGTACTGGCTACCCCTCGCTCGCTCGACCCCGCTCGTCTACTACAACACCGACATGTGGTCGGCCGCCGGCTACGACGCCTTCCCCGCGACCTGGAGCGAGGTTGCGGCTGCCGCCCCGAGCCTGAACAACGCGGACCAGCAGATCGTGGCCTTCGCGCTCCCACCGGCGACGGATTACCTCTCCTGGCCGTTCCAGGGCGTCGTCTGGGCCCACGGCGGCGCCTACAGCGACGATGACTTCACGATCCGGATCACCGAGCCCGGGGCCGTCGCGGCCGGTGCCCTCTACCAGCGCGGCGTCCAGGAAGGCTGGATGTACAACGCCGACAGTCAGGTCAACGACTTCTCCAGCGGCTTCGCCTCGATGATGATCGGCTCGACCGGGACGCTGGCCGAGATGCGAAACCTGACGGCCGAGACTGGCATCAAGTGGAACACGGCGTTCCTGCCAGGTGAGGTTCCCGGCATCAACGAGACGTGCCCGACCGGCGGCTCCGGAATCGGCATCATGGCCAACATCCCGGCCGAGCGGCAGGCAGCGGCGTTCACCTTCGTCGAGTTCGTCTCCTCCTACCCAGAGGTGATTGCCTGGGCGCAGGGCACCGGCTACATGCCGATCCTGAAGTCCGCGATCACCGGGCCGGAGATGGAGGAGTTCTTCGTCGCCAATCCCACCTCCCGCACGGCCGTCGACCAGTTGTCCCAGCGGACCAAGCCGCAGGATGTGGCCCGGGCCTACATCCCAGGTGGCGACGCGATCATCAGCGCCGGCATCTCCGAGATCCTCATCAACGGCACCGACCCGAAGGCTGCCTTCGACGCGGTCGCCGCCAACCTGACGACGGAGGCCGCCCCGGTCATCCAGCAGGTCATCGCCCTCGAGGGCGACCTGACCTCCGGTGTCGCCACCCCGCCGGCTGGTACGCCGGAAGCGACGCCAGTCGCCTAGAATCTAGAGCGTCGTCGTTCATGCGAGGGAATTCCGAGCGTAGCGGGCGGTGCTGCTCCCCTCTCCGGGCACCGGCGAAGCCGAAGCCGCTTTAGCGGGTGAGTGAGCCGGTGAGCCGGAGAGGGGCTTGGGGAGAGGTCTGCTCCGCCACCAGGCACGACCGATGAACACCAATCAATCCCGACATGACAGCGCCGCGACCAGAAATGGACGCGGCGCTGTCACGTCCTCCGAGGTTCGCAGTTCTCCCGACACAAGACGTTTTCCCAGAGTTTACCGTCCCCTAACACTGAGACCGCTGGCGTCCGGCATGATCGATCTATTCTCAGAGACTCGTCCCAGATCGATCCCCGGGCGTTTGCCTTCAGCAGGGAGTGACTCCATGTCCGTCTCACGCCGAACGATCCTCAAGGGAGCCTCCGGCACCGCCGCCGCGGGTGCGCTCGCCGTCAGTAGCAAGCACAGCAAGGTCTTCGCCGCCCCAAACGTCATCAGCCAGACCGGCTCCAACGCCTCCGTCAACTTCTGGTACGGCTTCACCGGCGCCCTCGGTGAGCAGGTCGACGCCCTGATCGCCGAGTTCAACGCCCAGAACAACGGTGTCCAGGTGACCGGCACGGCGCAGGCCTCCTACGAAGAGACGGCTCAGCTCGTCACGCTTGCGCTTCAGGACGGCAGCAACCCGGACATCGCGATCCTCTCCGATGTCTGGTGGTTCCGCTTCTACCTGGCGCAGTCCCTCCTGCCGCTCAACGGCCTGGTCGCGTCGAGCGGCTTCGCCATCGATGATGTCGTCGATTCCTTCCGGTACGAGGGGGTCCGCAAGGGCGAGCAGTACTGGCTGCCGTTCGCCCGCTCGACCCCGCTGATCTACTACAACACCGACATGTTCAGCGCCATCGGCCTCGACGCGTTCCCGGCCACCTGGAGCGAGTTCGAGGCGATCGCCCCGGATCTCGTCGACGAGTCGGCGCAGATCGGCGGCCTGGCGCTGGGATCCGGCGCCAGCTACCTCGCCTGGCACTTCCAGGGTATCGCCTGGGCCTTCGGCGGCTCCTACAGCGATTCCGACTTCACGGTCCGCGTCAACGAACCGGGCACGGTCGCTGCCGGCAACCTGCTCCTCCGCGGCGTCCAGAACGGCTGGGCGTATCCCTCCGCCGCCGAGGTGGACGACTTCACCAGCGGCTTCTCGGCCGTCGTCCAGGCCTCGACCGGCGGTCTGACCGGCATCACCGCGACGGCGTCGGCCAACGGCATCAACTTCGGCACGGCCGTCCTGCCGGATGAAGTCGAAGGCGCCAACCCACACTGCTCGACCGGTGGTTCCGGCTTCGGCATCATGTCCAACATCAGCGCCGAGCAACAGGAATCCGCGTTCGCCTTCTTCCAGTTCTGCGCCTCGTACGACAAGGCGATCCAGTGGTCGCAGAACACTGGCTACATGCCGATCCTGAAGTCGGCGATTGCCGGGCCGGAGATGGCCGAGTTCTTTGCCGCCAATCCGAACTTCAAGACCGCCGTTGACCAACTGCCGCAGACCAAGGCCCAGGACAGCGCCCGGGCGTTCCTGCCCGGTGGCGACGCGCTGATCGGTGAGGCGATCTCCGAGATCGTCATCAACCAGACCGACCCGCAGGCCGCCTTCGACGCCCTCGCCACGACCCTGACGAGCGAGGCCGCCCCGGTCATCGAGCAGGTCATCGCCCTGGAGGGGGACCTGACCTCCGGCGCCGCCACCCCGCCAGCTGGCACGCCGGGCGCCGCGACCCCGGCCGCTGCGACTCCGGGCGCCACGCCGGCAGCGACCCCGGCTTCCTAAATCTCATCCCCAAGCCGTCACCACTCAACAGTGGTGGCGGCCTGGTCCCGTATTCGCGACGTCACACCCGAGCGATACCAACCAGACGTGATCCCACCCAGCCCATCGCCGTGAATGGAGCTCAACGATGTCCATGCGTTCCCAATTCTCCCGGCGTCGGGTCCTGCGCGGCTCGCTGGGTGCCGCCACCCTCGGCACCGCGGCGATCGCCGCCCGCCCATCGTTCGCCGCGCCGAACCTGGTCCGGCAGACTGGCTCAAACACCGAGATCTCCTTCTGGCACGGCTTCACCGGCGCCCGTGGCGAGACCCTCCAGGGGCTGGTCGACCAGTACAACGCGCTCAACACCGGCGTTCAGGTCACCGCTCTGCCATACGGGACCTATGAGGAGGTCGCCGAGAACCTCGTCCGCTCGCTGGGTGACGGCACCGCGCCGGACCTCGTCGTCATGAGCGAGGCGCTCTGGTTCCGGTTCTACCTCAACCAGTCGATCCTACCGCTGGACGACCTGATTGCCTCGACGGGCTTCGACCGCGGCGACGTCATCCCAGCCTTCGCCGCGGAGGGCCAGCGGGCCGGCTCGACGTGGTGGCTGCCGTTCTCCCGCAGCACCCCGCTCGTCTACTACAACCGGACCATGTTCGCCGCCGCCGGGCTCGACGCCTTCCCGACCTCGTGGTCGGAGTTCGCCGCGGTCGCCCCCAGCCTCACCAACACCGACCAGCAGGTCTCCGCAATCGCGCATTCGACGATCGCCAACCTCGTCGCCTGGGCCTTCCAGGGCGTGACGTGGTCGTTTGGCGGCGCCTACAGCGATAGCGCCGTGAACATCCAGATCAATCAGCCCGGCGCGGTTGCCGCCGGGAACTTCTACCGACGGTCGATCGAAGACGGCTGGGGCTATGCCTCGCCGCAGGGCAACCAGGACCTCGGCAACGGGTTCGCGGCCGCCACGATCGCGAGCACCGGCGTCCTCAACGACACGACGGCCCTTGCCCAGGCGACCGGATTCGAGCTCGGCACGGCCTTCCTGCCGAGCGCCGAGCCGGGTGGCCCGACGGCCGTCCCGACCGGCGGCTCCGGCTTCTTCATCGTCGGCAGCGCTCCGGCCGAGCGCCAGGCGGCCGCCTTCGAGTTCCTGACCTGGTGCATGGACCTTGAGCAGACGACGTCCTGGGCCCAGAACACCGGCTACATGCCCGTCCGCACCTCGGCGATCCAGAGCGCGGAGATGCAGGACTTCTTCGAGACCAACCCGAACTTCAAGACCGCCGTCGACCAACTCCCGGTCGCCCGCGCGTCAGACACGGCACGGACGTGGGTGCCGGGCGGCGACGCGATCATCGCCGACGGCGTGACGCGGATCCTGGTCGAGGGGATCGACGCGCAGGAGGTCTTCAGCGACGTCGCCGCCGAGCTCGAGACCGAAGCCCAGCCCATTCGCGACCGGATCGATGCCTCCGAGAGCAGCATCGGGACCCCGGCCGCGACGCCGATCGCTCTCACTTGACGTCCGGTCTCATCGTGCCGATCATCGCAAGAGTCCGTGCGCCCTGATCGAGGAACGGAGGCGACCGACGGAGTCGTGAAACCCTGACACTGGAGTTTGAAGCCGGGAGGCCCATGACCACACACCCACTGATCGATCAGTATCGCTTCACCCGGAGCGAGTTCCGCCGAGCGCTGGCCGGCGTCGATGATGACAACTCCCGCCATCGCTTCGGCCCCATCAACTCCCTCTCGTGGATGATCTGCCACATGGCCGCTCACGAGCGCAGCTTCTGGCTGGTGCGAGCGCAGGGCATCGAGCACGTCGCTCCTGAGTTGGACGACTGGGGCGCGCACGGCAAGCCGGCGACCACACCGCCGCTGGCGGCCTCCTGGGCGGCGTGGGATGCCGTGGTCGCCGTCGTAGACCCGTACTTTGACACGCTCACCGCCGAGCGAGTCAGCGAGCATCTGATCGTGGCAGGGCGCCCACACCAGGAATCGATCGGGACGATGCTGCTGCGCGGGATCTATCACTATTGGTTCCACACCGGCGAGGCATCCGCCGTCCGCCAGCTTCTCGGTCACACCGGGTTGCCCGACTTCGTCGGTCCGATCGGTCAGGAGGCTCCCTACCGCCCAGAAACCGGGTCCGGGGCCGCCGACTGAGCCATGGCGGCTCGCGAGATCCGCCCGCGCTGCCCCGTCGGGAATCAGGTCGATTCGTCCAGGATGGATTGCGGTCGCCCCCCGGACGGCGGGTCGGCCTCTGATCGGGCCATGTCGCAGCACTGGTCGCCGCCCGAGAGCGTCCTGATCGCGTTTCAGACGGCCCTTTTGTGATATCCCGCGCTGGAGCAGGCACGATCCTGTGGAAGCGAAGTCTACGAGCCCGACCGCCGGAGCGGTCATCGCCCCGCGGGGCGATGACGTTGAACGCCATCCGCGTTTTCGAATCGAATCACGATCGTCGCCCTGGGGATGGCGCCAGTTGACGCCGGTCACCGCGAGTGAAGCGAGAGCGGACGGCCTTCCGTCCCTCGTCCGCAAATCACGCGTGATCGACGGTCATCATCCCACCCAGCTGTGAACTATTAGAGCGGTTCTCACAGGGGTTGACAGGGTGGCAGAGACTGGTGGTATGCCCGCCGCGTACTCCCGCGATCTCCGTGAACGGCTGCTTCGCGCCCATGACGCCGGCCTGAGCGACGCCGAGATTGC
>JAABUN010005751.1_pt1 | contig 15038 bp, 13 predicted proteins | sample 5559311 | NCBI WGS metagenome assembly JAABUN01 (sample SAMN10711877, study PRJNA513370) | rock metagenome | isolation source: Antarctica rocks | place: Antarctica: Victoria Land, Siegfried Peak sud | reverse complement strand
ACCCTCGATGTGATCCGCCATGTTCGTCAGCGTATAGTTCAACGGGCTGCAGAGAAGATACTGGCAGTAGTCCCACTTCGTTAAAGCCATAAACTCAGTTTCCATCATCCCCTTGCGTAAGTCCTATAATTTTGACTTCGTGAAGCGAAATGAGCGGCTGACGCGGTAATTTTCTGAGGTTAATGGGCTTTATTTTCGCGCGGTCAATTTTCCACTTTTCGGCCGCGCGAAAGGCTTTAGGTGGTGTGAGCATTACGGTCTTATTAGATGGAGTGGGGCCAACTACGTAATCGAGGCCAAAGCGCAGTTTTCCCGCAGGAACATCCTTCATACTGCCTGACCAACGCAAATCCAGTTGATATGCCACAGGCTCACGCACAGGCGTATGCATGACTGTGGTCGAAGACAGAACAAAGCTATAGTTTCGTGAGACCTCGCCGCCTGGCGTCTCCCATTCGAGATAAGGCTGGTAATTTTGCAAATACCAGTTTTTCTCGTCGTCATTGCGGACTTCCACACGCACAACCGCATCGGCGCCGTCAAACGCTTCGAGCGTCGTGGGCGCTTCGAGATGAAATTTGAAATGCACCGGCCCAACACTGCGCGCTGCATCCGGCGCGGGCGCGCGCTTGGAAAGCCACAAACCCAACGCGCCGACCGCCAAAACGGGCAGCATCAAAAGCGCGGTTTCGCGCGCGGAAAAGCGTTTCGCCATAAGCTCCCGAAAATCGCCCGTTATACTTCAGGGCCGCTTTCATTGTCCCCAAAATCATCATGCAACGCACTCATCACTGCGGAACTCTCCGCGAATCGCACCTCGGTCAGACCGTGACACTTTGCGGCTGGGCGGGCATCGTGCGCGACCAGTCGCACCAGATGTTCATCGACCTGCGCGACCGCTCCGGATAATTGAAATGACAAGCCCCTTAGCTCGTCTAATGGGTAGTTGACGCGAGGTAAATCGGGTTGGAATAAGCCCGTCGCGCGTCGCGGCTGTGGACTTCGGCGCGGACGTATTTCGCGGCCTGCGCGGGCACTTCGAGGCTTCCCCGTCACGCCGTTTCGCCGCGAAAAGGCAGGTAAAACACCTCTTCGCCATCCACGATAACCGAGAGCCACGCCAGACCGCGCGAATCCGCGACGGTCACTTCCAGTTCGCTTTTGCGGTCGGAAAGGCTCGCCTGGTCTCCCATGCGAGCCTTTCCCAGCGCGATGTGAATCAGCGGCGCGTCGGAGACGAAATGGTGGCCTTTTTTGAGTTCCGCGACGATGGTTTCCTGGTCGCAGTTTTCGGCAAACACGCTGTTCCACACCATGCCGATTCCGTGCGGCGCGTGCGCGTCGGTGTTGCCCATCGCGTGAACGCGGCGCCCCAGGCAGAGCAGATGATCCCACAACGCCAGCGCCGATTCGTCGGTGAAATCGAACGCCGAAATGATGTTGTTGGCGCCATTGCAAATCTCCATCAGAAACGGCGAAGGCAGTGCTTCGAGAATTTTCTGCTGTTCCTGGTTATAGATGACGTTTGGCCACCAACCGGTGGGATGCGGAATGAACACCGTCGCGCCGGCTTCGACGGCGGCAGCGTAATCGGCCAGAAAATCGTGTTGGGGTTCAAACGCGTAGTCGAGGCCAAGAATTCCCATGTGGTGCAACTGGGTGACCGGCTCCTGCCCGACCCACAGCCCGTGTTCCCGACATTCGGGCGCCTGCGTCACGCCCCAGTGGTCGGTGACGAACTGAAAATCCAACTCGGCGGCCTGAGCCATCGCAGCAGTTTCTGCAACGGTGCCTCGGCCATCGCTGTGCTGGGTGTGCGAATGGCAATCACCGCGAAAAAACGCATGGGGGAATTCGTCTTTGGAAGCCGCGACGCGGCGCGCCGTGTCTTCGGCGACATAACGACAATAGGCGAGGGGATTTTCCCAGCGCAGCGCGGCAGTGCTTTCAGGAGTGCGAAAACACTGGCGGTCTTCGTAGCCAGGAATAAGCTGAGGCTTGGTTTTTTGTGACATATGGATTTCGCCTGGGATTATTTATTTTGCAAGCCCCGCTCTTTTATTTCGGTTTCACACCCTGACCGCGCGCTTGGTCTGATGCGATTGGAGCGCCGCCTGCCAGATTTGGTGGCTCAAAACCGCTTCTTCAGGCCGCACCATGCCGAATTTGTCTCCTAAAACTCCGGCGCGTTCGGCGGCGAAACTGGCCAACATTTGCAAAATCGAATCGGGAAATCCCGCTTCGAAAATGCCGCCGGTCACGGTTTCAAACGCCATCTTGTGTCCCAAATCGGTCGTTTTCCACCACTGTTCCCTGCCGTTTTCAAAGATGTAAAGCGTTTTCGGCTCTTTGGTGGAAAAGCGAATGCCGGCCTGCGTCCCCAGCACTTCGATGAACCAGGTATTGGTTTCGGTCGGCGCCATTCGCTTCATTTCCCAGCGCATCGGCACACTTTCCCCCGCGATTTCGAGGTCGCAGTGCAAAAGCGCGTTGTCCCAGGTGTCGCAGAGGGTCTGGCCGCCGCGTCCATCGGGCCGCAGGGCGTAACCTTTTTGCAACTGGGCATAAACGGAGCGCGGTTTCCAGCCCAGGCGCAACGGCAAATGCGCGACGTGCATTCCCAGATCGTTCATCACGCCCGCCTGCCCGCAGGTCGCATTTTGGCGTTTCCAATTGGCCGGTTTGGAAGCGTCCAGGTCGCTGGAGTGATGAAAACCGGCGCGAATTTCCAAAATCCGGCCCAAATCGGCCCGATTTTCACTCAAAAACCTCCACACGCGCTGGCCGCCTGGCAAAAACGGCAGTTCGCTCGAACAGCGCACGAAACGCCCCAGATTTTCGGCTTCATCTCGAATCGTTTGAGCGGCTTCCAAATCGATGCCGAACGGCTTTTCGGCCAGTAAATCCTTGCCCGCGCGCAAAGTTTTGAAGTAAAAATCGCGGTGCAGATGGTGCGGCAGCGCCACATAAACCGCGTCCACATCGGGATTTTGCAGCAGTTCCTCGGCATCGGCGGTGATTTGTTGCACCGTCGGCACACGGCGAAACCATTCGCGCGCGCTTTCGGATAAATCGCAAACCGCGACCAGTTCAGCTTTGGGTAAATCCTCGTCGGTCAAAGCGAACCAACGCCCCAGAGCCGAGGCAAACTCGCGCCCCATCAGACCGCCGCCGATGATTCCCCAGCGTAAAACATCGTTTTTCATGTTAAAAACTCCAGCGCTTTCTCGACGCCCGCGCCGTCGTGAACCACGCTCATCAAGGCGCGCGTGATGCCTTGAGGATTCGCGTGCTGAATCACGTTGCGGCCATAAACGATGCCCTTGGCGCCCTGCTCCATCAGTTGAAAGGTGCGCTCCAAAATCTCGCGTTCGGGCGCTTTGCCGCCGCCGCGCACCAAAACCGGAATCGCGCCCGCCGTTTCGATGATTTTGTGATAAATCGCCGTATCGTCGGTCGGATCGGCTTTAATGATGTCGGCGCCCAGTTCCACCGCCTGGCGCACGAGGGGAATGATTTTGTTTTCGTCGCCGTCCACCATGTAGCCGCCCGCTTGCGCGTTGGACTGAAAAACCAGCGGCTCGATCATCAAAGGCATCCGCCAACGGTCGGCTTCGGGCTTGATTTTGAGGATGTTGTCGATGCACTGCGCCGAAATTTCGGGTTCACCAGGAATCGAAAACAAGTTGACTACCACGCACGCCGCGTCCAGCCTCAAGGCCTGTTCGACCGGATTTTCGATCATTTTCGAGAACAAAAAGCGCGGCAACTGGGTGCCATAAACGTTGGCGACATCGGTTCGCAGCACTAAAGCGGGCTTGTCTTTCCCGACGATGTTTTGCAAAAGCGGCGCTTGGCCCAGGGTGAGTTGAATGGCATCGGGCGCGGCCTCGACCAAAGTCTGGACGGCGTTTTCGAGGTTTTCGATGCCGCTTAAAAACGAGCCTTCGCCAAAAAAGCCGTGATCGATGGCCACGTCGAAACAGTGGCCGCTACGGGCGTTAAAAAGTCGGTTCAATCGGTGTTTCATGGAGTTATTTCAAGCTCTGGTGCCAATCCCTGTCCCAATGCAGCACAAAATGGAGTGAACGCGGCGGCGAGTTTTCAGAGTTTGCCCATCAAGTTTTTGAGGATGAAGCGTTCCAGACCTTCGTAATCGCGCGCCGCGACGAAACTCTGCCATTCCTGGCGGTCGATGGCGTGCGCCAAATCCACCAGATCGAGAAAAATTTCTTTGGAATGTTTCAAATGCAGATGGGAAATCTCGGCGGGTTGAGTTCGCATCGCTTTGACATCGAGACCGACGACTTCGCCGTTTTGCCCAAAGCCGTTACGAACCAAAACATCGGCCTGATTGAAGGCGCGGCGCAAATCGACCGCGCCAAAAGTCTTGTCCTGGTCGTATTTGAGGCCGTTCTGGTCGTTGAGATGGACGCCCCATAATTTGTCGTGAAAAAGCGCGTAGGCCATCTCTTCGGACGGGTCGAGACCGGCCAAAATCGCGTGGGCCGATTCGATGAGGACGCCGACTCGCTGCGGCGCGAGGGTTTGATAGGCGAACGATAGAAAATGGCCGGTCGTCGGCAGAAACATCAGATCCATCGGCTCGTTGGGCTTCATTTCGCCCAGAATGCGGATTTCCGGCCCATATTCCAGCAGCGCGTTCGTCCATTCGAGCATCCAGCCAAAAGCGGTTTTGGCGTCTTTGCTTTCGCGGATATAAGTGCCTTCGCGGGCGGGCCACCACACGAAACGGTCGGTTCCGAGCAAGCGCGCCACGTCAACCGAACGCTTGCCGCGTTCGAGCGCCCACTGCCGGTTTTGCGGGTCGTTGCTGGTGACAGGGCCGTCAATGCCGCGCGTATCTTCCCACAAACGCGGCGCCACGAATTCGGCTTTCATGCCGTGTTCGTCGAGCAATTTTTTGATTTCCCCAGCGCGTTTTTCACGCTGCGAAGCCGAAAATTCGTCGGGCACCGCGTCATCGTCGTGAAATTGGATGTAGTCGAAGCCGATTTCCTTGAAGACGCGCAGTTTTGCGGCGAAATCGCGGTCGGCACGCACCGCAGGGCCAAACGGGTCGGCGCCAGGGTGCAAATTCCAGGGGCCGACGGAAAATTTGAAATCGGCTTTGTTTGTCCAGTTGTTCATGTGTTGTCCTTGATAAATGCAAGCGTTGCTTCGAGCGAGAGATAACCGGCGACCGTGCCCACCTGCGTGACGCACAATGCGCCCGCCGCATTGCCCAATTGCGCGCATTTTTTCAGGTCGAAACCCTTCAAAACACCGCACAAAAATCCGGCGGCAAACGCATCGCCCGCGCCCGTCGCGTCAACGGCAGTAACGGAATACGGCGGCACGACATGGCTTTGGCGGCCATCGGTGACGAAAGAGCCGCGCTCGCCCATTTTGAGAGCCACAACGCCCACGCCCGCTTCCAAAAGCCGCGCGGCGATATTTTCTGGCGAATTTTCGTCGGGAAAAAGGTGCGTCACTTCGTGCAAAGACGGCACGAAATAATCGAGAAACGGCAAGGTTTGGCGCAGGTTTTCCGTCCACAGCGCGTCGGGCGCTCCGGCGGTGTCGAGGCTGGTTTTGATGCTGCGCTCGCGCGCGATTTTCAACAGCTGCGCGCACTCCGCTCCGTCGAAACGCGGCAGCAAACCGTGTCCGGCGATGTGCAGAAACGCCGCGCCATTCAACACATCGAGATCGAAATCGGCGAGGGAAAAGGTCGCATTGGCGCCGGTGCAATGCAAAAATGCGCGCTCGGCGTCGGAACGCACCATCACCATCGTCGCCGAAGTCGGCGCAGCGATATCTTCGACCACGCCTGCGGTTTGAACACCGTGCGCTTTCAGTTCGCCTTTGACGAAGGCGCCAAAACCGTCGCGCCCGACTTTTCCGGCCACCCGCGTCGGGATGCCCAAAGTCTGCAAACCGATGCCGGTATTGGCGGCGCAACCGCCGATGTGGGGCGTGATGCTCTCGACCAGTTGCAAGGTGCCGTGTGCCGGATAAGCGTCAATGGGGCGCCCGATGACATCGGCGACCAAAATCCCCAAACACACCACAGGTGAAGAAAAATCGCTCATTTTTGCGGGAATTGCCTTCCGTTTTGAATTATCGTTCTGCCAGATCAGGTGACTCGCAACCGCTTCCCAGGCCAGGCGATGCCGAATTTACCAGCCACCAGAGCATTGCGATAATCGACGCCATCACCATCTTTCATCAGGACGCGTTTTCCGTCAGGGCGCGTTCTCGAAACGGTTGCCCGCGCGGTCTTCGCCGCGCGCCAGCCAGAGTTTGTGGCCGGGGTTTTTCTCGGAGAAAACTTGTGTGGAAAGCGGAAAATAGCGCATGGTGTAACCGGCGCGGCGGCGCGGCGAGGTGTTGGCATCGGCCCCGTGAATGATGCGCGCCTCATGCAAGCTGCACTGGTTCGCTCGCAACTCAAAAGTCACGGCGCGCGCCTCGTCGATCATTTCCGCTTTGATCTGCGCGCCGAAAATGTTTTTGTCGGCATCGACCTTCTCGTATTCGGAAAAACCGTTCAACTGGGTGCCAGGAATCACTTTCATGGCCCCGTTTTCGGCGTCCACTTCATCGAGGGCCAGCCAGAGCGTGCAAATGCCCTCCATCGTCGAAATGCGCCCGTTCCAATACGACGAATCCTCGTGCCAGGGCGTGGCTTTGCCGGTCAAAGGCGCTTTGGAAATGAAATGGCTGCTCCACAGGCCGATGTTGGGGCCGACAACCGGCTCGACCAGATCCAAAATCTCGTCCGCAAGCAGAAATTCGAGCAAGCGCGCGTCGCGGAAATGCATGGTATCCAGGTTCTCGTCGCCGTATTTTTCGAGATTTTCCTCGAAAATCGCTTGCAGGCGCGCGAACTTTTCCGGTGCAAAAACCGGTTCCTGAAACAGCGTGTAGCCGTCGCGCTCGTAACCGGCGATTTGTGCGGGCGAAAGCCGCGCCGAGGTGCTGTTTGTGTTTTGCATTGAGATTATTTCTCCCATCCAAACTCGATTTCATTCGACCAGTGGGTTTGCCAGTCGGGATGAAACGCGTAGAAATTGATTTTTGAAACGCTGCGCTCCTGCCCCAATTCGTAGGGCTGCCCGCCGTTGTCGCCGATGCGAAAACTCAGTTTGATGGGCGCTCCGGCGTCCAATTTGGCTTTGACATCGGGGATTTCGCTCCAGGGCAGAGCCAGTTCGACCAGGCGGGTGTTGCCGTCGCGCGTCATCGCCAGTTTCGCGTTTTCGACGGCGCCTTCTTTCCATCGGGCGTTGCCCGCCCATTTCGGTTGGCGCGGATAAAAGTGCTTGCGCGGCATCGTCGGCACCGCAAGGCGCCAGACTTCGTTGCCGCCGCCATTTTGCGCCGAAACGTTGTGCAGCGCGTATTCGTAATCGGTGTCGGGATAAAGCATCCATTTTGGCGGCACGCTCGGTGGGTTCATCAGCCAAGGCTTTTGCGCGTCGGGCACCACGTTGAAGGCGATTTGCACGTCGTCGCCAGTGTTGAAGGGCAAAATGGCACGCATCCGGTAAGAATAGCGCCGCACGCCGGTGGGCCATTTCAGTTCGGTTTTGTTCAGCACTTCGGGGAAATTCACCGTCGCTCCGTCAGGCAGTTTTTCGAGATTCAAAGCCGCCAGATGATAGCCGGACGCGCCGTATTTCCCCTTCCAATCGCCCGCCGTTTCTGCATCCTCGCGCAGGAATTTGGAAGCGGTTTCCGTGGTGGCATCGAAGAAAATGCCGCTCAAAACCGCCGTCGTCCAGAGTTGGCTGCTGATTCGAAAACGCGCGCTACCGCTCACGGCGTAGACCAGATAGCGTCCATCGCCGAAGTCTTTGACCTCGCGCGTGTCCACGACTTTGCCGGTCGAATCGAGCATTTCGACCGTCAAAGCGCGGCGCGAAAGTATGTCGTTATCCACGAAATAAAGCGCGACTTGCCGCGTTTGGCCGGTGGGATTTTGCACATCGGCGACGAAGGCTTTGGTGGTCGTGGTTTCGTAAAATGCCAGCGCGCGATTCGTGCCGTCGGGTGTTTGCAGAGCGCGTTTTTCGGTGGATTGAGGCGCCGCTACGGTATCTCTTTTTTGCAGCGAGTTGGCGGCGTCGAGTTCGTAAGCGACCGGCGGATAATAAAACGGGTCGTCGTCGCGTTTGGAAAAACGCAAGGTGCCCGCGTCGGGCGTGGCATCGGCGATTTTGGCGGCGAAATAGAAGTTCTGGTCATCGTAGGCCATGAAACTGCTGGCCACGCCCGCCGTGCCTTCATCATATTTCAAGAACGGGAGCCACGATTTTTCGGTCAGGTTGGCGGCGATGCCCTGCCCGCCCGCCGTTTGCGGCAAAACCCCGTTCCACTCGTCCAATTTGCCGTCGACCTGAATGGTTTTGCGCGCGATGACATTGGCGCGCAGCGTTTCGCGGTGCGTTTCGCGGTGCGTTTCGCGGTGCGTCGCCATGCCGTCGCGTCCGGCGTTGAAGCTGACTTGAAGCGGGTAATTATTGGAGGGGGTTTCAACGCCGCCCACGACTCGCAGCGATACGATTTTGGTTTCATTGGCCTTAAAATTGAGTGCCTGACGCGCTTTATCGAAGGTCAATCCAGCGATTTGGGCGTCCAAAGTGCCGCGCACGGGGCGATTGAGAATGTTGGTCAAGGCCAATCGCAGCGCCGGTTTCTGGCCGATGCGCGCGGTGAAATCGTGCGCGACGATGTCGAGCGGTTCGTAACCTTCGATGCGCGCTCCGGCAACGGCTTTTTTGAGCGCCGCGAAGGACTTAGGCGTGCCGTTGGTTCGCAGATAATAGCCCAGCGTATCGAGCGGAACGGTGATCTTTCCACCAGGCGCAGGTGCTAAATTGCCGTCGAAATCGAACAGCTTAAAACGTCCGCCGTTATCGGAAAGCGTCAGCGTGCCGCCGGAAAGCAAGCGCGCTCGCAAACGCAAATCATCCAGTTTTTTGCGGTCAGCAGAAGGAGTTCGGGCGGGCAGCGCGGCGATTTGGCGGTCGATTTCCGCGACTTTAGCGACGTTTTGCAAGCCCAAAACGCCGCGATAAAGCATCTGATTGGGATCGTAAACGCTGGACAAATCGCCGACGACCACGAGCGTGCCGTTATCGGGATTTTTGGCGGGCGCTTCGGCGCCGGCGGGCGCGCCCTGAAAGGCGAAAACCCAGGGCAAACCGTTTTGAAACACCAGGCCGTCGAAATTGCGGGTGCCGATGAATTTCGTGGCGGCGGCGATGGCGGGCGCGACGCTCCAGGCTTGCGTTGCGTCGTAGTCTTCTTTTCCAATGCGGCCCTGTTGCGCGTCGTAAACATTGCCGCCGTAAATGCCAACGGTGCGACTCTGACCCATCGCGCGCATCGAAGCGATCACGACCGCGACCCGATCTTCGGAGTTGGCGATCCAGCTTTCGGTGTCCCAGGTTTGCACCGGAGTCGGCCTGCGATTCTTGAACCGCTTGATGAGCGCGGGCGCGGCGGCCATCGCCTGATAGTGAATCGAAGCGAAATCCAGGATCGGCAAAAACTCGTCGGAGCCGTCGGGGAAGAGCTTGTCGAGCGTATTGGAGCTGGAACCCGCGCCGCCAATCAGAATTTGGACGCCCGCTTCCTTGCGCGCATCTAAAATGCCGTCGGCCATCGCGCGATAAATCTCGCGGTAGCGCGGCAGATCGGCGCCCCAACCAGAAATTGAGATGCCTTCCCAGGGTTCGTTCCACAACTCGACCGCGTTGACCGGCCCTTTGGGATAGCCATAGCGCAAGGCGATTTGACGCATCCACTCGCGGAATTTGGGGTCGGTTTCGGGCAGCGCGGCGATGTCGGCTTTGGTGGCGAGCTGGACGTTATCGGCGTTCAGATGGGGACGCGGCTTGCCAAAAGGCTGCGGCAAAGCGCCGGAGGAAACCGTGAGCATCACGGTGACGTTGTTTTGGTGCATCAGGCCAAATTTCGCGTCCAATTCGGCCCATTGTTTGTCGGCGTCGGGCGCTGAGGTGTCGAAAGCGCCCAGTTCCATGCGCGAAGCTTTCGCGCCAATTTTGCGGAACATCGCCATCGAAGACGGCGTGATCGCGCGCGGCATATCGAGCGCGTAAGCGGGAAATGCCACCGCTCCGGCATCCGGCTCGATGACGCGCGACACGGTCGCGGCGAAGGCCCGCCCGCGCGCGCCGGCATCCAAAACCAGCGCATAGGCCCCGAACCGGCTCGGAATCGGCGGCGAAACCGTCAAAGTTTGCGCGCCATCGGCGGGCGCATCGAGGGTGACCGGCACTTTGAACAAGGCCTGGCGCGGCGTGCGAAACACGGTCGGCACCCACACATCGCCAGGCGGCACCGATGTGCCGTAGGCGATGATTTCCAGCGTCGCCGCGCCTTGCAACGGCTCTGTGGCGGCGTTTTGGACACGGAAAGTCAGGCTGATTTTCTCGCCAGGGTGCAAAACGTTGGCGCCCAGACTCGAATCGATTTGCGTGAGGGTGAAGTTTTTGGCCTTTTGCTCTGTGGCGAGGCCGAAAACGGTGTCGTAATCGGTCATGCGGTCGGCATTTCGCGGTAAAAATCGAACTGGTTGCGCTCGTCGAAGCCGATGCGCGGGTAGGCGTGCCACAAAACGACGGAATCGAAGCCGCCCCATTCGCGCCGGGCGTGCGACACGAACTCGTCAACGCGATATTTGCCGTCGCGGAAGAACATTTCGTCGCACAGCATTAGCAAACAACACGCGAAATTAGATTTGCCCCATTCGAATTCCGGGGCGCCATAGAGCGCGCCATCATAAGCCAATTCGCGGCGCGTTTGGTCGCGCCAGGCTTGCAATTCCGCGCGCCAAGCGTCCCATTGTTGCTGGTCGGAGGGTGCTTGGAAAATATCGAGCGACGGGTCGAGAAGTGAGAAGGGAGAAGGCATTTGGTGGTTTTCGTAGGGACATGGCCTGCCATGTCCGCGTCTCCATTTGGAGACGCACTTTTTCGATAATGCAAGGTGATCCAACGGACATGGCAGGCCATGTCCCTACGAACCGCCTTAAATCTCATCCGCGCGCGGTAGCGACGGCACCACGCCGAGTTTCGTGCAAGCGTGCGCGCCCGCCTTCACCGCGTAGCGCGCGGCTTCAACCACCGACTCTCCGCGCGCCAGGGCCACGATCAAGGCGCTGTTGAAAGCGTCGCCCGCACCGGTCGAGTCCACGACCGCGACGGGAACGCCGAAAACTTCGGCGAAACTGCCGTCGCTTTCAATCACCAGCGCGCCCAAACGTCCGCGCGTGACGACCAAGCGCGCCGCGCCGCGTTCGAGCAAGCGCCGCGCGAGATGCAGGGTGTCGGTCGGGTCGTCGGGCGCCAGACCGCACAAAATCCGCAGTTCGCTTTCGTTGGGCGTCAAAATATCAGCCAAAGCCAGCAAATCGTCGCCGATAGCGCGCGCCGGAGCGGGATTAAGCACTGTCATCACCCCGTTTTGACGCGCGATTTGCAAAGCGCGGCGCGCGGGTTCATCGCCGATTTCCAAAACCGTCGCGCAGACCTGAGAAGCGGCGATTTGCTCGGTTGCGGCCTCGACATCGGCAGCGGAAAGCGCCAAATTCGCCCCCAAATCGATCACGATATGGTTTTCGCCCTGCGCGTTGAGCGTGATGACGCCAACGCCCGTCGGCCTACGGTCGTCGCGCACCACGAAGCCGGTTTCGACGCCTTCCGCGTCCCACAAATCGTGGCCGATTCGGGCGAGCGCGTCATTTCCGACCCGCGCTACCAGGTGAGATTTTGCGCCCAAACGCGCGACGCCGACCGCCTGATTGGAGCCTTTGCCGCCCGGCCCCATATCGAAATCGGAGCCGGGCAGCGTTTCGCCGCCGACGGGAAAACGTGGCGCGCGGATCGTCATGCCGACCGCGAACGAGCCGACGATGGTCACAACCGGCACTTTTTCGCCGCTCAAATCGCACCCGCGACGGTTTCGTTGTCAGCGCTTTCGCGTTGCGCGGCCTCCAAAAGTGCGGCGGCGCGCGTTTTGAGCGCCGCGATTTCATCCAACGTGGCGGTTTTGACGTTCGCTTCGACCAGTTCGCCGCATTTCTGGCGCACTTCGTCATAAGCGTTGGGATCGGCGCCGCGCGCTTTCAAAATTTCCGACAGCCATTTTTTGCCGTATCCGGCGTGCATGGTTTCGTCGGCCCAGTCGAATTCCATGTCGTGTTGCGAGGTTGCATCGCCAATGTCGGCGAAACTTTCGGCTCGTTTGGGCTTGTTTTTGATGTTTTTGGTCTCGAAGAAAAACAACATTCCGATGCGGTAAATCGGGTCTTGCCCTGCCGCGCTGTCGTAAATGTAGGAGCCAAGCGGCAGTTCCGAGGGCGAAAATCCCCACACCATCAGGCGGTCGTATCCCATGCGACAATGGCGCGCTTCGTCATACGTCCAGCGCGCGGCATCGGCGATCCACTCGAAAGGCAACACGTCAGCGAACGCCGCGAGCATCACGCCGCCGGTCTCGACCGCCCAAACCTCGTTGAGATGAGAAATCGCCGAGCGCATTTGCAGCGCCGCGCCTTCGCCATACGGAAAATCCTTGTCCACCACATCGGGCCAGTAGAAGCGGCACGGCCAAAACCGCGAGTCGCGCGCGGGAACGTCGGGAATTTCAATCGCGGGCGCGGTTGGCACGATTTGACCGGGCGCGGGCGATTCAAAAAAGCCGTTTTGCGCCTGCCATGCCGCGCTGATTTTTTGTGGCCAACTCGAATGGGCATCGGGATAGAACTCAGCGCGCCACGCGCGAATTTGCGCGATTTGGTCGTCTTTTTCGCGCCGCGATTGCTCCATGAACCGAATCGTTGGCCCATCGGCGATGGCGTCGGCGAGGTCGAGATAGTCCGCATAAGCCTCGCGCAGAATTTCCAAAAGCAGCGCCAGTCCATCCAAAAAATCGGCTTCCGACGGCGCATTTCTCAAACCGTCGAAAACGGCGACAAGCGGCGCCTCATCGTTGTTTTCGAGCAAACGACTCGGATAGCGCAGTTCGAAAACCCGTTCGCGCAGCGCATTTGCCGCCTGCGAAATTTGCCAGTTGAGGCGCGGCAAATCGGTCTTGATTTCGAGCGGCGCGATGCGCGGCAGCCACGCCGAAGCCGTGATGACGAGCGAGCGTTCGCAAAAGAAGAGGCGCTTGAGGATTTGCGCCGTGTCGAGTCGCTGCCAGCGCGCGCGCGCCTGTTTTTGGTTCAAATTGGGGGTTTTAGTGGGATGTTCGAGCGTTGTCATTTGGATTTTCACTTCACGGAGATGCGTTGCGCCGCGCCCATTGCGCGCGTCAGGTGCCCGTCGCGGGTCAGGATGGACGACAATTTGAAGCGGTCGCCGCGCAGCCACACGTCGGAACATTCGATGGGGCGCCCGTCTTCGAGATAGGAAATTTGTTCGAGGTAAAGCAGCGGCGCGCCGATTTCGACTTCCAACGCGCGCGCTAAATCAGGCGAGGCCAAACGCGCTTCAAAAGTGCGCCGCGCCCACGCCAAACGCAAGTTGTAATCGCCTTCCAAAACCTGAAACAGGCCGTTTTGCTCCCAGTCGCGCGTTTCCAAACCGGGGCACAGCGCGGCGCTGACATGGTTTTCCAGATAAGCGATGGGGGCGCCGTCTACACGCCGTTTGCGTCGCAGTGACACGGCTTCGGCGCCGATTCCCAAACTCAGAAACGCCGCAACACGCGCATCGGGAACGCCGCGCGAGACGCCCAAAACTTCGGTTTGAAAGGCGATGCCCTGCAGCATCAACTCTTCCGAAAACGCTACCAGGCTTTCGGCCAACGGCCCCTCGACCGCACGCGCTGTCGCGCTATCCGCCGAAACGAAGGTGCCTTTGCCGTGAATTTGAATCAGCTTTTTCTCGATAATCAGTTCGGCGATGGCTTTTCGCAGCGTGCCGCGATTCACGCCCAACTGTCGCGCGAGTTCGTCTTCAGCGGGCAATTTTGCGTGAAGCGGCCAGGCGCCGCGCGCGATTTCGGAGTCGAGCCAGTTTTTGATTTGCCGGAACACAGGCTCTGGACGGGCGCGGTCAACGGAAAGCACATCTGATGTATACTAAGGTATACAGTCGTCTGCAAGATCTACTTTCGATTGCCAAGCGCGATCACGAACCTCTCGTTTGGGTGCCATCGGGCTAACTGCAACGGAAACGGTCGTCTGTCTGTTGATAGTGAGATGTTGGGTTTGAATCGGGAGCAAGAAAAAGCCACGCTATGAAAAAACCTCCTTTTCTGCTGTTTTCGCTGCTAATTACGGCTTCTGGTCACGCGCAAAACGCGCCGCGTATCGCGGTTTTCGACCCGCAAAACACAACTTCCGCTCTGCGGATGGACACGTCCGAGATGAACGCCGTCGCCGCGACGCTCGAACGCGCGGGCTTGGGCGTGGCGCGCGTCACGACAGCGCAAATCGACGCGCCTGCCGCGTTTGGTGCCGACAAGTTCGATGTTTTGGTGATGCGCGGCGATAAAGTGCCGCGCGAAAACTTCCCCGAAATCCAAAAATTCGCGCAAGAAGGCGGCGTTTCGGTCGCGCTCGCCGCCAAAACTCCCTTCAATCACGGCGTGGCGCAAAAACCGGACGGACAGTGGGTTTATTCGCCTGAAACGCCGAAATTTTCGTGGCAAACCGACGAGATTTCCGACGTTTTCGGCTTTCGCTACATTTATCGCCCCGCGCTCATTGATGCCGGAACGCGCCACACCGCGACGCCGCTTTTCAAAAAATATCTGCCCCAGGCGACCGATTGGAGGGGCGTTTTGCCGTCAGTCTGGATCGTCCCGGCGAGCGGCGGCACGTTTTATCCGCTCGTGCGCTCGCGGCGCGGCGATGGGCGCGATGTTTCGCCGCAGGTTTATATAGCACGTCTCGCAGGGGAAGCTACACTTAAGTTTATTATGGGCGCTCCTTACAGCGATGATCTTCGGCAGCGAGTGTTAGCCGCCATTGACAGCGGGATGAGCAAGATGGC
>JAABUN010005750.1_pt1 | contig 15040 bp, 20 predicted proteins | sample 5559311 | NCBI WGS metagenome assembly JAABUN01 (sample SAMN10711877, study PRJNA513370) | rock metagenome | isolation source: Antarctica rocks | place: Antarctica: Victoria Land, Siegfried Peak sud | reverse complement strand
CCCCGCGTCCACAAAGCAGGAAACCGGCACAACTTCCCCACCAAAACATCCCAACATCGCCAACAACAATACAAGCCACGACTACTCATCACCCAGCCAACAGCGGCCTAACTAAGCGGCATTGTGTCCCGCACGACGGTCGGCTACTGTGTGCGTCCCGCACGAGGGTGGGATACGGGGATGGTCGTCGACGATGACCGACTTGCTCGCAAGAGGATGTCGAGTTTCGAGACCATGACCCGCCGTTCCAACGGTACGACATGATCAGTTCCCATGACGCCGACAATCCCTATGGGCCCCTCCAGAACAGGATGTCTCCTCTACTGGAACCTCGGTCCTGGCCTCTCGCCCTTCGCGCTGTTCGAAGCGCAGAACGCCCTAAGAGGTTTCTTGCTATGGAGTTTTGCGTCCGAGTCCCAGTACCTTGGCACCAGCAAAGTGGATCGTCTACCCGTGCCCAGTTGGGACGGAGCGTCAAGAATACGGGTGCTCTCTAGAGCATCGGATCACCTGCAGGTCCTTGGATCCGGGTACAGCAACCCACTCTGGGACTATTTGGACGTTGCAGACGGGCCAGCGATCGCTGCAACTGTGGCTGCTGCGCTAGCGGCTGCGGTTCACAACGCGAACAAGATCATGGACATCGGCCTTCGGATCTCCAATCTTGGCAAGGAACGTGAGCGGGACCGCACCGCTCTTCTTGAGCAGATAGCTCGATCAGAGAGCGGCGTCCTTCAGTCGAAGGCCGAGAGGGCCCTCCAAGCCGAGCAGCATCTTCGAGTACTTCAGGAGGGGTCAGCTTCCCCAAGCACAGTAAGTATGGGTTTAGACGTTCAAGGTATGGCCACACTCGAAGCGGCCGACAACGCCGTGAGGGTGTTGACCTATACGGCAGATCCGCCTGTCATCCGACAACCACTTGACTCGGATCTGGCCGAACCTTTGCGTCGCAACCGCGACCTCGCCGAGACTATTCGGGACTGCGCTTCGCCCGACGGCTAGTCGATACCTGTAAGCGTCAAGTGTCCCGGCCCGTTGGTTGCTCTCGGGGGCAGTTCGACCCCCCATGCCGCATCGCCGAACAGGGTTCCTTGAAGGAAGGCGCCCGGCGTCTCCATGGGCGATGGTCTGGTCGCTCTGCGTGCGTCCCGCAGGAGGGTCGGCTACTGGAATCTCCATGGAGAGTCCTCTCGGCCTGCCGCACGGTGGAACGGAAGCCCTGCGTCCCACCACTCAAGCACGCGTAGGGCTTGGAAGGTGAGCCACCTCGAGGCCTCGCCGGGACCGCTATCGACGTCGAACCACGTGCGGCCCTCGTGACGCAACTGCTGGTGCCACGTCCCGTTGGCGTCGCGTGCGGACCCGATGAGCTCAACGGCCTCAGCCAGGCGGTCGTCCGGCCGCCGACCGTCGTACAGGGCCGCCGTGCGGAAGTAGTCCGCCGCGCGTAGCACGCTGTAGAACCACCGGTACGGGTAGGCGAAGTGCGTGGCCCACGGCGCGTGGACCTCCCCGGTGCTCAGACGCCGCATCAGACTGCGCCGGAGGAGGTACTCCTCGCCGTGGTGCCGCGCCTCCCGGAGCGCCGACGAGCCGCCGGTGCGGACCTCGTGGTCGAGAATGCCAACCAGGCTGTTGAGCGTTGAGTGGAAGGAGGACCGCTGGGCGCCCTCCACCCACAGGCAGTTCCACCCCCCGTCGGCCAACCGGTGTTCGACGAACCAGTCGGCGATCGCAGACACGTCAGCTCCCAGCCACGCGCCGTTGGCGAGGGTGTAGCCGTTGATGCACGCGTCGACCTCACCCCCCCAGTAGCGCAGGTCGTCGTACTCCCAGCGTGCGTTGCGCTCAAGCAGTCCGGCGGTGTCCGGACGCAGCGCAGCGGCCTCGACGCCCCACTCGCGCAAGGCGTTGAGCGACCAGGTGGTCGCTGTCCAGGGCTGCCCTGGTTCCGCCGGCGTGGCATCAGCCGGGAAGTAGGCCCCGCCTGCCCACTGGCCGTCCTCGTCCTGACGAGCGAGGAGCTGCGCCCCGTGGCCCTCCACCGCGACACGGGTACGCGTGGCCAGCCAGACGTCCTCGGGCCTCCCGGCGAGGTCGCGCTCGACCTGCCAACGCAGGCTCGGGTCGGAGTCCAGCAGCCAGGTGAGCAACGCTCGATCCACCACGTTGGGATGGTAGCGCCCATCGACCGCACCGAGGAGGACGCGGGAGCAAGCCCCCGCGCTCCACGAGCTACAAGCAGCGTCCGCCAGGGACCTTGCGGGCGTTCCGGTAAACGTTCCCGCTCCGGCCCAGGGTGTGCCGGGGAGTCCGTCGGCAATTGGAATGCCCCTGACTGAGTCGGGCCGGAAGGCGAGCACTGCGCTATCGTGCTGGCTTCTGATGACTGGGCACGGTGAGCCGCGGCAGTACAATTGGTCATGGACCTACCGTCGTTCCTTCTCGGACTTCTACCCGTGGTCGCTATCGGGTTCGTTTCTGTGGTGGCCTTCCGTCGTCGCCATGACCGACGCGAGTCGTCGCCGTTGATCTTGAACCCCTACACGCTGGCGGTCGAGCCTGACGCGAACGCTCTTGGACACCTTCCAGTCGTGCAGCCCGCACCGTCGACGACCAATTCGCAAAAGGTCGACACACCGTCGGTTCAGCCCGACGCCAACGACCCTGGAACTCGGCCAAGGATCCAGCCAGCGCCAGCGACGTCACCGGAGAAGGTGTAACTACCGGCTGTACCGGTCGCCCTTCGGCTTGCGGAATTTGTTCCGGTTCGGTCAACGCGGTAATGACGTCCGCGGTTGCGTCCCGCCTGCCCGTCAGGGCATGAGATCCAGGGCGCGAGTTAGCGCTGCGGCCAGTTTGCGCGTAGCGGAGCCGGCGCTGCCGGTGGCGCTAGGTCCGAGCACGGTGAGGCTCGACATGACGGCCGCTGCTTCGGCGAGGTCGAAGGTAATCGGACCGGGCTGAGCCTGGACCGGGAGGCCGACGCCACCAGCGCGTCCCGGCCAGGTGCGGACTGGCACCCCGCTCGACGACAGTCGCTCGAGGTCGCGGGACACCGTCCGAGCCGAGACACCAAGCTCGGCCGCCAGCGCAGGCACTGTCAGCCGGCTCCCGTGCGCAGCTACAAGACGCTCGATCAGCACCTGTTGCCGCTCGACCCGGCGCAGCGCAAGGTGGCCGTCACGCGAGTCAGCGGCCAGCCGGGAGCGATCATCCACAAACTCACCGTAAACGCTGACATAGCCTGGCAAGGTTTCTGTCTACGGTAAAGACATGTCTCCTTCCGACACTGTCGCCTTCTTTGACCGCTATCAAGCCGCCCTGCTCGACCGCGACGCTGCCCAGATCGCCTCGATGTACGCCGTCCCCGGGCTGATCCTCTTCCCCGGGTCCTCGGTGGCGGTTACCGACCAGGCCCAGACCGAGCAGTTCTTCACGGCGTCCTTCGGCCAGTACGAGGGCGTGACGGAGGTCGACCACACGCTGACGATCACCGCGGAGACCTCGCACAGCGTCTGGGCCGACGTGACCTGGTCCTACGACGGGCCCCCACGAGAGCGGTTCTGCTACCAACTCGTCAGCAGCGCTGACGGTCCCCAGATCGCTGTCCTCACCCCACTCGATCTGAGCTGACAGCGGGGCAGACTTCTCTCATCGGAGGATCCCTCCGATGGCGCTGCTCGCCCAGCTGGTCGGCCAAGCCGACTTCGACGGTCCTGGCTTGCTGCGGACCGGCGGTGTGCTGCTGCTGGGCACGGTGGCGTTCTCCCCGATGGGGGCGGCGATCGCCTACCTGGCCCGGCCCAAGGCGGTCGCGACGATCGTCAACCTAGTCTTCCTGCCGCTCTCGTTCGCGTTTCCCACTGCGCCAGCTGCCGCAGGTCCTGCAGGACCTTGCCCCGTGGCTGCCGACCTACCACTTCGGGCAGCTGGCCCGCGACGCTATGGCCCCCGCCCTCGACGTCGAGGCTTACAGCGGCGGCGCCACCGGCAACACCACACTCCACCTGACCGTCGTACTGGCGTGGGGCGTGGTCTGTGCGGCCGCGACCGTCTGGGGCTACCGGCGCGAGGCCGCACGTGAGCGCAGCTAACGCCGGGCACCGGGCCGCCCACCCTTGAGTTACACCCACCAACTTCGGTGCGGGGCTGCTCTGGACAGCGCGTCAGGGGGTCGGCTTAAGTGCGTCCCGCACGACGGTCGGCTGTGAGACGGCCGAAGCCCCATGCCCTCAACCTCAACAGGGGGCAGTTCGGCAAGCCCGCAGCAGGTCCTGCTCGAGTAGTCGCTGGGTGACGTTCAAGCCCCTCTCGACTCTTGGTCGGTCACATGTCGAAGGTCTGGGTGACCGTGCCTTCTTCTTCGTCGACCAACTCGGTGAAGGGCGTTGGAATCGCGCGGCGCCAGAACGACATCGCCGGGTCGTTGCCCATTACCTGGCGTACCTGCCACGGACCGGGATGTGCGGCGAACAGCTGATGGGCTGCCTGAGTACCAACGCCGGTCCGGCGGAACTTTGGCAGCACGAGGACCTCAGAGACTTGCATGACTGCGTCCACCCGCCTGACTAGAGCCAGGCCGGCCAGTTCACCGTCGGCTCGTAGCAAGTAGGGGATTCTGTTGTCAGAAAACGCTAGCCCAGAGGTCGTGATCGGTGTAGAGCCGCTCCACCTCGTCGAGCTCAATGTCGGCGTCCTCAGCCTTCGGTACAGCGGCACCAGCAACCCACCAGTCCGCGCCGGGAAGCCCCGCCGACAGATATGCCCGAGTTCCGGGCTGTCGCTGCTGCTCGCCGCGGGACTGAGCCTCGATCTCACCGTGGGCGGGCTCCCATAACCGAACGCGACCGTCCTTGGCACCAAGCACCACGGCGTCGTACCACCGCCAGACCACCGCTTCGGAACCATCTGGTCCGACCGCGACGGCCACGAGGTGCCCAGGCAGCACTCTCTCGATTCGTGGTGAAGGAAACATCGGCGCATACGGCACTGAGCGGGCCCGTGCGTCCCCCATGACCTCGCAGGTCTCTTCCCGGACGGACAGGACGATGCCGCGGCGCAGGAGCGCGCTCATGGAATCACGAGTTGTCGAATCAGCCATACAGCGCATCCTGCCTGCCGGACCACCCATGCCGACCTGCACCCCTCCCCGAGGAGACCGCGCGTGCCGGTGGAGGGTCGGATTGCGTGCTCCGCACGACGGTCCCCGGTGACACAGGCGCGCACTGTGCCGGTGTCGGCCACATAGCGCTGTTAGAACCGCGCCACCTACCGCTGCAAGTCACACCCTCCTACGCCCAGGCTGGTGTGCCGTAACACTGGTTCGGTGATACGTACCGATGACCCCGGGACCTACGGCACAGGTGTGCCGTGCTGATCGGCTACGCCCGCGTCTCCACCGACAGCCAGGACCTCACCGCCCAACGCGACGCCCTCGCCGAGCTCGGCGTCGAACCAGACCGGGTCTACGTCGACCACGGCCTCACCGGCACCAACCGCGACCGACCCGGCCTGCGCCAGGCCCTCGCAGCCTGCCGCACCGGCGACACGTTGGTGGTTACCAAGCTCGACCGGCTCGCCCGGTCCCTCCCCGACGCCCGCGCGATCGCCGACGAGCTCACCACCGGCCAGGTCAAGTTCAACCTCGGCGGGTCCGTCCACGACCCCACCGACCCCGTCGGCCGGCTCCTCTTCAACGTGTTGGCCATGGTGGCCGAGTTCGAGTCCGACCTCGCCCGCATGCGCACCCGCGAAGGCATGAAGGTCGCCTGGGCCAAAGGCCGGCTCCGCGGCAAGCAGCCCAAGCTCAGCCCCCGCCAGGAAGCCCACCTCGTCAGCCTCTACCACGCAGGCGAGCACACCATCAGTGAGCTCGAGGAGCTGTTCGGCATCACCCGGTCCACGGTGTACCGAGCAGTGCGTCGAGCGGCTCCGCAAGACCTAGAAGTCGCTTCCGGCCCTCAGCGACCAGCTCTTCGGCCAGGCCGACTATGAACGACGACATTCTGGAGACGATGGCTGCGGGCATGACAGGCACGGCTCAGGTGGCTACTCAACGGCGTTCCACAGCAGCCTCCAAAGCAAGCCGGTCAGATATTTGAGGCGGCTGCCCACTGTTCATCCCACCTGTCCCGCGTGTCAACAGGCTCCGTGCCGGTGTCCACAACGATCCGGTCGTCATCGATAAGTAATGCTCGCGGGTGTGTTCTCCGTCTGCCATACCGATCCTCGATCACTGCCGGCCGCTGGTCGACGATGCCCAGCTCACCGAGCTGCCTTAGGCCGCGGGCGACGGTGTCGTCGCTCAAGCCCGTGCGGGCGCGGTCATATGGGTCGATGGCCACTGGGTGACCCTTGCGAGCGCCAATGAACCGCAGGTACATGTAGACGGCGAGCGCTGGAGGCTTCATGATCAGGAGCCATCCGTGACTCCATAGCTGTGTGGGCCGTGAGATGAAGGGTGGGGTTTCGGCGTTGGGCATATGTGTGACCCTGACTGAGAATTCGCCACGGTTCGTGGTCATCTTGATCAAGCCGAACTTATGCAGCAGCGTCATGGCTCGCTTGACTCGTCTCGTTCCAGGTCCCGATCTGTAGTCGGGTGGTTCTAGGACCTCGTAAGCCAAGATCTCGGCGAGCTCGGTGAACATCCGTGGCCGGTAGAGATCGTGCGGTGGTGACTTGGTCATCAACACGAGGGTCAGATAGGTCTTGAAGGCGACGTCGTTGCCCACAAGAGTCACCAGGGGCGTTCGGCCGCCTGGCATGGCGAGCGGCTCGCCCTCAGGGTTGACCATCTCCTCACCACCGAAGACGAACGCCTGCCCGAGCTGGACCGCGGCGCGGCGGCCGAACTTCCCCGGGAACGTTCGGAGGAGCTTCCGCGCGGTCCGATCGTCCATTTGATGAGCCTCGCTTCGCGTCCCTCTCCAACCCATCAACCAACTCAGCGGATCGACTGGAGTAGTCGGAGTCTTGTTTTAGTGGCATCATGGTACCGGACGTCTCGCCTAATGAGCGGGCTGTTCTCACCGCTGAGTTGGTCACTCACCGCCGCTCAGGTTGTTCTCTAGCACCGCTAAGACGACTCCTTGGAACCGCTCAAATGGCCTCATTGGGACGCTGACATGGATCTCGGGGCGGTCGATCCCAAGGCTGTACCAGGTCATCATGAGTACGGGCCGACGTCCTGCCAGACGTCGACCCGCAGTTGCCCCTTCAGGAACAGAGAGGAGCCGTGGTGCAGCATGTACGCAATCATCGTAGTGATTGTCGTACCTCCGTAGGTGCAGCGGTCCGTTGAGGCCGCCGCAATGCAGGGGTCATTTAGAGGGGTGGGTCGGGAGTCCGACCCACCCCCGCACGCAGCGAGGCGGCAATCGACTCCCGAGTTGCTCGTAGGAGGCTCGATTGAGGCTGAGCGCCAAGAGAGAAAGCCAACATAATTTCTAAGGTCGGTCACGCTGGGCCTCCCTGTTGAGACGACTGCTGTTGACGGCTCCGCGCGACACATTGGAGTGACACATCACAAGCATGACGCGCACGACGTCGAGCCAGCTCCATCTAGCACTTGGTGCACGCGATCAGCTGGTAGCTGCACTGCTTGCTACTTGAACATGCCACTCAGCGCGGGCGAGAAGCTCGTCGAAGGTGATGACCTCGGGCTCGTAGAGGTTGCGGCGGTACAGCTCGAAGGATTGGAACTTGTCGTCGTGAACTCCTCCGCCGGTCCCTCGCAGCTGGTTGAGGTGCCCGAGGATCAGGTAGGACCGAGGACGAAGCAGGTAAGTGGCCTCGCCCGTGTTTGAGCCGTCGGGCGCCTTGTCGAACAACCGGTCTCCCAGCTGACGGCACGCCAGCATCACTGTCTGCTGCACTTGAGTAACGCCCCCAACCAGCTCGGTGGAGGCGGGCCAGCAACCTGACCGGTAGGAACTGCCCTGCAGGAGGTCGGTCTCGTGATGCTTGATCTCGGCGAAGACGAGGCTCCGTACCTTGCCGCTGGTTCGTAGAAGTGCGTCGGCGCGCTTGCCAGGGCCACCGATGGAGAAGCCCGCAACTACCTGCTCAAGCTTGTCGTTGTCCCAACTGGTCAGAAGCTGACCGCCGAGGGCGACACCCAGGATCCACGGGTTGGTCTCCAGGAACACCTGCCAGACCCCCTCTCTGCTGAGCTTGCTGCCGTCTTTGGCCCACTCTGTACGCATCGCATCGAAGTAGGCCGGATCGTCTAGCAGTGTCCGGAAAGTGCTCACCACCTCCTGACGGTGGGCAACAGCGATGATGTCGTCGGCCGATGGGTCAGCCTCGATGAGCTCACGGAAGCGTTCGGGGTCGTTGCCGTAGAGGGTGTGAATGGCACTCGGGTCAGCGAACACGTCACGGATCGTCTGGTCGTCCAGCCGTACTGTCGACTCACCGCCCTCGACCGGGATGTAGTCAAGAGCTCTGATGAGGTCGATGAGTCGTGCCGAGTCATCGCGCCCAAGCGTCAGCAGGGTCTCAAGCTTGGTCGCATCTCCTGAGATCGGGACCTTCTGCAACTGAATTTCTCGTACGTGACCGGACTCTCTCGCAACCTGAATCTTGACCTGCTTGCGTCCGCCCGGTGTGGTCATCACTACTTCTTCCGTCCACTCAAGGTCAGGGTCTGCACCCTTGGTCAGTACTACGCCAGACTCGTCGAAGACCTTCACGACGAACCGAGCCGGCTGGCCGTAGTCCTGCGAAGCTCGTAGATCCAGCGTGAACGTGGCGTGAAGGTAAGTCCGGCCGGTCAGGCGGCCACGCGCCCAGGTCACCTCGTTTGGCTGCTCTCCTACCAGCTCACCGAATCTCACGATAATCAGGAGTCTCCTTCGTCGGACTGACGGTTCGTTGCTGGCTGCTGCACCGCATCCGATCGGGTCGAGGGTCTACGGTTGAACCCGCGGTTTTCGCACAACTGGTCCTAGGACAGCGGCGACGTCGTCGACCGGTAGTGCCACCGCTGCGGCGAGGTCTTCGATCGTGACGTCGGCGACCGTGAGGGCTTTGGCAAGGAGGGTTGGCTGCTCGTGTCGTGGTAGCGGGAACGGCTCCACCCGACGGCCGTAGGACTGGTTGAGGCTGATCACGGCGCGCCGGTAGGAGGCGTCGCTGAGCACCTGAAGCTGGCGAGCCCGGTACAGCAGTGCGGCGAGTGAGACCCCCCAGGTTTGCTTGAGCCGCGCGTACACCGGGAGGCTGAACCGACGCGGTAAGACTTCGAGCATCGCCGAGCGCGGCATCAGCAGCTCAGCGGCGAACGCATGAGCCTGCTGTTCCTGAGTGCTGCCCGGGTCTGCTTCGAGGTGGCACACCAGATGGCCGAGTTCGTGGGCTGCGTCAAAGCGGCTACGGGCAGCGTCGGCTTTGTCGGTACCGAGGATGACGACCGGCCGGTCGCCTTGCCGGTGGCTGTAAGCATCAATCCCCTGGTCCGCGACCGGCAAGCGGGCGACCAGAACCCCGTGCGCCTCAAGGTGGCGGACTAGGTGCCCGACTGGTCCGTCCGGTAGTCGCCAGTGCTGCCGGATGTATTGCGCTGCATGCTCGAGTTCATCGACGTCGGCATCTGGGGCGACCGGAACCTGGGGCACATCTGGTTCGGGTAGCCGTACGTACTCCTCTAGTGCGTCAGCGAGGTCAAGTACGGTCTCGGTCCACGACCACGCGGTGGTTCGGGCCGCTTTGCTGGTTGAGCGCAGGCTTCGGAAGTGGGTGCCGTCGAGCCCGCCGACCGAGATCGATCGCGACGCGGTGAAGAACTGCGCCGACACCCCGGTCGCCACCGCCAGCCGGGCCAGCACGGCTCGGGTCGGTGCTCCCTTCCCGGTCTCGTACTGGGAGATCATCGCGTGGCTTAGGTCAGCCCGGGCCGCCAGCTCGCGCATGGTCAGGCCGGCCCGGTAGCGCGCCAGCTGCAGTCGAGCCCCCGTGAACGCGACAGCCGCAGCGTCAGCTCTCGTCATCGGACTTGTGGACCGGTTGCGGCCGGCGCTCAACCGGTACCTCAGGCTCAGGCTGGTCGCCGTAGGTAGTAGGTGCTGGTATACCGAGGTCGGTGTCGGAGGCTGGAGCTAGGTCGGCAGTTGAGGTGGTGGTGGGGTAGTTCACCCGCTCGAGTACCGCCCAGTCCAAGACGTCCTCAGCACTCAAGACCAACCGTCCGATGTGGACCGCGGTGAGGCCCCGGTCGGCGTCTCCACTCCAGACCAGGTGAAGGACGGGCTCGGCGACCACGTCCGGTACCTCCAGCCCGGTCAGGATCGACTGGTCGGCGTTGTGCCGGCCGGCCTTACGCCGGGCTAGTGAGGAGCCGGCGTCGAAGCTTTCCGGGTTCGTCAGGTCGACGCCCTTCGCGACTGCGAACTGGAGCTCGACGTCACCTCGGCGGGCGACCAGCCCGGCTCCACGCCGGCCAACAGCGAAACCGAACCGTGAGAGAACGAAGTCCATGGCCAACTGCGTGGATCGCTGGTACCGGTCGGTTCCCCACGTGAAGCCGTTCGACCCCGGGTCGTTGCTGTGCGCCCGGGCCACCTCATGACCCTGCCGCCCGCAGCTCACCAATCGCTGCACCAGGTCGTCCTCAAGGGAGACGTCGCCTACCAACATGGCAGTAGCGTATCAGCAGAGTGCACACATCGAGTCGATTTGGTAAGTCTCTGTAGGAGAGGAAGGTGCTCTGCTGTTCATAGGCGGTGCTGCCTGGCGCACAGTCAAGCCATACGGCTTGATTTTGGTGCATTGCGCGGCGTAACATTCTTGCTACGCTACCAAGACGGAGTTGCTAGTCATGAGTGATTCAGCCAGCGTCTACTGGGCTGATCTGGCCGAGGACATGCAGGACCCGGAGTTCCTTCGACAGTTCGTGCTCGAGTCGATCCGCATCAGCACCGTCGATTCCATCGTGAACACGATCGATGAGGCTCGCGAAGCAGCCGGTCTCAGCAAGGCGGGTCTCGCTCGAGCAATCTCAGCAGAGCCCGCAGTGGTGCGGAGGTTGCTAGGCCGTGCGTCCCGCAGCAACCCGACGCTGGGAACACTGTCCGAGTTGGCTGCTGCTCTCGGGTACCGAGTCACCCTAGAACCCGTGAAGGCCAGCGCGGCACTCGTTGCCCAAGCACTACGCACCGGCAGCGCAGTCGACGCCTCCGAGCTCGCGCGAGCAGTCAGCGAACTGGCGGCCTAGCCCCACGAGCGGGGGTTGCGAGCGAAGTACTCGTCCCCCAAGGTGCGCACTCCAGCGTAGTCAGCATCCGAGAGGGTCGTGCGGAAAGCCTTGCTGAGACCAGTAATGATGACGAGAAGGGGCTTCTCCTCACCAACGGCGTCGTAGTCGAGGCGGCAGAACAGGCGGAAGTGGGTGCGGTCCCTGGGGCCATCCACCCGAACCTCGAACCAGCCCGTCATGTCGCCGTGCATAGCCTCCCAGTAACCGCCGCCGGAGAACCGTTTGGGTGGAGCTGCGGCAACCGCGTTCAGAGTCGCTTGCATCGTGGCGCGGACCTTCGCTGGCGTTTTGCGCAGGAACTCCCGCCCTGGTGCCGCCTCGGTTGAGTCGTCGTCGGGGTGGCGTCGGAAGTAAACAATCTTGTGCGCATCGTCGGAGGAGGGCTGGGTGCGTACGGGAGACGTGGAGGCAGGTTTCGTCTTCGTCCTACGCCGGTCTCGAGGGTCAGGAGGAACCATGATTTGTTCATCATGCCGTCTATAGGAGTGGTCCTCCGGGCTGTCCCCTTAACGACACCTGAGCGCCTACGAGGGTGAGCAGGCCGCGAACGGAGCTCTGCGGCCAGATGCACTTCGGCCGGCTCGACCGTCAGATAAAGGACGTTATCTGATGATCTGCCGGTACCGGCGGCTAGCGTGCCGTAGGTGACGCTGACCCCGCTCGAGGTGCCTGCCGGCTTGGCCGTCCCGGCGGTCCGGGCCGAGCCGCTCGACCGGCTGCCCGGCACGGCAGCTGACGACCCGTTCCTGCGGCTCGCCGCCGGCTGGCTGATTGGGCACCCGGCCAACACCGCGACCGCCTACCGCCGCGACCTCGAGGCCTGGACCAGGTGGTGCGCCCAGCTCGACGTGCACCCGCTCGCCGCGGAACGGCACCACGTCGACCTCTGGGTCCGCCACCTCACCACCCAACCCCAGCCCCGCACCGGTAGGCCGGCTGCAGCGGCCACGGTTGCCCGGAAGCTGTCGGCGCTGGCCGGGTTCTACGACTAAGGCGTCCATGACGCCCAGGTCCTCACGCACTCCCCCGCCGCCTCCGTCCGCCGACCGAAGGTGTCCGACGAGTCCCAGGCGATCGGGCTGACCGCCGATGAGCTCCGCCTTCTCCTTATATATGCAGCGCAGCACTCACCACGCTCGCTGGCCCTGGTCTCCCTGCTCACCTTCTGCGGGCTGCGGATCTCCGAAGCCCTCAACGCAGACATCCGCGACTACGGCCACGACCACGGCCACCGCGTCCTCAAGGTCACCCGCAAAGGCGGCAAGACCGCCCGCGTCGCCCTCGCCCCGCCCGTCGTCCGAGCCCTCGACGACTACCTCGACGGCCGCACCACCGGTCGCATCTTCCTCGGCCGCGACGGTGAGGGCGCCTACGGCTACCGGCTGGCCTACGCCCAGCTCGGCCGGCTCTGCCGCGACGCCGGCCTCCCGGCCGGGGTCACCCCGCACAGCCTGCGGCACTCCTACGCCACTGAGTCGCTGCGGCTCGGTGCTGCGCTGCAGGACGTCCAGGACGCCCTCGGCCACGCCGACCCCAGGACGACCAGGCGGTACGACCGAAGCCGACACAACCTCGACCGCTCCCCCAACTACCTCCTCGCCGCAGCACTCACCGTGACCAACGGCGAGTCGGAGGATGCTCCGATTGACCCCCGCTGATCGGGACAAGCCCCGGGCGGGCCTTGCGGGACGACCGCGCTCACAGACTGCGACCCCACCTCACACGCCCCCCGTTGGTCACTCTTCTGGCGGCCCCGCTAGCTGCCGATCCTGAGCAGTGGGGTGGGTCGGTCAAGGCTGGACGAAGTTCACCCCGTAGCGGCGCGCAGCGGCCTTGAGGGGCCCACCATGCTGTTCGAAACTGATCCAGCGGGGCCAACCCATAGACGGTCGTCCATCCGGGAGGCCCGCGGACGGCTCACTGATTCGTAATCAATTGCGCGCTGCAACTCCGATGGCCCCGCCCATTCTCTGGAAGAGTGCCAGAACGTGTCCACTAATGATGCCAAGCCAACTCGCCACTGGAGGCGCTTCTGGCTCGAGCTGGCCATCGCGATGTTGGTCGGCGTATTGGGTTACTTCCTGTTGACGCGAGCGCCCCTACCTTGGCGCATCAATCCAATCTTGCCCGGTGGCGTCGCGGTCGGCACCGCCGTCGGCGGGCTTCTGCGGCGGAGGGCAAGAACCAGGGTCTAGGCCGTCGGCGTTGACCAGGCTGGCTGCCGTTTGCGCCGACCCTTTTCTACACGCAGCCCGTCAGGCCGTTTCGTTAGCCGGTCGGCTTGTGGAATGGCGTCTTGGATCGAGAGCCCGGATGATCTGTGGCTGGCAGGATGAGCTGATGGATGACCTTGAGCGGTTCGGCGTGTTCCTGCGTCCAGATCCCCAGACGTGCGCAGCCGTGACGGCGTTGACGGGGCAACTGCAGAGCCAGTACGGCTTGGTCTCGGCTGGCGCATTCCCCCCGCACGCCACCTTGGTCGGCAGCCTGCCGCTGGTCGGTGGCGTTGAGGGTCTGGTGGCCGTGCTCGACCGGGTGCTTGCCACGGTCGCGGCGTTTGAGGTCGAGAACGAGGGAGTGCAGCGGCTCGGAGAGGTACTGGTCTACAACATTCACAATCGGGGCGCCCGACCCAACCAGGACCTGATTGACCTGAAATGCAAGATCGACGCCGCTGTTCGCCCGCTACTGGCGCCGACGCCGCCAGATCAGTTGTCAGCAGACGTCCACGATCCAGTGATGTGGAGGGGCCACGTGTCCCTGGCCACTCACGAACTATTCGAACGACCCGAGCTGCTCGACGAGGTTGAAGACTATGTGGGCGGCCTGGCCGTGCCGGTACCGGCGACGTTTCCTGCTGAGACGATCTCTCTCTACTGCTTCCTGCATCCGACATGGTCTGGGTCCTGGTGGCGGACCATGCGCTGGGACTACCTCCACAGTTGGCGCCTGAAGAGTCCCCAAGCCACTGCCGCCGACGCTAGCTGAACGTTCAGAACGTGCTCGGGTCCGTGTCCCGTTGACCCTTCCAGGTCTGCGACGGACGTATTTTACTGAATAACTCAGACGTGTCAGCCTGTCGTGCGGTTGGAAACCTTCGGGTGACGGCAGGATTGAACTTCGATCAGCGATGCATTCGGGGGGATGTCATGGTGATGAGTAGATGCGTGTGGCTCGACGTTGGCAGTGACGAGAGCAAGCAATTGTTGGCGATCACCGCCGGGGCCGCCCGGTACGACGAGGATGCGCGAAGCTGGTACGTCGACCCTCAGACTGCGGTGAAGTATGGCCAGGCACTCCAGAAGTGGTTCAGACCTGTCATCAGCATCAAACCTGACGACGAGCTCTTACCCATGACGATCCGGGGTATCGATCACCAGTGTTTGCGCTGTAAGAGGCCGTCGTTGGCAGTGGTGCAGTGGGAGGTGCCCAACGACGACATCATTGCTACAGGCCGGCTTCCGCTGCAGTTGGCCGCTGCGGCCTTGTGGAGCGTCGACACGGAGCACGTTAGCCTCCGTCTTTCAGTAAGTCGGGCGGTCGCGTTGTTTCCATGATCATTTCGGGGTGGTGGCGGTTGTGCCGGGGCTGGGCAGGTTTGGGCGCCGGCGTGGTGTCCGGTTCTCCGGGGTCCTTGATCGTGGGCGGTCAATCGGGCTGGCGGGTTAGGCCAGCAGGGGTGGTCGGATCTTGGTGAGGAGGGTGAACGCGGCGGCGAGGTCGGCGGCCCAGCGCCAGCCGGCGGCGATCTTGATGACGGTCCTTCGCTGACCACGGACG
>JAABUN010005749.1_pt1 | contig 15045 bp, 14 predicted proteins | sample 5559311 | NCBI WGS metagenome assembly JAABUN01 (sample SAMN10711877, study PRJNA513370) | rock metagenome | isolation source: Antarctica rocks | place: Antarctica: Victoria Land, Siegfried Peak sud | reverse complement strand
CGTTGTCGATCTCGCACACTCCCTCGGGCACGAGGTCGACAACGAGCGGGGCCTCACGATCGCGGGAGATGTGACCCACGGGAATGAGCCGCGCCCGCGAGATAGCGACCGCAGCATCAACACGGCGGCGTTTTGGGGGCCGGGCAAGGAGAGAACGTCGAGCGCGGTGATCCAGATTGAGGAGAGCCGTGGGATCGGCGCCCCGGGCCCGCATCCTCACGGACGGGGATGCCCGGTCACCGCGTTGGGCGCTCCGCATGAACCCCGCCTGAACCCGTGTCGCGGCGGTGGTGCCGCCAGCACCTTGCATTCGGGCCAAAACCTGGAAACACTGCCTGTCGCGGCTGGCCATCATCCAGAAAGGACCCTCTCATGCTGGACAGGCAGTTCGTCGCGTTCCTTGGGGTCGCTCTGCTGCTGATCCTGACGCCCGGCGCCGATATGGCGCTCCTGACCAAGTACGCACTGGTCAACGGTCGCCGCGCGGCATTGCAGGCGGGATTAGGCATCATCACCGGCCTCGTCGTCTGGGCCACGCTCTCAGCAGCAGGCCTGGCCGCCCTGCTCAATACCTCCGCCGTGGCCTTCGCGGTCTTGAAGGTCGTGGGCGGAGCTTACCTCGTCTACCTTGGCCTGCGAACGCTGTGGGAGACGCGCTGGCACGACGCCAGCGCGGACACCAAGCCCCCGATCGGGGAAGCCAGGCAGCTGACGGGACCGCGAGCCTACCGCCAGGGATTGCTGTCGAATCTGCTCAACCCGAAGGTCGGCGTCTTCTACACCACCTTCCTGCCGCAGTTCGTCTCCGCCGACGACCCGGCCCTTCCCCAACTGACCCTGCTCGCCCTCGCTCACATCCTGCTGAGTCTGATCTGGTTACCGTGCTTCATCCAGATGGTCGTCAAAGCGGGTGAGATGCTGCGGCGACCGAGCATCCGCTGCTGGCTCGACCGGGCGACCGGTGCGGTGCTGGTGGCGCTCGGGCTACGCCTCGCCACCGAGCGGGGCTGACCGCCGGCAAGGCTTACTCGCCCAACCGCCCAACCGCCACGGCAGGTTCACGGTGAGCCACTGTCCGGGTTGTCGTGGGGTTAGATCAAGCCGCGGCGGATCGCCTCGGCGACGGCATGGGCGCGATCGACCGCGTCTAGCTTGCTGAAGATCACCTGCAGGCGCTTCTTGATGGCGACCTCGGTTCGACCCATCGCGACACCGATCTCGCGGTTCGTCGCCCCCCGGCTGGCGTGGCGCAGGACGTCGCGATCCTCCTCGCTCAGGTCCGCCGCACGGCGGGTCTGCTCCCGGGCTAGACCCCCCAGGTCCTCGAGCACCCCGTCGATCAGCTCCGGACTGATCTGGCGCCGACCCCGGGCAGCGGAGCGGATCGCCGCGATCAACTGCTCGGGTGGGGTGCTCTTCAGGAGGTAGCCGTCGGCGCCCGCTTCCAGCGCCTGCCGCACATAGGCATGATCACCATACGACGTCAGGATGATGACCGCGGCCCGGGTGTCATGCTCGCGCAGGCGGCGGGTCGCCTGCACGCCGCTGGCGCCGGGCATCCGCAGATCGAGCAGGATCACGTCGGGCCGCAGGGCGGCCGCCTGGCTGAGGGCTCCTGGGGCGTCGTGCGCTTCGCCAGTGACATCGATATCGCCCGCGGTCGCCAGCACCTTGCGGAGCCCTTCAACGACGACCGGGTGATCATCGACCAGCAGCACGGAGATCATGTCGAGAGGACTCCGATCGGGTCGCCCGTCACCGGTTTCGCCACCAGCACCGCGACCGGCGCATCGTCGCCCAGGGGGCGCTCGACGATCACCTGCGTGCCGTCACCGGGCCGGGAGAGGATCGTCAGTGTCGCCCCGATCGCGCTGGCTCGTTCCCGCATGCTCAGCAGGCCGAGCGCGCTCGGGCGGGCCGCGCTCTCGGGATCGAACCCGGCGCCATTATCCTCGATCGTGACCCTCAGCAGCCGGTCGGTCGTCTCCAGACGGACCTCCGCCTCATCGGCGCCGGCGTGGCGCAGGGCATTGTGGAGCGCCTCCTGGACGATCCGGTAGATCGCCAAACGGACCTCCGGGGTCAGCGATGGTGGTTCACCGTCGACCTCCATGCGATAGGTGAGCCCGGCCCGCTGGACCTGGGCGATATGCCGCTCGATCGCCGCGACGACGCCGATATCGTCGAGATCGGGTGGACGGAGGGCGAAGATCACGTCGTGCAGCTCCGTCATCGCCCGCTCGAGGAGCCCGCCGACCGCCGCCAATCCCTCCGAGGAGGTCGCCCCGTTCGCGTGGCCATTGGCGAGGCGAAGCGCCTGCGCCTGGTAGAGCGCCCCCGTGATCAGCGGGTTGACCGCATCGTGAATCTCGGCAGCGATCCGGCGGCGCTCATCCTCCTGCAGACGAACGGTGCGCCGGTGCAGATCGCGCAGCTCCTCCGTTCGCAGCGCTCCCTCCTCGCGCGTCGCCTCCAGATCGCGCACCTGGGTCGCCAGGCGGTCGGCCATCTCCTGGAAGGCGGTGCTCAGCGCCCCGACCTCGCCCCCGCCGCCACTCGGGATCGGTCGACCAAACTCGCCCCGGGTCAGCGCCGCCGCATGAGCGGTCAGCAGCCGCAGCGGGCGCGCCACCCGCTCACCGAGGATCACCGCCAGCGCCAGGGTGACGAGGACCGCCAGCGCCAGCGCCACCAACCCCTGCTCCAGCAACATGCGACTGCCGCCGTAGGTCGAGGGGGCAGGATGGGTCACCAGCACCGCCCACTTCGCCCCCGGGACATCGACCGGCGCGAACGCGGCGAGTCGCTCGGCACCGTCGGCGTCATGGTAGACCCGGCTCCCGACCGTCCCCGCCAGCGCAAAGGAAACCGGTTCGGCCAGTTGATCGGTCAGCTCCCGATCCGGAACCTTGACCGCCGCCTGGTGGGCGATCACCTCGCCGTCGGCGACGACCGCGATCACCGTCTGGGTATCGGGCCGGGTGAAGGGGAGGACCGCGCGATTCAGGCGATCGACCAACAGCAACGCCCCGACCGCTCCGATTGGCTTCCCCTTCGCCGTGTCGCTTGCCCAGACCGGGACAGAGATCGCGATGACATCCCCATCGGGAGCGAAGAGCCGCGTCGAGACCGCCCCCTCCCCGGCGCCAAGGGCCGGGGCCACCGACGCGATCAGGCCGGAGGGGAGCTGGCTGGAATCGAGACCGGAGGTGGCGACGATACTGCCCGCGGCGTTGGTCAGAAAGAGCCCGTACAGGCTCGGCCGTGCCCGCGCGAACTGGGCCAGCAACTCCCCCGTCGCCGCGCTCGGTCGCCGCATCTCATCAAGCGCCGACAGGCGCTCCAGGACGTCCTGGTTGTCTTCGAGGGTCGCATCAAGGACACCGGCCACCACCTGCGAGGTGGCGCTCTCGGCGTCAAGCAGCTGCTCCTTGCCGTTTTGGACGCTGCGGTCGAGGACAAAGAGGACAACGCCGAGCAACGGCATCAGGCAGGCCAATGCCACGAGTACAAATCGGGCTCGCAGGGATACCCGCCGCGACACCGCGCCTCCCCGGCTTATGCGTCCATCTGTGCCAAACCTATCAATGATGGTGATCTCCACTCGCGCCTAGCAGCTACGAAGGTGCCCCGCCGACGGTCCATCCGTGCCTGCCAGGCACATCATCTCAGAACAATAGCGTACCGCATGAGATGCGCAACAACCTGCCGTCGTGAGGAATCCCGATACCGGGGAGCCGTCCATCCCTCCGAAACCGTGCCAGACGTGGCACAACGAGACCCAAACCAGGAGAAAATAAGGTCCAGACAGGGTGAATGTCCACACGGATAGCGTGACAACCGGACAACCGATTTACACCGTGCGGATCGACGGCTAAGATGGCACTATGCACTTGCAGAGCGCAGCGACGTGCGAGTGCCCACAGAAGCGGCGATCGGGAACCATGACGCGGATCGAGCCCGTGGGAGGGAAGCCCGCGATGACCGAGTCGGTCGAGACGATGGGCGCAAGCCCGGAAACCATTGTGGCGCCGGCAGGGCGACTCTATCTGACGGGAGATCTGCGGGCAGCCACCGGGCTCTCGCGGACCCACATGGACTTTTACCTGCGGGAGGGTCTGGTCCGGCCGACGACGCGCGCCGGCAGTGGCTACCTCCTGTTCGATGAGTCCGAGCTGACCACACTCCGGACCGTGATCCGCTGGCGCGCCGACGGGATCGGTCTCCGCGAGATTCGCGCCCGGCTCGGTCGATGAGCCGCCGAGCGGGAACTCGCACCACACGCTCCGCCAGGGAGATCATCGGGCTCGGGAGTGATCCCCGTGGGACCGGTCGGTGGGGGCACCGGACGCGGACCGGGAGGATCGCTCCGGCGCCGGATGCCGGGACGACGGATCAGCAGCGCGCGGAAGGCACGCGGAGATCAGACGATCTCGTGGGTGCGTCGCGGTTGGGAGGGATCAGGATCGAGAAGAACGCGACCAGACGTCATGCGGGTGACCAGAACCCGTGCGGGTCGACGGTCAGGATCGCCGCTTCGGTCTTTCCGAGCGCCAACTCGGAGCGTCGGAACGGGGATATCGCGTGTCGTCACGACGGAGCAGACATGAAAAAGATCGGCGCGCCAACGCCAGCCTTTCTCTCGATTGCTCAGTTGGTACTCGTCAGCCGAACCGGAAGCCGGTTCTTGTTGCTCTGACCGGGCGTCGAACGGACTATCGCTAAACCGCCAGTTCGACCTCGGGAATCCACCGCCACTATTCCCCGCCAAGGGAGGGTTTGTTGTACCCAGGCGACCTCCGCATTCTAGCCACGCCTACCCAGGTGTGTCAAGACCAGTTCACCCCATCGCGCCGGCTCCAGCCGGCAGCGCGGGGAAGACGTGTGGTCGAGCGGGGGGGGCTCCGGTGACGGCGCGAGAGGAGCGGTCCCGGACGGCGGCGGAGGTGGACGTGCGAGCAGGGCTCGACGCGGCGAAGGCGGCGAGCCCGGTTGAGGGGCTCGACCTGGCCGGGGGCGGCGCGGAGGCGACGCGCGCCGGCGAGGACAGCCGGCGGCGCGGCTGGTTCTGGCACTGGAACTCGATCGTCACCCAGTACGCCCCGCTGCTCGGCCTCAAAGGGGTCGGGCTGCTCAACTCCTATACCGTCTGGACCGACCGCCGCGAGGAATCGCCCCACCGGGGCTATGCCTTCCCCTCGCAGCAGAGCGAAGCGGACTTCTATGGCGAGGACCGGGCCGAACTGATCGCGATTAACAAGATTCTGGTCGCCCTCGATCTGATCGAGATTCGCAAGGAGATGGTGGTCCGCGCCGACGAGCAGGGGCGGCGCTGGCGCGTTCCTCACAACTTCTACCGGGTCAAGGATCATGCTGACGGCTTCGGGCTGACCGCGCGCGACGTCCTCAAGGTCGCCGAGCTGGCCGACCGCGATCAGACGGTCTACCGCTATGTGCGCCGGGTCTTCTCCCCGCGCTTCTCCCCGATCGACGGCGACAACGTCTGGCACCGGATCTTGCAGGAGATTCGCCAGACCGAGCTCTGGCAACGGCTGGCCGCCCGCACCGCTGGCGAGGAGGGACGCGCCTCGGCTCGGACACGCGCCGGTCATGCGGCGCGGCGCACGAGTCGATCGACACCGGGCAAGCCGGGTCAAGCCGTGCCTGGTGATGGTGACACGGCGACACCTAACGACAGTCAAAACGCCATCGTCACTGACGCTTCGAGAGAGGTCCCTCAAACCTTTGTTGATCGCGGCAACAGAGGTTCAGAACCGGATGTTGACGGGGTCAACGATGGTTTGACGACCACAACGACGACCTCGGTTGAACAGGGCAACGAAGGGGAGCCAACCGCTGTTGAGCCGAGCAACAGGACGTATGACCAAGAGAGCTTAACTACGACGACCACCGGACGGCCGGGTCAAAAAGACAGGGCCGGGGCTCTTCCCAGGCAACCGGGTCACGACGCCGGGCCACCCCAGCCGGCCGGTGGTGAGCGCACTGTCGCTGGCCTTGACCGCGAGGAGGGTGGTGCCGGGGTGACGACGCGCATCTCGCGTGGACCCGGCGATCACCCAGCGCCGGCTGACGCCCCCGGCGAGGCGGCGGCCATCCGCGCCTTCGAGGCGGCGAACGCCCGCCTTTCGACCCCGGCCGAGCGGACGTTGCTGCGGGGGCTGGCCGAGCGATTTGACCCGGCCGCCCGGGAGCAGGGCGACCGACCAAGGAGCGGTTGGGAGTGGCTGGCCGCCGCCGCCTACGAGGCAGTTGAATCCGGGAGCTCCTTTGTCGCCCCCCGGCGCCTCCGGGAGATCCTCGCGCGCTGGGAACGCGACGGCTTCCCGGACGAACGCGCCGCCCGGTCTGCGTCGCCAGCGGATGCAGCCGACCTGCCGAAACCGCGCCAGGGACGGGCGGGCGCACCCGCCGACCGGGTTGGCCACACGAGCGAACCCGCGTCGGCACTCGGCACCGGTGCTGATCTCCGGCTCCCGCACGGCTATGGGAGCGTGCGGACCTGGGCCTTCACGGTCGGGTTGCTCGCGGGGGCGATCGACCGGGAGACCCTCGCCGAGCTCGTCAACGGAACGGCGATCGCTGGCTATCGCGATGGCGAGGTCTCGGTGGCGGTCCCGGAAGCGAGTCAGGCCGAGCGGCTGGCGACCCATCGCGAGCTGATCGGGCGGAAGCTCGGCGAGGCCATGCGGCGCCCGGTGCGCGTTGCCTTCCTGGTTCCGGCCGGAGATGGGGATGCGCCGCCGCCGTCACCTGGGGAGGCGGGGAGTGCGTCCGCCGCCGCTTCGGCCGGGGGAAGCGAGCGCGCGGCTACCGGGCCAGCGCCGAGCTTCACGATCGTCGAGTGCGGGCTGCCGAGCGGCAAGGTCTGGGCGGCGGTGCTGGGCGAGGTGGAGGATCGGAGCCGGGTCAGCCGCGCCAACGTCGATGCCTGGCTCCGTTCGACTCACCTGATCGGGCGAGGGGGCGACGGTCCCGGGGCGGCCCTGGTCGTCGGCGTTCCCCACGCGCTCGCTCAACGGCGGATCAGCTCCCGTTTTCTGCCGGAGCTGACGGCGGCGGTCCAGAAGGTGGTCGGGGTCGCGCTCCCGGTCGAGGTGGTCGTCGAGCAGGAGTGGCTCGCCGCCCATGGCGCACCCGTACCCCTGGATCATCACCAAACGAGCGCATAATTCTTATCAGATGGTAGTTATACGCAACGAATGGACGCGAAATAAGGCTTGGACGTCATCCCCTGGCTGAGGCCATGGGGCTCAAAACCCATATCCTGACCCGCGACGGTGAAGTCGACCTAGAAGGCCTCGTGTACGGAAGGCGGCGCGCCGATGAGCTCGCGGTACAGCGTCCTGGCTTTCGCGAGGTGCGAGATGGGTGTAGATGATGGCCGTGACGCCTGCAGTCATGATCGGCTCATTGTCGCCGTTCTATGCCGAGTGCCTGTTGCTGCTTTTTGGCGAGTTGAGCTGATCCCGTCGCACCGGCCTCGTTGGTCCGTCCGTGCCGAACCTCCGCCGCGCCGCCCACTGGCTCAGCTCCAGGCCGAGCCGGCCACCTGCCGGGTGGTGACGTTGAGGCGGTTCCAGACGTTGACGCTGGCAATGGCGATTACCAACGCCCCGAGCGCCGGCTCGTCGTAGTGGCGGGCGGCCTCGTCCCAGATCTCGTCCGGTACGGGATCCGCCCGGTCGCTGAGCCGGGTGACGGCCTCGGTCAGCGCCAGCGCGGCGCGTTCGGTGTCGGTGAAATAGGGCGCGTCCCGCCAGGCCGCCACGGCGAAGAGGCGTTCGTCGGTTTCGCCTCCCTTCTTGAGGTCGCGAGCGTGCATGTCAACGCAGACGCTGCAGCCATTGATCTGGCTCGCCCGCAGGTGGACAAGGTCGAGTGTCCGCGACGGCACACCTCGCTGGACCGCGGAGTTGGAGAGGGCCCGCAGGGCCTCCATCGCGCCAGGCACGATCAGCACTGGGTTGCTCATCCGTGCATGCATCAGGTTGCTCCTCCAGGGGACTTCACGTCCCGTTGTCGCACCGGCCGGCTTTTGTCCGTCACTCGTATGACGGAACGTGACGCGGGAATGTGACCGATGAACGACCACGACTGGCTGGCCCGGCGATTCGAGGAGAACCGGACCCACCTGGGGCGGTCGCCTACCGGATGCTCGGCTCGCTAAGCGAGGCGGACGACGCCGTCCAGGAAGACTGGCTCCATCTCAGCCGCTCCGGCGCGAGCGGCGTCGAGAATCTGGGTGGGTGGTAGACGACCGTCGTTTCGCGCGTGTGCCTCGACATGCTGTGCTCGCGCCAGTCACGGCGTGAGGAGCCCCTGGGCGTGCACGTCGCCGAGCCGCTCGTGAGCTCCGGTGACGGCATCGACCCCGAGCACGAAGCGCTCCTGGCCGACTCGGTCGGTCTCGCGCTGTTGGTGGTCCTCGAAACGCTGACGCCCGCCGAGCGGCTCGCATTCGTGCTGCACGACACGTCTGCCGTGCCGTTCGCCGGGTGCCGGGAGTGACTACGGTTCCTGACGCTGATGTCACCCGCCAGCGTGACGTCGTCGATGCGTTCCTCGCCGCCGCCCGAGGCGGCGACTTCGACGCGCTGCTCGCGGTGCTCGTCCCGGATATCGTGCTCCGTGCCGACCACGGGGCCGTCATATCGAGCGTATCGCGCCAGGGCAGGGGCGCGCCCAAGCCGCCCAACCGGCACACATCGACGGAGCCGCCGGCGCCGTCTGGGCGCCCGGCGGCGTGCCACGGGTCGTCTTCACGTTCGCGATCGCGCGCGGCAAGGTCGTCCAGATCGACGCCCTCGCCGACCCCGCGTACCTCCACCAGCTCGACCTGGTGGTCCTCTGGGAAGATCCTCATGGTCACCCCGGTCGACCTGCTCCCCAGATCTCCGCCCGCCTCCCCAGACAGCATTGAAGACCTACCGTCGCTGCGGGCAGGCTCACGATCCACGACCGTACGGCCCGGGTGGGCGGATGCCGTCCAACGCGCGGGCCATGATCGCCGGAGTCGAATCGGACCTGATCAGGCTGCGGGGCAAGCAGCCCGAACCCAACCGCGCCAAGCCACGGAGGACCTGGCGCTATCCGGCGAGCGACGGCGCGACCGGCAAGACGACAGCGATTCGCTCGGGTGCTCCATCACCACCCATGCGAACCACCGTGTTTACCGGTCTGGGTGGATCTGGATCAGTTCGCTCTCATTGAGGTCGCATGGACCGCCGTGAGCCCAGGGTGCGGGCTGGTGGAGGGCGGGTGCAGGGCCAGGGACAGGAACGAGCGCGCGCCATCCCGCTTAGCCACCTCGTAGCGCTCGCGCAGATAGTGCTCGAAGCAGGGCAGCCCCTTCACCATCGCCTCGCGGTGCTCCGGATCGGCGGCGGCGACCACGGCGTCCGGTCGGGAGCGCCAGAGGCAAAAGGAGGGGCAGGAGCCGTCCGCCAGTGGGGTGCCGATGAAGTAGTACATGAAACCAGAGTGGCGGCTGGCGGCGCATGCCGCCCGCTCGTCGAGCCAGCAGAGGTAGTCGGCGTGGGTGTCGGCACGGTGCTTACTGCGGAAGGCGACCAGATACCATGCGCCGCCGTCGACGTTCGCGAACGCCTCGTCCCAGTTAAACCCCCACGTCGATCGGCCGCTGGCTGTCGTCGGCGGTCACCTCAAGGATGGGCTGGTAGGGTCGGCGGATCCCGGACACATGCGGAATGGCAAGCACCAGCGTCTCCCGGTTCAGTCGAGCGGCGAGGCGATCGCGGCTGATCGGCCCGCCACCGCTCGGAACAATGGGCAACGGCGCCGACCGTCAGCCATCACCATGAACCATATTTGTATACTATACAAGTAGCCAAAGAAGACAATATAGTGAGCGCACCTGTCTGTCAATGTCTTTGCCGGCCCCGGGGAGGGCGCCTGTCGCGGATGCTCCCGGGCCCGCACCGGCTGGACACCGCGAATGCTCCGGGTATGGGGACGGCGAGATCGATCAGTGTCAGGCCGCGCTGAACGGGCGTCGACCCGTGCGGCGGATCGTTCCGAACGGAAGTGACGCTGAGAGGCGGGTGGTGGTTCCGTGGGCGGCGCCTCGTGAGCGGGCGCCTGCACCATCGTCTGGCGCACCACACGAGCGGCAGGCTGACCGGGATAGTCGCGTCCGGAACCCGACCACCGCGACCACGGCTGGCGCGGCTCGGGCTGCCTCCCGGGCGGAGTGCCGGCGCCGCCTTAGCTTCCCTCGCCGGTCTCCAAGCGGGGACCGGTGGGCTGCTCGCTCTGCACCATGGCGCCGCGTCGGGTGACCATCGCGGCGAGGCCCAGCAGGACGAACGCCGTCGCGACGAAGGTGGCGCGGAAGCCGAGGGTCGCGGCGACAGCCGCCCCGGTCAGGGGACCGATGAACCCGCCGAGCGATGCCGCCGCGGCCATCGTCCCGTAGACCACACCGCGCTGCGCGGGCGAGGTGACGTTGGCGACCAGGGCGTTGGCGGCGGGGATCAGACCGCCGGCCGCCACCCCGAACAGACCGAGCAACACGATCAACTGCCACGGATGCTGGGTCACGGCCATCGGCAGATACAGCAACCCCGAGGCGAGCGCGCAGGAGATCAGGATGCGGCGATGACCGGTCCGGTCGCCGAGCCGGCCGAGGACGACTGCCGAGAGGGCGCTGGACAACCCGAGCACCCCCAGCACCAGTCCGGCCAGCGACGAGGGATCGCGGGTGTTGGGCGCGAGCTGCTCGACGAAGAGCGGCAGGATCGGCTGGATCGCCGAGGAGGCGAAGCGGACGACCAGCATCGTCATCGCCATCGTCAGCATCGCGCCACCGAAGACGAAGGCGACCGCGCCCCGCCAGGCGGCGCGTCGGCTCGTTGCTGGCCGCGGGGGAGCCGGGACGAAGCGCTCGCGAACCACGAAGAGGACGATCAACCCGGCCGAGGCGAGCATCAGCGCGGCGACGGCGAAGGTGGCGCGATACCCGATCCGGTCGGCCAGCACCCCGCCGAAGAAAGGACCGAGCGACGCCCCGGCGAAGACCGCTGTCTGGACCATTCCCAGCGCGAAGCCGAGGCGGGGCTTGGGTGTCGAGGCGGCGACGAGCGCCGTTGAGGCGGTCACGGTGCCGGTGAGCGCTCCCTCGACGAAACGAAGCGCCAGTAGGTGCCACGGCTGGGTAGCCAGACCCATCAGACCGACGGTGCAGGTGGCGGCGAACATCGCCCGCAGCAGCATCGGCCGCCGCCCCCGGCGGTCGGCAACGATCCCCCAAATCGGCGCGGTGATCGCCATCACCCCGGCGCCGCCGGCGTTAATGAACCCCGACCAGAGCGCCTGGCCGTCGACACTGGAAACACCGAGATCTTTGAGATAGAAGGGGAGGAACGGGACGCGCAGGCTGAACCCGACGATCGCCAGCGTCTGCGCGATCAGGATCGCGTAGAGGTTGCGACGCCAGGCGATCGGGTGCGCCTCGGACGATTCGCCGCGGGCGGCGCTGCCCGCCATATCGGCACCGAGGTTGTCGCCCTCGTCGGGTTGTCTGGCGCGCCGGTCGCGTCGCCGGTCCGGGCGAGCGGCCGCCGGCGCCGTGACCGGTTTCGGGGGTGCCATCCTGCCCGGCAGTCTACCGCCGGTTCCGGGGTGACACAAACAACGCGCGCCGAAGGGGTTTCCTCCCCATGGCATCAAGGACCGGCCGACACGTCAGACAGGCGTCTCTCGACCGGCCCAGGAAGAACGCCGCGGATCAGGTCGTGGCGGTGCCGCTGCCCTGGTCGATCGACCGGCGATCGCCGCCATCCTGTCAGTCGCTCGGCTGGTGGTCATCACCCGGACGGAGATGCGACAGTGCCCCGCGATGCCGATGCTCCGGAGAGTTGACGCGGTACGCGCGCTCCATCGCTGGCGGACTGCGGCAATCGACGCGCTGGATTAGACGAAAGGCACCGACCAATGAGACAACGCGCATCGCGCCGCACCCTGCTACAGGGGGGTATCGCCGTCGCCCTCGCGGCTCGCATGCGACCGGCGTCGGCCCAGACCGGCGCTCTCGCCTTCTCGTCCCCGATCGGCCTCCCCGGTCGGGTGCTGGGAGACGGCTTCCTGGTGCGGCACGGCTACGCTTGCGAGAACACCTGGTACAACCCGGGCTGGCTTCACACCGGCGAGGATTTCTACCTGCCCGATGGCAATGCCGCGGGTGCAGGTGTCTACGCGGTTGCCGGCGGCGAGATCGTCTTCGCGGGATCGGAGTATCCGGGTTTCGTCGTGATCGTCAAGCACGCCGCCGACCTCTACTCGATGTACGGGCATCTCAACCATGCGCTCGATGTCGACCGAGGGCGTGTCGAGCGGGGGCAACGACTCGGCAGCGTGCTGGACCGGACCGACGGTCGCGCCCCCAGTCACCTGCACTTCGAGATTCGCACCTTCCTGACCAGGACCGAGGTCAACGGCGATGCGCCGCGCTATTCCTATGGCTGCGGCTTCAGCTGCGCGCCCGGTCCCGGCTACTGGCCGATCGATGCGCCCGAGCACTCATCGGCGATGGGTTGGCGCAACCCGACGCACACCCTTGCCCGCCGTGCCTTCACCGGTGCACCGCCCGGTGATGCTGGGGTCGTCGTCGCGAGTGGGGCGGGCGATTCGGCGGCGCTCTGGTCCGCGCCATCCGATTATGACGGCGCCGGGCGGATCGGCGATCTGCCGCTGACCGCGGGCGATCGCTATCGCCTGCTCTCGATCGCGACCGGCCGCGAGTCATCCCTTGAAACGAGCGCCGAAGGCTACCGGCTCTGGTACCGCATCACCGTGCCCGACATCGGGCCCGCCTGGGTTCAGGCCGCGATCCCGTCGGTGAACGACACCGGCTCCGACGGCCGCCCGTCGTCGATTCGCTTCGACTTCCTGCAGGTGACGGTGGCGGGGTAGCTACGAGTTTGCTCGTCAAGTTCCGCTAGGAACGTGCGCATCGCGTCAGCTTGGTTCCTGCCGCTGACATCGCGCGTCTCCATCCCGGAACAGTCTCCGATGTGTCGTGTAGACGGGAGGTCAGCGTCGCGCCATTGCGATGTCTTGCGGTTGTGCCAACGTTTCAATGGTGTTTCCGCCGCATCGACCAGTGGGACCAGCGGGCAGGCGCTCGCGGCCGTGCTGGCGCGCTGTCCGCCGGAGCTCATGCGCGACGAGTTGAGCGCCGCGGGACGGGGAGAGGGGCATGGCATCAGGTGGTGGTGTCCGATGGCCAAATCGCGACTCTGGTGGAGCACGCCACCTCCCATGCCATGCCCTCCCGCACCCTCCAAGACCATTGCATGCGGGTCAACCAGTCTCCATCATCCCGAACCGACACCCACCAAAGAGTGTGCAGGGTGAACGAAAGCCAGGGGCAAACTTGGATCATTCGCACCTTACTCGGGCGGGGCCGACTCCCTAGACTGAGGCGCTGGAGGGCCGTTGAGCTGGTCCGTTGGCAGACTGGACGGGTGGAGACTACATGGAAGTCAACACGGGCAACACCGCGTGGGTACTGGCATCGGCAGCACTCGTCATGTTAATGACGCCAGCGCTGGGATTCTTCTATGGCGGATTGGTACAGCGCAAAAACGTCCTGTCCACCCTCATGCACTCCTTCTTTATCCTGGCACTGATTAGCGTGCAGTGGGTGTTATGGGGATACACGCTCGCCTTTGGGCCGGATAAGCGCGGCCTCATCGGTGGGCTGGAGTGGATCGGCTTGAGAGGGGTCGGTCAGACGCCGAATGAGGCATACGCCCCGGGCGTGCCGCATCTGGCATTCATGGTCTTCCAGATGATGTTTGCCGTGATCACGCCAGCGCTCATCACGGGGGCCTTTGCCGAGCGCAAGCGGTTCAAGGCGTTCGTCGTCTTTACCCTCCTGTGGTCGACCTTGGTCTACGCACCGGTCGCCCATTGGGTCTGGGGGGTCAACGGCTGGTTACGGACCTACGGCGCGCTCGACTTCGCTGGCGGCACCGTGGTCCACATCACCTCCGGTGTATCGGCCCTGGTCGCGGCCAGCATGCTCGGCAAACGCATTGGTTTCGGGAACGAGCCAGCTGATCCCCACAACCTGACGCTCACGGTCCTCGGTGCTGGTCTCCTGTGGTTCGGCTGGTTCGGCTTCAACGCTGGCAGCGCACTGGGGGCGAATGGCCTGGCAGCGAACGCATTTGTCGTCACCAACACCGCCGCCGCGATGGGCGCGCTGACCTGGATGACCGCCAGTTGGATGCGACACGGGCATCCCAGTGTGCTTGGCGCGGCCGCCGGGGCAGTCTCCGGGCTCGTCGCCATTACCCCGGCTTCGGGTTTCGTCGATGCGCCAGCGGCGATCGTGATCGGCTTTGGCGCGGGGGTGATTTGCTTCTTCGCGGTCGATCTGCTCAAGAAGGTGGTCAAGGTCGACGACGCGCTTGACGTCTTCGCCGTCCATGGCGTCGGTGGAATCTGGGGCGCGCTCGCGACCGGCCTCTTCGCCCGGGAGGCGGTGAGCGGTCTGGATGGAGTGAACGGCCTGTTCTTCGGGAATCCAGACCAGCTGCTCAAGCAGGCGGTCGCGGTCGGCGCGGTGACCGTGTACTCGGCCGGGCTCACATGGGGCATCCTCAAGGCGATCGACGTCGTGATCGGGCTGCGAGTACCGGAAGAGGAAGAGGTGTTAGGTCTCGACTCGACTACCCACGGCGAGTTCGCCTACCAACTGTAGATCGAGTCGCTGGGTCCGATGGAAGCCATCCGCTGGACTCTCCATACGTCACCAGATCGGGAGGATGACATGCTGATCATCGCTTTTGCGGCCTTCTTCATTCTGGTCCTGGGTTGGCTCCTCGCCCCCAACCGCGAGGCCCAGTTCACGCCAGAAGTGGCATCGATTCCGACGCTCGTCACGGCCGAGGTCAGCGTCTAGAGCGTGCAGCATAAGTTCTGACGGTCAGACTGGGTAGCCAGCGGCGCGATAGAAGCCCCGGGCGTCGGCCGGAGTGACGGCCGCCAAGGCCCGCC
>JAABUN010005748.1_pt1 | contig 15049 bp, 12 predicted proteins | sample 5559311 | NCBI WGS metagenome assembly JAABUN01 (sample SAMN10711877, study PRJNA513370) | rock metagenome | isolation source: Antarctica rocks | place: Antarctica: Victoria Land, Siegfried Peak sud | reverse complement strand
CATATCAGGGCAGGCCGGCTGCGTGTCGGGTGGATCGGGGGCGAGTAGGCGGCGGTAAGCTTGATCGAGCCGCTCAGGGCCGTCGCGGGTGCGTAAGGCAACGGAGCGGATCGTCCAAACCGGGGCCGCCTCGGGGCGGCGACCAGAAGCCATCGGGCAGGTCCTCCATCGGGAACCGCCCAAACAAGTGCATCAGCCGGGTTCTCCGCCCTTTGCAGGCAATCGGGGTCGCCGCGGGGACACCGGAGGAGAGGCGAACAAAAGCCTGATCCGGAAACGCCATCCGTGGATTGCGTTCGGATGGTCCACGGACGCCGCAAGCTGTTCGACCTGGCCCAGCTTGCGCGCGCGCCGCTCGCGGCCGAGGCCGTGCGCCGGATCGACGCCATCCTCGACGCCGAGCGCACCATCAACGGCCTGCCCGCCGAGCAGCGCCTGGCGGTGCGGCAAAAGCATGTGGCACCCCTGGTCGCTGACCTGGAGACCTGGATGCGCGCCGCCCGGGCCAAGATGTCCCGCCACGCCGACGTCGCCAAGGCCATGGACTACATGCTCAAGCGCTGGGACACCTTCAGCCGGTTCACCAGCGACGGCCGCATCTGCCTGACCAACAACGCCGCCGAGCGTGCCCTGCGTGGCGTGGCCCTCGGGCGCCGGGCCTGGATGTTCTGCGGCTCGGACCGCGGCGGCGAACGGGCCGCGGCCATGTACTCGCTCATCGTCACCGCCAAGCTGAACGACACCGACCCGTGCGCCTGGCTCGCTGACGTGCTGCGCCGGATCAACGACCACCCCGCGTCACGCTTGCACGAACTACTGCCCTGGAACTGGAACAAGCCCACCCAGGACACCGCCCAAGCCGCCTAACCCACGACCACCGCGGCCCTCACCGGATGGATACGAACTTCGGCGCTGATCAGCGCCATATCACCTTGTGAGCGCATGGTAGTCCTGGGTTCCGGGGCCGCGCTGATTCACAACCCAAAGCTTCCAGCGCGGAGTCCCGCACTTTACTGCGGAGTCGTCCGCCGCCAACCGGGCCCCCCAGCTACCTTATGGAATTTCGCACCAAACCCAGAGGAGGGTCGCGTCGCAATCACCCAGTGAGTAACAGAGATGGCCGAGGCGACTGTCAAAATAGAGACTATCCCCAGCGCTCAGCTTGATCTCGCTGTATGCTTCGCTAAAGAATACGATGCACCCACCAAGGACATAGAGGAATTCCTCACCTTTGTGAGAGGCCTGTTTCTCGAATTGATGTGAGCTACGGGCTTTCACGGTAGTAATGAAGGGCACCATGCGTCGGGCCTTCAGGCCAATGCAAAGATATTCATGCGCGTAGTTCACGTCTTCTGTTCGTTTGCCTTGGCCTGCCTGCGTCGAGGTCAGCCGGCCTACATATCCAGGACCCTGTTGTGATAGCAACGAGACCAGGGTCACGCCGAGCCCGGCCGCGATGTGCTCAAGCACCTCGAAAGTGGGTGAGGACCGGTCATTCTCGATTTTGGACAGCGCCGATTTAGAGACACCGCTTCGTCGGCTCGTTTCGTCGAGCGTGAGGCGCTGCTCACTGCGGATCGCCCGGATGCGTTCCCCGACCCTCAATTGCCGGCGTGCCGGTCCAGCTTCAATCATGTCCGCGTTTAGACAAACGATACTCGGCATTTCCTATCGACCTCGTAACATTGAGAGAGCACCGAAAAGACGCTCGATCAGCCGCTCTCATTCCCACCGCCTCTTGGCTCACGCCGGGAGCCGTGCCTCATCCGGAAAGCGACGTACATGCCGACCTCCCCCCGGAACAGAGTCGAGCAGTTCTTGAGTGTAGGCGTGTTCCGGATGGGCAAATAAGGTTGCGGTGTCTCCGATTTCGACGATCCGGCCCGCCTGCATAACTGCAATGCGATCGCAGATCTGGGCGGCGACACGAAGATCGTGGGTAATGAAGACCAAGGACGTGCCGAGTCTCTGCTTCAAATCGTGTAGAAGGTTTAGTACCTGCGCCTGCACGGATACGTCCAGCGCGGAGACCGCTTCGTCGGCCACGATCACGTCGGGTTCAAGCGCGAGGGCGCGCGCGATCCCGATCCGCTGGCGTTGCCCTCCAGAGAATTCGTGCGGGTAGCGGCTCACGGCGCCCGCGCTCAACCCGACGAGCCGCATCAGGTCGCGCGCCTTGTCCCGAGCTGCGCTGGGCGGCATTCCGTGCGCGATTGGGCCATCAGCGATGATCTGGCCCACCGTCTTGCGCGGATTGAGTGACGCGTAGGGATCCTGGAAGATCATCTGAATCTTGCGGCGCGCCAACCGGAGCTTCTCGCCACGCAGGCGCAGGAAATCAACCTGCCCGAGCCTAATCGTGCCGCCATTGGGCTCCAGCAGGCGAACTAGGCACTTGCCGACGGTGGACTTCCCGGATCCGGACTCACCGACCAAACCCAGCGTTTCGCCGCGCGTCAGCGTAAAGCTCACGTCAGATACCGCCGCGACTATACGTGGCCGCGTAAACAGGCCGACCCTCGTCACATAAGTTTTACGGAGCGTCTCGACAGTGAGCGCGCTAGCTTCCGGCGCCCGGACCGTCGGAGGCGGGGGCGTCAGAGAGGGCACAGCTGCGAGCAGGGCCTTGGTGTAGGCGTGCTGTGGCGCGCCAAGGACCGCGCCGACGTTTCCGCTCTCGACGATATACCCCTCCCGCATCACGGCTACGCGGTCGGCGACATCGGCCACGACGCCGAAGTCATGGGTGATTAGAAGGACGCTCATACCGCGCTCGCGTTGCAATTGCGCGATCAGCGCCAGGATTTGGCCTTGCGTTGTCACGTCGAGCGCGGTTGTCGGCTCGTCGGCAATCAGGATGCGTGGCTCGAGCGCGACCGCCATTGCGATCATCACGCGCTGGCGCTGCCCGCCGGACATCTGGTGGGGATAGGCACGCATCAGCTCGGCCGGCCTGGGAAGCCCCATTTCCGCGAGCAGCCCGATTGCGCGTCGGGTGCGCTCGGGCGAGGTCAGGACGTGATGGGCCTTGAAGACCTCCGTGACTTGGTCGCCGATACGCTTGACTGGGTTCAGTGATGTCATCGGCTCTTGAAAAATCATGCCGACCTCTCGGCCTCGCATGCTCTGCATTTCCCACTCCGGCCGTCCGACCAGGGAGCGACCGGCGAGTTCTATCGTGCCGGAGGAGATCGTCACGTGACGCGGCAGGAGTCCCATGACAGCGTGGGCCGTCATAGATTTACCCGATCCCGACTCGCCCACGAGGCACAGCGTCTCACCCGCGCCGACGTCGAAGCCAATCTCCTTCACAGCGTGGGTGCGGTCGGCACCCGCTGGCAAAGCGATCGACAGCTTGCGTACGGAGAGTATCGGCGGCAGGGCGGCCGGGATCATGGCGGCCGGTTCCTCAACGCTGGGTTCAGTGCGTCGTTCAGTCCCTCACCGCCCAGGTTAAGCGCGAGGACGGTTACGAAGATAGCTGCGCCCGGGATGAAGCTGATCCACCATTGGTCGAAAACGCGCGTTCTGCCGGCCCCGACCATATAACCCCAGCTCATGACATTCGGATCGCCAAGCCCGAGAAACGATAGTGAGCTTTCAAGAAGGATCGCAGTTGCTGTCATGAGCGAGGCGAGCACGATTACGGGCGAAACGACGTTGGGCAGAACCTCGAACAGGATCACTGCATGTACGGGCTGACCCGCAACGATCGCAGCCTGGACGTATTCACGTGATTTGAGGCCGAGGACCTCGCCGCGCACTGTCCGGGCAACCGGTGGCCAGCTGACAATCGCGATAGCGAGCACAATCGACACAACTGATGGTTGTAGGATAGAGACGACCACAATTGCGAGCACGAAGGCCGGAATGACCTGGAAGAACTCGGTGACCCGCATCAGAGAGCTGCCAATCCAGCCATCGAAATAGCCTGCGACCGCGCCGATCGGCACGCCGACCAACAGGGCCGCAAGCGTTGAAGCAACGCCGATCAGGAGCGAAACGCGACTCCCGTGTGCAAGTCCGGCCAGGATGTCGCGCCCGAGGGCGTCGGTGCCGAGCGGCACGTTCGCGACCACGAAGGGGGCAATAAACGGCCGACTGACGATTCGCCACGGCGAGGTCGGGTAGAACACGGGCGCCACGGCCGCGACCGCGACGACTCCGATCAGAACGAGAAGACCGAGTACGGCGCCACGGTTCCTCACGAACCGGCGCAGGAACCCCTTCACGCGGTCATCCCAATGCGCGGATCGACGAAGCGATAGAGAAGATCGGTCACGATGTTAAACACGATTACCATGGCCGAGCAGGTTAAGAACACGCCGAGAAGGACCTGGGTATCGCGCTGGAGCAGAGCCTCGAATAGGAGGCGGCCGATACCGGGCCAGGCGAACACCGTCTCGACTAGCAGGGAACCCCCGACCAACTGTCCAGCCTGTAGGCCGGCCAACGTGACGATGGGCAGGATGGCATTCGGCATCATGTGCCCCCGCACGATCGCACCCGTCCCAAGTCCCTTTGCGTAAGCAGTCTTAACGTAGTCGAAGCCCGCCACCTGGAGCATGGAGGCTCGCATCATGCGGGTGTAAACCGCGGTAAAGAACAGGCCGAGCGCAGTCGCCGGCATAATGAGGTGCCAGCCGATGTCGAGGGCGCGCCGTAGGCCGGTATAGCCGGCCCCGATACTTTCGTAGCCAACATTCGGCAGCCAGCCGAGATGCTTGGCGAAGACGATCTGGGCTACGAGCGCGAGCCAGAACAGAGGCATCGCGTAAAAAACGAGGGACGCCGACGTGATCAGGCTGTCGAGGCTTCGGCCCGCGTGCTGTGCGGCCAGCACCCCGAGCGTCACGCCCGCGCCAAGCGCGATAATCAGGGCTGAACTGGTGAGCATCAACGTCGCCGGCAGCCGCTCGACGATCAGGTCCAACACCGGACGCTGCTGGCGGTAGCTGAATCCGATATCGAGTGTCGCGATCCCCTTGATGTAGTGCCAGAACTGCTCCAGCGGTGGCCGGTCCAAGCCGAACCGTTCGCGCAGCTGCGCCATGAACACGGCATCACCCGCGCCTGCTTCTCCGGCCATTACCTGCGCTGCGTCGCCCGGCGTGAGGCGGATCAGGACGAAGTTCAAGGCCGCGATCGCCAGCATGATGCAGGCCGCACCGATTGCCTTGCGCAGGATGAGCGCTACAAGCCTCACAATGAATTCTCCACCGGCTCCAACAATGAGAAGGACGGCGAGCCGGATCTCGCCCCGCCAATGGGCGGGGATCAAGCCTTCCAGGCGTCCTGAAAGGCATCGTTCATGCCAGTCGCGGTCTTGACCAGATTTTTGAAGTTGGCCCGATAGATCGTTGGAAATTCGAGCTCCAGCATCCAGGCAACCGGCGCGTCATCGACGAGAAGCCGCTGCACTTCCGTATAGAGCACTTGACGCTCCCCTTCGCTGTTGGCCAGCGCCGCGTCCGCGAACAAACGATCAACCTCGGGGTTCGCGTAGCCCGCGACGTTATTAAAGGGCGATCCCTTGGCGATGTTAGTGGAGATGTAAGTACGGGCCACGCCAAGCGCGGGGTCGCCGTATTGCGAAAGCCAGGTGAATGCAAGGTCGTAATCCCAATCGGACAGGCGCTGGCCATAACCTGCCACGTCCGTCGTCACCAGTTGGACGTTCATCCCGATCTCAGTGAGATTTTGCTTCACCGCCTCGCCCCAGCGCGTCCAGGCCTCGCCGTAAGGCAATGCTAGAAGGCGGATGGGTTCACCCCTGTAGCCGGCCTCCTTGAGCAGCGCCTTAGCCTTCGTCGGGTCGAACGGGTATTTTTGCACCTGGTCGCTGTAGAAACGCGTCTTGGAACTGACGGGTCCGGTCGCGATGCGCGCGAGCCCATTCCAAATCACGTCCTTCGCGAACTCTCGGTCTACGCCGTGCATCACCGCGTGGCGGAAGGTCTTCTTCGCCATGAGAGCCTGCCGATGATTAAACCACAGCCACGAGAGCGGTGCGATCATCTCCCAACCCTTGCCGGTCACTTCCGAGTTCGGCAGCTTGGATAGGCGGGCGACGTCCATGTTCTCGACTGTGCCACCGGTCAGGATATCGACGCGCTTCGTCTCATAGGCGACGACGCGGGCAGCTGCGTCCGGGATCACCTGCCAGTACACCTCGTCGAGATAGGGCAGGCCCGCCACGTGATAGGCCGGGTTGCGGACCAGCTTGATATACGAGCCGCGCTGCCATTCTGCGAACTTGAACGGACCAGTACCGATCGGCGTTGCGTTCGAAGGATTGGTTTTGTAATCCGTGCCCTCATAGAGATGGCGCGGGATGATCGGGGTCGTGCTCATCTCGAACATTAGGATGAACGGGCCGAACGCGTTCTTGAGGGTATACCGGACGGTGGCATCGTCGATCTTCTCGACGCGTTCGACATGAGATGAAGCAATCGGGCGCCACCGCGGGTGGGTCTCGCGAAGGAAGACGTCCGTTGAGAAAACGACGTCATCGGCGCTGAACGGCTTGCCATCATGCCAAGTCACATTCTTCTTCAAGTAGAACGTATAAGTCTTGCCGTCAGGCGACAGCTCCCACCGCTCTGCCAGAGATGGCAGAGGCTTCAGGTCGGGGCCATACTTGAGCAGACTTTCGTAGATGCTGCCCGCCACCATCTGGGTCGGTGTGTTCTGCACAAGGCCGAGCATGAGGCTCGACGGCTCCGGATGAACGACGGCCCGGGCTACGCCGCCCCGTACGGGAGCTTGCGCAAGCGCGATCGAATCCGGAGCCAGCGGCCCCATGCCGAGGAACACGTCCCCTCCCACTGCGCTGGCAAGGCTGATCTTGAGCAGTTCTCTTTTGCTGAACCCTGACATGCCTGTCTCCCGTTGCGTGCTCGGTGATTTCTTGGAGGAGGTGGCTGCGTTCGCGCTCACATCGTCGCCAGCGTCCGGCCGACGGCCTCGGCGGTTGCCCGGACGTCATCGTCGTCGTGGGCGAGCGAACTTAGGCTGTGAAGTGTATTCGCGGGCGACATGTAGACGCCGTTCTGCATCAGCGCGTTCGCGAACAGTTTGAATTTGCCACGATCCACATGGGCGCAAAAGTCGCGATATTCGGTGATCTCGTCGCGATCGGTGAAGTAGATCTGGAACACGGAGCCGACGTTCTGCACGATTGCGCTATGCTGATTTTGGGCCTCGAAGACCTCGCAGAGCGCCCCCGCCATCTTGCGGCCGCAGGCCTGCAACTGATCAAACCCGGCCGATCCGTCAGCCGTCATGATCTCCAGCATCGTCTTGGTCGCGTATAGACCGAGCCGGGGAGCGTTGTGGCTGCCGTAGTGCAGCACCTTGCCCCATTCGAGGCCCTCCATAACCCAGTCCGGACCGCAGATCGCTGCGATCGGGAACCCCTGGCCGAGCGCCTTGCCATAGGTGACGATGTCAGGCGTGAGCTCGTACAGTGCCGCACAACCGCCTGCGCCGACCCGGAACCCGGTGACCGTCTCGTCGAGGTAGAACAGTGCTCCGTAAGACTTACAGATTGCCTGCACGAACGTGAGATAACCGTCCTTGGGTGGAATACAGCCCATGTTCGTCATAATGCCTTCGGTCACCACGCAGGCGACATCCCGGCCATGAACCTCCATGACGCGGGTCAGGGCCGCCTCGTCGTTCCAGGGCACGACGAGCGTGTCGGCCCACGAACCCGGCGTAAGGCCGGAACTGTCCGGGATGCGGATTGGGTCGTTACGATGTCCGAGCGACGTGATCGGTTGCGGATTGCTGCTCAATAGGACCGCATCATACCAGCCGTGGTAGTGGCCTTCGAACTTCACGATTTTAGAACGACCGGTCAGACCGCGTGCGAGCCTGAAAGCGGCCATGCAGGCCTCGGTCCCGGTATTGGCAAAGCGGATCTTGTCGACGTGCGGCAGAAGGCCGACGAGCATCTCGGCCACTTCCACCTCCACCTCGAGCGCCGTGGCGAAATGAGTGCCGTTAACGACTTCCCGCTGCACGACCTCGACGATCCTGGGATCAGCGTGACCGAGCGGCAGAGCCCCGAAGGACATCAGCCAATCGATATACTCGTTGCCATCGACGTCGAAGAGGCGTGAGCCCTCGCCGCGGCGCATGTAAGGCGGATAGGGCGCGTAATTGGTCGGCCCCCGCGACGCGGAGCTTACACCTTCTACCAAGACCTTGACGGCTCGCCGGTAAAACTGACCGGAATTCGTATTGGGCATCATTCTCGGTTCCTCGCGCCTTGATCGCACCGGCAAACCCACTGGCTCCTTGACCAGCGTCTCTTAGTTTGCTTTCTTGTTTACAACAGGAAACACGTTGTACTCTTCTGTCAAGGCCCATTATGAAGGGTGAGAGTGTGATGCATGTCGTTTGGTCAGACCGTCAGCTGGCCCATTCGGGAACACGGTTCGTGCAGGCCGGTCAAATCCTGGCCAGTCCCGAAGCACCAGATCGAGCGGAGCTGATCCTACGGACGCTTACCGCCCGCGGCCACAGCGTATCGGCGCCGCCTGACGGCGGCCTCGCGCCTATCCTGGCCGCGCACGATGCCGACTACGTCGCATTCTTGCAAACAGCCCACAAGAGCTGGACGGCCTTCGCCGGGATCGAAGCGAGCATGATTCCCAACGTCCATCCACGCGGACCGACAGCGCGGCGTCCAGCCTCTCCGGTCGGCCGGCTCGGCTGGCACACCGGCGACATGGCTTGCGAGATCACGGCCGACACATGGATCGCGTCCTACGCTTCGGCCCAGGCCGCAGCTGGCGTGGCCCGGATTGTCGCCGAGCGGAACGACACCGTCTACGCGCTGTGCCGGCCGCCAGGACACCATGCTGGGCGCGATCGCGCCATGGGGTTCTGTTACCTGAACAACGCCGCGATCGCGGCCGAGGAGCTGCGCCGCGCCTTCGACCGCGTGGCGATCCTGGACGTCGATGTCCACCACGGTAACGGCACTCAGGACATCTTCTACGAACGCAGCGACGTCTTCGTCGCATCAATCCACGGCGATCCCGACCAGTATTATCCTTTCTACTGGGGATATGCCGATCAGACGGGCACCGGCGATGGACTCGGGGCAACTCTGAACGTGCCGTTCCCGGTCGGATCGGGAGATGAGCCGTTCCTCAACGCCCTAGCGACCGCGCTCGACGGAGTCCGGCGCTTCGCTCCTCAGGCAATGGTCCTGTCGCTCGGAGTCGATGCGTCCATCCACGACCCGCACGGGCGTCACACTGTCAGCAATGATGGCTTCCGACGCATGGCGGAGCGGATCGGCGCGCTCCGGACCCCGACCGCCATCGTGCAAGAAGGCGGATATGCCTCGGCAGAGCTCGGCGGGATCGTGGCCGATATTCTCGAGATTCTCGAGTGACTCATGGCTGAAGCCGGGACGCTCCTCATCGTGTCGCTCGGCGAACTCGGCACCAACGTCCTCGAAGCAGTCGGTCGCAGCGGGCTGTTCGAGCGGATCGTTGTGGCCAGTCGGTCGGTCAAGAAAGCGGCGGGTCGGATCAACAACGCCGTGATCGGCTGCGGAATCGAGGGATGCTTTCCGCGCTTCGAGGCACTCGGCCTCGATTTCAACGATCTGGCTTCCGTCCGTATGCTGCGCTCCGTCGCGCCTGACGTGATCTTCTGCGCCCCGACACTCCGGCCCTGGTGGAAGGTCGGCAGGCTCGACGGGGCGGGCATGAGCTTAGCCGAATGCGTGCCGTTCGGCGGCTACGTGAGCTTACAGCTCGCCCCAATGGCAACATTCCGGACGCGGCTCGCCGAGGCCGGTCTGACGTCGCTCTGGATTGCTGCCTCCTTTCCCGACGTCGTCAATCCGAGCCTGGCCCGCACCGGCTTCGGACCGACGTGCGGCATTGGCAACGTGAGGGAACCCGTGGCCAAGATCCAGGCCGTAGTCGGCCGGCGCCTCGGTGTCCCTCCGACACGGATCGACGTCCGGCTCGTGGCGCAGCACGCATTCGAGTACGGCGTCTTCCAGGAGGCTCCACCTCACGTCTTGCCTCCTTACCTGCTGGAAGTAACAGTGGACGGGGAGGACCATACAGAGCTCGGCCACGAGGCCCTCCGTGAGCCATTCCCTTTCTTATACGATCTACATTTCAATCGCGTGACCGCCTCCGCCGCCGTCGATGGGCTGCGCGCGCTCGTCTCGCCGACGGCGACGCGCACGCATCTTCCGGGCGTGCTCGGCCTAGTCGGCGGCTATCCCGTAATCGTCGAAGCGGGACGCGTCCACCTTGATCTCGCCGAGAGTTGGACGGAGGCGGAAGCGATTGGGACGAACGAGGCAGCGCTGCCCGGAGACGGCATCGAGCGGATCGAGGCCGATGGAACAATTGTCTTCACCGTGGGGACGGTCGAGGCGCTTTACGCCTTGACGGGGGCGACGATCGAATGCGCGCATCCCGATAGCGCAGCCGACCAGGCACGGCACATTTTGGCCGCGCTCAATGAGGGGAGTGCTCCCGACCGGACTTGAGGGGGGTCTTCCTCACGAACTCACCCCTCGTCCTGAACCGGCGAAATGTCGACTCAAACACTCTCTGCCGCGGCCGGACAGGAGCGAGAATGTATTGTGGCGTAATGGCGGAACCCCAAGCGGCGCCGGGGTCCCATCAGAAGAATGGGCAAACGCAGATGGTTGGCTTTGCCGCCTCCTAGCCGTATTGCACGGAGCAGGGCTGGGGCAACTGCGGCCGTCCCGTCGATCCCTGCAACACGGCCGCGAGGGCGGCACGGCTCGTCACGGCTCGCTCCGCCACTGTTCCGCCCGTTGCGTGAAAGGCTGCCCGGTGCCGTTTGGCCCGAAGCCGCGCAGCCAGGTCGGCAGCGCCTGCGGGATGACGGTTATGAACAACGGCAGCGCCGGCAGGCGCTCGGCATAGATGTGCTGCATGGTGGCCCAGGCGGCGCGGCGCCGGGCGGGGTCAAGCTCGGACTCGGCCGTGACGATGGCGGCGTCGAATGCCGCATCGCTGAAACCGGTGAAGTTGGCGCCGATCCAGTTGTTGACCTCTGACGGCACCATCGCGGAGCCAAGTGTAAGGTTGGGACTTTCGCCCACCGCGCTGGTCCAGGTGTACATCACCAGGCCCGGGAAGGCCCGGCGCTTGGTGGTCTGGCCGAACAAGGTGCGCGACGGCTCGGTGCGCAGCGTGACCTCGACGCCGACCGCCTTCCAAGCGTCCTGCAATACGGCTTGCAGCAGTTCGTTCACGCGGAAGCCCGAGGCTGCGAGGAACTCCAGGCTCAGGCGCTGGCCGGCGGCGTCGCGGCGAATGCCGTCGGGGCCGGGGGTCCAGCCCGCCTCGTCCAGCAGGCGCCGTGCCGCGGCGGGGTCGTAGGGCACCAGCGGCACGGTCGGGTCGAACTCGGGGTTCTGCGGGCTGACGAAGTTGGTGGCCAGGGTCGTCTTGCCGCCGTACAGCCGCTCGTTGATGGTCTGCCGGTTCACCGCCATCAGCAGGGCGCGGCGCACCCGCACGTCGGCCAGCACCGGGTTCTTCCCGCTGGCGTCGATGTGGGAATAGGTCAGGCTGGGGGCGTAGGAATAGGCGAAGCGATTGGGATACTGCTTCTGCAGCGCCAGCACCTGGTCGAGCGTCAGGTTGTTGTCGATGTCGATGTCGCCCGCCATCAGGTTGGCCTGCAGCGCAGCGGTGTCGGCGACCAGGCGCATGTGCACCTGCTTGAAGCCCGGTGTCTGGCCAGCCCAGTGCGGGTTGGTGGCCAGGGTGATCGTGGCGCCCGACTGGTAGCCGCTGACCAGGTAGGGGCCGTTCCACAGGCCGGGGTTCAGCGGGTTGCGGTTGTACTCCGTCGTGTTGATGTAGTCTCCGGCGGCCTTGGCCCGCTCATATACCGGCCCTTCCACGTGCTCGGGCAGCAGCTGATCCCATTGCGCGTAGGACACGAGGACGCGGTCGAGGTGCAGCACGGCGGTGTGCTCGTCCACCACGTCCACCGACACCGCACGGGTCCAGGCGTTCGCGTTGCTGAACCCGGCATTGGGGTCACGCCCGACCCGCCAGGTGAAGGCAACGTCCCGAGCCGTAACCGGCTCGCCATCGCCCCAGCGCAGCTCCGGCCGCAGCTTGAGCGTGACGGCCATGCCGCCGCCCTCCATGCGCGCCAGGCCGTTCTCCAGCGTCGGAACCTCGGTGCATAGCAGGCACACCAGGCGGTTCTCTGCATCGTAGGTCGTGACGGTGCGAGTGGCGAAGCCGATCACGTAGGTCTTGATCAGCAGAGCGTCGATGGACGGGTGCAGGCTGGACGGGAACTCGGCAATCCCGATTGTCAGGCTGTCGCGGGCTTGCGCCCCCGACACGGGAAGCAGGGCGGCCAGGAGGACGGTAAGACGCTTCAAGGCGGAAACTCCTTCTCTGATTGCGGCCCAGCGCTTGCGGCCCAGCATGGAGCGTGGCGCAGCCGTTGGGAATGACCGCGGACAGCGTGCTGCGCTCCGTCCATCGTGCGCTAGCCGTGACAGGCCCTTAGCAGCACATCCCTCATCTGCAGGACCAGGCCGGGCACCTTGCGCGGCATGGCCGACGTGTCATGGTCAAGCCCGCTCAACGGCGCCGTGCAAGCAGGAGAAACCCTGCCGGCCAAACCATCATGGCGGGTTCATGCCAGACCTCCTCGTGTGCATCACCTTCGATTACGACAACGTGTCGTCCACCATTGCCCGGGGCGGGGTGACGCCGACCCTGCTGTCGCGCGGCGAATTCGGGCTGGTCGGGGCGGAGCGCATCCTTGGCCTGCTGCGCGCGGAGAGGGTGCCGTCCACCTGGTTCGTCCCGGGCCACACGATTGAAAGCTACCTGGCAAGCGTCGCCGCCGTGCGCGATGCCGGGTGCGAGATCGGCCACCACGGCTGGACGCACCGTGTGCCGTCCTCCCTCGGCCGGGACGGCGAGGAAGAAGAGCTGGTCCGCGGCATCGCCGCAATCACCGCGCTGACCGGCGCAGCGCCGCTCGGCTACCGCTCGCCGGCCTGGGACCTCAGCGCCCACTCGGTCGAGCTGCTGCTCAAGCACGGCTTCCAGTATGACAGCAGCCTCATGGGCCAGGACACCCTGCCTTACCAGGTGCGGGCGGGCGACACGGCGCCGCTGCTGGAGCCGATGACGTTCGGCCCCGACACCGCCCTGGTGGAAATGCCGATCCACTGGTCGCTCGACGACTTCCCGCACTTCGAGTACTCGCGCTCGGAGGCGGGCATCATGCCCGGCCTCATGAACGCCTGGCTGGTGCTGGAGAACTGGCTAGGCGACTTCGCCTGGATGAAGCGCATGGAGCGCTGGGGCGTGCTGACCTATACCTTCCACCCCCACATCATCGGCCGGGGCCATCGCATGTTGATGCTGGAACGGTTGATCCGCGCGCTGCGGGCGGAGGGAGCAGCTTTCGTGACGATGGCGGGCGCGCTGGACGCTTACCGGCGCGAGTTCCCCGGCGGCAACACCCTGCGGGGAAGGTAGGCGGTGGCGGACTTCGCAGGGAAGGGCGCGGTCGTCACCGGGGCGCTCGGCATCTACGGTACCTGGATCGCCGACGCCTTCGCCCGCGCGGGCGCGCGGCTGTGCCTGACCGACCGCGACGGGGACGCGCTGGACGCGCGGCTGCTGCAGGCCGCGGGTGCGGAGGGCAGCTTCAGCCATGCCGCCGACCTCACCAGTGACGCCGGCCTGCACGGGCTGGCCGAGGCCGTGGGCCGGCACTGGGGCGCCGCCGACATCCTGGTGAACAACGCCGGGGTGTATCCCAGCGGCTTTCTGCTGGACATTGACGCGGCCGAGTGGGATCGCATCATGGACCTCAACGTCCGGGCGCCGTTCCTGCTGACCCAGTTGGTGGCCAAGCAGATGATCGCCGCCGGGCGGGGCGGGGCCGTGGTGAACATATCCTCCGGCGCCGCGCACAGGATGCGCCGCTCGGTCGTGCCCTACTGCCTGTCCAAGACCGCGCTCGACCGGCTGACGAAGGGCTATGCCCTGGAGCTGGCGCAGTTCGGCATCCGGGTGAACGCTGTCGAGCCAGGGTTCGCCGCAGGCAGCACGGCCAGCCCGCTGACGGACGAGCACGTCCGGCAGACGCTCGCCGGCATCCCGCTCGGCCGGGCGTCCGGCCCGGACGATGCCGCGGCGGCGGTGCTGTTCCTGTGCTCGCCCGCGGCATCCTATGTCACGGGGACTTCGGTCGCGGTGGACGGCGGCAACTCTATCGGCTCGCTGGCGGTGCATCAGGCCAAGAAGACGCCGCTGTAGGGGGGGTCAGCCTGCCGGCGAGACCTGCTCGGCAAAGTGGCAGGCGACCTGGGAGCCGCCGACGCTGCGCCAGGCCGGCTCGGTGGTCCGGCACAGGTCCCGGGCCATCGGGCAGCGCGTGTGGAACCGGCAGCCCGGCGGCGGGCGGGCCGGGCTTGGTATCTCACCTTGCAAGGGCACGCGCGGCTTGGCCCGCTGCGCCGCCGGATCAGGCTCCGGCACCGCCAGGAGCAGGGCGCGGGTGTAGGGATGGCGCGGCGCGGCGAACAGCGCGTCCCGTGGCGCGACCTCCGCCAGGCGGCCGAGGTACATGACCGCCACCCGGTCGCACACGTGCCGCACCACGGCCAGGTCGTGCGACACGAACAGGTTGGCCATGCCGTAGCTGCCCTGCAACGCAACCAAGAGGTTCAGGATCTGCGCCCGCACGCTGACGTCAAGCGCGCTCACCGGCTCGTCGCACACCAGCAGGGCCGGGCGCAGGGCGAGGGCGCGGGCGATCACGATGCGCTGGCGCTGGCCGCCGCTGAACTGGTGCGGGTAGCGGGCGGCGTGCTCCGGCCGCAGCCCCACCTCCGCCAGCAGTGCCTCCACCCGTGCCCGCAGCGCCCGTCCACGGGCCAGGCCGCGCACCAGCAGCGGCTCGCCGACTGCCTCACCCACCGTCATGCGGGGGTTCAGGGAGGTCGCGGGGTCCTGGAACACCATCTGCATGCGCGCCC
>JAABUN010005746.1_pt1 | contig 15050 bp, 15 predicted proteins | sample 5559311 | NCBI WGS metagenome assembly JAABUN01 (sample SAMN10711877, study PRJNA513370) | rock metagenome | isolation source: Antarctica rocks | place: Antarctica: Victoria Land, Siegfried Peak sud | reverse complement strand
GCTTCGCTTTAAACTTTTTTAGAAGCAACAAAATCCAACATATCAAGGAACAACGATATGCCTTTTCTCTTGATTGGACTAAATTGTATAGTTATCCACAAATAATTTAGAATTCAACAACCCTGAAAGTTGAAAGATCAGGCAATTGTTGCTGCAGTATATGTTGTAAGATTGCAGTAAATGGAAAGTCGAAAGATAGCAACAGTTCAGGTTCATAAATAAATAACCCGCAAAAGATATAGAGGAGTTATTTATTCCCGAATTGTACTTTAATAACCTGTCTTAATTACCAACGATTAATTTCAAGCGTTCAATTAACGCAATACCTTATTTTAAAATCCTTTTTGCCCATCACCCTTTATATCGGTTTCTGTAACCTTACCATATTTACTAACGATCTGACGAATGTCCGCTGCCTTTCCTACTACAACAAACTGCAGGTTATCTTTAGGGAAATATTTAGCAATGATCTGCTTTGCTTTATCAACCGTTAATTCATCAACGTTTTTTTGAAAGTTATTGATGAAAGATTCATCAAATCCATACCAGAACATCTGAGTGAGCAATCCAGCCTGCTGACCGGACGTTTCATAACGAGGCGGGAACTGGCCTTTAACATAATTTTTGGCAGAAGTTAAAGTTTTTTCATCAATACCTGTACTGTGAAGACGATTGAGAACTTCTAATGTTTTATCTAATGCCGCTTCTGTATTTTTAGAGGCGGTGAATGTGGAAATGTTAAAAGTACCGGCATTTTTTAAACTGCTGAAACCACTCACGGCTCCATAAGTCAGGCCCGTATTAACCCGTAACTCGTCGTTAAGCCAGGATGTAAATCTTCCCCCAAAAACAGTATTTACTACTTCCATTGCTACATAATCAGGATTGCTACGCGGCACTCCCGGACCACCAATATAAAAAGTTGTTTCTTTTGCATCATCTTTATTTACCAGTAACACCGAAGCAGCTTGTTTAGAAGTAACTGCTTTGTTAGCAGCTGAACCGGGCATGACTCCTTTTTCCCATGCACTGAAAAGATTAAATAGCTTTGTTTTCATATCTTTAACGCTAAAATCACCCACTACTGCAATCGCTGATCCATTTGGAATATAATAGGTCTTGTAAAATTTTTTAGCGTCGGCAACAGTTAGCTTGCTCACAGTTGCATTTTTGCCACTGGTTGGATTAGCATATACATGGGTGCCATATACAACCTGGTTAAAGTAATCACTAATCACTGAACGCGGACTTTCCTTTGCTCTCTCCAGCTGAGACAGCAGTAACTGTTTTTTCTTTTCAAATTCCAGGGAATCAAATGCCGGGCTCAGGAGAACATCCCTGATAATACCGAGTACTTTATCCTTATCTTTTGATGCAAATTTTGAGCTGAGACCGGCACTTTCCTTCGAAGCGTAAGTATTTAGTGAAGCACCAATAAAATCAAGTTCCTCCTCCAGCTTAGACTTACTCATATTTTTTGTTCCTAACATCAAAGTAGAAGCTGTCATCCCCGCTATTCCTGATTGCTGAGGATTATCATAAATGGCGCCTGCAGGCATAATAGCCGATACATTTATCATCGGCACTTCATGCTGCTCCATCAGATAAATGGTGAGCCCATTTATTAAAACTGCTTTCTCGTATTTAGGAAGTTTAAAAGATGTAGCGGCTGTTTGATTAAACCCTGTAACATTAAATCCAAATAAGAAAATGGTACAAAAAGAATACAATATTTTTTGCATGATATAATTATAAATAAAAAATAAAAAGATACACTATCTAAAAGCACTACTCGTCTACGTTAGATTTTAAAACGCCTATAGTACAATTACTTTTTTTTATGTACTTGTTTGCTACACGTTTTATATCTTCAACGGTCACTTTATTATAAGCAGCGGGAGCATCAAACATTTTATGATAGTCACCAAAGTACACTTCATAAGTGCCAAGATTATTAGACTTGCCATTGATAGTTTCTATCTGGTTATAAAACGCAATCGCATTTTGATTTTTTACTTTTTGCAATTCATTTTCGGTGATACCTTCTTTCTTTATCTTATCCAATTCTACATAAATTTCTTTTTCTAACTCTTCTACATTTTTCCCTTTATTGGTAATGGCATTTACGCTGAATAAGGAAGGATCAAAAGAAGGCGAAAATGATGCAGACACATAGGTAGCCAATTGCTTTTTATCTACCAGGGCAGCATGTAATCTTGAAGAGTTGCCACTGGTTAGGATGGAACTTAAAATATCAAGTGCATAATAATCTGAATCTTTTGTAGCCGGTACATGATAAGCAATGGAAAGATAAGGATTAGCCACTTGTTTTTGTACAGTGATTCTTTTTTCACCCATTTGTGGTGATTCCACCAGGTGCACTGGTTTTGGTGCAGGCTGTGCAGGAATAGGCTCTAAATATTGCTGCGCCAGTTTCTTTACATCCTCTACTTTAACATTACCCGATACTACAACAACACAATTATTGGGAGCATAATAGGTTTTAAAATAATATTCCAGGTCTTCCTTGGTCCAGTTTTTAATATCCTCTTCATATCCTATCACCGGCCAGTGATAAGGTCCTTCTTCAAAAGCAGTTGCCTGAACACTTTGAAGTAATAAACGCCACGGCGAATTTTCAAGTCCTGTACTTCGCTCTGAAAGAACCACGCCTCTTTCGCTTTGCACCATTTTTGGATCGATGGTTAAGCTGGCTATACGATCAGCTTCCAGATCGAATATTACTTCCATTGCAGATGAGGGAAACCAATCGGTGTATACGGTTACATCTTCAGTAGTATAAGCATTGTTGGAGCCACCATTAAATTCCATGGTATTGTCAAACTTCTTCGGACCATACTTACTGGCACCATTGAACATCATGTGCTCAAAAAAATGAGACAAACCAGTAATACCAGGATGTTCATTCCTGGAACCTACCTTAAAGAAAAGATACATATTGGCATTAGGTATAGAGTTGTCTTCAAGCACCAGGAACTTCATGCCGTTTTTAAGTGTAAATGTCTTTACATCATCAGCCTTTATCTGGGCAAATATGGGTGAGCTGATGTAAAATGAAAGGAAGAGAAATATTTTATTCATATAAAAGATTGATTGGTGAAAGTTACTGATAAATGGCCTATAATTTTTCAGACGAAGTCAACTCCTGTTATCAATTAAAAAGAAACTCAATATCTTCCTTTTTCAACTTCTTTGCAAACCCGGTATCTTCAGTAATCAGTTCATTAGCAATTTGTTTTTTTCATTGCTGCAATTCTAAAATCTTTTCTTCGATAGTATTTTTACAAATCATTTGTAAGAGAATATTTTTCTTGTTTGTCCAATGCGATGTGTACAATCTATTGCCTGTTGCTCTACTGCCGGATTCCACCAGGGATCAACCAGGTATGCATAATTGGCGGCTGTTAGGTTTAGACCAAGCCCACCGGCTTTCAATGAAATTAGAAAAACCTTAATAGAAGGATCGGTTTGAAAGTTATCTACATTCTTTTTCCGATTACCGGCTAAAGTGCTACCATCCAGGTAAACATAATTTAATTTAACCTCATCCATTCTTCCTTTAATCAATTCCAGCATTCCTGTAAATTGAGAAAATACCAGTAGCTTATGTTGCCCGGTATTCTCTTGTATCTCCCTTATCAGCTCATCCGTATGGCTTTGACAAATAGCCCGTCTTCACTCCTTTATCTTACTGTCAATTATTATAGTTACCGGGCCATCATTGACCAGGGCCACCTGCATCATTGTCTGGAACTGACCAGTCTTGATTTTTCTTTTCAAATCAGTCTCCAATTGTATTACCATCTGCTCGTATGATGTCAACGCTATTTCCGGTTTGGCGGCTTTAATATAAGATGGCCTGTTACCCTTTTTTGTAGAAGCATGTAATGTAAACTGGCTAACAAGTAACAGTTCGCCGCCTGCCTGCTGCACTGAAACATTCATCACCCCATTTTCATCGTCAAATACCCTTAACTGCACAATTTTATTGCTTAGCCATTTGATATCTTCCGTAGCATCGCTTTCTTCAATTCCTAATAAAACCAACAACCCTTTTTGAATCTGTGATTTTATGATGCCATCAATGCTAACACTTGCTTCGCTCACTCTTTGAATTACTGCCCTCATGTATTGCGGATTATTCTGTGTAAATTTACAGATACCAATGTATGATAGACGTTTCAAAAGAAATAAAATTTCGTACTGCCCGTAGCGGCGGAAAAGGCGGACAAAATGTTAACAAGGTGGAAACCATGGTAGAAGGCTATTTTCATGTAGCCAACAGCGGGCTTCTTACCGATGAACAAAAGGATACCATTCATAATAAGCTGGCCAACAAAATTACTTCGGAAGGAAATTTACAGGTTAAAAGCCAGGTTCACAGAAATCAGTTATCCAATAAAGAAACTGTCATAGAAAAAATGAACCTTCTTATAGATACGGCTCTGAAAAAACAAAAGAAGCGGCTTCCAACAAGACCGTCTAAAATAGCTAAAGAAAAAAGAATTAAAGCAAAGAAGATCGGTTCGGTAATAAAAGAGAACCGGAAAAAAATACGTTATTCAGATCATTAAATTAATCCCGAATTATGAAATGCGTAATTATGAAAATTGCAGCGGGTTCCATCTTAGTAATGGTTGTATTTTTTGCCAGTTCCTGCTAGAAGCAAATCTACCAAGACATTGCACAGGCTGGTGCAACATTTAATTTAAATCTGCATTTTAAAGCAATCGTGGATGCAGCCCCTCCTGAGTTTGACAAACCTTACAGGAATTATTTCCAGGAAATATATTCTGTAAAACCTTTCAAGTATTATATTTCTGATCTTGAGCTTATAAACTCCAATACTGGCAAGATTTTAAAGGTGGCAGAGAATAGTTATTTTTTAATTGATGCATCTGGCGCCGGAACTGAATACATTGGAGTTAAAGCACCGGCGAACAAATATGATCGTATTGCATTTACGATCGGGGTTGACAGCGTCAGGAATGTAAGTGGCGCACAAACCGGCGCTTTGGATCCGGCTAATGGCATGTTCTGGACATGGAACAGCGGATACATCATGGCAAAACTGGAGGGCAACTCACCGCTGTCTACCCAGGTGGATAACCAAAGGATATTGTTCTACTAAAGACATGTATTATTATAGCTTAAAGATTCATACCCTGGCATGGCAAAGACCGGCAAAGATGCCTTGGATAGAAGGCCTTGTGGTAAGTAGTGCAGCAGAAAATGACTTAACCATATTTAAGGAAAACTATAGCCAGATAAACAACCGGATCTTCTATGGAGATAAGATTTATCACAATAAGCCCTGGTTTGAAGACTTATATCTTCATCATAACAGTGAAATGCTTACGCCAGTGAAAGCTATTAAAGGAATGGCTGCTCGGTTACGCAGCTTTGATAAGGCGGCCGATAACATATATTCCAAGGCTGTATCAGTGATCCGCCAGCCAATTGAATCGTTATTTAAATAGCTTATTGAAAAAACAGACATTCAAACAGCCAGCAAAGTCAGGTCAACAAAAGGCCTGTTAGTGCATGTGTTTGGAAAAATTGCTGCCGCTTTCATTCACTGTATCTTTAACCCTTGATTCGCATAATTATACAAATGTTAGGTTAGCCACCCATCTTAAATAAATTTTTAGAATTTGGTTCATCAATCCAGGTCGTTCAATGACAAAGTGTATTTTAAAAAAGGGCTCTAATATCCAAGTTCCCAATCTTGATGATATCAGCTTACAAAACCACCATGTACCAGTAAACTCAATGCCTCATCAGGAACTGTTATAACATCCGACAAATCAAGCCCCAGCTTTGCTACTGTCTTATTATTAGAAATCTCCAATTTTATTCCTTTCCAGACAACATATAAATTTTTAGATTTTTCCGTTCGGAAAAAGGTGTTATCCTTAGGAATAGTGGGCATTGCCTCAATAATACCGTCCGCTTCAGCATTTTCATGAGCCTCCCCCTTATTATTCATGCTGGCTACGAGTGTGTATCGGTAATCGGAAGCTTAGCGCCTCCATACAAAACAAACAATTGTCCGGACATTGATGATCTCAGTAAGCTACCTTCTTTTATTAACTTTGATTTCTGTAAGGCGCCCCTCTGCACCAGGAAAGACTGGTACATAAACCACACCTGTATTTCAGTCAGACCCGACATATCAACATGTTCATTCTGTATCTCGGCAGGTTCAATATAAAGATGCCAGTCTGCGGCAACGCCCCTGCCCAAAAATGCTGCATTTTCAACTCCTGCTTCAAACATTCCACCCTGGCTTTCCAGACGGGTCAATTTTGATTGTACCACTCCCAACCGTGGCCTCAACGCGACGTTCACTATTGTACCATCACGCTTTTTCCCCCATAGCGCCCCGGATGTTCAATAATAGCACTGATAATGCCGGAGCTTGACTGAGCCCCAACAAATGCAATAAAACCAGAAACTGCTTTGGCCTCGTATCGCGTAGCAGAAAGGTCCTCTATTCTGATTGTAAAGTGAAGCTCCTGCTTACTTTTAAAATCATTTATTATATCATTATCCTTAAAAGAGATACGATGGTAATCAGCCACCCAGTTGCTTGCGGTAAAGTAGTTATCATATTGATCCCTGTAAGAGATGAGGTTGATAAAATTGCTCCATGAACCAATGTATTCTTGTATTAGTTGGAGCAATGGTAAGATTCCGTCCTTATAATCCGCTTCATGATCCGGATGAATATAGCCATAATCATTCCGGATGGAATCTGACATGTCCTTTAACGCATAAATTCTAAAGAACGTGCCGCATAGAAAGCATACTTACTTAAGAAGTCCATGTAATATTGTGCCATGCGAATAAGAGCCATGGAAGCGCTTTCCCAAATTTTAGTGTCATTCATTAAACCTGAAAGCTGCTTTTCTGCGCTGGTAAGGTTATTATTTGCCTGGGTAAGTCGTTTATGAGCGGCCAGGAGCGTAAAATCGGCTTGATTCTGCTGCAGGTCTGTTAAAAGCTGTTGATAAACCAGCTCAATAAAATCAGCCAATAATTTTTATACCCGGCATTGTCTATTTTTGCTGACCATAATTCTTCCAGCATTTTCGGAAAGTTGATAGCCGTTTTAACTCCTTGTGCTATGTTTGTCACATATCCTTCCAGCCCTTTGGCCTGATCCAGTAACAGCTGAAGCTCCTTTCGCTCATCTCTGGGGTTATTTACTTGTTGGATGATGTTAATGATACCTGTGTCGGCAATTGTCTTTGAAACAATACCAATTGATTTAAATGCAGCAAAAAGGCTGATGCCTCTTGAGGGAATGGCGGTTACTAAACCTGCAACGAGCCCTACGGTACCAATAACAGCCCCGAATATTATCTACCGAAGCGTTTTCCAATTCTTCCTTTTTATCTTTTATTTTTTGGGTTATCTTCTCAACCCGGTCCTTTGCACGGGCATTTTCTTTCATTGAAATGTCTTTGCCGATGGTAGCTGCTTTGAGGTCATCTCCCAAAGCCTGAACCATACCCGCAAATTTGAAATCTCGCGCTGCAGATCTGCTTTCTTCTGGTTGAGCCCGACATTTACAAGCAACATACTCCTTGTCAAATACGCTGTTAATTATTGGATAATAAGCGGTATATATCTTTTCATACTGTTCAAAATCAGGAATAATGTCCGCATCCCGCGACAAACCCAAAATATTCTGGTTATTAAATAGCTGGATTTTATACTAAGTGGCCTGTGTACTGCCGGGGTTAAGGAACAGCACGGCATTAAATTCATTCAAGGCCATGTTGAGGTAACCAGGATTACTGGCATTATATGCTCGGAAGAAATATTCCCCAATCTTTAAACGATAGGCCCCCCATTCCACATCAGGTGTAAAAAGCGAGCGGACATTTTGCCAGAAAACATCTTCTGATGCAACCAGCGTATTGTTATTTGTTCCAGTCATTCCTGTCTCGCCTACCTTGCCATCTTCTCCCTTTGGGCCAGGCGGCCCGTCAGAACTCCTCACAGGATTTGTACCGTTGGGCTTGGTTGCAATCACACCTATTCCACCGGGTCCTCCCACCCCTCCTGCACCTCCTTGTCCGCCGTCACCTCCCGGCAGGGATATGTTTATCAGATTGGCATTACACTTCATGAATATCATAGACAAAGTTCCCCCTACTCCACCTTTGTAACCGGGTTGGCCTTCGCCACCTTTATCACCTGGATCACCATTCTTTTCTGTCCAAATCGGCATACCATGTTTACCGGGAGCGCTGGGCAGTCCGGATGCACCGGGAGCGCCGGTTCTACCTTTTAATTGGAACCGGATTCCAACCACTTCTTTACATACAACTGTTACTTTACGGCCTGGCAGGCCCGGTTGACCGCTGGCAGCGCCATCGGTAACATTGATTTTAATAGTTCCTTTTGAAGTATCTAACTTGTCCGCTACCAGGACCAGGTCACAGTCAGAAAGCTCAAAAACAACGCCCTGGCCACACCAGATTTCCCTGGCAGCCAGCAAAACCGTTCTTTTAGGATGATCTTTCACGGCATCCTTCAATAACTCCTTTTTGATGATATCATTAATGGACGCATTCAATTCAATCCGGTCACGATACATTGTATAACGGTACATAAGGGTCATTGATTTAGGTTGTAAAAAAAATTTCCCTACTGGATGGATTCGTTCAACAATCTGGTTTTCTTCATTTCCCTTGCCTTATCTGAAAATTCATCTCCATTCTTTAATAGAAGTTCCAGCTTGTCATTGTATATAAAAATTTTCAGTGTTGGCTTTCTATCAAGGAACCGCAAGCTTTCGAGCTTGAGCCTGTACATGATCAATGTATCGATTTCTTGCTGGTGCGACAATGCAGGAATAAATACGGTATTCGGTGCCCCGACATCATCTAAATATAGTGACCTGAGATTTCTTAAATTTTCGATGCCGGAAAGGCTGTTGATGGACAACTTAGTAAGTGTGAGGCTTTGCAGATTTGTAAGATTTTCAATACCTGTAAGGCCGGTTAAATGATTCAATCCCGAGAGGTGAAGGCTTCGCAGGCCTTTCAACATTTCAATACTTGTAAAGTCCGATAAACTGTTAAGCTCCAAGAGATGAAGGGTTTTCAGTTTTGTAAGCTTTTCAATGCCTTTGAGGCTGATTAAATGATTCAATCCTGAGAGGTGAAGGTTTTGCAGACCTGAGAAATTTTCAATGCTTGTAAGGTCCTGTATGAGTAAGCTTTCAAGCGAGTCAAGTGTGAGGCTTTGCAGTTTTGTAAGCTTTTCAATACCTGCAAGACTGAGCATAGGTACGTTTTTAAGCGTAAGGCTTTGCAGGCTGTCCAAATTATTAATGGCTGAAAGACCTGCAACATAGTGCAAGTTTGAAAGGCTGAGATTTTTCAGGTTTTTAAATGTATTTATAACCGGAAGAAAGGGTAAACTGTCCAGATCAAGAGTTATCAGTGTTGTAAGTTTTTCAACGTCAGAAATATTGGTTTTTTTTAGCAGCTCCAAAAGGCTTAGGGTTTGAAGACCTGGGAGATTTTCAATGCCTGAGAGACTGACTAATGCGCGCATGTTACGAAGACTGAGGGTTTGCAGGTTTTTGAAATTCGCCATGTCTGGAAGTCGCTCTATGGGCACACTATCAAGCGTTAGGGTTTGCAGGCCAACTAAAGTTTTAATATCATCAATGCTTTCCAAATATCCCAAGTGGTCAAGTGTAAGGCTTTGCAAATTCGTGAGATTTTTGATGCCTGAAAGGGTAGATAGATTCAACTCTGAGAGGTGAAGGCTTCGGAGGCTTTTCAATTTTTCCAAGCCTTCAGGAATGCTGTCGATACCTAAATCGACAATGGTCAATTCCATCAAGCTATCCAGATTATTTATGTTCAGCTTTTTCAAACTCTGGCCGGAAATATCTAACGGATCAAGGCTCAATGCTTTTAAGCCGGAGAATCTTTCAAAATTCCAAATTGAATCAATTGTTATAAATCCCTTTATGGAAAGCTGTTTCAGCCCTTGGGGTAATGAGTCAATAGTTGCCTGGGAGAGGTTTCCCACGTCAGTCAGGATAAGCGTGTCAAGATTTTTAAAACACTGCAGACAGGCAATATGTGACCTTTTTTTTACAATAAGCTTTGGAACTTCATCGGCATGGTAATTACCCTTTTCCAGGTTTTCAACCAATGAGCAGTTCCTGCATTTGAAAACCGGGTAAAGTATCGGAGCCAATATGATCAGCAGGATTGTGGTTGCTAAACTTATACCAAGAGCAAACTTCTTTTTATTTACACTCGCACGGCTTTTTTCAATGATATCATTAATTTTGCTGTTCGTCAGGTCTTTGTTCTTATTCAACCATAGTTCCGCATCTACCAGTCTTTTACCGGTTAACAGCGTGTCATTATCTTCTATATATTGTTCCAGCCTGTTCTTGTCTTTGATCGCCTCCCTTCGTTCATTCAGCCATTGGCGAAGCATGCCCCACTGCCTTATCAGCACTTCATGAACAACCTCAACCCAGAATGTGGTATTTCCTTTCTCCTCCACTGTTTTTATTTTTATCAGTCTGGCTTCCGGTCCGGCTAAAATATTCAACATTCTTTCTACCTGTTCCTCATCAAATTGTAAACATAATTCCTTAATTAATTTCTGTTTGTTGACTGTTTTCCTTACATCCTCTTTGTTGCCAGTGATCTCTATCAGCCTGATAAATATGGCTTTTATCAGTTCGCCAGGATCCTTCGATTTTACTTTTTTCTGATCGTCTGATTGTTTTTCCGATGTATCACTGACGTTTAAATTCCAGACACTGTTTGCATGCGCTTCTATAATACCCCCTATCCCCTTGCCATCAGCAAGGCTATTGAAATTGGCGGGTTCAATTTTTTTAGCTTCCTGATTCCTTTTCTTCCACAATTGCATAAGAGCCATTTGCAGGGCAGGAAGGATGCCATGGATTCCCTTACAATCTTCTATGATCTGTCTGGTCAGCCCAGCGTCGAACTGAAAGCCAAGCAAGCGTGCAGGATATTGAATGATTGCTTTCAGGTACCGGCTCCATTCTTCACCAGCCGTATTGTAGTCAAGATTTGTAATGGTATAATTACTGGTTTCCAGCCTGTCGACAAATTCCTTATAAGGAGAGTACGCTGCATAGAAGTCACTCCGCAAGGTGATGATGCAAACAAAATGCTGCGACTTTAATGCCACCGTCAGGTTTTTCAGAAAGGCATCTCGTAGAGCATTGTCTTTACACTGCGTTACCGCTTCTTCAAACTGGTCTATCATTAAAACCATTTTTCTGCCGTAAACTTCTACAACTCGGCGTAAGGTAGAATTGTCTGTTTTTGCATCATCTTCCTTTACTTTTGCGTCAGTAATAATTTTTGAAAACTCAAGGGCAGCAAAGAGTTTCAGCAAAGGATTATCTTCCGGTGTAAAGATTACTTGTATCCAGTTTTCACTGCCTGGGAAACGGCCTGCTTTTAGCGTTGCCAATAGCCCTGCTCTTGCAAAAGAGGATTTTCCACTTCCGGAATCTCCCACAATGGCTAAGAATCTATTGCCGATCTTCGACTCCAGACGGAGCTTTTTATAAAAAATCCAGTTGATGTCGAAAGTTCTTCCGAAGAAATAGGGAGCGTCGTCCACATCAAAAAAACTTAGGCCTTTATAAGGAATTTTTTCAGAAGGTGGTGGTGGGGGCGGTTTATGGCCGAGGCAATCGAGCAGTTTCTGGAATGCCTCCGGGTCGGTTTCGTGTATAAACTCAATCCATTGCGTATCGGACAGTAACCAGGGAATCTCTTTTCTTAATTGTTCCCTGTTGCTGTGCGGTATTATCACCGGAATTACTTTATATTCTCCCTTTTCCTCGTCGTACTTGTTCAAAGCAGTAATGACTTCCCTGTGCTGCCATTTTCCAATACCATGCTCACCGATAAATACAATGCAGGCATCGCTGTAGTCCAATGCTTGCTGTATTTCCTGCACCCATTTTTGTCCTGCTTCAAGATTATCCAGGTCAAAAAATAAATCTTTTTCAATAGTGATTAAGCCGCCGAATTCTCTTAGCTTCCCCGCTATTGAGCCCACAAAGGCCCTGTCTTGGCTGTTGTATGAAAAAAAAATGTTCACGTAAGAGCAGCTTGTTTGATGTTTATATTCTAGGTCATATATAGAAAGCTATGCTTGCTACAGTTTTAGTCCTATATACAAAAAGAATCGGTTTCGCACATTACCCTGCGTCAGCCGGAAGTAGCGTAAACCAAGGACGGGCCCTGTTTTTACCCAGCCAATCTGGAGATCAACAAAAGGTGCTAAATTGGTGGAGGCGAACAGCTTGGTATCTTCTCTTCTTCCAAGAATATTGTTTTTTATTAATATGGTATCAAACGACGGCAGGGTATTATTTCGACTATTTAAATGAAATTCGTCGGTGAATTTCACTTTTTCCAACACTTCCATCTGAAACATCAACCCCAACCCCATTCCCACCCAGTCATTGAAATTGTACCTTACGTGAATTGGTACTACCTGCAAAACACTTCGTTTTTTGTTTACTGTGTTTCTCATGCGAGCTGTGTTTGTATCAATGACAAAACCGCGTGGTAGCAATCCCGTTAGTAATTTGGGATCAGGCCTTATATCCTTTCCTACTGAATCTTCCTGCTGCAGTATACCCAAATAGGCTTCGAACTGTAAGTAAGGTCTTGACGGTGCATACGGCGCCCGCACGTAACCTATTTGTAAGGGTCCTTTGGCACGATAGTCTCCATTTGACAAGGAATAATTGTAACCTGCAATAATTCCAGGTGACCACCCTTTAAATTTAGCTGTGGCTACATTGGTATAATCCGGCTTGTTCCTGTCAAACACGATGGCAGCCTGGCTGGAGAAGGGTATTCTCTTTCGTCGCTTGTTGAACCGGATTGAATATTCCATAAATCCTTGAGATTGTTCACTCGTGATCCCCTCTTGTTTTACTCCTGGCAGGAAAATATTTCGGAACAGAAAGTGAATGCTATCCGCAGTCCTTAAAGTATCCAACCGGCTTTGGGAGCTGTCTGTCGGCACGCTGCTTAAGGGGACTAACGGACTCCAATTCTTCAATTTTAAGGTAGCTACATTCAATTGCCTGGGAATGTTGATGCCTACCAATATCGAATCCGCAGGCCCTTCGCCCGTATTCTTAAACCGCACTCTATAAGTTAATTCCGTTTTCTTTACCCTGCGGTACCTGATTGGGTTTGGCTCCAGTATTATCTGATTTGGATCATGCGATGTCACAATTAGCTTATCAAGCTTGGCCGTTTTCATTTTCTTCATTGGATCGTCCGGTAAAAAGCATGCGGTCATGGTCATGCGCCGCTTCGTATATCCTATCATTTCACGTGACGTTTTTATTGTCAGGAAAATAAAATGCTCTTTTCCTGTAGGCAGATTGGTAAAATGGAGCACACGGTTTTCTCTGTACGAGTCTTTCAGTTGCTGAAGTGTGGTACGGGCGTTAGGATTACGCAGCCGGTTTATTAGCTCATCGAGTGATGACTGAACTTCGCCATGATAAGTCCGCAATCCCGTCAACGAAAAACTTCCCGGTGAGAAACTTTTTTGTTCATCGAAAAAGATGATCAATGAACCGCCAGTTGATGTGTTAAGTGAAGAATTCCGGTAACCTATGAATGCTACAAATTCTTCATCATGCCTTGGATTGCGGTTGGATTCAATTACGATTTCGTCATTTTCTTTAAAAAGACGTGAAGTCCAATTAGTACTTATCATTCGCTTCACTTGAACCGGAAAGGGTTCTGTTGTGAAAGGGGCTTCCCCATTATCATAGTTGTTTGTGGCAAACAAACTTACCATGTATGTACCGCTCTTTTGATAGCGGTGAACAGGCTCTGCTTCATTTTCTGTGCGACTATTACAGAATGTACCGTCACCAAACTCCCAAAAGTAAGTATAATGAGATTTGGCATCCAAAGGACGAAGCCTGGCTGAAAACTGAACCTCATCATGTTTCTTAGATTTCATCATGATTTTTGGAGGCACATTGGTAAGCGGAGTGGCAGGCCGGGACTGTGCCAAGGTATACATACTGGCAAAAATTAGCAGCAGCAAAACAAGGGTTATTTTCATTCGAAGAGGTTTTATGAGTGTGTGCTGTCTTACACAGGGGCGGGTACCATAAGCTTGCAAGTCCCTTTCGGGTCGGTAATTTTCGATGTCCACTTTGTCCATTCCCCGCCAAAATTGTTAATCAATCAAGCGTGCGACAGAAGATGATAGAAGCAGTTATCGCGCAGCCACGGATGAAAGCAAATGTTCGAATGCTTGTATCGCTGCATGCACCTCCACATCCGCAAGCTATATAATTGGCAACCTCACAACCGAGGTTGAAATTACTAATGCGAGGTTGCTAAACTTCCATTAGGATCGGTGTTGTTATAAATGATTGTTTTTGAGTAACCGTATATTCGTTCCAACAGTATGGACTTGTTAAACTTATTTACTTGGCTACAAAAAACATCAGAAAAGATGGACGCAACACTTACGAAACTGGAGTAGAACAGCATCGCAATTAAATTTCATTTTAAAAATAGGATCCCCTTAAATTTATAAAAAAGGTAATTTATCCAGGTAAGAACAAGGCAATGGCTAGACGACATCAACATTACTTTCAAAACCAGCCTTACATCGAGTTCAACCATTTAAGCAAGAATTTCGCTTCTAGCACTTCTATATCAATATTATTTTACTGACCCAGCTTACCTTATTGTTTCGTTAAATAAAGTCAAACGCTTATTATCGAGATTATTTTAATCAGATTGAGTATTGGCAATTACATATCATCGCTAAGGCTATCTTGGAATTTCATACTTTATAGTATTGGTGCCAGGGTTGTTGAATTCTAAATTATCTGTGGATAACTATACAATTTAGTCCAATCAAGAGAAAAGGCATATCGTTGTTCCTTGATATGTTGGATTTTGTTGCTTCTAAAAAAGTTTAAAGCGAAGCTT
>JAABUN010005745.1_pt1 | contig 15054 bp, 12 predicted proteins | sample 5559311 | NCBI WGS metagenome assembly JAABUN01 (sample SAMN10711877, study PRJNA513370) | rock metagenome | isolation source: Antarctica rocks | place: Antarctica: Victoria Land, Siegfried Peak sud | reverse complement strand
GGTGGGTACTATGCCAGCAGCGGACCTCTACTCACGACTCACGACTCACGACTCACGACTCTCTCGCTGCCGCCACGGCAGCCGACGTATGCTATCGAGGTCGCCGAGGGTGAGAAGATGCCAGAGGGCGAGGACGTGTTCGTGACTCGTCGGTTCGGGGAGATCGTATTCCTCGATCGTCTCGTCGGGGCCGATGATCCCGCCGAAGATCGTCTGCCCGTGGGCGTCGGTGGAGATGGACCAGTCGTTCTCGCCGTCCCACCAGGAGAGGGAGACTTCGTCGTGCTTCGCCCAAGCGGTGAGGCCGGGTTCATCGTCGGCGAGTTCCTGGAGGACGAAGAGCTGCTGGGCGGCGGTCGCGTCGGTGATGCTGTCGCCCCAGCGGTCGGTGAGGGTGGTACTCATGGTAACTCCGGGTAAGTACGAACTACGAAGTACGAAGTACGAACTGGGTATGAGTCGTGGGTCGTGAGTCGTGAGTCGTGAGTCGTGAGTGTTAAACCCCTCCCCGCCGCTGTGGCGGCGACCCTGCCCTGAAGCGGGGGGTGGGGTGGGGGATCGTGTGTGGTAATTGTACATGGCGGGGTGGTATGGGGCGCGTTGGGAGGCGACGGTGCCTATGGGGATAGATTGTCAGGTGGATAATGGCGCAGGGGTGGTAGGGGCGGGTCTTGACCCGCCCGGATGGTGTCGCCCAGGCGCTCCGCCGTTGCCGCATGGGTGATGACGAAAACACGGCAATATCGATGCACAAACGCCCTGCCGTTGTTGGCCGGGCGGGTCAAGATCCGCCCTTACCACGTCCGGTGCCGTTGCTGATCGCGTGCGTACGCATCGCTAGGGGATCGCCGGGCGTGGTAGGGGCGGTGCCGCTGTTGCCTGTCAGCCGTCGAAGCGCCAGCGGGTTGCGCCGTGGGGCTCGGCGGTGGCGACGCCGATCGCGGTGTGGCAGGTGAGGCGGTAGAGTTGCCAGGGGGGCGGCCCGGCGCTGGGGGCGCTGAATGGCGCGGTGAAGGCGTCGCCAGCCACCTCGGCGGGCCAGCCGCCCTCGCGATAGCGCGCGGCGACCTGTTCCAGGATCTTCGGGTCGGTGACCCTGACCGCGTCGCCTTCGAAGACGATGTCGAGCCCGTCGAGTCGCCCGGAGATCGTGCAGGCGGGGTTCGCGGCCAGATTGCGCGATTTGCGGGTCTCGGCGTTGCTGGTGAAATAGAGGTCGCCGTCGAACCAGAGCGGGCCGATCCCGGCGGCGTGCGGGCGACCGTCCGGGCGCACGGTGCCGAGGTAGAACGGGGTATCTTCGTCGGGTGGCTGGTTGACGAAGAGGTCGCGCGGCCTGCTCCAGGGCAGGGCGTCGTGGCCGTAGCGGTCGAGGTTGACCGTCGTGGTGGGTGTGCGGTCGGTCATCGGTACACCTCCTGTGCGCGTGTGCGGGCTGAATGCCTGCGGTGTCGGCACTGCGCCGACACTCTCTAGTCGTTCGGGGAGGGGGCGAGATCGACAAATACGGCGCGGTGATCGTCGTAGCAGGGTGATGGCGACAGTTTGGGCGTGCTGCCGGGACCGTTGCTACGCGAGAATCGACTGCAACGCGGCGATGAACGGGTCGTTTTTGGCGCACTGGAGTTGGATCGGGGACGCAACCTCCGCTGAGACATGGACGATCTCGACCGAGCTCAACCCCCACTCCCGCTTGAACGCGATGGCGGTGATCTCGGATCCCGCCACGGCGAACGCGGCGAGGAAGATCGGCTTGATGCGGAGGCCACCGGGGAATACCGTGGCCCGTAGCAACGGCCCGCTGAAGTTGACGCTCCCGATCGTGCCGCCACACGCGATGGTGGTGAGGGGGGGACCGGAGTGTTCGATAGCTTGCACCGTTGCGATCCGTTGCTCTCGCGGCGCGCGGTAGAGAAAGCGCGGGGAAATATGCCGAAACAGCAGGTAGCCGATCCCCGCTATCGCCAGCGGGTGGGTGAACAGGAGGCTAGGCGACCACGAGTGGTCCGCGCCGCCCGTCGTAACGACGAAGTTGACGAGGCCCACCGCGACGCAAACGATCGCCAGTGTTGTCGGTATATATTTCACGCCTGCTCCCGAGAATGCAACGTTCCTGGCATGGCGCGGCCTTGGTGGCTGCGGACTTCATGCGCGACGATCATCGTGGGCAGGATACGACACCCAGCAATCGCCCCCTGCTTACAATACGATCGGTTACGGCGTGCGGGCTATCACCCCTCGGCCCCAGATATTGTCTGGCCCATCGTCCCGGTGCCTCGCAGTGATTGTGCGTGACCCGGCCCCGCAGCCGTGAATGGCGTTTGGGTAGGCTGTGGGTGGGATGTGGCCGTGCCTTGGGCAGGTGGGCGCTGGCGATAGGGCGGTGTGCCGCATTGTGCGGTTGGACCTCGGCGACCCGTGCCAACACCCCCGCCGCCCCGACCAGCGCGGGCCGTATATCCGACGATCGCGGAGGTTTCATCGGCGCTTCAGTTGTGGCTTGGCAATACCAAGTCGTATCCTGGTGTTTCCCTCGGCGCAGGAGCGCCCGGCACCGTAGCGCGCGTCTTCTCGGGAGTCTTGACCGCCAGCCGCTGCCGCCGCTATACTCGCCTTAGCACGGATGTTCTGTCGATAAGGGGAAGGGGGGCAGATGCTGGTCATCCGCAAGCGCGACTGCGACGCCTTCTCTGGGACGCCGCTGCGGGGGCCTTGACGGCGCGGGGCGTGCGGCACCTGGTCGTCACCGGGGTGCGACCGCACGCTGCGTGGGCGCGACCTGCCGCCGCGCGGCTACACGACGGAGGGCACCACCACCCTCCCGGCGGCGCAGCTCATCGCGCACCACAACCGGACCCTGGGGCAGCGGGCGCCCCCCGATCCCCCGATCCCCCGATCGCCGTCCGGCCGCGCGCCGAGATCGCCCGCTGAAGTCCTGGAATCAGATCGGCGCGTTGTTTTTCTCACTGCCTCTGCCAGCGGCATCGATGCTGGCGGTCGTGGCCGGACCGAATACTCTGCGAGGAGGATCGCTATGCCGACCGAGGATATCCATCCCGCCATGCCACCGATCGTGGACCCCAGCACCTGGCAGGAGCAGATCACCGCGCTGCTCCTGCGCGAGAAGGCGCACACCCGCGAGGGTGACGCGATCGCCGCCGCACGCCGGAGGCTGCCGATGGTCGAGGTCGACCCCTCGGCCACGCTCATCGGGGCGAGCGGGGCGGTCACCCTCCTCGACGCCTTCGAGGGCAGGTCGCAGCTGTTCGCGTCGTACACGATGTGGCACACCGGCAACTCCGCCGCCGACCAGTGCGAGGGCTGCACGTTCAACAACGCACATGTACTCGAGCTCGGCTACTTGCACTCGCGCGACGTCACCTTCGCGGTGTTCTGCGAAGGACCGTTCGAGGAGAGTAACCGGTATCGGGAGTTCATGGGCTGGGAGATGCCGTGGTACTCCGTGTCCGAAGAGTCCCTGGACCGGATAGCTCTTGGGGGCCACTTCGGCATGAAGGCGTGCTATCTGCGCGACGGCGACCGGGTCTTCGAGACGTACTGGACTACTGGGCGCGGGTGCGAGGCGCTGGGGAACAGCTACGGGATGCTCGACATGACCGTCTATGGCCGCCAGGAGGCTTGGGAGGACTCGCCTGCGGGGTGGCCACGGCGCTTCGGGCGAGTCATCGACGGCGAGATGACCAACCAATTCCGCCTGGCCGGTCGGCCGATCTCGCAGTGGTCGCGGATCGCCGCTGGCCGCTCCGATGACCTTGGCACCGCGGGCATCGCCCACACCGGACACCAATGCCACTGAGGGTTCCTCGACGATCGACGGTCGATGGTGCCGTCGATCAGCGCCGTCGATCAGCGCCATCGGCTTGCAACGATCACTCTGCCGGCAACGTCCGATCGGCGCGCGCACTCAGGAAATGACGCTGCCGCGACTGCCTCATCCCGACGTGGCTTGCATCGCTGCGATCCTGAGATGCCCACAGCGCAGGATGCCGTTCGAAGTCAGGATGCGGCGTCAGGCGTGTCTGACGCCGCATCCTGGTGGGAGGCGCAGCGCGGGCGTGGGCTGCCCAGGGGTTGACCCCAGGCTGGAGGGGCTGCGGCCACGCATCCCCAGACCCGGCTGGGGACCACGACCCGCCTGCGCGAGTTGACGCGGTGCCACTGCGCGGTATGCAGTTTCCATGTGCGCTTCAGTTTAGGGGTCGCCGGGCGGATTACTCTGCCCTGTGGCTGTGTCGTACGGCAGGGGTGGGGGCGGTGGGGGCAGGTTTTGACCCGGTCATTTGGCTACAACGCGGGTGGCGAAGATGGACTTACGGGCGTCACCAGCCGGGCGGGTCAAGACCCGCCCCTACCATATATGGCAAACGTGATGGTGCTATTGGCGTGGGTAGCCGTTGGGCTGAAGCCCCGGCTGGAGGCTCCGCCACGAAGCCTCCCTGCGGAGGCTAGGCTAGAGTCAACACGTTCGTCAACGCCATATCCATACGCGGAAGTGGCGCTTATCTCCTGCTAGTCCGCGCGGGCGGGGGCTGTGAGCGGATCGGTGGGGGCGGGGGCGGTGGGGGCGGTGGGGCGGGGGGCGTTGAGGCTGAAGATCTGGCGGTAGGCGGGGCTGGTGGCGAGGAGGTGATCGTGGTCACCCTGGGCGATGATCGCGCCGTTCTTCAGCAGCAGGATCCGGTCGGCGGCGCGGATTTGACTGAGGCGGTGGGTGATCAACAGGGTGGTGCGGCCTTCGAGGATCCGGCGCATCGCGCGCTGGATCTGGTCCTCGGTGTTGCTATCGACCGCGCTGGTGGAATCGTCGAGGATGAGGATCCGCGGGTCGGTCAGGAAGGCGCGGGCGATGGCGATCCGCTGGCGCTGGCCGCCCGAAAGGGTGACGCCGCGCTCGCCGACGACCGTGTCGTACCCCTCAGGGAGGGCGCTGATGAAGTCGTGGGCCTGGGCGAGGCGCGCGGCCTCCTCGATCTCGGGCTGTCCGGCGCGCCCCCGCGCCCCGAAGGCGATATTCTCGCCGATCGTGCGGGAGAAGAGGAAGGTGTCCTGCTCGATCGTGGCGATCTGGCTGCGGAGGCTGTCGAGGCTCCAGTCGCGCACGTCGATCCCATCGATCAGGATCCGGCCCTTCGCGGGGTCGAAGGTGCGGTTGATCAGGCGGGTGAGGGTCGTCTTGCCCGCACCGGTCTGCCCGACGATCGCGATCGTCTCCCCCGGTGCGGCGGTGAACGCGAGATCGCGCAGGGTGAGGCTCGGGCCGTCGGTGGCGGGCGCGGCCGTTTCCGGCGTGGCGGCGAGTTTGTAGCCGAAGGAGACCCCCTCGAAGGTGATCGCCCCCGCGATCGGCTGGGCGACCCCGGCGCTATTCTCGTCCAGTTCGGTCTCGGCGTTGAGGAGCGCGAGGATCCGGGCGGTGCTGGCAAACCCCTGCTGGATCGTGGAGAAGGTGGTCAGCAGTTCGGCGGTCGGGAAGCGTAGCGTCTCGATCAGGGCCATGTAGGTGATCACCTGGCCGACGGTGATCGAGCCGCCGCGCAGCAGGAGCAGCGCGTGGCCGAAGGCGCAGCCGACCGCGATCCCGTAGAGGAGGAGCGGCAGATAGCGCGAGCGGGCCTCGCCCTCCTTGACGAAGACATCGCGATATGCCCCGGCATTGCGGACGAATTCGCGCTCCTCGGCCTTCTCCTGCGCGAAGCCCTTGACGACCTCGATCCCGGCGATCGCCTCGGCGAGCCGCGCGTTCATCAGGCCGAAGCGCGAGCGCATCCCGATCGCCAGCGGGCGCAACTGGCCGTTGTAGCGGCGCAGCGCGACGCTGAACGCGACGAGGAAGATGATCGGGACGAGCAGCAGGCGGTAATTGAGCAGCGCGATCGTGACGAGCGGCACGGTGAGGGTCAGCGCCGATTCGAGCAGCCGACTGAGGGCGAGCAGTTCGTTGACCTGCTGCACGTCGTTGGTGGCGCGGGCCATCAGGTCGCCGAGGCGCTGCTGGCCCAGAAAAGTCTGGCTCTTGCCGAGGAGGCTGAGGTAGATCTCCTCGCGGGTGTCGCGCTCGATCCGCAGGAAGAGGACGCGGATGGAGATGCTGTTGACGATGTCGCTGAGCCCGAAGATCAGGTACGACCCGGCGATCCGCAGCGCCTCCACGGAGAGTTGCGCGCGGCTGGCCCCACCCGCGACGGCGTCGAACGCGCGCCCGATCTGCACCGCCGCGACGCTCTGGAAGATCGCCATCCCGAACGTGGTGATCACGAAGATGATCGGCAGTATCGGGTAGCGCAGGACGTGCGCGGTGATCCAGCGTCCGGGCGAGCGGCGGTCGTAGGTGTATTCGTCGGCGACGGTGAATTCGCGGCTGATCATCGGGCGGGTTACTCCTGGCGCGGTGAATGGACCGGGATTGAAATCCCGGCTAAGGGCGCGGCCACAAAATACCCCTGAAGGGCACAATGCCCGCCTTCGCGGGTTGGGATTCATTGCCGTGTCGTTAGTTACAAGACAGGTTAGGGGTGAACCTAGCCTCCGCAGGGAGGCTTTGTGGCGCGTGAGCGCCCGCGAGGCGTGACTTCAGTCGCCAGCCTCACCGCGTCGGTCTTTCTATCGCATCAATGGGTAAGCTCCGTATGTCGGGGAGATACCGGTCGTAAGCGTGGTAATCATACTCCAATTGTTGGTGCTGTCGCCCCGTCCCCTTGCACCATCGGCGCACTAGCCGTGGCGCGAAATTGGTTGGCGTAGAGGGTCGCGTAGAAGCCGTTTTGGGCGAGGAGAGCGTCGTGAGTGCCGCGCTCGATGATCGTGCCGCCGTGGACGACGAGGATCTGGTCGGCGTCGCGGATGGTGCTGAGGCGGTGGGCGATCACGAAGCTGGTCCGCCCGGCCATCAGGCGCAGCATCGCCTCCTGGATCTGGCGCTCGGTGCGGGTATCCACGCTGCTCGTCGCTTCATCGAGGATCAGGATGGCGGGGTCGGCGAGGACGGCGCGGGCGATCGCGAGGAGTTGGCGCTGCCCCTGACTGAGATTGCTGGCACGCTCGGAGAGGGGCGTGGCGTAGCCGTGCGGCAGGCGGCGGATAAAGCCGTCGGCGTTGGCGAGGGTGGCGGCGGCGATCACCTCCTCGTCGGTCGCGTCGAGTCGCCCGTAGCGGATGTTGTCGGCGACGGTGCCGGAGAAGAGGTAGGTGTCTTGCAGGACGATCCCGAGTTGGCGGCGTAGCTCGTCTTTCGGGATGGTGCGGAGGTCGCGCCCGTCGATCGTGATCTGGCCGCTGTCGATCTCGTAGAAGCGGGTCAGCAAGTTGACGACGGTTGTCTTGCCCGCGCCGGTCGGGCCGATCAGGGCGATCAGTTGGCCCGGCTGCGCGGTCAGGCTGACGTCGCGCAGGACCGGCACGCCGGGATCGTAGCCGAACGAGACACGGTCGAAGACGACCGACCCGGCGAGGCGCGCGGGGTCGGCGGTGCTTGTGGGGGCGTCGATCTCGGGCTCCTCGTCGATGATCGCGAAGACCCGCTCGGCCCCGGCGACGGCGGACTGGATCGTGTTGTAGAGGGTGGCGATGTCGGTGAGGGGGCGGCTGAACTGGCGGGTGTAGGTGATGAAGGCGGCGATCGTGCCGACGGTGGCGAGGCCGCGCACCGCCAGCCAGCCGCCGGTCCCGGCGACGATCGCCAGGCCGATATTGCCGGTCATGTTCAGCAGCGGCCCCATGTACCCGGCGAGGGTCTGTGCGCGGGTGGCGGCGACCCGCACCTCGGCGTTCGCGCTGTCGAAGGCGGCGATCGTCGCGCCCTCGCGCCCATACGCTTTGACGACGCGCTGGCCGCTGATCGTCTCCTCGATCAGCCCGTTGAGGTCGCCGAGCGCCGCCTGTTGCGCGCGGAAACCGTCGCGCGTGCGGCTGGCGATCCAGCGGGTGAGGGTGAGCGTGAGGACGCTAATGGTGGCGATGCTGACGAGCGCGAGGGTCGGGTTGAGCCAGAACATCACCGCCGCGACGCCGATCATCCCCAGGACGCCGGAGACGAGCTGCGTGGCGCTGTCGGTGAGGACGAGGTTGATATTCTCCACGTCGTTGGTGAGGCGGCTCATCAGATCGCCGTGGGCGCGGCGGTCGAAGAAACGCAGCGGCAGCGTCTGCGTGCGCGCGAAGAGATCGGCGCGGATGTCGCGCACGGTGCGCCCGGCAGCCCCGGCCATCACGAAGCTTTGCAGCCAGGTGAGGAGCGACGACGACGCATAGACGCCGAGCATCAGCAGGCAGAGGCGCGCGAGGCCGGGGAGGTCGCCGGAACCGATGTAGCGGTCGATCGCGCGACTGAGCAGATACGGCCCGAGGAGATTGAGCAGCGTCGAGCCGGCGACGAGCGCGGCGGTGAGGAGCAGGGCCGTGCGCTGCTGTTGCAGATAGCCCCAGATCCGGCGGATGGTGCCGCGAGTATCTTTGGCGCGCTCGACCTTGCCGCCGAAACGGTTGACCCCGCCGCCGCGACCGGGCAAGGCCAGTTCGGGCGGCGCGGAGCGCGCGGCATCGGCGGCGCGTGGCTGGGTGGTCATTGGGTGTGTCCTTGTGTAGCAGTTGCGGCGCATCAGTGGCTGGCGGTTGAACCCCCATGAAGGGGACAATGACCGCGCCTGGGGGTGGCTGCGGCCACCACGAAACCGGCCTTCGGCGGTTAGGTTCGTTTCGGGCGAGGTGGCGGTTCATTGATGAGAGAAGTATTCAAGGCGTGGTCTTGAGCGGTGCTTTCCCAGGTGGGGACGGTGGTATTGGAAAGGTGATGTGTTCGTTGAGTGGCGATGTATTTGACGAGGGTGGGGATGCGCTCGGATTCGACCGAGAAGGCGGCGTAGGAGCCTTGCCAGCGGAATGATCCGCCGTCGGGGAGTTGGAAATTGGCGAGATGTGAGGTAGCGCCTTTGATGTGCTTGACGAGATCGGCCACAGCGATGGTCGCGGGCAGTTTCACCAAGAGATGAACGTGATCCTCAACGCCGCCGATCGCGATGACCTCTGTGCAGAGCGTTTCGCATTTTGCGCCGATTGCACGATACACGGCGGACGTGATGTCATCTGTGAGCAACGGCAAGCGATCCCACGTTGCCCAGATCAGATGCACGAATACCGCTACCTGTGCGTCTCGCATCGTCTGCTCCTCGCTTCTGGCGGGTGTTGTGTCAGGTGATTGATGGCGGGCGGTTGAACCCCCATGAAGGGGACAATGACCGCGCCTGGGGGCCTGCGGGCCACGAAACCCGCCTTCGCGGGTTAGGTTTATTGTGGGCACTGCCTTGAAATAGAGGCACCGCGCCCATAACGGACCTAACCGCCGCAGGGCGGTTTCGTGGCCGCAGCCCCCAGGCGCGGTTTCAACCGCCCGCCTCCCCACTCCAAATCCTGCGCCAATTTTACCCCTTCGCCGCCCGTCGCAACGCCCCGAAATCGAGCAGGATGATCCCCTCTGCCTCCACGATCGCCCGCGCTGCCGGGGAGACCATGAAGTCGTAGTCGGCCTTGCGGACCGGCCAGCCCTCCGGCTCCATCGCCTGCGCTTCGGCGTCGCCGAGGCTGGGGTGGACGGCCCACTCGCTGAGGCCAGCGGGCAACGCGCGCAGGAGTGCCGCGTAGCGGGCGGGCTTGGTGGCTGTATCGAGCGAGTAGCTGTCCAGCACCTCGTGATCGGCGGTGGGGAGGCCGACGCGGTGGCATTGCTCGGCCACCGGGCGGTAGTGGACCCGCAGCGCCAGGCCAAATTCCTGGGCGAGTTGCAGGGTCAGGGCGAAGATGTCCGGGCGGCCACCATCGGCGAGGCAATGCCAGTCGAGGTGCGTGGGGCGGAGGTTCGCCGCCAGGACGGTGTTGATCTGCGCCCGGAACTCGATCTCAACCTCGTCCGGCTTGGCCCGTTCGAGCATTTCCTCGCGGCGATCGAGGCGATAGAAGTAACCCGCCTCATCGAGCAGCGATGGCACCGCACCCTTGGACGCCACCGGCCCCCAGCGGTAATCGCGGTGTTCGCAGATGATCGTGAGGTGGACGCCGAACGGGAAGTCGGGGTGCGCGGCCAGCAGCCGCAGCGCGTGCGGCGCCCACGGGCAGGGCGTCATCAGCGTGGCCGAGGAGACGAGCCCCGTTTGCCACGCTCGCACGGTCGCGACATTGCTCGCGTGGCACATCCCGAAGTCATCGGCGTTGATGATCAGCAGGCGGGCGTCGGCGGGATAGCCCAGGATTGCGTTGGTCTGGTGGGCGTGCGGGTCGGTCATGGTGCGCTTCTCCTGGGTTGATGCGCCTAACGGCTTATCCGGTGAATGTCGCCGTGAGGCACGTCACCCCGCGTGGTTCGTGACGCCGTACCGGAGGTAGACCACACCGTTGCCGAAGCGCCGCTCGTCTAGCAGTGCGAGCTCGACGCGCACATCGGCGGGGAAGAACGGCTTGCCGCCACCGACAATCGCCGGCCCGACGAAGAGTTGGTATTCGTCGACCAGCCCGGCCCGGATCGCCTGCGCCGCGAGGTGCGGACCATCGACGCTGATGTCGAAGGCGGATTGGGCCTTCAGTTGCCGCACCGCCTCCGGGTCGAACGTCCGCGCGATCCGGGTGCGCGCACTGGCGACCGCATCCAGCATGGTGGAGTAGACGATCTTGTCCGACGCTTGCCAGAGCCGCGCGTAGTCCAGGATGAACGGCGGCTGGTCGGGCTGCTCATGGGCCGTCTCCCAGTAGACCATCGTCTCGTACATCCGGCTGCCATAGAGGTGCGTGCCGAACGCTTGCATCTGCTGGTTGATGAACGCGTGCGATTCTTCATCCGGCGCGCCCCAGCCAAAGTTGCCGTCCGCATCGCTCACGAAGCCGTCCAGTGACGTCGCCATCGCGTAGATCAGCTTGCCCATCTGGCCTCCTTACCTTACCGACGCACTGTACCATCTGTCACCGTACATGGCCTGCAACGGCGTGGCGTACGGGTGTCACCGGCCGGGCGGGTCGGTGTCCCGCCCCTACCAGCGCGGTGGCCGTTTTTATGCCGGGACTATACCGCGTCGTGGACGACGACACCGTGTTCCATCTGCGATTCGTAGATCTCGCGGTAGAGCGGGCTGGTCGCCAGAAGTTCGTCGTGGGTGCCGCTGGCGGCGAGGCGACCTTCGGCGAGGATCAGGATCCGGTCGGCGGCGAGGACGGTGCTGATCCGCTGGGCGACGATCAGGCGGGTCTGGTCGCGCGACCCCTCGGCCAGCGCCGCCTGGATCCGGGCCTCGGTCGCCACATCGACCGCGCTGGTGGAGTCGTCCAGCAGGAGGACGGCGGGGCGCGGCAGGACGGCGCGGGCGATGGCGAGGCGCTGCTTCTGCCCACCCGAGAGGTTGACGCCGCGCTGGCCGATCGGGGCGTCGTACCGCTCCGGTAAGCGGGCGATGAATTCGTGCGCCTGGGCGATCTCGGCGGCTGCCTGGGTCGTCGGCGCGTCGGCGTCGGGCTGGCCGTAGCGGATATTGTCGCGCAGGGTGCCGCTGAAGAGGACCGCCTCTTGGAGGGCGATCCCGACCGTCTCGCGCAGGGTCGCCTCATCGAGATCGCGGATATCGACGCCATCGATCGTGATCCGCCCGCCCGTAGCATCGTAGAATCGCGGGATCAGGTTCAGCAGGGTCGATTTCCCCGCGCCGGTCGCACCGAGGATCGCGATCGTCTCCCCCGGCTCGGCGACGAACGAGACGTCGCGCAGGGCGGGGTCGGGGCTGTGACCGTAGCCGAAGGTGACGTGCTCGAAGGCGACGCGCCCGCGCGGCGCGGGGAGGGCGACCGGTATGGCGGCGGGCGCGATATCGGGGACGCCGCGCAGGACTTCGTTGATCCGCTCGGCGGATGCCTCGGCGCGGGAGAGGCGCGAGGTGAGCATACTGACGGACATCAGCGACATCAGCGCCTGCCCGAGATAGTTGATGAAGGCGATCAGTTGCCCGGTCTGGAGCCCGCCGACCAGCACCTGCCGCCCGCCGAGCCAGATCGCGGCGACGAGGCCGAAGTTGAGGGTCAGCATCATCAGCGGCATTGTCGCGGCACCCGTGCGGGTCGCGGCGATATTGCGGTCGGTCAGGCCGTCGTTGGCGCGGCGGAAGCGGCCCAACTCGTGATCACTGCGACTGAACGCCTTGACGACGCGGACCCCGGCCAGATTCTCTTGCATCACGGTGTTGAGGGTGTCGAGGCGGCTCTGCACCTGACTGAAGAGCGGGTAGGTGCGGTTGATGATCCAGCGGAGGATCAGCGTGACGAGCGGCAGCAGGACGACGAAGAGGAGGGCGAGGCGCGGGCTGGTGAGCGCGGCCATCAGGACGCTGCCGACGAGGAGGAGCGGCGTGCGGACCATCACCCGCAGGAGCATCATCACCATCTCCTGCACCTGGGTGACATCGCCGGTGAGGCGGGTGATCAGCTTGCCGGTTTCGAGGCGGTCGAGGTTGCCGAACGAGAGGGTCTGGACCTGCCGGAAGAGGTTCCCTCGGAGATCGGCCCCGAAGTTCTGGGCGGCGCGAACGGCGAAGACGGTGCAGCCCATCCCCCCCAAGAGGCCGACAACGGCGCAGCCGAGCATCCAGGCGGCGGTGCTGTAGATCAGCGGGAGATCCCCGCGCCCGAGGCCCTGGTCGATGATCCGCGCGATCAGGCGGGGTTGCAGGAGGTCCATGCTGACTTCCAGCAGCATCAGCAGCGGGGCGAGGAGCGCCCAATTGCGGTAGGGAGTCAGGAAGCGGGCCAGTTGGCGTGTCGCGCGCACGGTCGGTGATCCCCCTACGTAGTGGTGGTGACGCAGGGGGAATGATAGCGTATGACGGAGTGGGCGAGTGGGCGAGTGGGCGAGTGGGCGAGTGGATGAGTGGGCGAGTGGTGCGGGTGTGGTCGCCCCCCTGCCCCCCAATGCTGGAGGGTATGAGGCGTTATGAGGTCGGGAGTTTTCTTGAAGGCCCCCTATGTTGCAGCGGCTGCACCCCCCAGCATTGGGGGGCAGGGGGCGACCTACACCCGCACCACTCACCCAACCTTACCAGCAGCCTCTTTCGTCGCAGCGTTTGTGGTAAATTCGGGCTTCGTCGCGGAGTACCGGCACGATCGGTGGCTGCGTTGACCGCCGCCCGCTGGCGCGGCCCCGCTGAAAGGACAGACCGATGGCAATCTCCGCGTTGCACCACGTCGCGACCCCCACGCTCGATATCGCCTATGAGATGGCCGGTGAACCGGGTGGGGCGCCGGTGATCCTCCTGCACGGCTTCCCCTACGATGTGCGCGCGTTCGATGCGGTGGCCCCGCTCCTCGCGGCGGATGGTGCGTTTGTCCTCGCGCCGTACCTGCGCGGCTTCGGCGCGACCCGTTTCCGCGACGATGCGACGCCCCGTTCCGGGCAGCAGGCCGCGCTCGCGCAGGACCTCCTCGACTTCATGGATGCGCTGGGGATCGCCAGGGCGATCGTCGCTGGCTACGACTGGGGCGGTCGCGCGGCGTGCATCGTCGCCGCGCTCTATCCCGAGCGGATCGCCGGGCTAGTCTCGGTCGATGGCTACAACGTGCAAGATCTGGCCCACTCCGGTGAGCCCGCGCCGCCCGAGCAGGAGCGTAGCTACTGGTATCAGTATTATTTCCACGCCGAGCGCGGGCGGCGCGGCCTGGAACAGCACCGCGAGGAGCTATGCGCGCTCCTGTGGCGTACCTGGTCGCCGGCTTGGGTGGGCGCGGACGCCGCTTTCCTCGCCTCCGCGCCGAGCCTGCATAACCCCGACTTCGTCGAGGTCGTGATCCACTCCTACCGGCACCGCTATGGCCTCGTCGCGGGCGATCCGCGCTACCAGTCGCTCGAAGATCTGCTCGCGACCGCACCGCCGATCACCGTCCCGACGGTCGTCCTCGAAAGCGGGGCCGATGGCGTGGGCGGGCCGCTCGACCCCGCCGATCGTGAGCATTTCACCGGCCCGTATGAGCACCAACTCCTGCCCGGTATCGGCCACAACGTCCCGCAGGAAGCGCCGGAAGCGTTTGCGCGGGCGATCAGCGGGTTGCTGCGGTAGGGGGTAGGGGGAGAGATAGGGGACGATCACCGCAGAGACGCGCAGAGAGAAAACGAGAAGAAAGACGATAGAACGCAGAGACGCGGAGGGGAAGGAGCGCGCGGAGCGGGAACGAGAGAAGGGGACGGGGTTGAACCACAGAGCGCACAGAAAAGAACGGGAGAAGACGGGTTTGAGCGCGGAGGCGCGGAGGGGCAGGAGGGCGCGGAGAAAAAATGGCCGGGGGAGCGGTCAACACCCACACTCCCTCAATCCCACACCTGCCCTCACCCCTTCCGTCCCTCTCCCGTTCCCGCTCTGCGTCGCTCCCTCTTGCTCCGCGTCTCTGCGTTGATTCGTACTCCTTCTGCGCCGCGCATCGTGAAACGCGGGTGGTAGTTCGACCGTAGTTAATCAGCACAGGGTGTGACGCGGGTCCGGTGAGGGGATGATTGTGGTGAGCCCGATGCAGCGATTTTTCTTGCGGATCTTCCCGCGTTCCTGGGGCGAGGCGATGGAAGCGTCGTCGCGCAACTGGCTGGTGCATTGCCCGTGCGGGTATGAGCGGTCGATCTGGGAGATGGGCGGTATCCGCTGGGGGGCGTCGGGGAAGACGGCCCTGTGGGGGCGCTGCCCCGGCTGCGACAAGAATACCTGGCAGACACTCCGGCGGCGGGAAGGGTCGTAGCGCGGGGCGCGGTCCGGTGAACGGTCAGGCTTGCCCGGTATAGGTGTCCGCGAGCCAGATAGCCTTGTCCGCAGCCGTCCGCGCGGAGAATAGGTAGCGGTGCCACGCCATTCGCTCGTGGCAGAGGACCGCCAGTTCCCAGACACACATCGTCGGCGCGTCTTCCCCGGCGAGAGCGGTCCGCTTGAACGGATCGTCGGACCCGAGGGGCTTGTAATAGCCGCGCTCCCACAGCTCGTTATGCCCGCGCCAGACCCCGGCGATCAGGAAGGCGTGCGTGCTGGCGACGTGGAG
>JAABUN010005744.1_pt1 | contig 15056 bp, 11 predicted proteins | sample 5559311 | NCBI WGS metagenome assembly JAABUN01 (sample SAMN10711877, study PRJNA513370) | rock metagenome | isolation source: Antarctica rocks | place: Antarctica: Victoria Land, Siegfried Peak sud | reverse complement strand
GGCCGCCGCAATCTTCTCGACGGCTGGGATAAAGAGTCGGGCGAGCTTCATGTCGTCGCCCGGGGGCGGGGGTAATGCCCCGATCGCCGCCGGCTGCTCGTGGAGCGGGAGCCGGGCCGCCTCTACTCCCCGCGTCACCCACCGGTGGTACGCGGCCCGCTCCCGTGGGAATCGGCCGCGGTACAGCCACAGCGTGTAGGCCTCGAATGACAAGCCCGCGTCGCCCGACTTCGCCGCGGATGTCGGGGTGGCGGTGCCGTCGGCCAGGTTCCGGAACAAGACATCGAAGGCAGCCCGCTCGCCCCGCAACCCGTACAGGAGCAGCGGCTCCTCGGCGTCATTCGCCCAGGCCGCTTGCAACGCCGCGAGCCGGGGGTCGGCGAGTTCGACCTGCCCCAAGACGTACTCTACCGACCGGGCCGCGAGGGTCCGGGTCGCAATGCGAACCAGTTGCGAAATCAGGAACGGTTCGTCGCCCACCGACCGCGAGGTGTTGAGCAGGGCGAGGAGGTCGTCGGCGGCCCGGCCCCGGTCCCCGTCGGCGGCCGCGAGGACCACGTCCCAGCGGAGCAGCGCCGCGACGGTGCGAGTGTCCTGGGTGTCCTGCAACTTGGTGCTCAGGACATCCGGGGTGAGATGGATGACGCGGTTGCCGTCCGGGAAGTCTTTGAGGGTGCGGGCGAGTTCGACCGCCGCCGGGGCGAGGCCGAGTTCTCGTCGGGTGGAGGCGATTGTTTCTTCGGGGAACAGTCGGTTCGGCGGCTGCGGGGGCGGAGTCGGCTCCCACTTCTTCGGGTTGTCGAAGCGTACCCAGTCGGGCGGAAGGCGGGCCTTGATCCGCGGGATCAGGGCGGCCGCGTTGCCGTCGGTCGGCGGGATACGTCGGGCTGCGGCGAGCGCCTCCCACCGCCACCCCGGGTCGGCCGCGTCGGTCTCGGCGAAGGCCGTGGTCAGCTCGCGGTCCCCTTCCGCCCGGACCCATTGCCGCTCCCCGACCAACCACACGGTGCGCGTGACGAGGGAAAACACGACCGCGAGCAGGAGCCGCCCCAGCCACTTCATCCATTTCTTCCGTGTCATGAAGTCACTCCCCGCGTTGCCGACGAAATGACTCCCCCACTCTACAATGCCCCCATGCCGCTCCGCGTGTCGAATCTCCGCCTGCCGGTCGAAGAGCCGGAGGCCCGCCTGCCCCTGCACCTCGGCCGCGTCCTGAACCGTCCCGCGGCCGACATCGGCCCCTGGCGGGTCGTGCGCAAAGCCCTGGACTTGCGCGACAAGCGGCAACTCCGGTTCGTCTACAACCTTGAAGTCGATCTGCCGGCCGACGTGGCCCAGGCGGCCGAAATGCCGTTCCCGACCGCGCAAGTCGAAGTCGTCGACGAGCCACCCTTTTCGATGCCCGACCCCGGCCCCGAACCGCTCCCCGAACGCCCCGTCGTCATCGGGTCCGGCCCCGGCGGGCTGGCGTGCGCGTACTTCCTGGCGGCGTTAGGCTACCGGCCAATCGTGCTGGAACGCGGCACTCGGGTGAGTGATCGGATTCGTGATGTGAAGCGGTTCGACGGCGGCGGCGAGTTCTCCCCGGAGTCGAATTACCTGTTCGGCGAGGGCGGGGCCGGGACGTTCTCCGACGGCAAACTGACCTGCCGGGGGAGCGGCCCGGACGTGCTGCGGGTGCTCGAACTGTTCGCCGAGTGCAAGGGGCAGCAGCCGGGAAAACCCAGCATTTTGTACTACCACCGGCCCCACCTCGGCAGCAACCGCCTGCCGGCCGTGGTCAAGGCGATGCGGCAGAAGATCGAAGGGTTCGGCGGCGAGGTCCGGTTCCACACTCAGGTCGAGGACTTGGTCTTCGACGCTGACGGATTGAAGGGCGTGGCGACCTCGGCCGGATTCATTCCCGCATCGGTCGCCGTGTTAGCCGTCGGCCACAGCGCCCGCGACACGTTCGAGATGCTGGCCCGCCGCGGCGTGCCGATGTCGGCCAAGCCGTTCCAGTTCGGGGTGCGGGTCGAACACCCCCAATCGATCGTCAACGAGGTCCAGTACGGCGGCCGGCACGAGCAATACCACGATACACTGGGCAACGCCGACTATTCACTGGTCGCCTCGGGCCGGCACGATTTGTTCACGTTTTGTATGTGCGCCGGCGGGCAAGTGATTCCGAGTGTATCTCAGGAGGGGTACTTCTGCACGAACGGCATGAGCCTGTCGAAGCGGGACTCGCACTACGCTAACAGCGGGCTGGTCGTGACTGTGCCGGTAGAGGCGTTCGAGGGGGCCGACGTGCTGGCCGGGATGCGGCTGCAGGCGAAGTATGAGCAGCACGCATACCATTTGGGCCGCGGGAGTTACGCCGCCCCGGTGCAGCGGGCACGCGACTTTCTGGCCGGCCGGGCGTCGGCGGCGTTGCCGGCGTCGAGCTACCCGCGGGCCACGGTCGGGGCCGACTTGCGCGAGGTGTTGCCGCCGCTGGTCGCGGAAGCGTTGCGCCACGGGTTGCCGCAGATGGACCGCCGCTGGCAGGGACGGTTCCTAGCCGACGCGGTCTTGGCCGGGCCGGAATCCCGCGGGAGTTCGCCGGTGCGGATCGATCGGGGCAACGACTCCCGCGAGTCGCCGGGAGTCCGCGGCCTGTACCCGGTCGGCGAGGGGGCCGGGTACGCCGGGGGGATCGTCAGCGCGGCCGTGGACGGGCTGCGGACGGCACGGGCGATCGTAACCCGCTATGCGGTGGCGGGTTAGCCGGCCCGCCCCTGCCGCTCCTCCTCGTACTTGTGCAGCTTGTTGTACAGCGTCTTCAAGCTAATCCCCAACTCGGTCGCCGTCGCCTGCTTGTTGTTGTTGTTCTTGGCGTACATCTGCAAGATGTAATCCATCTCGACATCGGCGAGCGACTTCGTCCCGCCGGGGGCCGGGGGGGGCGAGCACGCGGCCGGCGGGGCGTAGGCCGGGACGAACGACGGCGGCGCAAACGTCGGCGACGGCGGGAGTTGCGAGTTGGTGTTCAGCCGCGGTGCCCGCACGTCGTAGGGCAGGTGCTGGGCCGTGATCGGCGACCCGCCGGCGACGATCCACGCATATTCCATTGCGTTCGCCATCTCCCGCACGTTCCCCTGCCAGTGGTAGTTCATCATCACTTGCAACGCTTCGGCCGTGAGTAATCCGGCGACCTGCTCGAACGGGCGTTTGGCCGCGCGGGCGAGGAGGTGCCGGGCCAGGTCCGGGATGTCTTCGCGGCGCTCCCGCAGGGGGGGTAAATGAATGTGGAACATGTTCAGCCGGAACAACAAGTCCTCGCGGAACTGCCCCTCGGCGATCATCTGCCGCAGGTCGCGGTTGGTGGCACAGATGACCCGCACGTCGGCAATAAGGGGTTCGTTCGCCCCGACCGGCCGGATTTCGCCGGCTTCCAGAAAGCGTAACAGCTTGACCTGCAAGTGTTTATCGAGTTCCCCGAGTTCGTCCAGGAACAGCGTCCCGCCGTTGGCGACTTCGAGCATCCCCTTGCGGTCCCGGTCGGCCCCGGTGAACGCGCCTTTTTTGTGGCCGAACAGCTCGCTCTCGGCCATGTTCTCGGCCACCGCCCCGCAGTTGACCGGGACGAACGGCATGTCGTGCCGCTTCGACTTCGTGTAGAGCGCCCGGGCCACAACCTCTTTGCCCGTCCCGGTTTCCCCCGTGATGAGTACCCGCGCGTCCGTCGGAGCGATCTGGTCCACCAGGCGTTGGACCGGCACCATCGCCGGGCTGGCCCCGATCAACCCGCCGGAGCCTTCGACCGCCTGCACCCGGCTTTCGAGGGCCGCGGCCTTGTTCTTGAGCTTCTTTTTGTCCTGCATCCGCAACAGGACCGCCTCGATCTCGCTCAACTTGCACGGCTTGCGGAGGTAGTCGCACGCCCCCAGCCGCATGGCTTGCACCATGCTATCCTCACTGGCGTACCCGGTCATCATGACGGCTTCGGTGTCCGGGCTGAGTTGCTTCAGCCGCGTCAGCACGTCGATGCCCGAAATCCCCGGCATCCGGATGTCCAGGATGGCGGCGTCGAACGTCTGGCCGGCGAGGGCTTGCAGCGCCGTTTCCCCGTTGGGGCATACGGTTACGTCGTGCCCCAGCCGCGGCAGTTCGGTCCGCATGAACTCCTGCAGCGACCGCTCGTCGTCGACGAACAGGACTCTCAGACGGGCGTGCGGGGCGGTGGCCAAGGCGTTCTCCGAGTCAAAGGGCGGTGTGTCGTGAGGACCGGGCTAGGCCGCGGTCCGGGCCGGGAACGGGACGGTCGCCGGCCGGTCGTCCGCCTCGGCTATACCCAGCGGGAGCCGGATCGTGAACGTCGATCCCCGCCCCGGCCCCGGGCTGGCGGCGCTGATCGTCCCGCCGTGCTGGTCGATCACCTGGTGGCTGATCGACAGCCCCAGGCCCGTCCCGTGGCCGGTCCGGTTGCGGGTGAAGAACGGCTCGAAAATGTGGGCCAGGGTGTCCGCGGCCATGCCGCAACCCGTGTCGGCGAACCGGATTTCGGCGACCTCGTCCCGGGCCGCCAACTCGACCGTCAGGTGCCCGCCGTCGTCCATACTGTCGAGCGCGTTGACGACCAGGTTGAGCACCACGCCCTTCAGGTCCGGCACGCTCACCGAGGTCACGACCGGGCCGTGCGGCTGGAACACGACCCGCTTGTTCCGGGCGTTCGGCAGCACCCGGGCCACCTCGACCACGTCGCCGACGACCACGGCCAGGTCGGCCGGCTCGCGCTTGCCGCCGGACCGGCTGAAGTCTAAGAGCTTCTGGGTGATGAGTTTACAGCGTTGCGCCTCGTCCTGCATCATCTTGAGGTACTTCTGAACGACTTCGGCGTCCCCCGGTGCCCGGCCGCCGCCGTCCTGCAACCGGCGTTCGAGGGCTTCGGCGCAGAAGGCGATGCTGGCCAACGGGTTGTTGATCTCGTGGGCCACCCCGGCGGCCAGGAAGCCCACACTGACCATGCGTTCCGAGCGGACCAGTTGCCGGGTTCGGTCCGTAACTTGTGCCGCCAGCCCGACTTGCACGTCCATCATCCGGGCCGCCATGCGGTTGAACTCGGCCGCGAGTTCCCCGAGTTCGTCGTCCGACGGGGTCTGAATCGGCCGGCTGAAGTCCCCGGCGTGGACCCGTCGCACCCCCGCCTGGATCGCCCGGACCGGCCCGAACACCCACACCTGGAAGTAGTAAAGCAGGGTGCCCACCAGGATTACGGCGACGGCCGAGCCGCCGCCGGCGAACACTAGGCTGCGGCGGTGGTTGGCCTCGGCCCGCTCGTGGGTGCGCTGGATGTCCGCCATCAACAGTTTGGCATGGTCGTTGATGAGCAGGTTGAGCCTAGCCGTCGCCTCCTTGACCCCCGCGTCGTCGGCCACCCGCCCCCCCTGGGACGCCGGCGTAACGGCCGCGGCCACCGCTTTTTCCAGCACGTCCAGCCCCTCACGCATCTTCGGAATTTGGGCGTAGTCGTGGATCGGCGGGCCGCCCGAGCGTCCGGCCGCCAACGTCTCTTCGTACCCCTTCAGGGTCGTGCGCAACGCGGTGATTTCCGCCCGGGTCGCCCGCAACTCCGAGTTCAGGCGCGTCTCGTAACTGTCGAGCTGGGAAGCGGTTGGGGCGGCGGCCAGGCCGGCCATCCGCTCGCGCAACTGCTGGACGATCTGCAACTCGTCGAACTTCGTCCGGGTCACCCGGCCCGCCTCGAAGTACGACGACAGGCCGAACACCGCCGCCCCCAATAAGAGGGCGACGCTGGCAACCACCAGGGCCAGTCCGAGGACCAGCTTGTGCCGCAGCCGCCAGGGACGGGCCACGGGAAACCTCCTTGCCACGCCGCCGCCGACCCCCGTCCGTGGGGGCCGGACCCGAAGCGGGGGGACTCTACCAGAACCATTTTTCCGTGAGGAGAGCAACTTTTACCTCCCACCGGGACTTTTTACCCGCCCGCCGCCGGCGTATGCTAACGCGACCGGCGGCCCCGGACCGGCGACCCGCAGGAGGCACTCATGCCGGACGTAACCCCCGTGCCCGTCGGCCCTTACCACGTCGGCGGGGCCAACCCGCTGCTCGTCGTCGCCGGCCCGTGCGTCATCGAGGGGCGCGACTTCACCCTGTCGATCGCCGACGAGTTGCAAACGATCGCCGGACGGTTAAACGTGCCGCTGGTGTTCAAGGCGTCGTTCGACAAGGCCAACCGCACCTCGGCCAGTGCCTTCCGCGGCGTCGGCCTCGACGAGGGGTTGAGCATCCTCGACGCCGTCCACCGCCGCACGGGCCTCCCCGTGACGACCGATGTCCACGCCCCGGACCAGGCGACGGCCGCGGCGCAAGTGTGTGAGGTGCTTCAGATTCCGGCGTTCCTGGCCCGGCAAACGGACCTGCTCGAAGCCGCCGCCCGCACCGGCCGGGTGGTTAACGTCAAGAAGGGGCAGTTCATGGCCCCGTGGGACATGAAGAACGTCGTCGCCAAGGTGAACGGCCAGGGGAACCCCCGCGTCCTGCTCACCGAACGCGGCACCACGTTCGGCTACGGCTTACTGGTCAACGACCTGCGCGCGGTCGCCTGGATGCAGGAAACCGGCTCGCCGGTGATCTTCGACGCCACCCACAGCGTACAGACCCCGGGGGCACTGGGGGACCGCACCGGCGGCGACCGGGCGATGGTCCCGCTGTTGGCCAAGGCCGCCGTCGCCGCCGGGTGCGACGGCCTCTTTATCGAGACCCACCCGGACCCCGACCACGCCCCGAGCGACGGCCCGAACATGGTACCGCTCAACGACTTCGGCCGCCTGATCGAGACCTGCCTCCGCGTCCGGGCCGCCGTCCGCCCGCCGGTTTGACGCCCTCCGAGATGCCGCCGATGCTGTTCGATCTCCCGTCCGACCATCCCGCCGAGCCGGCGTCCCGCACCCGGCGCTCGTCCCGCTATCTCGCCATCGCCGCCGTCGTTCTCGGCCTCGGCGTGGCCGGGTTCGCCCTCCGCGGGTGCGGCATCCGGCCCGGCGGGTCGTCCGTTTTAGGCACGACCCGCGTGGCCGAAAAGCCGTGGGCGACACTGGTTGCGGACATCCGCCGGCAGCCGGACTTGGCCGGGAGTAAGCTCGCCCTCGAACGCCTCGGGGCGGCCCTGGCGGTCGCCCCGCCGGACAGCCCCGACCAGTCGGCAGGGCTGACACCCGAGGCCGAAGCGGCCGCCCGCACGATCGCCCTTCTGACCGATGCGGACATCAACGAGATTCGCCCGGCCCAGTACTCCGCGTTCGACCCGCACTACCTGGCCGAATGCCTGTTCCTGCGCGACGTGGTCCGCAGCCTCGACACCGCCGGCCAGCCGCCCCTGCAGCAGGCCGAACTCGCCTTCGCGTGGACGCATCGGCAGGTCGTCGACCGGCCGTGGGTGTCGACCGATCCCCAAGGCCAGCAACAGTTTATGCCGCCGGTCCCCGCCCACGCGGCCCTCGGCCGGGGGAGCGGGTCGGGGCTGGACCGGGCTTACGTTTTCCTCGGCCTGCTCCAGCAACTCGGCCTCGACGGCTGCTGGATCGGCCCTCCGGAAGCAGTTGCCCGGCCCTGGAGTTACGCCCGCAACCCGGACGGCGCGGCCGCCCCGACCGGGCCGATGTGGGCCGTCGGCGTCCGGGTCGGGGCCGACATTTTCCTGTTCGACCCTTGGCGCGGCGAACCGGTCCCTGGCCCGGCCGGTCAAGGGGTGGCCACGCTGGCCCAGGTCCGGGCCGACGGCAACCTGCTTAAACCCTGGCGGGACGACAAGTTACGGCCGTGGACGGTGCCGGCCGACGACGTGAGGACTGCCGTGCCGTTCCTCGCCGTGCCGTTATCGGGTGTCGCACCCCGGATGGTCCGACTGGAACGTGAATTGAAGCCCGATACCCCGCCCGTCCGGCTCGCCACCGACCCCGCCGCGGTCCAGAGCCGGTTTGCGCAAGCCGCCAAGCTGCCAGGACTTAAGGTGTGGAACCCGGCCGGCGAGGCGTTCACCTACCCGCGGACACTGGCGACGTTCATTCCGCCGGCCGACGGCGGCTACTCGCCGGCCCCGGAGCTGTTCCAGAAGTACAAACTCGGGCTGGTCCCCCCCGCGTTGTTCGCCCTCCCGCCCGCCTTCCGCCCCTCGCCCGGCAACCCCGGCGTGCCCGAGGCGGCCGAGCGCCTAAGGAATGTCGCCATTGTGACTTACGGCACGGCGTTCCTCGTCGCCCCGGCCCCACTAGAACGGCTGCAGCGGGGACAGTTCGCCGAGGCGGCCAAGGTGTTGAGCGACCGCCGCGGCGAGTTCCAGGCCATGCAGGCCCGGCTGCGGACCGACCGGGACCGGGAGGGGGCCATCGAACGGTTCGCCGAGTCGGCCCGTCAGGCATACACCCAGTTACTCCGCGCCCGCGACCGGGAGCGGGCCGGCCCCGGCCCGCTGACGGCCGAGGCGGAAGCCGGGGTGGCGACGTTGTGGAAGTCGGAAGCCGTTGCGGCCCAAGCCGTTGTGGACGTGTTGCTGGCCGACGCCGGCGCGGCCGAGGCGACCTACCTGTTGGCCCTCTGCCTGCACGAACAGGCCGAGCGGGCGGCCGCCCTGGCCGCCCGGACCAAGTTAGCCGCTGACGCCGGTCGGGCCGCCAGGTTGTGGGCGGAAGCAGATGGCTGGTGGACCAGTTACGCCGCCATCGCCCCGGCCCAGGAGGCCGCCTTCCCCGGCCGAGCGGCCCACGCCCACCGCCTGGCCGAGCGGGCCAAGCGGGGCGTCTAACCCCGGCCCGGGAAAGACGTTCCGTCGCGGGACGGCGGATTTCCCTTGGCACGCCCGCCGGGGCAGGGTACATCTAAACGACCGGCCGTATGGTCACGGAGTCCGCGATGCGTGCCCGGCTCGTTCCGCTCGACAACGCCCCGGCCATCGACCTGACCCACGACCTGACCCTGGTCGGCCGGGCCGCCGAGTGTTGCGACGTAACCATCGACCACAAAAGCGTTTCCAAACTGCACTGCGTCCTGGTCAAGACCGACGGCCTGGTGCTGGTGCGCGACCTCGGCAGCACCAACGGCACCCGCGTGAACGGCCAACGGGTCCGGCGAGCGGCCCTCTTGCCGAACGATCATTTGTCGATCGCCGGGTTCCGCTACCGGGTCCGGTTCGGCGACACCCCGGACACCGACTCGACCGTCCCGCCCCTGCCGCCGGCCCAGTTCGACGGGGAAGGCTCGGACGAACACACTTTACACCCGTCGTCCGCCAACCCGGTCAAGGGGCCGCCACTGCGCCGCAACCCGCTCCCGGACCTGCACACCGGCGGGTGACCGGCGGGGGCCAATTGCTGTTTGGCGGATCGGGTGGCAGCGGGTTCGCAGTGCCAAGTGACCCGGCCGCAGCGCTCCCAGTCTCGGACCGGGGAATCGCCCGGGAAATGCTTTGCTCGACAAACTGTTTCCGGTACACTGACTTTGCGTTGCAGAGTTATTACCGGAGCTGCCCATGTCCGCCGCCCGCGCCGTCGACCAGGTCCTCCGCGCCGACCCCGCCGCCGGCGGCGACCCGCCCGCCCGCCTCGGACCCCTCGTCCGGGCCGATGTCGTTCTGGCCGCCGTCTACGGGATGTGCATGGGCGTGTACGGCCGGACGGGCCGGAGTGGCGGCTGATGCTGGCCGCGGTAGTCAAGGTGCCCCTGCTGATCGGCCTGACGGTCGCCGTCACGTTCCCGTCGCTGTACGTGTTCAACACCCTGTTCGGCTCCCGGCTGGGCGTCGGCCCGTTGGCCCGGCTGGTGGCGGCCGCCGTGGCCGTCATGTTAGCCGTCCTGGCCGCGTTCGGGCCGATCGTCGCCTTCTTTTCGGTGTCGACGACCAGCTACCCGTTCATCCTGCTCCTGAATGTCGTGGTGTTCGCCGTCGGCGGCCTGTTCGCCGCCGCGTACCTGTTCCGGGCCGTCGGCGGGCGGGGGCGGGTCGTGACCGTCTGGTTAGGCGTGTTCGCCCTGGTCGGTCCGCAGATGGGGTGGACCCTCCGGCCGTTCGTCGGGGCACCGGGGCTGGAGTTCGCCTGGTTCCGGCCGCGGGGCGGGTCGTTCGCCGAGGCCGTCGGCCACGCCGTCGTGCAGTTGGTGACGCCGTGACATTGCACGACATGACGAAGCTTGACCGCGCCCTCCGCCGGGTGTTAGGCGGCCGGGCCGGATGGCGCGTCACGGCCGCCGCCGTGGCCGCCGGCGGTGCGGGGTACGGGGCCGTCATGGGGTCGTTCGGCGGGGTCACCGGGGAACGATTGCTGCAGGTTATGTACTCGGCGGTGAAGGTGCCGCTGTTGTTAGCCGTCACCACCGGATTGGTGCTGCCGAGCTTCTTCGTGCTGAACACGCTCGCCGGGCTGCGGTCCGACCTGCCGGCGGCGGTCGGGGCCGTCCTGCGGGCGCAGGGGGTGGTCGCCCTCGCCCTCGTGAGCCTGGCCCCGCTGGTCGGGGTGTGGTACGTGTCCGGTGCGAGCTACCCGGCCGCGACGGCGTTCAACGGGGGGATGTTCTGCGCCGCCAGCCTGGCCGGGCAGTGGCGGCTCGGGCGGCGGTATCGGCCGCTGGTGGCCCGGGACCGTCGGCACCGCCTAACGCTCGCGGCCTGGTTGGCCGTGTACGTGTTCGTCGGCATCCAAATGGGGTACGTGCTGCGGCCGTTCGTCGGCGACCCCGAGCGCCGGCCGACGTTCTTCCGCCCCGGCGCGTGGGGCAACGCTTACGTCGTGGTGGCCGAAACGCTGGCCGGGGCGGTCGGCCGGTGACGGGTCACTTGGTGCCGACGGCGTACAGATACTCCCAGCCGCGGAGGTAAATCCGCCCGCCGGTGACGGCCGGGGAGGCGGTGAACGTGTCCTTCAGCTTGTTCTTGGCCAGCACCTCGGGTTCCTTGCCCGGCTTGACCACCGGCATGGTGCCGTCGCGGCCGACGAGGATCAGCTTGCCGTCGGCGTAGACCGGGTTGGCCCGGTGCCGCTCGGTGGTGACGCGCAGGGTGGCTAACACGCCGCCCGTGGCCGGTTCGATGGCCGTCAGGGTGCCCGTTTCGCCCATCAGGTACAACACGCCGTCGGCCAGGAGCGGGGACGGCACGTCCGGGGTGCCGCGCGGCATCCGCCACTTCTCGCCGGCCGTGCCGGGCAGGATTAGCCCCGTCGCGGCCGGGTCGACGCCGACGGTGACGCCCCCCTTGCACGACGGGACGACGACCAAATCCGGGGTGGCGAGCGGCGACGACACGGCCCGCCAGTGGCTGTTGTAGGTCGCCTTGGGGTTCAGTTCGCCGACCCGCCAGACCTCGCCGCCGTCCGTTAGGCGGTGGGCCGTGCAGTAGTCGTTGCCGTGGGCCAGCAGCAACGCCTTGTCCCCCTTGACCCAGATCACCGGCGAGGCGTACACGTCCGGCGACTCGGTTCCCGGCTTGCTGTCACTCGTCCGCTTGACGGCCCAGACTTCCGTTCCGGTCGTCGCGTCGAGGGCAACTAACTGCTGGGTGCCGCGGTGGAAGAGTTGGACGTACAGCCGCCCCTGGTAGAGGACCGGCGTCCAGTGCGCGCCGAACTGGATGTTGAACTGGCCGTACTTCTGCTGGCAGTCGACGCTCCACACCTCCTTGCCGGCGAAGTCGTGGGCGGCGAGGGTGCCGTTGCCGGCGAAGGCGAACACGAGCTTGCCGTCGGTGCTGCATGAGGCGCTGGCGGAGTTGCCCTCGTCGTTGCGGAACCGGCCGGCCCCGGGGCCGAGTTTGCGCTTCCACTGTTCGGTGCCGTCGGTCCCGTAGCAGACCAGGACGATGTCGCCGGCGGCCTGGGCGGTGAGGAAGATTTTGTCGCCGCTGACGCACGGCGTCGACGACCCCGGGCCGGGCATCTTGGCCTTCCAGACGATGTTCTTGTCCGGCCCCCACTCGGTTGGCAGGGCGATTTTTTCGGGGCTGATGCCGTCGTTGGCCGGGCCGCGCCATTGCGGCCAGTCGGCGCGGGCGGCGGTCGGGAGGAGCATCACGGCGAGGGCGAGGAGGCGGGGCACGGCGGGACCTCGGGGGCGGGCGCGGGGGCGGCGGGAGGGTTAGGGTAAGCGGCGGATTGGGCGGGGGCAACCGGGGGGCGGGTTCCCAGGGACGTTCGTCCCTGGGCTTTCGGGGGTTGTTGTTCTGGAGGTGGCGGCTCGGGGTTCGGTGGGTGATGTATTCGCTATTGTAACCCCACACCTACAGGGGGCGATGCCGTGGCCGTGGTGGTGCAGAAGTTCGGCGGGTCGAGCGTGGCGACGCCGGACAAGATTCGGGCGGCCGCCCAGCGGGCGGTCGACGCCCGCCGGGACGGGCACCAGGTCGTCGTCGTAGTCAGTGCAATCGGCCAGACGACGGACGACCTGATTGCGCTCGCGGAGCGGGTCAGTTCGAGTCCGCCGGCGCGGGAGATGGCCATGCTGTTGGCCACCGGGGAGCAGGTGTCGATTGCCCTCATGGCGATTGCGGTGGATGCGTTGGGGGCCAAGGCGATCAGTTTCACCGGGCCGCAGTTGGGCATCGTCACGGACAGTTCGCACCTGAAGGCCCGCATCAAGTCGATCGATACGACCAAGTTGCGGGACGCATTGGACCGGGACAATATCGTCGTCGTCGCCGGGTTCCAGGGGATCGACGAGCAGTATGACATTACAACTCTGGGCCGCGGCGGGTCGGACACGACGGCGGTGGCCCTGGCGGCGGCGATGAAAGCGGCCGGGTACGAGGTGCGGTGTGATATCTATACCGACGTGAACGGGGTGTACACGACCGACCCGCGGGTCGTCAAGAAGGCGATCAAGATCGACGCGATTAGTTACGACGAGATGTTGGAGATGGCGAGCATGGGGGCCGGGGTCATGCACTCGCGGTCGATCGAGTTCGCCAAGAAGTTCGACGTGCCGCTGATGGTCCGGCACGCGGCGACGCCGGGGCCGGGGACGTGGGTCGTCGCCGAAGAAGCATGGATGGCCGACGTGGCGGTGTGTGGGGCGGCCCTGGCGGTGAACGAGGCGCGGCTCGTGTTGGACGGGCTGCCGGACCGGCCGGGGGTGAGCCACCGGGTGTTCTCGGCACTGGCCGGGGCGAATATCCCCGTGGATATGATCGCCCAGAACGCGGCCGACGGCGGCCGGGCGGCCATCGGCTTCACGGTCATTCATTCGGACCTCGACAAGGCGACGGCGACCCTCGGGCCGATCGTGGCCGACCTGGGGGGGACGTTAACCGTCACCGAGCGGGTGAGCAAAGTGTCCGTCGTCGGGGCCGGGATGCGGCACATGACGGGCATCGCCGAGCGCATGTTCCAGGCGCTCGCGGCCGTCGGCATCAATATGAAGATGATCACCACGGGTGACATCAAGATTAGCGTTTTGATCGATGAGGACGTGCCGCCGCCGGACGACGAGGACGATGATGTCGGCATGAAGGCGGCCCACCGGGAGGCCAAGCGGGCGGTCCGGGGGCGGCTGGCATTAGAAGCCGTACATGATGCGTTCGGCCTGCACCTGCCGCGGCAGGGGGCGGGCGGCCCGGCGGCGGCGTACAAGCCGCGGCCCACGCCGCATGTGGTCAGCGGGGTCCGGGACCGGGAGGCGGCCGTGGCGCGGCTGGACGGGATGGAGGCGGTGTTGGTGAGCAGCGTGCACCTGGCAACCGGGCAGAGCCGGGTGACGCTTTACGACCTGCCGGACCGGCCGGGGAACTGCTCGACGGTGTTCAGCGCCGTCGCCGCAGCCGGGATTCTCGTCGACATGATCGTCCAGAACCTGACCGCGGCGGGGAAGGCGGAACTGTCGTTCACGGTGCCGGCGGCGGACCTGCCGGCGGCCCTCGCGCGGACGCGGCAGGTGGCGGCCGGGATCGACCCGCAGTGTCGGGTGGTCGGGGACGCGGCCGTGGCGGTGCTGTTCGTGCTGGGGGTCGGGATGCGGACGCACACCGGGGTGGCCCGGACGATGTTCGGGGCGCTCGCCGGCCGGGGGATCAACATCAGCATGATCAACACCAGCGAGGTATGTCTGGGGGTGGTCGTCCAGGGGGACCGGGGGGCGGAGGCGCTGGAGTGCCTGACGGCGGCGTTCGGGGTGGGCTAAGACCCAGGGACGTTCGTCCCTGGGCTTTCGGGGGGTTACCAGTCGATACCGACCGCCCGGCCGATGGCGCGGACCCGTTCGAGGGCCGTCGCCGCCGCGTGGTCCGGGGCTTCGTGGCAGGTGTACAACTCGATCGTCACCCAGCCGGCGTAGCCGACTTCCTTGAGGGCCGCGAGGGTGGCGGCGAAGTCGATGACCCCCTCGCCGGGGATCAGGTGGTGGTGGACCCGCGTGGCGGCGATGTCTTCGAGGTGGACGTGGTCGATCAGCGGGGCGAGCTTGTGGACCGTCGCGGCCGGGTCGTCGTTCACGCAGAAGAAGTGGCCGATGTCGAAGTTCAGGCCGAGCATCGGCGACTGGATGTGCCGGGCGAATTCGAGGTACTGGTCGGCCGTTTCGATCAGGAGGCCGGGTTCGGGTTCGATCAAGAGCTTGACCCCCTCGCGCTCGGCGTGGGCGACGACGGGTTTGAGGGTCTCGACGAAGTCGCGGAGCGCGGCCGTCCAACTCGCGCCGGGGGGGACCGGGCCGCCGGGTTCGGTGGTGACGCACGTCGCGCCTAACTCCTTGGCCAGGGTCAGGGCGCGGGCCGTGTGGTCGACGCGGATTTGCCGGTAGTGGGGGTCCGGCTCGATCCAACTCGGGTGCCAGTACTTCTGCCGGGGGTCGTCGACGGCGTGCATCATGAATGCGTTGACGTTCGAGATACTCAGGTGGTGGTCGGAGAGAGCCTGGCGGAGGGCGTCTTTTTGGGCCGGGAGCAGGTACGCGGGCCAGGCGTGGGGCACGTCGGCCATGACCTCGACGCCCGCGTAGCCGATGGCCGCGAGCCGGGCGACGGCGTCGGCGAACGTGTGGTTCAGGTATGCGTTGGTGCTGAACGCGAGGTGCATCGGGCGGCCCGGGCGGGGGGA
>JAABUN010005743.1_pt1 | contig 15061 bp, 15 predicted proteins | sample 5559311 | NCBI WGS metagenome assembly JAABUN01 (sample SAMN10711877, study PRJNA513370) | rock metagenome | isolation source: Antarctica rocks | place: Antarctica: Victoria Land, Siegfried Peak sud | reverse complement strand
GGTGGTGAACCTGTCGGTGATGAAGAACGACCGTGCCCGCGCTGTGCGGTTCTCCACCCTCACAGCAGTCTGCGACGTGCTGGTCTGCCAGCCGGGGGACCTGTTCAGCGTGGCCGCTCACTAGGCTCGATGCCATGACCCACGTCCTGTCTGCGGTGGCCTGGCCATACGCCAACGGCCCCCGGCACATCGGCCACGTCGCCGGCTTCGGTGTCCCCTCCGACGTGTTCAGCCGCTACATGCGCATGGCCGGTCACGACGTGCTGATGGTCTCGGGCACCGACGAGCACGGGACGGCGACCCTGGTGGCGGCCGACGCCGCGGGCATTCCGCCGCGCGAGCTCGTGAACGCGAACAACCGGATCATCGTGGAGGACCTGGCCGCGCTCGGCCTCTCCTACGACCTGTTCACCCGCACCACCACGCGCAACCACTACGCCGTGGTGCAGGAGATGTTCCGCACGGTGCACGCCAACGGGTACATGGTCGAGCAGACGGCGATGGGCGCGGTCTCGCCCTCCACCGGGCGCACGCTGCCGGACCGCTACATCGAGGGCACCTGCCCCATCTGCGGTTTCGACGGCGCCCGTGGCGACCAGTGCGACAGCTGCGGGAACCAGCTGGACCCGACCGACCTCAAGGACCCCCGCTCCAAGATCAACGGCGAGATCCCGCAGTTCGTCCAGACCCAGCACTTCTTCCTGGACCTGCCCGCGCTCGCCGAAGCCCTCACGGAGTGGCTGGACGCCAAGGCGGCCGAGGGCCTGTGGCGGCCCAACGTGATCAGGTTCAGCCTCAACATCCTGGACGAGATCAGGCCGCGTGCGATGACACGCGACATCGACTGGGGCATCCCCGTCCCGCTGAAGGGCTGGGTGGATCAGCCCACGAAGCGGCTGTACGTGTGGTTCGACGCGGTGATCGGCTACCTGTCGGCGTCCATCGAGTGGGCCCGGCGCAGCGGCGACCCCGATGCCTGGCGGCAGTGGTGGAACGACCCGCAGGCCCTGTCGTACTACTTCATGGGCAAGGACAACATCACCTTCCACTCCCAGATCTGGCCGGCCGAGCTGCTGGGCTACAACGGGGGTGGCGAGCGCGGTGGTGAGCCCGGGCAGTACGGCGAGCTGAACCTGCCCACCGAGGTCGTCTCCTCCGAGTTCCTCACCATGGAGGGCGGCAAGTTCTCCAGCTCGCGCGGGGTCGTCCTCTACGTGCGGGACGTGCTCGCCCGCTACCAGCCGGACGCCCTGCGCTACTTCATCTGCGCCGCTGGGCCGGAGAACCAGGACACCGACTTCACCTGGGCGGAGTTCGTCCGCCGCACCAACAACGAGCTGGTGGCCGGGTGGGGCAACCTGGTCAAGCGGACCGCGAGCCTGATCCACAAGAACCTCGGCGCGGTGCCGGAGGCCGGCGAGCTGGCCGAGGAGGACGTCGCTCTGCTGGCCGTGACCGAGGCGGGATTCGCCACCGTCGGCGCCCTGATCGAACGGCACCGGCAGAAGCAGGCGATCGCCGAGGCCATGCGGGTGGTGGCGGAGGTCAACAAGTACCTGTCCGACACCGCGCCCTGGGCCCTGAAGAAGACCGACCCGGTCAGGATGGCGACCGTCCTCCACGTTGCAGCGCAAGCGATATCCGACTGCAACACGCTGCTGTCGCCGTTCCTGCCGCACAGCGCGCAGCAGGTGCACGAGGCGTTCGGGCGCACCGACGTGCTCGCGCCGATGCCGCGCATCGAGGAGGTCGAGGACCTCGACGGCGGCCCCGGGTACCCGATCCTGACGGGGGACTACAGCCAGGTGCCTGCGTGGGAGCGCGTGCCGATCGTCCCCGGGACGATCCTGCCGGCGCCCGAGCCGGTCTTCGTCAAGCTCGAGCCCTCGGTGCCGGACGACGAGCTGGCGCGGATGCGCGGCGAGACGCCGGACCGGACGCCCGACGGCGGCTGAGGAGCGTGGCCGAGCGTCAGCGTCGGGCAGACTCGCGGGTACGGCCACCGCTGCCCGACCCATTGCCCGTCGTGGGCGGCGGGGTGGTGGACAACCACACCCATCTCGACCACGAGGCCGATGACGCGACCGTGCGGGGCCTGTTGCTGGCGGCCACCCAGGTCGGGGTCTCGCGATCGGTGCAGATCGGCTGCGACCTGGAGGCTGCCCGTTGGACCGTCGCGGCCGTCGACCGGTTCGAGCAGCTGGTGGCAGGGGTGGCGATCCATCCCAACGAGGCGCCGCGGCTCGCGGCGAGCGGCACCCTGGACGACGCACTGGCCGAGATCGAGGCACTCGCAGCGCATCCGCGCGTGCGGGTGGTCGGCGAGACGGGCATGGACCGGTTCCGCACCGATCACGGGGACGCAGCCGCCGGTGCGGCGCAGGAGCGGTCCTTCCGCGCCCACATCGAGATGGCCAAGCGGTTGGACCTGCCGCTGCAGATCCATGACCGCGACTGCCACCAGGACGTGCTGCGCATCCTGGCTGACGCCGGGGCCCCGGACCGTACGGTGTTCCACTGCTTCTCCGGAGACGTCCAGATGGCCAGGTTCTGCGCGGCGCAGGGCTGGTACCTGTCCTTTGCGGGCGTCCTGACGTTCAAGAACGCCGACGGGCTGCGTGCAGCGCTTCGCGAGGTGCCCCTGCAGCAGGTGCTGGTCGAGACCGACGCCCCGTACCTGACCCCGGCGCCCTATCGAGGACGACCCAACGCCGGGTACCTGCTGCCGCACACCGTGCGCACGGTCGCGGCCGTCCTCGATCGTCGTTTGGACGCGGTGTGCGCCGCGCTGTCGAGTACGAGCGAGGGCCTGTACGGCCCCTGGTGACGCAGACCGGGTTTCCCATCAGGTCTCGATCGGGTTACGGTGACGTGTTGGCCGGGGCTGGTTACGCCTTGGACGGTGACAGTTGCGCAGCTCCGCAGACCCGGGGAAGGGTCTGCAGGGAGCCGCGTCCCACGTGCTCGAGCGGGGCCCTTTCTCGCGTGCTCGTCATGTCTCACGTCCGGAGCGCTGGTGCCCGGAAGGTCCTACGTCAGGAATCCCGTGCCCTACTCGCTTCCGTCACGCCGCAACGTCCGCATCGCCGGACAAGCCGCGGTCCTCGCGATCCTAGTGGGTGGCACCGCCGCCTACGCAGCGAACGACACCACCGTGCAACTGACCGTCGACGGCAGCACCCGGGAGGTCCGTGCCTTCGGCACCTCGGTGGACGACGTGCTGGAGGCCGCCGGGGTCGAGGTCGGCGCGCGCGACCTGGTGGCACCTGCGGTGGACGCACAGATACGTGAGGGCAGCGAGGTCGTCGTCCAGCACGCCCGCCAGCTCGAGGTCACCGTCGACGGCGAGAAGAAGACGTACTGGACCACCGCCCTGACGGTCGACGACGCGCTGGGCGACCTGGGGCTGCGTGCCGACGGCGCGTGGTTGTCCACCTCCCGATCGGCGCGCCTGAGCCGCGACGGCATGGCCGTGTCCATGTTGACGCCCAAGGACGTGCGGGTGCTGGTCGACGGCGAGACGGTGAACGCCACCACCACAGCCTTTGATGTGCAGGGTCTCCTCACCGAGCTCGAGATCTCGCTCAGCGAGAACGACTACGTGACCCAGAGCGCGACGATGCCCTTGCGGGACGGCATGGTCGTCGACGTGAACCGCGTCGTCACCCAGGACGTCCCCGAGGTCCTGCCGGTCAAGGCTCCGACGCAGGAGCGCCCGACCGACGACCTGTTCAAGGGTGAGACCAAGGTCGCTGAGCCGGGCAAGGACGGCGTCCGGACCCTCGTCTGGCGGATCACGACCACGGATGGTGCTGAGACAGCCAAGACCCAGGTCTCGGACGAGGTCACGACGGCCGCGGTACCGCGGGTCGTGCTGATCGGCGCCAAGGCTCGCCCGGTCCCCAAGCCGGCGCCCGTCATCGCTGCTCCGGTACCGAAGCAGGTTGCCCCGGTCCAGGCTGCCCCGAAGCAGGCTGCCCCGGTCCAGGCTGCCCCGAAGCAAGCTGCTCTGAAGCAAGCTGCCCCGGTCCAGGCTGCCCCGAAGCAGGCTGCCCCGAAGCAGGCTGCACCGGCACCGACGAAGGCAGCGGTGGCGCCCGCACGGCCCGCGCCCGCAGCGCCCGCCCTGCACATCCACCCGTCGGCACCTGCACCGGCACCCGCACCGCCGGCACCAGCACCGGCACCAGCACCGGCACCGGCACCCGCACCGCCGGCACCCGCACCGCCGGCACCGGCACCGCCTGCGCCTCCCGTCGCCGACGGCAGCGTCTGGGACCGGCTGGCGCAGTGCGAGTCCGGTGGCAACTGGTCCATCAACACCGGCAACGGCTACTACGGCGGGCTGCAGTTCAACCTGGGCACGTGGCAGGCGTACGGGGGCAGCGGCTACCCGCACCAGAACAGCCGGGCGGAGCAGATCGTCGTGGCTGAGCGGCTGCGTGCGGACCGCGGTTTTGCCCCGTGGCCGGCGTGCTCACGCAAGCTGGGCCTGCGTTGATCGAGACGCGCTGAGCCACAGCTCCATCCCTGACGGCCTGCTGGGCCCCGCCGACGTGCGGGCCCTGGCAGGCCGTCTCGGCGTGCGCCCGACCAAGACGCTGGGCCAGAACTTCGTCGTGGACGCCAATACGGTGCGCCGGATCGTGCGCCGCGCCCGCGTCGGCTCCGACGACGTCGTCGTGGAGGTCGGTCCCGGGTTGGGCTCGCTCACTCTCGGCCTGTTGGACGTCTGCTCGTCCGTGGTCGCGGTCGAGGTCGACCCGACTCTGGCGGCCGAGCTGCCGCTGACCGTGGCCGCCCGCCGTCCCGACCGCGCCCTCGCCCTGACGGTGCTGGCCGCCGATGCCCTCGGGGTGACCACCCTGCCAGGACCCGCGCCGACGGCACTGGTGGCGAATCTGCCGTACAACGTCGCGGTACCGGTGCTGCTGACCTTCCTCGAACGCTTCCCCACGCTGCGCTGCGCACTGGTGATGGTGCAGGCGGAGGTAGCCGACCGGTTGGTGGCCGGTCCGGGTAGTCGGACGTACGGGGTGCCCTCGGTGAAGGCGGCCTGGTACGCCGAGGTCTCCAGGGCAGGGGCTGTCGGGCGCTCGGTGTTCTGGCCCGTCCCGAACGTCGACTCCGCGCTGGTGTGGCTGGTGCGCCGCGACCCACCGCGGAGCACGGTGCCGCGCGAGCAGGTCTTCGCGGTCGTGGACGCGGCGTTCGCCCAGCGCCGCAAGACCCTGCGTGCGGCGCTCGCGGGATGGGCCGGATCGCCGTCAGCAGCGGAGGCTGTGCTGCGCGCTGCCGGCGTCGACCCCCAGGCACGCGGCGAGCGGCTCACGGTGGAGCAGTTCACCGCCATCGCGGAAGCGCGCGCGGGCGTCGTCGTCCCCTAGGGTCGCAAGGGTGGAGAGAGCAGATGGGTAGCGGCGACGAGGTGTTCGTCCGGGTCCCAGGAAAGATTAACCTCTGCCTGGCGGTGGGCGCGCTCGGAGCAGACGGCTTTCACCCGCTGGCCACGGTGTTCCATGCTGTGTCCCTGCACGACGACGTCTCGGCCGGCCATGCGGACGACTTCAGCGTCGCGGTGTGCGGGGACGACACCGGACTGGTCCCTGCGGACGACTCGAACCTGGCCGTGCGGGCCGCCCGTCTCCTGGCGGAACGGACCCAGGTCTCCTCCGGTGTGCGGCTCACCCTCACCAAGCGGATCCCGGTCGCCGGCGGCATGGCGGGCGGGTCCGCGGACGCGGCCGCCGCGCTGCTGGCCTGCGACCAGCTCTGGGGTACGGGTCTGGGCAGGGAGGAGCTGTGCGAGCTCGCGGCCGAGCTCGGCTCGGACGTCCCGTTCGCGCTGCTGGGAGGGACGGCGGTGGGCCGGGGGCGCGGCGACCAGGTCACACCGGCCCTGGCACGGGGGGAGCACCACTGGGTGCTGGCGCTCGCCGATGGTGGGCTCTCCACCCCCGAGGTCTACGCGGAGTACGACCGGCTCCGAAGCACGACCAGCGCCCGCGATCCCGAGGTGAGCCCGCACATGATGCAGGCACTGCGTACCGGGGAGTCCCGTGCGCTCGGCGCCGCGATGCACAACGACCTCCAGCCGGCCGCACTGAGCCTGATGCCGCAGCTGCAGCAAACTCTCGACGTCGGGCTAGCCGAGGGTGCCCACGGAGGGGTCGTGTCCGGTTCCGGGCCCACCGTCGCCTTCCTTGTGCCCGACAGCGAGGCCGCGCTGGACCTGTCGGTGGTCCTGTCGGCATCCGGCGCGTGCCGTTCGGTGGTGCGCGTCACCGGGCCGGTCGGGGGCGCACGTCTCGTCGAGCCCGTGATGCACCGCACCTGAGGGACGGGCCGGCGTCGGGACCACCACGGTGCTGAGAGGATGAGAGCGACATGGCTCACCTCCTGAACGTCGAGAACGTCTCCCTCGACCTCGCTGCCCGCACGATCCTGGACACCGTCTCGCTCGGAGTCGACGACGGTGACCGGGTGGGCGTGGTCGGCCGCAACGGCGACGGCAAGTCCACCCTGCTGCGCGTGCTGACCCGTCGGCTGGGGGTCGACGAGGGGCGTGTCACGCACACCCGGGGGCTGCGCATCGGCTTCCTGGACCAGGCCGACCTGCCCCCCGCCGGGACGGTGCGCGAGTCCGTGCTGGGGCCGCAGCGATTGGAGGCCGGCGCGCACACCTGGGCGGGCGACCCCTTCGTACGTGGCGTGCTGACCGGACTGCTCAGCGACATCGAGGCTGCCGTGCCCGGCGGATTCGACGCGCAGGTCTCCGCACTGTCGGGCGGGCAGCGACGCCGGGTGGCGCTGGCGACGGTGCTGCTCGGCGAGCACGACGTGCTGGTGCTGGACGAGCCGACCAACCACCTGGACGTCGAGGGCGTCGCCTGGCTGGCCCAGCACCTGGCCACCCGCTGGCCGTCCGGGCGGGGAGCCCTGCTCGTCGTCACCCACGACCGGTGGTTCCTGGACGCAGTCTGCACCCGGACCTGGGAGGTGCACGACGGCGTCGTGGACTCCTACGAGGGCGGCTACGCCGCCTACGTGCTGGCGCGGGCCGAGCGCTCCCGGGTCGCCGGCGTGACGGCCGAGCGGCGGGACAACCTGATGCGCAAGGAGCTCGCGTGGCTGCGCCGCGGCGCACCGGCGCGTACGTCCAAGCCCAAGTTCCGCCTGGACGCCGCTGCCGAGCTCATCTCGGACGAGCCCGCGCCGCGCGACAGCGTCGAGCTGGCCCGGATGGCATCGGCACGGCTGGGCAAGGACGTCCTGGACCTCGAGGAGGTCTCTTACTCGGTCGGTGCGGGTGCTGCGACGCGGACGTTGCTCGATAACGTGACGTGGCGGCTGGCGCCCGGAGAGCGGGTCGGGCTCGTCGGGGTGAACGGCTCCGGGAAGACGACGGTGCTGCGGCTGCTATCCGGCGAGATCGTCCCTGGCAGCGGGCGGGTCAAGCGCGGCAGCACCGTCCGGCTCGCCGTGCTGACCCAGCACCTGCGCGAGCTCGACGAGGTCGCCGATCTCCGAGTCGTCGAGGCCGTGCAGCGCGAGAAGGGTGCGGTGCAGATCGGAGGGAAGGAGGTCAGCGCGACGCAGCTCGTCGAACGTCTGGGATTCACCTCCGAACGCGCCTGGACGCCGGTCGCCGATCTCTCGGGCGGGGAGCGGCGTAGGCTGCAGCTCGTGCGGCTGTTGGTCCACGAACCGAATGTACTCCTGCTGGACGAGCCGACCAACGACCTCGACACCGACACGCTGGCCGCGCTGGAGGACCTGCTGGACGGGTTCGCCGGCACCCTGGTGGTGGTCTCGCACGACCGCTATCTGCTCGAGCGTGTCTGCGACCGGCAGATGGCGATGCTGGGGGACGCGGACATCCGCGACCTCCCGGGTGGGGTCGAGGAGTATCTGGCGCTGCGCGCAACGGTTGTGGGCGTAGGCGCCAGCTCACTAACCGGCGCCTCGGCGGCCGCCTCCCAGCGGTCTGGCGGCACCGCAGGAGCGCCGACCGGTCCCAGCGCGGCGCAGACGCGTGCCGCCCGCAAGGACATGGCGAAGCTTGAGCGCACCCTGGAACGGTTGGCGCGCAAGGAGGCTCAGTTGCATGACCAGATGGCTGCGGCCGCCGCAGAGCACACCGCGGTGCAGGCGCTGGACGCCGAGCTGCGCGTGGTGACGGCGGAGCGCGAGCTGGTCGAAGAGGAGTGGCTGGCCGCCGCCGAGGCCCTCGACTGACCTTCACGTTGTCGTTCACTGCGTCTCTGCTCACAGGATGGGCGTAGAACGAGTCGCAGCCGCGCGAGCATCGTCACCGATCAGGCGTCGAACGGAGCGACCAGTCGGCGCAAGGTCCTGACCAGGTGGTCGCGGTCGGCGACGTCGATCTCGCCGAGCAGCTCGTGCTCGCGCCGCACCAGGTCCGCGACGGCCGCATCCACCCGCTCGCGTCCCCCGGCGGTGAGCCGCACCAGCACACCGCGGCGGTCGGCGGGGTCGGGGAACCGCTGTACCAGCGCCTGGGAGACGAGGCGGTCGATCCGGTTCGTCATCGTCCCGCTGGTGACGAGCGTCTGGGTCACGAGCTGTCCGGGGCTGAGCTGGTACGGATCGCCCGCACGCCGCAGCGCCGCGAGCACGTCGAAGGTCCACGGCTCCAGGCCGTGAGCCTGGAACGCGTCCCTGCGGGCACGGTCCAGGTGGCGGGAGAGGCGATCGACGCGCGACAGGACCTCGAGGGGGGAGACGTCGAGGTCGGGGCGCTCGCGGCGCCAGGCGGCGACGATGCGGTCAACCTCGTCGCGCTGCATCGTCCGAGCATACTTTGGTCATCAAGATTCTTGATGACGAGACTCTTTGCGGACGGACCGCGGCTGTCCCGCCGGAGCTGCCTGGCCCGAACATCCGACCCGGTCGCTTCGCGCCCTTCGGTCGACAATCTTGCCGCCTCCGCGGGAGGACTGTGCACAGCGGCTTGACAAAGTGAAGGATGAGCCATACTAAGTCGCGACCCCTCAGCAGCAAAGGACGTTCAGCATGACTGCACGGTGGACCTCGAGAAGGCGCGTCTCGCAGGCTGCCGTGGCGCTGGTGGTCGTGCTGGCCGGGAGCGCTTGCGCCTCGAGCAATGACAGCCTCAGCACCGGGTCGGCCGGGCCGGAGGCGGCCCAGCCAGCCGCCAGCGCGCAGGCTCGCTCAGTTGCGCAGCTCGGCCAGCTGCGGTTGGCAGCCATGGGCACCGTCGCCCAGCGCAAGGCCGGAGAGCAGATCTACTTCCACGCCGCCCAGGATCCGATCCAGGCCTGCATGGCCGGGGCCGGCTTCACCTACGTCGTCCCGGCGTTCCAGGACATCTACGCCGGGTTCACAGACCAGATGCTCGCCGACGCCCCCCACGGCGGCGGCTGGCTGGCCGCCACCAGCACCACCGGCTTCGGGCTCGCCGCACGAGCCGACGCGCAGCGCACAGGCATGACCAGGGCCGCCGCCGATCAGCAGGTCGCGCCCGTCGAGGGCAGCTACGAGACGCTCGCAGCCGCTGACCAGGCCCGGTACAACACCACCGTGACCGGCTGCCAACAGACAGCCCCCAACTACAGCTCGACCAACTTCCCGGCCGGAGCCGAAGACCTCAACGCCGCCCTCACCACCTTGCAGACCAGCGTGCTCGACGACCCCGATGCCGCCCGGATCACCAAGGCCTACCGATCGTGCATGGGCGCCGGCGGCTTCTCCGCTGCCAGCCCCGACGCGCTGCAGGGCCTCCTGGCCTTCCCCAACGCTGACCCGTCCACGCCGGCGTGGCAGCGGGCCGCCGAACAAGCGGACACCGCAGCCGCGCGAGACGAGCAGTGCCGAGGACCGCTCCTGACCGTCGCGGACCGCCTGCTCAGCTCCAAGCTCCCCACCTGGCGCAGCCAGCACGCAGCCCAGCTGGAAAGCGTCCGGGCCGGCTGGGAGGCCATCGAGGCCGAGGCCGCCCAGTACCGCTGACCCTGACCAGGGACGGTCCTTGCACGCCGCGTGGCCACCAGGGGCCGGGGTGGTCCGGAGTGTGTAGAGCCCGGAAGCGTCGCAAGAGCTCGAAAACCGCTCGCGACGCCCTGAGGCGCAGTGCAATGCTGCGCGCGTGACGAGCAGTGAAGTGTGGGACGAAGAGACCGCCGCGACGTACGACGCTGATGCCGCCTCGCAGTTCGCCCCTGACGTCCTGGGGCCGACTGTCGATTGTCTCGAGCGCCTGGCCGAGGGGGGACCGACGTTGGAGTTCGCCATCGGGACCGGCCGCGTCGGCATCGCGCTCGCAGCGCGAGGGATCCCGGTGACAGGCATAGAACTGTCCGAACCAATGGTGGCCCAGCTCCGGCGCAAGGTCCTGGAGCACCAACTGCCAGTCCTCGTCGGCGACATGGCGACGACCGTCGTTCCCGGGGCTGGGGACTTCTCCCTCGTCTTCCTGATCTGGAACAGCATCTCCAACCTGCGCACCCAGGCCGAGCAAGCTCAGTGCTTCCGGAACGCGGCACGCCACCTGAGGCCCGGTGGTCGCTTCCTGATCGATCTGTGGGTACCACCAATCCAGCGCCTCGCGCCGGGACAGGAGGCAGTCCCGATGAGCCTGGATGAGGAACACCTCGTCTTCGACACCTACGACCTGGTCACCCAGCAGTGCGCGTCCCACCACTATCACCGGGACCAGGACGGGAGCATCCGCTACGCGGTCGGCCACTTTCGCTACATCTGGCCGTCGGAATGCGACCTCATGGCGCAGCTGGCTGGCCTCCAGCTCGAGTCACGGTCGGCCGACTGGCACGGCAGTCCGTTCCTCGCAACGAGCGACAGTCACGTGTCCGTCTGGCGCAAACTCTGAGGCGAGGGTGTTCTCCGACCTTCGGACCCCCGTTGGTTGTCCTCCGACTACCTCCGATATGGCATACGACCAGGAACTCGCGAGTCGGATCCGCGCCGTCGTACAGGGTGAACCCGACCTGAACGAGAAGCGCATGTTCGGCGGCCTGGCGTCTTTGGTCAACGGCAGACTGGCCGTCAGCGCCAGCAGCAAGCTGGGCTTGTTGGTTCGCGTCGACCCCGAACAGACGGCGTCTCCCCTGACCGAGCCACAGGTGAGGCGCTTCGAGATGCGCGGCCGCGAGATGGACGGCTGGCTCCACGTCGATACTGAAGCGCTCGAGATGGACGACGCGCTCGGGCCTGGGCGAGCCGTGGCGTCTCCTAGACCCGGTCGCTCTACCGCTGACGGTGGTCGCTAGGTGATCGACCCAGGCCGCTCAGCCCCGTTCCACCGCTTGGTGGTCCCGACTCGCGTGCGACGGCGTCGAAGGTGGCCGGCATGCCGGTGGTGTCCATCCGCCGCAGCGCCGCGAGCGCCGGTCGGCGTGTGTGCTCTGCACGTCGTCGCGCGGCCGTGACGACGTGCTGGGAGTTGTCAGCCCGCATCGGCTGTTCCGTCTGCATCGACCTCGACCTGGCCTCGATCTCGCCGATCATGCGGTCGAGGTTGGTCAGGACCTGCTTGTTCATCTGGGCGCCGCGGGTGTGGCCGGCTGCCTCGGCGCCGTCAATCAGGGGCAGGGTCCGACCGCGGTGCTCGCGCTGCTTGGGTAGCAACTGCGGTCCGGTCAGGAACACCGGGCAGGTCAGGCGTCGCGGTTGGTCAGCGGGCAGGTGAAGGTATGCCGCCACTGGTGGGGGCTGAGCCGGGCAGGCTGGCCGTGCTCGTCACGGACCTCGCAATCTGCGAGCCAACGGTTCAGCAGCACCCGACCTGTCTCACCCGATCCTGACGCACAGGGCGCTGGCGTTGCCGGTCAGCGCCGGGAATAGATGTGGGTGCGATTCCGGCCAACGCGCGGGCGACTCGCTTCTGCTGGGAGCGGATCTCGGCGTGGAGGTCCTCGTCGATCGGGTCGGCGGCTTCCCGACGCATTCTGCTCCCGGTGCGCGTGATGAGGCGACCCGGTCCGCGAGGTTGTGGATCGCGCGCACGGGTTCTTCACATCGGGTTGGCACCATTGCATGTGGAGGCGACCGCCTCTGCCGCCGGCACTGTGTGCGGTGGCGCTGCAGGAAAGGACCGAGAACAGATGACGAAGTTCAAGTCGATGGCCGCGTTCGTGGCAGCCGGGGCTCTGGCGGGGGCAGCCCTGGTCGGGATCCCCACGCTTGCCGCGGCGGACCGACCGGCGGAGGAGACCCAGAGCGAGACAGGCGCCGGCTCGGGTGAGAAGGACATGCAGGAGATGGGCGCTGCCATGTCCGACCCGCAGTTCCAGGAGCAGATGAAGAGCGCTATGTCGGCGATGATGTCGGACGAGGAGATGCGCGAGCAGATGAGCGCGATGATGTCCAAGGCCATGGGAAACATGGACGACCAGATGGGTGGGGGGGACATGGGCGGCTCTGGGATGGGCGGCTCTGGGATGGGCGGCATGGGTTCCAGCGGTGCGGACAGCCACCACTCCCAGGACGATCCGACCCTGCAGGGCGATCCGACCCCGCAGGGCGATCCGACCCCGTAGCCGGTGGCGGGCCGCAAGGCCGCGGCGACGGTTGGAAGCCCGTGGTGTGCAGCGCGCAGCGAGTCGGCGTTCTGAGTGGGAGGTCGCACTGGCACCCGCCGACGCAGCAGTGATGAGGAGTGAGACGAGCATGACCGTGCTGGTCATCACCGGGCTGTGTCGGCGGGTGTTTGCTTCAGTGGAGCCGGAGCGCCGGCGGGTGCAGACGAGGGCGGGTGATGCCGGGTGAGCGGGACGGTGCTGATCGTCGATGACGAGCCGAAGATCCGTGACCTGCTGCGCAGCTATCTCGAGCGTGAGGGCTTCAAGGTGTTGGTCACGGGCAGCGGGGACAGCGCCGTGGACATCGTCCGGCGGTTGCAGCCCGACCTCGTGGTCCTGGACCTGGGGCTGCCCGACCTGGACGGTTGGGACGTCATCAGGGCCCTTCGCAGGGCTGGTGACGTCCCTGTTGTGATGCTGACGGCTCGAGCGGGGGAGGGGGATCGGGTAGCGGGCCTGCGCCTGGGGGCCGACGACTATGTCACCAAGCCCTTCAGTCCGCGTGAGCTGGTGGCGCGGGTGCAGGCGGTGCTGCGCCGCTCACAGGGTTCGGCCGGTGATCGCCCACCCACCTTCGGCGGTGGCCGGATGGTGATCGACCAGGAGGGGCGAGATGTCCACCTGGATGGGGTTTTGGTGGCTCTGACCAGGACAGAGTTTGACCTGTTGACTGCCCTGTCCTCCCGGCCGGGGCGCGCCTGGTCCCGTTACGAGCTCGTGAACCGGGTGCAGGGGTATGAGTACGAGGGTTTCGAGCGCACGGTTGACGCCCACGTGAAGAACCTGCGCCGCAAGCTCGGGGAGGACCCTCGCGACCCCGTGTTCGTCGTCACCGTTCCAGGGATCGGCTACAAGTTCGGCTGCGCAGCCGATGCCTGACACCCTCGCACGCAGGTTGAGCCTGGCGTTCGCCGTGACTGGTCTGGGGGCGGCCCTGTTGACGGTCGTGCTGGTCAACCTCGCCTTTGGTGGACGGTTCGACTCCTACCTTGACCAGCAGCGCAGCGCCCGCGAGGGTCAGCTGGCCACCGCTTTCGCGGGCGCCTACGACGCCAGTGACGGCTGGCGACTGGACCGGCTGGACCGGTTGGCCCCTGTGACCGCCATGGCCGGGGCGCAGGTCCGGCTGGTGGACGCCTCTGGGGAGCCGGTGTGGTCCCTGGCGGAAAGCCAGATGGGTCCTGAGATGGCGCAGATGCACCGCGACATGATGTCCGCCGGACCTCTGACCCGGGAGTCGGCCGTGCCTGTTGTGGTTGGTGGGGATCAGGTGGGCACGCTGTTCGTGCGGCTCCCGGAGGGAACCGTCCCGCTCGTGGACCAGCAGTTCCGACGCTCGGTCAACGTCGTCCTGATCGTAGGAGGCCTGGCTGCAGGGCTGGTTGCCCTGACAGCTGGCCTCGTCTTCGCGCGTCGCACGACGCGTCCGGTCACCGAGCTGACCGCCGCAGCCGAGGACTTGCGTGCCGGGGATCGGACGAGGCGGGCCGCGGTGCCCGGGAACGATGAGATCGGGAAGCTCGCGCAGGCGTTCAACGACCTGGCCGAGGCCGTGGAGCAGGAGGATGCGATCCGTCGGTCCTTCGCCGCCGATGTTGCCCACGAGCTGCGGACGCCGTTGACGATCCTGCGGGGTCATCTCGAGGGCGTTCAGGACGGGGTCACGGCGCCCTCGGCGAAGCTGGTGGACTCCTTGCACCAGGAGACCTTGCGCCTGGAGCGTCTGGTGGCTGACCTGGAGACCATGACGTCCGCGGATGGTGTCGCCTTCTCGCTGAGCCGTGGACCGGTAGACCTCGCCGGTGTGGTGGCCTCGGCTGTGGGGGCCCTGGAGTACCGGTTCGCTGAGCAACGTCTGAGGCTCACGAGCTGTCTGGAGCCCGCGCCGGTCTTCGGGGATGAGACCCGGCTGCGCCAGGTCGCGACGAACCTGCTGACGAACACACTGAAGTTCGTTCCCTCTGGAGGGTCCGTCACGGTGGGCACCTGCACCGAGGAGGGCAGGGCGGTGATGTCCGTCAGCGACGACGGCCCTGGTATCGCGCCCGAGGAGATCGACCGGGTGTTCGAACGCTTCTACCGCGGTCAGCAGGGGCGGGCCGCGGGGTCGGGGATCGGGTTGGCGGTCGTGGCGTCCCTGGTGCGAGCCCACGGGGGTGAGGTCGAAGTCACCAGCGCTCTGGACCACGGCACCCGCTTCAGCGTGCGGTTACCCCTGTCCCCGCAGGCGGGCGCACCGGTCGGTCCGTAGTCCTTGTGTGGCGTAACGCACCGGAACTCGCTGTCGACGATCGCGTACCCGACCGGGGGCCGCCGGTGCATGGCTCCGGTGCTCAGGAGCTGCTCCAGGTCCGCCCGTCATCGGTGCTGGTGTAGAGGCGGGCGGTGTCGCCGTCCAGCGCCGCGGCGTACAGGGCTGATCCGTCGGGGGAGAAGGTGGCCGCGGAGGTGCCCTGGGGGGTCTGCAGGTCGGTCCAGGT
>JAABUN010005742.1_pt1 | contig 15062 bp, 15 predicted proteins | sample 5559311 | NCBI WGS metagenome assembly JAABUN01 (sample SAMN10711877, study PRJNA513370) | rock metagenome | isolation source: Antarctica rocks | place: Antarctica: Victoria Land, Siegfried Peak sud | reverse complement strand
GGTTCGTACGGCTGCGGTTCAGCGATCGAGGACAGCCAGGTCTCGAAGCGGCCGCCGGTGAACGCGGCCGGGACACCGGGAGCGCCCGCGAGGTCGTTGAGGGCGAGGCAGGCGTTGCCGAGCTCGTCCGTCAGCGGCATCCGGCTGGACACGGCACGGGAGAAGCCCGCACCGAGGATGAATACGTCGTTGTGCGGAGCGAGGTCGTCGAACACGTGGTGAGTCTGCCTCGCAACTCGGGCAACAGCCCTGACCGGGGCGGGGTCCGCAGGTCATCGTCGTGCTCTCCCGTCCCAGACGAGGAGTGAGCCGGTAGGACCTTGACCCAGGCGACCAGACCGCTGGGGCTGGATCAACGGGCGACTGCCTGGCGGATAGCGACGAACGGCGTTCGCACTCGATCACGCCAGCGCCTGACGGCCCACAGACGGCCCAGGCACGTCCGGAGGACGGCCGCGTGTCCGGGCTGGCCAACCACACCCGTCACGCTGCGCCTGAACGGCGCCCAACGCGAACTCCTCGACGAACTCGCCAGCCAGCACACGACCACCCGCTCCCGCCATTGTCGTCGCGGCCCTGACCGCGGCCACAACAAACGCCAGCGCCGACACCTGACCAAACCGCCCTCCGGGGCGGGAACCTCGCCAAGGCGGGGGAGGGGCAGCCGCGGGTGTGGGGAAACGCTGCCCGTGTGCGTTCGGCGGGTGTAGGCGCGCGCCGAACGCCAGGCGGCCCGCCGCGGGTCCCACCACCGCCGGTGAGCTCTCCGGCCAGCAAGGGCTCAGGCACCGGCCGCCTGGGTCAGCGCGACCTCCAGGCCCTGCAGATCGGGAGCCAGAGTGCTCTTGCGGGCGATCCGCGGGTACTCGCTGGCCCGTCACCTAACAGGTGGCAGCGCTGGTCCCGGAGCGCCGACGACGTTCACGAGGCAAGTGGCGGGACGCCGGCTACCTGACCGGCGGCACCGTCACCAGCCAGACGACGTCGATCACCTTGGACCGTCCCGCACCGACGTGCTCGCCCGGCATCTTGTCCGCGCCGCCCATGTGGTTGCGGACCCGGCTCAGCCCGGCGGCTGGATCATGACCGCCGACAACCAACCGTCGCTAAGGACTCGATAAACTATCACCCATGGGCTTGACTTATAATACCTTAGAGTGGGCAAGATAGTGCCCTGGCCTAAGGGCGTCATCTATCGGGAAGTGGCATCGTGGCGATCAACTTCAAGCTGGGACCGGTGCGCGACGTCGCGCCGGAGCAGGACGACATGGGGCGTAGCTGGGTGGGCTTCTCGCCGACGCACAGCGCCCGGCAGACCTACGAGCAGAACCGTGGCGTGTGGCTGCTGGGGCCGCGTGCGGCCCGGGAGCGGTACGCGACGTTCTCCTTCGACGGGACGGTGCGCGTCGTCGTCGAGGTCGACCGGGTCGAGGCGGTGCCCGCCAAGGACGGAGCCAAGCGCTCCAAGAGCGCTGTCGTGGGTCGTGTCCTCGAGGCCGGCCACCCCGTCCACGAGGCGCTGGCCGGGCAGCCGGTGGACCTGCACCGGAACCCCGTGACCTACCTGGTCGATCCCTCCGGCGGCCCACGCACCTGCGCCTGCGGCTGCGGCGCCGCGGTAGCCGACCACCGCACGTTCGCGCCCGGCCACGACCAGCGGGCAGTCCACGAGCGCATCACCAGGCAGTGGGGAAGCACCCTGGGCTTCATCGACTGGTTCGACGCGTCCTACCCCGCCCAGCCGACCGCGAAGGGGTGACGCCGTGCTCAGCTACGACCAGACGATGGCAGTTGGCGCCGACCGGTACCGCGACGTCCTGACCCATCTGTCCGCCGCCGGGTTCGGCGCCACCTTCACCCAGACCGGCGGCATGAACGCCGCGCTCGAGGTCCTGCTCGACGGCGGCCACACGCTGCTCATCACCGATGCGGTGGACGCCCTGTCGTGGGAGCGGGGGGAGCACCAGGGCTGGGGAGTCGGGCTGTACCCGCCGGACCAGGCCAACACCGACGGTGAGTGCCTGGTCTTCGACAGCACCGAGGACGGCAGCCTGGAGGCGCTCCTGCCGCTCCTGCGGCAGGTACTCAACGCCTACGTGCGACGTCGGCGGCACGGCCGCTGACGGCCGTCGTGGCCGCGCGGCCCGCCGGGATCAGCCCGGGCCGAGCCGCAGGCGGGACCAGGCCTCGTGGACCCGCTCGGCGGCGTTCTCGGGCCGCTCGTGCTCCCACACCCGCAGAACCTGCCAGCCGGCCTCGGACAGCGCCCGGTCGGTGTCGCGGTCGCGTTGCACGTTGCGGTCGAGCTTGTCGCGCCACCAGTCGGCGTTGCTCCTGGGGGAGGTGCCGTGCTGTGGGCAGCGGTGCCAGAAGCAGCCGTCGACGAACACCGCCAGCCGCGCGCGGGTGAACACGACGTCCGCCCGCCGGCGCAGCCCGGGCAGCGGCGCGACGTCCACCCGGTAGCGCAGCCCCTGGGCGTGCAGCAGCCGGCGCAATGCCAGCTCCGGGACGGTGTCCCGGGCCCGCTGCCGGCGGAACCGGTCCCGCACGGCCGAGGAGCTGGGCGCCGGGGAGCCCGGCGCCGGGGTTCGACGGGGCTGATTGCCGGCCGGCTGGCCGGTGGACGCGCGGGAGGTGTCGGCGGGCCTTGCCGGCTCGTCGACACCGATGCGGGACGCTTGGGGCATGGCGGTCCAGGATGACGCACGCGAGAACCAGATGGTGGACCTGTTCAACCTGTCGGTGCCCCTCGAGCGCAAGCGGGCCGACGTCGACGCGCTGCTGGAGCTCGAGGAGCTCGAGGAGCCGTTGCGGTTCGAGCTGAAGTCCACCACCGGCAGGTCGGTGTCGACGGTGCGCGACTTCGGGCCCGAGCACATCTCGAAGTGGCGCGACCTGCACTGGCTGTTCGCCTTCTACGGCCCCGACGGCGGCCGCAAGCCGCTGTACTGCTCGTACGCCTCACCGGCGGACATGGCCGCGTGGGTGGCGGAGAAGGAGCGCTACGTCCGGCCGGACCTGGTGCTGGCCCAGCGTGCGCCACAGCACGTGACCGAGCAGGACCTGGTGCAGGTGCTGGGGCAGCGCGACGCCTACACCCGCGCCGACGCCAAGTCGATCATGAAGAACCAGTGGTCGGCGGCGCAGTACCGCGACAACGCCGACCTGACCGGCGGCGGCTACTCGCCGGCCCGGATGCTGCAGGTCCTGCAGGAGCGCTGCGGCTACGTGATCCGCCGCGGGGCGACGCTGAACAACCCGCACATCCCGGGCCCCTACCTCGCCGGGCTGGAGCGCATCGAGCGCGACCACGCCCCGACCCTGCGTCGGCTGGTCCGCGCCTGGCTCGAGGACCGCCGGCAGGCCGCCGAGCGCGGGGAGAGCGTGCTCGCACCGCTGGACCCGGTGACCGCCGCTCAGGCCAGCGCCGCCGCGACCGACGACGCGACCGCGTAGGCCATCGGCGGCGGCACGGCGTTGCCGATCTGCCCAAGCTGCATGTACGTAGCGCCCTGGAACGGCCAGTCGTCGGGGAAGCCCTGCAGCAGCGCCACGTCGGGCACCGACAGCCGGAAGTGCCCGTTCGCCGCGACGAACGCCCGGGCCCGCTCCCGATCGGGCGCGACCCCGTTGGGCCAGACTTGCAGCCGCGCGAACACCCGCTGCGCCGCCGTGCTGTTCAGGATCGACGTGGTGTGCCGGGGACCGGTCAGGGTGCTGCGGATCGTGGGGGACAGACAGTCGAACCCGACATCGGGCAGGCCCAGCGCCTCGCGCACCCCCAGCGTTCGGGCCAGGCCGGCCGGCGGCTCGCCCGGTGGCACCCACGTGTGGGTCGGCGCCGGCGGCAGGTACCGGGCGGCGTCGCGGCGCCCGCGGAAGCCGACCCACACCGCCCGCCGCCGGGTCTGCGGCACGCCGAAGTCCTCGCTGCGCAGCAGCAGCCGGGTCACCGTGTAGTCCTTCGACAGCGGCCCGGTGATCACCTGCTCCACGTAGGGCGCGAACTTGCGTGAGGCCAGTGCCGGGACGTTCTCGGCCACGAACGCCCGTGGCCGCACCGCCCGCACCGCCCGCACGAACGCCGGCCACCCGTCCCGCGGGTCCAGCTGGCCACGCTGACGGCCGGCGACGGAGAACGGCTGGCACGGCGGGCCCCCGTGCAGAACGTCGACCTCATCGCGCCACAACCGCCAGTCGACCCCGTAGACGTCGCCGTCCTGCTGACCGCCGAACACCTGCCAGCCCGGGTGCGCCTTCTGCAGCGTGTCCGCGGCGTCCTGCAGCAGCTCGTAGGACGCCACGTGCGCCAGCCCCGCCCGGGCGAACCCCAGGTCCAGCCCGCCGCCGCCGGAGAACAGCGACAGCGAGCGCAGCCCCGTGGCCGGCCGCTGCGGCATCAGGTCCCGCGGCGCCAGGACCGGGACGTTTACCTCGTGCAACGGCTCCGGGCCCTCACCGGCCAGCGCAGCCGCCTTCGCCCGCCGCGACAGCAGCGCGGTCTGTCGGAACGCCTCCCGCTGCTGCGCCGACAGGTCCCGCGGCTGGTGGTGAGGATGCGAACTCTGGATCCGCGACGGCGCGTGGCGCAGCGGCGTCGGGCGGTCCTGCTGCTGCTCGCCAGCGGAGTCGGGATCGGCAGCGCTGAGCTCGAGCAGCGCCGTCCGAAGGCCGGGGGAGGAGAGCTTGTGACGCACCCGCCGGCCCTCCCGCACCCCGACCAGCAAGCCGGCGTCGCGCAGCCACGACAGGTGGTGCGACAGCGCCGTCGGCGCGACGCCCAGCTCGCCGGCTAGCTGGCCGGGGTAGCCGTGGCCGTCCCGGGTCAGCAGAGCGAGGATGCGGCGGCGGGTCGGTTCGGCGAGCGCCTGCCCGAGCGGGGCCAACAGGTCCAAGGCGCTGCTGCTGCGGTCGGTCACCCTCGGAAACCTACAGCGCCGGTTGAACTGTGCGCGGACGCCACGCCGGGGTCGTCGGGAGGGTGCGCTGTACCGATGGCCTCCAGGCGGGCGCGGCTGTCAGTAGCCGACGAGCAGGACGCCCTGCAGGTGGCCCTGCTGGATGCCCCGAGCGTAGATCGCGGTGACCAGGTACCGCGCGTAGTCGTAGGGCCGCTGCTGCGGCACCGATCGCCAAGTACCCGACCGCCGGGATGATCAGAGCCTCGAACAGGTCCTTCATCAGTCGGTTGTTTTGCAGCGACCCGCCGCCCTCGACCTCCAGCACGCTGAGCTGCCCGTCCGGCCAGGTGTGCAGGCCGTCGACGTACACCCGGGACAGCACCCGGCCGTTCTCGCCGCGCAGCATCACGACCTCCTGCCGGCCGTGGCTGGTCTCGGTGCGCCACCCGCCGCCGGCCACCTGCGCACCGTCGACCCATCCGGCGATCTCGTTGCTGCGCAGCTCCGGGGCCGGGCGCTCCACGGCGCGGACCTGCCAGAACTGCGCCAGCCGGGAGCGCGCGGTCCGAACGCGTCGACGACCTCGCGCAGGTGCGCCGGGAGCTCGTCGGTGGGCGGGTAGTACGTCCAGCGCAGCTCGTAGCCGCCAGCATCGGTGGGCACGCCGCACTGTTGCAGTCGACAGGCGACCTGGGCAGTCGAGAGGGTGATCTTGGCCGCGCGTCGCCGGGTCGTTGCCCATCCGTGCCGGGTGCCGTAGCGTCCCTGGCCTCTGAACGGCAACGCTCCAACTGGGGAGCCGACCCGCACGAGGAATGGAGCTCATCATGACCTGGCGCGACAACGAGTTGGCTCTCGAGGCCCTTGCGGTGCAGGGGTACTACGACGAGGACAGCAGGACCCTTCGGCAGGACACCCTTGCGGCGGCGCTGCGGGACATCTTCCTGCGCAAGCCGGTGCGGGCGGCAAGCGACGACATCCTGGAGCGCAAGGCCCGGTTCTACCAGGCCGGACTCACCAGGACGCAGCTGCTGGACCTGACGCTCCCGGGCTTCCGCAGCAACCACGAGCTCTCCGACGAGGAGCGCGTGATGCTGAAGAAGGACCCGAAGAACCACCCCGAGCTCGAGGAGCGGGACAAGGCCATCAGCGACGTGACGACCCTGCTCTGGGGGACGCTCGGCAAGACCAGCCGCTCGGGCGGCGTGCAGAAACTCCTGGGCAACAAGGGTCTGCTGCTGGTCGAGACCAAGACGACCAGGGACGACATCCCGGTCACCGTGAAGGCCGCCACCGACGACCACGACCTGATCTTGGAGTGGTACGTGCGCCCGCGCGGCGACCAGCTCGTCAAGGTCAGCGGCGGTGTCCGTGACGACTGCACCCACGTCGGCATGACCTTCGAGGGCATCAGCGAGCGGATGAAGCGCGAGCTCGGCGGGAGCGTCACCACCGCGATCAGCAACCTGTTGCAGGTTGCCAGCCCGGACTTCGCGGCCCTCGAGGGTGCACCGATCAAGGCGCCCAGGGCCCTCGCCCCGGGGTCCTCGAAGAGCTAGCCGTTGACCTCCCGATGCTGGGAGGCCTTGGTGGAGGAGGGGATCCGCCTGGGCCAGGCGGATCCCCTCGACCGGTGGGCCATCGGCGACCTGTGCGTCGAGGCAGTGCCACCCGGCCACGGTCGGGTAGCCCGCTCGGAGGCGCAGCGGCGCCTGGCGGAGTTTGCAGCGCAGACCGGGCTGTCCCTGAGCCTGCTGAAGGACTGCTACCGCACGTCCGAGGCCTGGCCGGTCGGCACGCGCATCCCGGGCATCAGTCACGGCAAGCACTCCACGTACGCCGCGAAGCCCAACCGCGTGAACCTGCTCCTCAACGACGACCTGGACGACGGCCTCCCCGCCCGCGTGCGCGACAAGGTCGCCAAGGCAGAGGAGCTGCTCGGCGACCCGGTCGTCCGGGCAGCGATCCTGGACCGGTCGAAGAAGCGCAGTCGAAGCGTGGTTGCCGCTGCCCGGGCGGTGGAGGACGAGGACCTCACCAGGGCCCGCGCCCATCAGCGGCTCGAGGAGCAGCACGCGAAGGCGATGGCGGCTGCGCCGGAGATCCTCTCGCGCATGGCCGAACGCGCGATCCGCGGCAACCAGGTTCTGGCGAAAATGATCTCCGACCTGCTCGAGCTCCGCACCGTCGTGGATCGGCTGCCTGAGAACTACCAGGAGCGCACGACCGAACATCTCAAGCAGATCCAGCGAGCCGCCGCGCTGGTTCTCGAGGAGCTCCAGCCCGAACCTCGGTCACCTCAACCCTGCGACGTCATCGACATGCAAGTCGACTGACCGACCACGGACAGAGCACCGACAACGAGCTGGAAGCCTTGGGCCCTGGTGATGTCAGCGTCGCTGGGGCCCAAGGTCTCGTCGTCCTCGTTCCACACACCGGACGGCCGCGCGCAGCAAGGGCCCGCTCGAGAACGGACCACAGGCACAGGCGGGGACTGCTGCGCGGCCGAGCCGAGGCCGCGGACACTGCTCCTCCTCCGAAGACGACGCTCAGCCCATGACCGGCCAGCCGGGCCGGTCGAGCAAGGACCATGACGGTGTGCCTCTCGGCGAACAGGCTTGACCTCGCGGGCACGCTTGGCTTGACGCGATAGCCGTGCAACGAGAGGACGAAGGTGGCTAAGGGGGAGCGCGCCTCGGCGGCACATGTGCCCCGGACTGGTCGGTGATCGTCCCGGACGGTCGCGTCCACAAGGCCGAGCTCGCGCGTATGGACGACGACCTGTCGTGGGGCTTCAGCGTCGTCGCGGACTCGACCGCGGGCTCGCCCGACATCGGCTCCCTGGTTTCTCTGTGCTTCCTGGCGCAGTTGTCCCTGCTGGTGACGGAGTCAGAGCGGTACCTGCGCAGGACGGACCCGTCCCGGCTGGACTGGCTCGGTGGCGACCACGAGGCCCTCGTGCGGTCGCGGCACCGGACCAAGTTGTTCGCCGACACCGTGAACGGCGTGGAGGGCACGGTGGCCTACTTCGCCGGCCCGCTGGCGGCCGCGCACCGGGCGAGGTTCACCGGCAGGGCGCGCTTCCGCTGGGCCAGGCGTTGGGAGACGGACCTGGGGCTGTGCACGTACAAGGGCAGGCTGGTGTCCACCACCCACGGCGCGCACTACCTGCTGGGGACCAGACCGGACATGCTCGCAGGGGACCCTGGGCCCGCTCTGCGGCGCTTCGGCGAGGACCTTGGGAGGTACCTCTCGGCGCTGACCGGCGGGGTTCGGCAGCCAGCGCCTACGTTCGTGGCGGCCCTCGACGCGGGGCTGCTGCAGGCCCGTGACGTGCGGTCCGACGTGTTCTACGCGGCGTCGTTCGGTGGCGGCGTCGACCCTGGGGTCGCCGCGGCGTTGACAACCTTCCGGTCGGTCCTGAACACGGTCGACGTGCTCCTGCCGTCGGGTGCCCGCTGCGCGACGGAGGTGAAGCTGACCTACCTGACGCTGCACCAGGTGCTCGTGAGCCTGCGAAGGCTGCGGGGCCGGGCGGGACTCGGGACCGTGCTGCCGCCCGTACTCGACCGGCTGCTGGCGGACGCGCTCGTCGTCAGGCTGCTGGACCCGGCGACGGCTCCGTTCCGCAACACGCTCGTGCACTACGGCTTCGACAGCCGCTTCCCGGCCGACGCGGTCGATGCGTCACTGCCGTTGGTGGGTCTCGTAGAGCACTACTTCCCAGGGCACGACACCGCCACGCTCGAACGCGCCGTCCGCCGGTGCTTGTCGGACGTCGCCTCGGTACTGGACGCGTCCGCTGCCCCGTGACGGTCGGCGCCTCGTAGTCGCGTCAGCGGGAGTGCGGCGCCACACGTCCGGCCCCGATGATGCGGGCCGGACCGCTCAGGTGCCCCGCCCTCCCGAGCCGCTGCCGGTGCCGGTGCCGGTGCTGGCCTTACGCTCAGTGACGAACGGCCTGCCGGGGTGTCCGGACCACGTGCGGATGTCGCCCGCAAGCCAGGTCCACCCCGGCGCGGAGGCGGGCGACAGGCCCGGGTCCCACAACAGATCGTTGCCGGGACGGTCCTCGAGCCGTGCCACAACCGAACATCTGTGGGACACGACTGTGCCATCGCGAGCGGGTTCGCCTCGCGGCGGCCTCAGCCGCTGGTCGTCGGGCTGGTCGTGTCGAAGTCGTTGAGGGCAGTCTGCAAACCCACCAGCGTGTCCTGGGCGGCCTTGAGCATGACCTGCGCGCAGGCACCGCAGTAGCCGTCTTCACCTGCGGCCGGGCCCGGATTCTTGACGACCAGGCGCGGTTGTCCCTGGAGGATCCGGTGGCGCTTGTCGCCGTGGCAGTTGCAGGCTCTACCGGCGGGCCTGACTTCCATACGCAGCAGGACTGAGCGGGTGCGGCCAGGCATCAGGTCACCCGCTCAAGCACGTCGGCCTGGACCTCGTCAGCGACGGTCTCGAGCGCCGTGATCGCGGCGTCCAACTCCTCGATGGAGAGTTCGCGTCGACCGCTGGTGTGGCCGAGGGACTGCGCGACCGCCTTGTTCATAAGAATGATGACTGCCGCGAGGTCGGTCGTGGCGCCACCGATGCCCTTCGCTGCGAGCTTCTTGCCGCCGGGCGAGAGGCCTGCTGCCGCGCAGACCCGGATGGAGGTGGCCTTGATCTGGTCGTTCAGGCGGGCTCGTCGGGCCTGTCGACGGGCTTGTGGCTGGACCGGCTGAGCGACGGGCCCAATGGGTTCGGCCGGAGTCAGGCTGGTCCGCAGGGCGTCGAGGACCTCCCGGCTGAGCCCCGCGGCGAGGGGGTCGATGCCTTGTGCGCGAAGGACGTCGAGCACTCGGTCGGAGAGGTCGTTGTCGGGGATGTCGAGATACTTTTCGCCGAGGAACTGGTCGAGCGTCAGCTCGTGGCGGACCAGCATGCCGGGCAGCAGCGGCTGCCGCCGTCCCTCCGCGCTCGGCGGAGGGGGGGCCTGCTGTCCGCTGGCGAGCCAGGCCTGGACGATCTGCTGGTCCTCGACATCGAGGTTCTTGAAGTCCTCCCAGTGCCGCTCGAGGTTGAGGCCGACGTGGCTCACCACGATGCCGCGGTTGTCCAGGCTGCCGGGGGACTGCTGCTTGTTGACGCGCATGACGCGTCCGACAAACTGGATGTAGGGGCTCAGTGAGCGGAACGGCCGGAAGATCGCGGCGACCGACAGCGGCGGGTGGTCGAAGCCCTCGCCCAGCATCTGCACCTGCACGATGACATCGAGGGTCCCGTCATGCAGGTCCCGCAGCACCTTGGCCTTCTGCTCCTCGGTCATCTTGGAGTGGATCTCGTGGGCCTGGTAGTCGCGCTCCTCGTAGAGACGTCGCACCGCTCTTGCATGGTCGACCGAACAGGCGACCGCGATGATCTGGTGGTGGGTGGTGCCGGTCTCGCGCAGGTGCTTGAGCCACTCCAGCGAGCCATCGACGATCGACACGTTGCAGGCCTCGGCCAGGGCGACGCCCCGTGAGAACCAGTCCCGGTCCTTGAGGCGGAGCACCTCCTCCAGCGTGTGCGTGGCCTCTTGACCTCGGTAGCTGAAACGCAGTTCGCTAGGCGCGACGTTGGAGGCCTGGATCTGCTTGATGAACCCCCGCTGCATCGCCTCGGCGATCGGGTAGCTGTAGATCGGCTTGCCCTCGACCGGTTGGTCGTCGCCGCGGAACGGCGTCGCGGTCAGGCTCAGCACCTTCGCGTTCGGGAAGCGGTCGAAGACGTCCTGCCAGGTGGCCGCGGCGTTGTGGTGCGCCTCGTCGACCAGGATGAGGTCGAAGTAGTCCTCCGGCAGCTGGCTGAGCCAGCGACCACCACCTGCGGCGAACTGCTGGATGTTGGTGATGGCGATGTGCGCCTCGTCGAGATCGCTGAGGTTGGCGTCGGCGTCCAGCGCGGCGACGTGAGGCCCGTTGCTGAGGTCTGTGAGGGCGGCGGAGGTCAAGTAAAAGCACTTGGGGTTGCTGCTGCTGAAGTTGCGGATCAGCTCGTCGCGGATGGTCACGTTCGGCGCGATCACCAGAACGCGGCCGCGAGCGACGCCGAACGGCAGGAGGGTGATCAAGCCGGTCTTGCCGCAGCCCACGGGGATCTGCTCGAGAGCGTGACCTCCGCCTACAGCGAAGTGCGCAACGGCGGCGGCGTGACCGAGCTCCTGGGGTTCGCGGAGCCTGGGATTGTTGACGATGAAGACAGGGGTGTTGGTGAAGAAGTCCCCGACGTCCTGAGCGCTGAGCTTCACGTGCGTCCTCGAGTGGTCATGGCTGGTAGGTCAGCTGGCCTGGTTGTGATTGAGGTAGGTCTGGATGTCGCCGCGCAGCACTGGGTGAAGGGACCGCAAGGTGAACTCGCTGAAGGAGAAGGCCACGGCGGCCTGGCCGGCCTCGCGGAGCCCGTCGATCGCGGCGACGGCCGGCTCGGTGTCGCGGATCGCCTGCAGGACCGCGGTGAGGACGTCGCGGACATACCAGCGGTTGTGGCTGTAGCCCAGCTTGGCCAGGGACTGCACGGCCGCGCGCAGCACGGTGACGTCGCCGGTCTGCTCGACGGCTCGCCGCGCGAAGTCGGCAAGGACGTCGCAGTACTCGAACGCGAACCCTGCTGCCGCGACGTGCCGGGAGTGCCGGACGAACACCCGGCGGAACGCCTCACTGTCGCTGGCCCAGAGCCGGCGCACCGACCCCTTCGAGATCCACGGCAGCACTCGCGCCAGCGCCGTCATGTCGTCGGCTTCGTCCTCGTCCAGCGCCTGCGCCCAAGACAGCAGCTCGGCGAGGTCCTCGTCGGCCGGGCGTGGGAGCCGAACCCGCTCGAGCAGCCGCTTGGCCGCGTCCTCGGCGGTCTCCCAGGTGCCCTTCGGTGCCTCGACCGCGCCCTCGACCGCGGCCAGGAACTCCGCCACCGAGCTGTAGCGACGCTCGGGCCTGTTGGCGGTGGCCCGCTCCACGACCGGGCGCAGCGGCCCGGCGGGCATCTCGTTGTTGACCGGCGGGACACCGGTCAGCAGCTCCTGCAGCACCTTGCCCAGGCTGTAGATGTCCGAGCGCACGTCAGCGCTGCCGGCGGCCAGCCACTGCTCCGGAGCGGTGTACCACCACGAGCCCAGACCCTGCCGCAGCGTCGAGGTGAGCGGGGTCGTCTGGCGCTCGACCTCAACAGCCAGCCCGAGGTCCGAGATCGCCCATGTTCCCGACTGAGTTCGCAACACGTTCCCAGGCTTGAGGTCCCGGTGGAAGATGCCCTGCTGGTGGATATAGCTGAGCCCGGCGCAGACCTGGCGCACCGCGTCGACGACGAGGGCCTGGTTGCCCGCCAGCTCGGGGAGCGCGTCCAGCAGGCTTCCCTGCGCCAGCGGCATCGCGTACCAGACAGCCTCCTGCGAGGTCTCGCCCTGGCCGAGCACCTGGATCACGTGGGGGTGCGCCAGCCCCTCCAGCAGGCGCAGCTCACGGTGGAACCGCCGGATCGCCTCTGGCTCCACGACAGCGACGTCGTGCAGGATCTTCACCGCGACCAACTGCCCGCCCTGCTTGTTGTCGGCGGCGCGGTAGACGTCGGCGAACCCACCCCGGCCGATCTTCTCCTCCAGCACGAACCGATTTCCGAGCGTCCGGGCGGCGTCGGCTGCCTTGGGGCGTCCCGCCCGTGACGTGCGGCTGCCGGCGCCGTGCCAGGCCTCGACGGCGTCGAGGTCCCAGACCGGACCCTGTGCGAGCTGCCCGAGAGGGTCCGGAAAGTCCGGTCGCTCACGCAGCTTCGAGAGCCGCTGCCGGGAAACGCCGAGCAGCTCCGCGACCTCTGTGACGCCGCCCATCCGCACTGCCACCCCCACCCACCACCATCCGTTGTCGTCATGACAACAGTAGCAGCATCCATTGTCCTACTGTCAACAGTTCGCCTGGGGCGGATCGGCAATCGGACGTGGTCGTCATCAAGGTCCTGACCGCGCGCCTTGCCACGCGGCGGCGCCATAGGCCACCAGCCACCGGTTGCTACGCGTCACGGCGGTGGCACTGCTTGGGGAGCGTGCGCAAACGCTCGTTTGCGGGACGACGCTCAGGGCCGTTGAGCGAGGGGCCGGCGGCGTCTTCTACGCGTCTCACAACGCGTGTGCGGAATCAGTGTTTCGTTGAGTCGTCCTGCTGGCGGTTTGTTGGACGCGGTTCGCTCGGGAGGCTTGCCAGGCGGGTCCGCGGCGGTGAGCTGGGTGAGTACGGCGTCGGCGGCGGTGGAGAGCTCGGTGTCGGTGGGGACGGCGTCGCGAGCTGAGGCGGGCAGCGCGTCGTAGGTGTAGTCGGCGACCGCGAGGGGTGCGGTGGTGCCGGCGAGGGAGTAGCGGACGACGTTGTCGTTGCGCCCGGCGCACAGCAGGATCCCGATGGTGGGGGAGTGCCGGTCGGGGACGCGCAGGTTCGCGTCTACCCAGCTGACGTAGAAGCCGAGCTGGCCGAGGTGCTCGGGGGCGAACCGGCCGACCTTGAGCTCGAGGACGACGAAGCGGGACTGCGCCCAATTGAAGAAGAGCAGGTCGATGGAGAAGTCGTCGCCGTCGACCGCGAACTGGTACTGCCGGCCGACGAAGGCGAATCCGTGGCCGAGCTCAAGCAGGAACGCCTGCAGCCGGTCGACCAGTGCGGTCTCCAGGTCGCGCTCGGCGACCGGCCCAGTGAGGTCGAGGAAGTCCAGGACGTAGGGGTCGCGAGTGAGCTGCTGGGCCAGCTCGGAGTCCGCGGCGGGCAGCTGGTCGGTGAAGTTCGACGGGGCGGCGCCGGCGCGCGCGTGCAGCCGGTTCATGACCTGGTTGAGCAGGACGTTGCGGGACCAGCCATTCTCGGCCGCAGCTGCGGCGTACCACTCCCGCTGGGCTTGGTCGTCGAGCTTGTCGAGGAGGACGGTGACGTGGCCCCAGGGCAATCGCGCAACAGGCTGTTGCGTGATCTCCCCAGGAAAGGCCGCGGCGAAGGTCCTCATGTACACGAGGTTGCGCTGGGACAGGCCGCGCATGTCGGGAAAGGCGGCTCGCAGGTCGCTCGAGAGCCGGTCGATGACCCGGGTGCCCCAGCCCTCGACCTGCTGGCGGTTCAGGATCGCGTGCCCGAGCCGCCAGTAGAGCCCCAGCAGCTCGGTGTTGACCGCCCGCTGGGCCCGCCACCGGGAGCTGGCCACGGTCCGCTTGAGGTTCCTCGAGCAGCTCCGGGTAGTCGGCCGGCAGGGGCAGGTCGGGGTCGGTCACCGGCCCAGGCTCACAGGACGCCAGCTTCCGTGGAGGCGAGCTCGCCCGCCGGGACCGCGGGCGAGTCGCTGTCTCGAAGAGCGCGGTAGATCGTGGCGCGGGAGACGCCGTAGCTGCGGACCAGCTCCGAGATCGACTCCCCGCTGCCGCGCAGCGCGCGCACCTGTCGGGCCTGGGTCGGGGTCAGCTTGGGTGGCCGGCCGGTGTGCCGGCCGCGGAGCCGGGCGGCCTCACGGGCGACGGCGGCGCGCTCATGCATCAGCTCACGTTCGTAGCCGGCCAGGGCAGCGAAGATGCCAGCGAGCATCCGTCCCGTGGGGGTGGAGTAGTCGATGCCCTCGCAGGGAGCGCAGCAACACCCCGGCCTCGGTCAGCGTCTCCACGGTGCGGATCACCCCGGACAGGGACCGGCCGAGCCGGTCCAGGGCAATGACCACCACGGTGTCTCCGGAGCGGACGTAGTCGGGCAGCGCCGCCAGCCCTGGCCGGTCCTCCCGGACCCCGGACAGCTTGTCGCTGAACACCCGCTCACAGCCGGCGGCCGCCAGCGCGTCGCGCTGTTGGTCCAGCGACTGGTGGCCGGTGCTCACCCGGGCGTAACCGACGATCGACATCTTGGGAGTGTCGCAGAAGTCGGCGCAGCCGCCGCCCGCGACGCGCGGGTTTCGCACCTACTTGTGACACACGCGCCGGTGGGCGAAGCGGCGCTGCTGCCACGCCGGCGGTGTCTCACCGGACCCTGTGTCATATCCAAGGAAGTGGGACGGCTGGTGATCATGTGCCGCATGACGCCCGGCGAGTTCTACTGACCGACGCAACACCTGATTTCCAGAGGTGTCGCCATGCGTTTGGACAAGAGTTCTCCTGCGGGGCTTCGCTTCTTCTCCTCTTTGAGAGCG
>JAABUN010005741.1_pt1 | contig 15064 bp, 11 predicted proteins | sample 5559311 | NCBI WGS metagenome assembly JAABUN01 (sample SAMN10711877, study PRJNA513370) | rock metagenome | isolation source: Antarctica rocks | place: Antarctica: Victoria Land, Siegfried Peak sud | reverse complement strand
CGCCGGGGAGCACGCGGTCGCGGCTGGAGATGAGGGTGACCTTCGAGCCCAGTCCGTTGTAGGCGCTCGCGAATTCGGCGCCGGTCACACCGGAGCCGACCACGATCAGGTGCTCGGGGATCGTGCGGAGATTGTAGAGCTGCGTCCAGTTGAAGATCCGCTCGCCGTCGGGCATCGCGCTGGGCAGCTCGCGCGGCGTCGACCCGACGGCGACCAGGACGGCGTCGGCCTCGATAATGTTGGCCTCGCCGTCGGACTCGACCTCGAGGCGGTGATTGTCCAGCAGCTTGCCGGTTCCGATGACGATCGTCACACCGAGGCGCTCGAGGGTCGCGCGGATGTCCGAGGACTGCTCGACGGCGAGTTTGAGCAGCCGCTGGTTGACCTTGTCGAGGTCCGCGTAGACCTTGCTGTCGGCGGAGAAATGGACGCCGAGCCCGCTCGCGTCGGTGAAGCGCGTCATGGTGTCCGCCGTGGCGATGAGGGTCTTCGAGGGCACGACGTCCGTCAGGACGGCCGAGCCGCCCAGGCCCTGGCGCTCTACGACGGTGACCTGCGCGCCGAGGGAGGATGCGACCATCGCCGCTTCGTATCCACCGGGTCCCCCGCCCAGGATCGCCAGGCGCAGGGAACTGAAGTCGAGTTGGTTGGTCACCTCCCAATTGTCGCCCATACGCCGGAGCGCCCCAAATGGGCGCCGCGCCTATCTCTGGGAGCACAGGAGACGGCATGGGAGACGGCCCGCGAGCTTCAGAGGGTAGGTTGTAGCGGTGACTTCCGATCCTTTTGACCTGGCCCGTGCCGCCGCCGCCCATATTGCCCGCGCTACCGGAATCGACGCGCACGACACCGCCCTCGTGCTCGGCTCCGGCTGGGGCGAGGCGGCCGAGCTGATCGGCGAGACCACTCATACGCTCGACGCCGCGGACATCCCCGGCTTTTCGGCCCCCGCCGTCGTCGGGCATACCGGCACCATCCGCTCCATCCTGACGCCGCACGGCAAGCGGGCGCTCGTGCTGGGCGCGCGCACCCACTTCTACGAGGGCAAGGGCGTCCGCGCGGTGGTCCATGGCGTCCGGACCGCGGCGGCAACGGGTGCGACGACGGTCATTCTCACCAACGGCTGCGGCGGCCTTCAGGACCAATGGCAGCCCGGCACGCCGGTCCTCATCAGCGACCACATCAACCTCACCGCGACCTCGCCCCTGGAGGGCGCGACCTTCGTCGATCTGACGGCCATCTACTCCCCGCGGCTGCGCGCCCTCGCACGCCAGGTCGATCCGACGCTCGAAGAAGGCGTCTACGCCCAGTTCACCGGCCCGCACTACGAGACCCCGGCAGAAGTGCAGTACGCCAGGCGCATCGGGGCGGATCTCGTCGGCATGTCCACCGCACTGGAGGCCATCGCTGCCCGGCACGCGGGCATGGAGGTCTTCGGCATTTCCCTCGTCACAAACCTCGCGGCCGGCATCAGTCCGGTTCCGCTCAGCCACACCGAGGTCATCGAGGCGGGGCAGGCGGCAGGACCGCGCATCTCCCGCCTGCTCGCCGATATCGTCGCAACGATCTGACCAGGCTCCACAATGACGATCCCGGAACTCGATACCCTCCTCAGCGCCGCTGACGCCTGGGCCGCTGCCGACCCGGACCCACAGACGGTGGAAGAACTGCGTGCCCTCATCGGTCACGTGCGGTCCGGCGATGCCAAGGCTGCGGCGTCCGAAGCGGAGTTGCTGGACCGCTTCTCCGGTCTGCTCGCGTTCGGGACGGCCGGCCTGCGCGCAGCCCTCGGCGCGGGCCCGAACCGGATGAACCGCGTAGTGGTTCGCCGGGCCGGCGCCGGCGTCGCCGCGCACGCGTTGGAGCTCGCCGCCGGCGCCTACGTGCCACGCGCCGTCGTCGGCTTCGATGCCCGGCACAACTCCCGGATCTTCGCCGAGGAGACCGCCGCGATCTTCACCGCCGCAGGTCTGCAGACCTTTTTGATGCCGCGTGAGCTGCCGACGCCGGTGCTCGCCTACGCGGTCCGTGGCCTCGAGTGCGAGGTGGGCATCATGGTCACGGCCAGCCACAACCCGCCGCAGGACAACGGCTACAAGGTGTACCTCGGCGGACGGGCCGTGGCGGAGGATGCGCGCGGCGTCCAGATCGTGGCACCGCACGACGCCGCGATCGCCGCCCACATCGCCGTCGTCAGCGCCGTCGTCCTCGCGCGTGACGGCTGGACCGTCCTGCCGGAGACCATCGGCACCGACTACGTCGCCTCGGTGGCACTCCTCGCCGACCCTGCGCTGACGGAGCGGGACCTCCGGATCGTCCTCACTCCGCTGCACGGCGTCGGCGGCCGGACGGCACTGTCCGTGCTGGCAACGGCCGGGTTCGACGACGTCGCCGTCGTCGAACGCCAGGCCGAGCCCGATCCCGACTTCCCCACGGTGGCCTTTCCTAATCCGGAGGAACCCGGCGCCCTGGACCTGGCGCTGGACCTGGCAGCCGAGATCGGCGCCGACCTCGTGATCGCCAATGACCCGGACGCCGACCGCGTGGCACTCGCCGCCCGGGAGCCCTCCAGCGGTGCCTGGCGCATGCTGCGCGGCGACGAGGTGGGGACGCTTCTCGGCCTGCACCTCGCGGCGCGCTCCACGCGCACGGCACGCGGGGACCAGACCGGGACCGGTGCACCGGACCGCCGTGGCTTCTTCGCGAATTCCATCGTGTCCTCCCGCCTGCTCGCGCGCATCGCGAGTGTCGCGGGCATCGAGCACGTGCAGACTCTCACGGGATTCAAGTGGATCGCCCGCGTGCACGGCCTGTCCTTCGGCTACGAGGAGGCGCTCGGTTACTGCGTCGCGCCGGAGCTCGTCCGGGACAAGGACGGCATCTCGGCCGCGCTTCTGCTCGCCGAACTCGCCGCCGCAGCCAGGGCAGCCGGGCGCACCCTGTTCGATCTGCTCGACGACGCCTACCTCGAGCACGGCCTGCACGCCTCGGACCAGCTCTCGGTGCGCGTGGACAACCTGGGGCTGCTCGCGGCGATGATGACCAGGCTCCGGGAGGACCCGCCGTCGTCCTTCGCCGGGTCACCCGTGACGCTGGTGGAGGATCTCGCCGGTGGCTCCGCGCAGCTGCCGCCCACGGACGGACTGCTCTATCTCACGCGCGACGATACGCGCGTCATCATCAGGCCCAGCGGCACCGAACCCAAGCTCAAGTGCTACCTGGAGGTCATCGAACCCGTCGGGTCCGCGGCCGGGCTCGCGGATGCCAAGGCCACGGCCCGCGCGCGCCTCGACGCCGTGAAACGCGACGTCGAGGAAGCACTCGGCCTCTGACGCGGCGGGCACAGGGCACAGCACAGGGGGCAGCGCACGGGACAGCGCACGGGACAGCACATGGAAGGATGGATGCCATGCCTACCGATGTGTCCCTTGCCTCCTTCATCGACCACACACTGCTCAAGCCGGAGGCGAGCCGGGAGCAGATTCTCACGGTGTGCCGCGAAGCCGTCGAGCACTCCTTCAAGTCCGTCTGCGTGAACCCGGTCTGGGTCAGTACCGTCCGCACGGCGGTGAAGGACACCGGCGTCCTCACCTGCTCCGTGATCGGGTTCCCCCTGGGCGCCACGACCACCGAGGTCAAGGTCTTCGAGGCCCGCGGCGCCGTTGCCGACGGCGCCGACGAGATCGACATGGTCATCAACATCGCGGCGGCACGCGAGGGCGCGAAGGACCTCCTGGTGCAGGACATCCTGGCCGTGGCCGAAGCGGTCCACGAGCAGGGCGCCATCCTCAAGGTGATCATTGAGACCGCGCTGCTCACCGACGAGCAGAAAGTACTGGCGTGCGAGGCCGCCGTCGAGGCAGGCGCTGACTTCGTGAAGACCTCCACCGGCTTCAACGGCGGCGGCGCGACCGTCGAGGACGTCGCCCTGATGCGGAAGGCGGTCGGTCCGGGCCTCGGCGTCAAGGCCTCCGGCGGGGTCCGTTCCCTCGAGGACGCACGAGCCATGATCAGCGCGGGAGCAACGCGTATCGGCGCAAGCTCGGGAGTCGCTATCGTTAAGGGTGCACAGGGCACCTCAGGGTACTGACGGCGCAGCAGCCTCACCAGATTCGCAAGGAGATCCAATGTCACACCCAGTCAGCACCGAGGGCGCCGAGCGCCAGCCCGCGCACGCAGGCAAGGGCCACCTCGTCGAGAACATCGTGGTGTTCGCGATCATGTTCGGCATGTTCCTGCTCGGCATCTACCTGATGACCTGGTTCACGCCGCAGAACGTCTGGCCGATGGCCGCGATCATCGTGCTCGCGTTCCTCGCCTTCTTCATCCCGCAGGGCATCATGGGACGCGCCGACACCGGCTACGACCTGGCCGAGGGCAACCGGACGGATGAAAAGGAAACCTCGGCGGGCGTCAGCTCCTGACGCCCCCCCAGTTAGTTAAGAGCATTCCAATCAGGCGCACGCCGATCAGGGCGTGAAGACCGCCTCGAGGACGTCCTTTGCCCAGGCGAGGATCTCGGCGTCCACGAGGTCCCGGCCACCGATCCGTGCGGTCTTGGGCTTGGGCACCAGCACCGCGTTCATGCCCTGCTTCACCGACGCACCCGGATACATCCGGTTCAGTCGCAGCTGCCTGGACTCGGGCAGCTCGGCGGGGGCGAACTTGATGAAGTTCCCCTGCAGGGCCACGTCGGTCAGGCCGAGGGCCCGGGCGGCAACCCTGAACCGCGCGACGGCGATCAGATTGACGACGGCGGCCGGCGGCTCACCGTACCGATCGTTCAGTTCCGCGATGACGGCGTCGATCGCCTCGTCCGTGATGGCGGAGGCGAGCTTGCGGTACGCCTCCAGGCGGAGCCTTTCCCCCGGCACGTAGTCGTGCGGCAGGTGGGCGTTCACCGGCAGCTCGATCTTCATGTCCGCTGCCTTCTCCTCCGCCTCGCCGCGGAAGGTGGCGACGGCCTCGCCGACCAGCCGGATGTAGAGGTCGAACCCGACACCCTGAATGTGCCCGGACTGCTCCCCGCCGAGCATGTTGCCCGCACCGCGGATCTCGAGGTCCTTCAGGGCCAGCTGCATCCCGGCACCCAGCTCGTTGTGTGATGCCACCGCCTTGAGCCGTTCGAGGGCCACCTCGCCCAGGGGTTTCTCCGACGGGTACAGGAAGTAGGCGTAGGCGCGCTCACGCCCGCGGCCCACCCGGCCGCGAAGCTGGTGCAGCTGGGACAGCCCGAAGGTGTCGGAGCGGTCCACTATCAGCGTGTTGGCGTTGGAGATGTCCAGGCCCGTCTCGATGATCGTGGTGCAGACCAGCACGTCGAACCGCTTCTCCCAGAAGTCCACGATGATCTGCTCGAGCCGTGACTCCGTCATCTGCCCGTGCGCCACGGCGACCCGCGCTTCCGGCACGAGTTCCCGAAGGTGGGACGCGGTCCTGTCGATCGACGAGACGCGGTTGTGCACGAAGAACACCTGGCCCTCGCGCATCAGTTCCCGGCGGATCGCGGCCGAGGCCTGCTTGTCCGTGTAGGGGCCCACGTAGGTGAGGACGGGGTGCCGCTCCTCCGGTGGTGTCGCCAGCGTCGAGGTCTCCCGGATGCATGTCAGTGACATCTCGAGCGTGCGCGGGATCGGCGTCGCGCTCATCGCGAGGACGTCCACATTGGTCCGCATCTTCTTCAGCGCTTCCTTGTGCTCCACGCCGAACCGCTGCTCCTCATCGACGATGACGAGCCCGAGATCCTTGAAGGAAACCTCCTTGGAGAGCAATCGGTGCGTACCGATCACGACGTCGACCGCGCCCGAGGTGAGCCCCTCCGTCGCCTCGCGGGACTCCTTGCCGCTCTGGAAGCGCGACAGGGCCCGCACCCGCACCGGGAAACCGGAGAAGCGCTCCGAGAAGGTCTCGAAGTGCTGCTGCACCAGGAGCGTCGTGGGCACGAGGACCGCCACCTGCTTGCCGTCCTGCACGGCCTTGAACGCCGCACGCACCGCGATCTCGGTCTTGCCGTAGCCGACGTCCCCGGAGACAAGGCGGTCCATCGGGACCTCGCGCTCCATATCGGCCTTGACCTCGTTGATCGTGGTCAGCTGGTCCGGCGTCTCGACATAGGGGAACGCCTCCTCGAGCTCGCGCTGCCAGGGGGTATCGGGGCCGAACGCGTGGCCGCGGGACGCCATCCGCGCGGAATAGAGCCGGATGAGTTCGCCGGCGATCTCCTTGACCGCCTTGCGCGCCTGATTCTTGGTCCTGCTCCAGTCCGAGCCGCCCATCTTGCTCAGGGCCGGTGCGTCGCCTCCCACATACCGGGTCACCTGGTCCAGCTGGTCGGTGGGAACGAAGAGCCGGTCACCCGGGGCTCCGCGCTTCGACGGCGCGTACTCGAGGACGAGGTATTCGCGGGTGGTCCGGGTGGGGCCGGCGCCGGTGGAACGCTGCAGCAGCTCGACGAACTTCGCCACGCCGTGCTGCTCGTGGACGACGAAATCGCCGTCCTTGAGCTGGAGTGGATCGACGGCGTTCCGGCGGCGCGACGGCATCTTCCGCATGTCGCGGGTACCCGAGGCGCTCGTGCGGCCGAGCAGGTCCGCTTCGGTGAGCAGCCCGATCTTGAGCCCGTCCAGCACGAAGCCGCGGCCCGCGCAGGCCGTCGTGATCTCGATGATGCCGGGCTGCGGCGAGGATTCGAGTGATTCGACGCGGCTAGCAGGGATGTCGTTGTCGTGGAACAGCTCCGCCAGCCGCTGTGCCGGCCCGGGGCCCTCGGTGGCCACGACCACGCGCCACTGGTCGCGCACCCGCCCGCCGATGAAGTCCATCATCTCCGCGACGTCGCCCTGGTATCCGCGCGGCTCCCGCGCGTGCAGGCTGAAACTGTCGACGTCGCTCAGCTCCTCGTCGGCGCCGAAGGAGGTGATGCCCCACCAGGCGACCGCGTGGGCGAGCGCCGTCGAACGGGTGTCCGCGAGCGAGCGGAAACTCGCCTCCTGCAGGTCCGTGCCGAGCCGCCCGCCGAGATCGAGCGGCGCGACACCGCCGTCGGACGCCGTGGACCACGCGGCCGCGAGGAATTCCTCGTTGGTGGCGGCGAGGTCGTGGGCGCGGGTGCGCACCTTCTCGGGTTCGATGACGACGGCGATCGAGCCCCGGGGCAGTTCGCCGATGAACGGCACCATGGCGTCCACGAGGACCGGCGCCAGCGACTCCATGCCCTCCACGGCGATGCCTCCGGCGATCCGCTCCAGCATCGACGCCGCGGCCGGCAGCTCGGAGCGGAGTTTCGCCGCGCGGGACATCACCGAGGGGGTAATGAGGATCTCCCGGCACGGCGGCGCGTAGAGCACCGTCGGCGGTTCTTCCGAGGTCAGCGAGCGCTGGTCGGCGACCGCGAACCAGCGCATCTGGTCCACCTCGTCGCCGAAGAAGTCGACGCGGACGGGGTGGTCCTCGGTGGGCGGGAAGACGTCGATGATGCCGCCACGCACGGCGAACTCGCCGCGATGGGTGACCATGTCCACGCGGGCGTAGGCGGCGTCGGAGAGCGCCTCGATCACGTCGGAGAACGCCACCTCGTCACCGACCTTCAGCGACACGGGCTCCAGATCCCCCAGTCCCGCGACCAGCGGCTGTACGACGGCGCGGATGGGCGCCGTGATGACCTTGACCGGTGCGCCCGCGGGGTGGGCGAGCCTGCGCAGCACGGAGAGCCTCCGGCCCACGGTGTCCGAGCGCGGCGACAGGCGCTCGTGCGGCAGGGTCTCCCAGCTCGGGAACTCCTCGATGGCGCTCTCCGGCAGGTAGCTGCGCAGCGCGGCCGCGAGATCCTCCGCCTCGCGTCCGGTCGCGGTGATCGCCAGGACCACCGGCACTGCCGCACCCTGCCCACCGGCGCCGGGCTCGCTGCCAGCGCCGGACTCGCTGCCAGCGTCGGGCTCGCTGCACGCGGCCAGGCCGTCCACCATCTCGGCGATCAGCGCGGCCCGCAGGCCGGCGGGTGCTCCGATCTGCAGATCCGCGCTGCGCTGCTCAACCGGCCGCGACGCGTTGGTCCGCACGCGAGAGTAGGACGCATCCTCGGCCAACGCCGCGCGTAATCCATTCAGGCTCATGGTGTTCGAAACTTCTCAGGCACCGGTTCACACTACCAATCAGCCCTGACGCTTTTTCGTCGTCGGCCGCCGGCCCCACTCCCCGGGTGTGCAGGCCGTAGGATTGCCGCTAGACCCCTGCCCCTACCGCTGCCCCTACCGCCTGCGCGGGACGCATCTGATTCCTGGAGGAACCTTGGCCCTGAACGCATCCACCACACTCCCCTATGACCCCGCCACGGTGCTCGGCGTCTTCACCGACGAGGGCTTCGTGCGGCACATGAGCGAGTTCGCCGGTGGGACCCTCGAATCCCTGACGGTCGACGGCGACACCGCCGGAGCGTTCGTCCTCACCGCGGTCCGCACGATGCCGACAGACCGGCTCCCCGATATGGCGCGCAAGTTCGTCGGTGAGACGCTCTCCGTCACCCAGACCGAACATTGGGAGGCCCCCGCGGCGGACGGTTCCCGTCAGGCGGCGCTGGAGATGACCGTCGCCGGGGTCCCGCTGAATGTCTCCGCCGTCCAGCGCCTGATGACGCAGGGCACGGACACCGTCGTCGACCTCCAGGGCAAGGTCACCTCCTCCATCCCGTTCCTCGGCGGGAAGATCGCAGGTGCCGCCGAGCCGATGATCGGCAAGGCGCTCAACGTGCAGGCCGTCGAAGCGCGGAAGTGGCTCGAAAGCCGCTGACCGCCGCCCCGCCGCCTCCTGGTCACCCACCGAAAGAACACCCCGTGCAACTACCCACACCGCTCGCACTCATCCTGATCCTCGCCGGCGTCTGGACGCTCGTCGTCTGGCCGCCCTTCCTGCGCCGTGTCCTCAAGGACCCGCGGTCGAGGGACGAGAAAGGCGGCGCCACGCGCTTCCTCACCGTGCACATCATGCTCATCTCGACCTCGATGATCCTGGGCGCGGCCACCGCCGTGATCGGCGTGCGCGCCCTGATCGCCTGAGCCGTCCCCTGACGGCCCCGCAGTTGACGGCAGAACAGATGGAGGAAAGCTGATGGCGCAGCGAGAACCCCGGAAGCCCGCTGGCGCCCGGGCCGTGATCCTGCAGCGCTCCAGCTACCCGGAGTACCTGCGGATCACGGAGATCCTGCGCAAGGAAACGGTGGGCGGCATCCTGCTGCTGATCGCTGCCGCCGTCGCCATCATCTGGGCGAACTCTCCGTTCGCCGACTCCTACTTCGCCCTCCGGGACTTCGAGTTCGGGTACGAGCCGTGGCACCTGAAGCTGTCAGTGGGCGAGTGGGCGTCCGACGGTCTGCTCGCGGTGTTCTTCTTCTTGATCGGGCTCGAACTCAAACGCGAGTTCATCGCGGGGGATCTGCGGAAGCTCAGCCGCGCCATCGTGCCCGTGGCGGCGGCATTCGGCGGCGTCGTGGTGCCGGCGCTCGTCTACACGGCCGTCAACCTGTCCTCCCCCGACACGCTGCGGGGCTGGGCCATTCCCACGGCCACGGACATCGCGTTCGCCCTGGCGGTGCTGGCGGTGATCAGTTCGCACCTGCCCGGAGCCCTGCGGATCTTTTTGCTGACCCTCGCCGTCGTCGATGACCTCATCGCCATCGCGATCATCGCGCTCTTCTACTCGGAGGACGTCAGCCTGGTCTACCTGCTCTGGATGCTGCTCCCGCTCGGGCTGTTCGCGCTCCTCGCGCAGCGCAATCCCCGGTTCTTCGGGAGCACCACGCGCGGGCCGTGGCTCATCCTGCTGCCACTCGGCGTCGCGACCTGGGCGCTCATGCACGCCTCGGGCGTCCACGCGACCGTGGCCGGGGTCCTGCTCGGCTTCTGCGTCCCGGTGCTGCGCCGCAAGGCCAATGGAAAGGCCGCACTCCCGAGGCCCGACAAGCCGGGACTCGCGGAGGTCTTCGAGCACCGGTTCCGGCCGCTCTCCACCGGCTTCGCGGTGCCCGCCTTCGCGTTCTTCTCTGCCGGGGTCGCCATCGGCGGCGTGGCGGGCTTCGTCTCCGCCCTCACCGACCCGGTGCTGATCGGGGTCGTGCTCGGCCTCGTCCTGGGCAAACCGGTCGGTATCCTGCTGACAACGTTCATCGTTACCAAGACCACGAAGGCCAACCTGGACCCGGGCCTGAGCTGGTGGGATCTCCTCGGCGTCGGCATCCTCGCCGGGGTCGGCTTCACGGTGTCCCTGCTCGTCAACGATCTCAGCTTCGGCGCGGGCAGCGAGTATGACGACCACGCGAAGGTCGGCATCCTGACCGCGTCGCTGACCGCCGCGCTCCTGTCGAGCATCGTCCTGCGCAGCCGCAACAAGCACTACCGGCGGATGAGCGAGGAAGAGACGATCGACTCCGACAGCGACGGCGTCCCGGACGTGTTCGAAGACCGAAAGGACTAGGGCGCCCGCGTGAGGAGTGGGAGGAAGCAGCCGGAGACGGACCAGCACGACGACGGCGGCACCGCGCGGCGTGGCCGGAGGCGGCGTCGGATCATCCTGAGCGAACTCGCTCTCACGGTGACAATGACCCTCACCGGGGTGCTCGGCCTCCTCCACCGCGAGGCCCTCGACTCCCAGGGGCTGTTCCTGGCCGGTTGGGGACTGAACCTCCTGGTCCTCGCCCTCTGCAGCGTTCTGCCGTGGTCCCGGATCCCTGGGCGCTGGGTGATCGTCGTCCCACTGGTCGATCTTGTGGCCATCGGTTTGGTGCTCGAGGGCGCGGGCGAAACCTTCGGCGGCGTTGGACTGCTTGCCGCGTTCCCGGTGGTGTGGATCGCAGCCTCCCGCATCCGCACCTCGACGGCGGTCGCGCTGACGGTCGTTGCGTCCTTCACACTCCTCTGGCTTCCCCTCGTTCTCCGCGGCGACCCGATCGACGTGGGGACCGCGATCGAGCCGATTCTGCTGCCCGTGATGCTGGTCGGCCTCGCCATCTTCGTCTCCGCGCTGTCGGCGGAAAATCGCCGTCGGCAGGAAGCACTGGAGGCTTCCCGGGCCGCTCTGCGCGAAAGCGTCGAAGCCGGTCGGGCGCGGGAACGGATCCTCACCACGATCCTCAACACGGTGCACGCTGGGCTCCTCGCCGTCGACGCCGACGGGCATGACATCCTCATGAACTCGCGGCAGCGCGCTGCCCATACGTTGGCCACCCCGCTGAAGAACCAGGACCCGGAGGAGACAGAACTCCTGATCTTCGGCTCGGACCGGGTTACTCCCGTGCCGCCCGAGGAACGTCCGGTGCGCCGGGCCATTCAGGGTGAGGACCTCGAATCGGTCCAGGTGTGGGTGGGCCCGCCGCGGTCCCAGCGCGCCGTCAGCGTCTCCTCGCAGGCCATGCGCGACGACGACGGCTCCTTCGCCGGAACCGTGGTGTCCTTCAACGACGTCACCGAACTCGTCGTGGCCCTGGAGGCCAAGGACGACTTCCTCTCCAACGTCTCACACGAATTCCGGACACCGCTGACCTCGATCCTGGGTTACCTGGAACTCTCGCTGGAGTTCGGAGACAGCCTGCCGGACGGTGTGGCGGGGTACCTCGAGGTGGCCCGGCGCAACGCGATGCGCCTCGAGCAGCTGGTCGAGGACCTCCTGGCGATCAACGCCGGGACGTTCGAGGTCAGTCCGGTGCAGGCAGATGTCAGCCGGGTCCTCGCGGAGGCGACGTCGTCGGCCCAGGTGCGGGTGACGCGCGCCGGCCTGCGGCTCACGAACCACGCACCGGCGGCCCTTCCCGCCGTCGTCGATCCGAACCGGCTCGCGCAGGCCGTGGACAACCTCCTGTCCAATGCGGTGAAGTACAACCGTCCCGGCGGCAGTATCACGCTCGACGCGTCACTCGATGACGGCGTGCTGCACATCGACGTCAAGGACACCGGGATCGGGATCGACGCGGAGGAACTGCACCGTGTCTTCGAGCGGTTCTTCCGCTCGCCGTCGGTGCGCACATCCACCGTGCCGGGTGTCGGGCTCGGCCTGCTGATCACCAAGAGCATCGTCCGTGAGCACGGCGGATCTATCACCGTCACGAGCCAGCCCGGCGAGGGCTCCTGCTTCACGATCACGATTCCCCAGCCAGCCGGCTGACCGCACGGCGCCCCCGCCGGCGCCGAGACCGCAGAAATAGCCTCACATCCGGTCCGCACCCGGTCTTTACTGCTATCTCGGAGGGGAAGCGGCGACGCGAGGGGGGGTCAGGCGTTGGCGGCGAGCAGGGACTCCTCGAGGGCGACCCACGCGAGCATGGCGCACTTGACCCGCGCCGGGTACCGCGAGACCCCCGAGAGGGCCGCGGCGTCGCCCAGCACTTCCTCATCCGCCTCGAGCCTGCCGCGTGAGCGCATCACGTCGCGGAACGCATCCACGAGAGCGATCACCTCGTCCCGGGGCAATCCCTCGACGAGGTCCGTCATCACCGACGCCGACGCCATCGAGATGGCGCAGCCCGCTCCGTCCCAGCTGACGGAGGCCACCGTTCCACCGGCCACTCCGGCCCGCAGCGTGATCTCGTCGCCACACACCGGGTTGAGCTGGTGCGATTCCCCTGCCCGGCCCGCGCCGTCGTACTCCCTTAGCGGGGAGCCGTGCCGCTCCTTCGCGTGGTCCAGGATGATCTGCTGGTACAGCTGCTCCAGGCCCGAACCCATCTAACACGCTCCGAAAAAGGGACGGACCTGCGCGACGGCGTCCAGGAACGCGTCCACTTCGGCGGTGGTGTTGTACAGGTAGGTGCTGGCCCGCGTGGTCGCCGTCAGTCCGAGCCGGCGGTGCAGGGGTTGCGCGCAGTGGTGTCCCACCCGCACGGCGATGCCCTTGTCATCGAGGAACTGCCCGACGTCGTGCGCGTGGACACCGTCGACGTCGAACGCCGCGAGGCCGATGCGCGGCTGTCCCACGTCGGGCCCGAGCACGCGGATGCCCTCGATAGCACCAAGTCCCGCGACGAGCCTGGTGCCCAATGCCACCTCCCGCGCCTCGATGCGCTGCATGCCGGTCTCGGCGAGGTAGTTCGCCGCGGCGCCGAGCGCGATGGCCTGGGAGATCCGCTGCGTTCCGGCCTCGAACCGATTCGGGGACGGCAGATACTCGGCCCGCTCCATGGTCACGGTGGTGATCATCGATCCGCCGGTGAGGAAGGGCGGCATCGCGTTCAGGAGTTCCGCGCGGCCATAGAGAGCACCGATGCCGGTGGGGCCGAGCATCTTGTGGCCGGAGAAGACGAGGAAATCGACGTCGAGCGCCTTCACGTCCACCGGGAGGTGGGGCACGGACTGGCAGGCGTCGAGCAGCGTGAGGGCCCCGACGGCCTGCGCCAGATGCACGAGGTCGCGGACCGGGTTGATGGTGCCGAGCACATTGGAGGCGTGGGAGAACGCGACGAGTTTCGTCGACGGCGTGATCACCGCGGCGGCGTCCTCCATCCGGAGCGTGCCGTCGTCGTCCACCGGGATGAAGCGGAGTTCGGCGCCCGTGCGCTCGGCGAGTTCCTGCCAGGGGATCAGGTTGGCGTGGTGTTCCATCTCGGTGACCACGATGCGGTCCCCCGGGGCGACGGCGAAGCGGCGCGCTGCGGCTCCCCCGCGCCCGAGCGCCGCATTGGACATCGCGTAGGCCACGAGGTTGATGCCCTCGGTGGCGTTGGAGGTCCAGACGAGTTCGTTCGGGCGGGCTCCGATGAAGCGGGCGACGGCGGCGCGGGCGTCCTCGTAGGCATCGGTTGCGTCGACGGCGAGCGCGTGGGCTCCGCGGTGCACGGCGGCGTTGCGCTGCTCGTAGAATTCCTGCTCGGCCTCCAACACGCTCACCGGGTTCTGCGATGTTGCCCCGGAGTCGAGATAGATCAGCGGCTTCCCGTTCATCTCGGTGCTGAGGATCGGGAAGTCGTTGCGGATCCGGTGCACCTCGGCGTCGGTCAGCCCGGCGTCGGGTAAGGCGGCGTCATTACTCCCGGCGTCGTTACTCCGGGCGTCGTTTCTTCCGGCTCCGCCGGGCATGAGCGTCACGGGCGTTTCAACCACGGGCACGGGCACTCCTCGGATCAGTCAGTGGTCCCTGCGGCGAAAGCGCTGCGGCAATTACGCAAGGATTGTCTGTGCTAATCCTGCCACCGCAGGAACGACGCGGCATCCCAGTGGGACCTAAGTAAAGAGAAAGACCCCGACAGCCCAATGGCTGTCGGGGTCTTCATTCCTCAGAGACGCCCGACTAGTGCGCCCAGAGGTAAGGATGGGACGTTCTACCGTCATCGAAGACCACGCGGGGCGCGGTGAAGATGCGGTTGGTGTTGGGCCCGGTGTAATTGGTCGGTGTCAGGACCAACATTTTCTTGCCTTTACCGACCGGTCCTGACTGGCTCGGACTGATCCACTCGTCATTGGTCGCCCCGATGATCGTCAGAGTGCCGTCAGAACGATTCGACATGAAGTTGACGTGGCGCCGGGTCTTGGAGCCGTACATCACCGGTTGGTGGTGCACGATCCCGAAGCTCTCCTCGTGGTTGATGCCGATCGCGTTGCGCACGGACTGGAGGTTCCACGTCGTGGCGTTGTTCGACAACCAAAAGGTGGGCATGCCGTAATCGGAGTCATGCGTGTAGACATCGTAGAGGCGAGCATTGTCATGGTTGTTGTAGCCGATCGGTGAAGCGCCGACCTTGGGACCGCGAACGCGGCTGGCGAAGGAGTTGCCGGTCCAGCGGTAACCGTCGATCTCGACGTTGCGCGTGACAGAGTCCGATCCCCGCCACCAGTTGAGACCGAAGGTTTCTCCCGGAGGGGCTCCATTGTTCCCCGGGATGCCGGTGATGAGCACGTTCTCCACCTTCGTGCCCGGGCCCGAGCGGCCCACCATGATGCCGTTGTAGAGATGTCCCTGTTCGGTGCCCTGCACCCACAGGTTGGACAGGATCTGATTGTTGCCGTCGGTCATCCTGAGGACATAAAGTTGGTTGGTTTGGCCGGAGCCCTGCTGCGGGACGGTCCAGCCGTAGCTGGACGAATTTGCC
>JAABUN010005740.1_pt1 | contig 15065 bp, 12 predicted proteins | sample 5559311 | NCBI WGS metagenome assembly JAABUN01 (sample SAMN10711877, study PRJNA513370) | rock metagenome | isolation source: Antarctica rocks | place: Antarctica: Victoria Land, Siegfried Peak sud | reverse complement strand
GCGCAACAAGGGCTGCGCGCTGATCACCACCAGCGCCACCCGGCTCACCGCCGACGGCAACGTCTGGGACGCCACCGGCCAACCCATCCGCCTCAGCAACGGCGGCTGAGCACCGCCCACGCGCGGCGACCGGGGATAGCCTGGCTGCCACCGACGAGCAGGCCGACGACGCACAGGCCGACCACGAGCAGGCCACCGATGAGCAGGCCACCGACGAGCAGGCCACCGACGAGCAGGCCACCGACGAGCAGGAGAGCCACCGTGCGCGTTCCGGCCCGGCACCGAATCCTGGTCCCGGCCCGGACCGGATCCGTGCTCGTCGTGCTCGCCGTCGCGCTCACCGGTTGCAGCAGCGATGAACCGGCCGCCTCGTCGGCGCCGAGCCCGAGGGTCGGCAGCACCGCGGGCCCGTCCGCCGAGCCCGGCGGCCCGACGAGCCCGGGCCCGTCCGCGTCCCCGTCGACCGCCCCGAGCGGGTCGGGCGGTGGTCCGGCCATGTCCCCGCCACCGCCGGGGTCGCTTGCGACGGTGCCCGCGCGTCCGGTGCAGCGGCGCTCGCCCGTGCCGCTGTCGAGCCCGGCCCCGGTGGGCGGCGGCGCCGTCGTACGGCTGGTCGGCACCCGCCAGGTCACCACGGCGGGCAAGGGCGCCGGTGAGAGCAGCGGCGAGGACGCGACCGCCTTCACCGTCGAGGTGGTCAACGGCACGTCCGACCCGTTGCCGCTCGACACCTCGGTCATCGACGTCGCGACCGGCCCTGCCGCGACCCCCGGTCGGCCTTCGTCCGGGCCGCCCGCCGCGCCGCTGTCGGGAACCGTGCCGGCCGGCGGCACGGCCCGCGGCACGTACGTGTTCGTGCTGCCGCCCGGCGGCCGCTCGGCGGTGACCCTGACGGTCAGCCTCGCCGGGGGCAGCCCGGTCGCGGTGCTTCGCGGCGCCCTGAGGTGATCCGGCCGAGGGCGGGGGCGGTGCTGCTGGCGCACCCCTCGCCGGAGCTCTACGGCTCGGACCGGATGCTGCTCGCCTCGGTGCAGGCGCTGGTGGGCGCCGGCCGGCGCGCCGTCGTGGTGCTGCCGAAGGGCGGTCCGCTCGAGCCCGAGCTACGGGCCGCCGGCGCCGCGGTGCGCCTGCTCGACGTGCCGGTGCTGCGCCGGTCGGCGATGTCGCCCGGCGGCCTGATCCGCCTCGCCGCCGGAGTGCTGCGCACCCTGCCGGCGATGCTGCGCGTGCTGCGCGACACCCATCCGGACGTCGTCTACGTCAGCACCCTTACCCAGCCCAGCTGGCTGCTCGCCGCCCGGCTGGCGCGGGTCCGGGCCGTCTGCCACGTGCACGAGGCCGAGCAGCGCGCCGGTCGGACGGTCCGCACGCTGCTGGCGGCGCCGCTGCTGCTCGCCGACGTCGTGCTCGTCAACTCGGCGGCGGCCCGGGACGCGCTCGACGTGCTGCCGCGGGCGCAGGCCCGCAGCCGGGTGCTGCACAACGGGGTGCCCGGCCCCCCCTGCCCGCCCGAGCCCGCCCACCGGTCCGGGCCGGCGCACCTGGTGGTCGTCGGACGGCTGTCGCCGCGCAAGGGCACCGACGTCGCGCTGGCCGCGCTGGCCCGGCTGGCGAGCCGCGGCGCCGACGTCCGGCTCAGCCTGGTCGGCGACGCCTACACCGGCTACGAGTGGTACGCGCAGCGGCTGCAGCAGCAGGTGGCGGACGACGGGCTCGACGAGCGGGTCGCCTTCGCCGGCTTCCAGGCCGACGTGTGGCCGTGGCTGGCCGCAGCCGACGTCGTGCTCGTCCCCTCACGCGAGGAGCCCTTCGGCAACGTGGCCGTCGAGGCGGCGCTGGCGCTGCGCCCTGTCGTCGCGAGCGCGGTGCAGGGGCTGCTCGAGATCGTCGAGCCGGGCGTGAGCGGCGTGCTGGTCGCACCGGACGATCCGGCAGCGCTCGCCGAGGCGGTCGACGGCCTGCTCGCCGACCCGGCACAGGCGCTTGCGCTGGCCGAGCGAGCCCGGTCCGACGCCCTGGCCCGCTTCGGGCTCGAGCAGTACGGGCGCGGGCTGCTCGACGCCCTCGAGGCCTGATCCGGCGAGGATGGGCCCGTGCCCCGTCACCTCGCCACCGCCCTGGTCGTGCTCTCCTCGGCCGCGGTGCTCGTGCTCGAGGTCCTCGTCAGTCGGCTGGTCGCTCCCTACGTCGGGCTGACGCTCGAGACCTACACCGCGGCGATCGGTGTCGCCCTCGCCGCCATCGCCGCCGGCGCCGCCCTCGGCGGCCGGCTCGCCGACCAGGTCGACCCGCGTCGCTGGCTGGGACCGGCGCTCGCTCTCGGCGGCGCGCTCGTGCTGGCGGCCCGGCCGACGGTCTTCGCGCTGGGCGCCGCCTTTCGCGGCTCGGGGCCGGTCGGGACGCTGGTTCTCGTGCTGCTGGCCGTGGCGCCCGCCGCGCTCACGCTGTCGAGCGTGCCGCCCGGCGTCGTCAAGCTGCGTCTGCACGACCTGGCCGAGACCGGGCAGACGGTCGGCCGGTTGTCGGCGCTCGGCACCCTCGGTGCGCTCGCCGGAACGTTCCTCACCGGTTTCGTCCTGCTCGCGGCGCTGCCGACCTCCACGCTGCTGCTGCTCACCGGTCTGGTGCTCATCGTCACCGGGGTCGGGGCGAGCCTGCTGCTGCGCCGCGCCCTGAGCCCCCGGCCGCTGCTCGGCCTGCTGGCCCTCACGGCGCTCACCGGGGGCTGGCTCGTCGCCGCCGACGGGCCCTGCCAGGTCCAGACCCGTTATTACTGCGCGAGCGTCGTGGCCGACCCGGCGCGTGCGGGCGGGCGCACGCTCGTCCTCGACGGCCTACGGCACTCCTACGTCGACCTCGACGACCCGGCGCACCTGAAGTTCGCCTACACCCGCCGGATCGCGGGCGTGCTCGCGAGCCGCCCGCCGGGGCCGCTGTCGGTGCTGCACCTCGGGCTCGGCGGCGGCTCGGTGCCCCGGCACCTGGCCGCCGTGCGCCCCGGCAGCCGCAGCACGGTGCTCGAGGTAGACCCGCAGGTCGTCGCGCTCGACCGCCGCGCGCTGGGCCTGGTCACCGGGCCGGACCTCGAGGTGCGGGTCGGCGACGCCCGCACCTCGATCGCCGCGCTGCCGAGCGGCGCGTTCGACGTGGTGGTCGGTGACGCCTTTGGCGGTCTGGCGGTGCCCTGGCACCTGACGACCGCCGAGATGGTGGCGCAGGTGCGCCGGGTGCTGCGGCCGGGCGGGGTCTACGTGCTCAACGTCATCGACCGGCCGCCGCTCGCGTTCGCCCGCGCCGAGACGCAGACGCTGCTGGCCGGTTTCGCCGACGTCGCGCTGCTCGCCCCGCCGGCTCTCGTGCAGGGCCGGGACGGCGGCAACCTGGTGCTGGCCGCGAGCGACGACCCGCTGCCGATCGAGGCGCTGGACCGGGCGGCGGCCGAGCGCGGTGAGCCGGCTGCGGTCGTCGGCCGCTCCGGCGCGTGGGCGTTCGCCGGCGACGCGCAGGTGCTCACCGACGACGACGCGCCCGTCGACCAGCTGCTCACGCCGTACGGCGGTACGTGAGGGCCCGGCGTAGGCTGACGGGCGCGCCGAGAGGCGCCCCCACCCCCCGGCCGAGCGCCGTGCGGGGGTACTTGCGCTGCGTGCTGGCCGCGCCCGACCACCCATGAACCCGATCCACCCGCCCCCCGCTGAAGGAGACCCCGCGTGTCGTTGCGCGCGCTGCTCGACGTGCTCGCCGGCGACCCTGCGCTGGTCCGGGCGCTCGACGAGCCGGCTCGCCCCTCGCTGGACCTCACCGGCCCGATCGGTCTGCGGCCGTTCACCGTCGCCGCCCTGGTCGGCCGGGGCCGCACCGTGCTCGCCGTCACCGCCACCGGTCGGGAGGCCGAGGACCTCGTCGCGGCGCTGTCGAGCCTGCTGGACGCCGACCGGGTCGCCCTCTACCCGAGCTGGGAGACGCTGCCGCACGAGCGCCTGTCGCCCCGCGCCGACACCGTCGGCCGGCGCCTCGCGGTGCTGCGGCGGCTGGCCCACCCCGACCCGAGCGACCCGGCGACCGGCCCTCTGGATGTCGTCGTCGCGCCGGTGCGCAGCCTGCTGCAGCCGCAGGTGCCGCACCTCGGCGAGCTCGAGCCGGTGGCGCTGCGATCCGGTCAGGACGTCGACGGCGGCCTCGACGCGGTCGTGCGCCGCCTGGTCGACATCTCCTACGCCCGCGTCGAGCTTGTCGAGAAGCGCGGCGAGTTCGCCGTGCGCGGCGGCATCCTCGACGTCTTCCCGCCCACCGAGGAGCACCCGGTTCGGGTGGAGTGGTGGGGCGACACGGTCGAGGAGATCCGCTCGTTCAAGGTCGCCGACCAGCGCAGCCTGCCGGTCGACAGCGCCGACCACGGGCTCTGGGCGCCGCCGTGCCGCGAGCTGCTGCTCACCCCTGAGGTGCGGGCCCGGGCGGCAGCGCTCGCGCAGAGCCACCCGCAGCTCACCGAGATCTGCAGCAAGATCGCCGACGGGCAGCCGGTCGAGGGCATGGAGGCGCTCGCACCGGTGCTCGTCGACGACCTGCGCCTGCTGGTCGACGAGCTGCCCCGCGAGACCTCGGTCGTCGTCTGCGACCCCGAGAAGGTCCGCACCCGCGCGCACGACCTCGTGCGCACCTCGCAGGAGTTCCTCGAGGCGTCGTGGGCGACCGCCGCCACCGGTGGGCAGGCCCCGCTCGACCTCGGCACCGCCGCCTACCGCACGCTGGTGGAGGTGCGCGAGCACGCCGCGGGAAGCGGCGTGCCGTGGTGGACGCTGACGCCCTTCACCGCCGACGAGGACCTCGAGGACGACACCGTGGTCCTCGCCGCGAGCACCCCGCCGGCCTACCGCGGCGAGATCGAGCGCGCCGTCGCCGACCTGCGCGAGCGCACGCGGGCGGGCTGGCGGGTCATCGTCACCACCGAGGGCCACGGCTCGGCCCAGCGACTGCAGGAGCTGCTCAAGGACGCCGAGGTGCCCGTGCGCCTGGCCGACGATGTGGACGCCCGCCCCGGCGTCGTCGGCGTGACGACCGGGTGCCTGACGACGGGCTTCGACAGCGCACTGCTGAGCACGCTCGTGCTCGCCGAGAGCGACCTCACCGGCACCCGCGGCGCGGGCGCCAAGGACACCAGCAAGCGGATGCCCAGCCGGCGCAAGAACGCCGTCGACCCGATCGCGCTGCAGCCCGGCGACCCGGTGGTGCATGAGCAGCACGGCGTCGCGCGCTACGTCGAGATGGTGCAGCGCACGGTGCAGGGCGCGACCCGGGAGTACCTCATCCTCGAGTTCGCCCCCAGCAAGAAGGGCCAGCCCGGCGACCGGGTGTTCGTGCCGACCGACCAGCTCGAGCTCGTCACGCGCTACGTCGGCGGCGAGGCGCCGAGCCTGGACCGGCTCGGCGGCAGCGACTGGGCCAAGCGCAAGGGTCGGGCGAAAAAGGCGGTGCGGCAGATCGCGGCCGGCCTGATCCAGCTGTACAGCGCCCGGATGGCCGCGCCGGGGCATGCCTTCGGCACGGACACGCCCTGGCAGGCCGAGCTCGAGGACGCCTTCCCCTACGTCGAGACGCCCGATCAGCTCGAGGCCATCGTCGAGGTCAAGGCCGACATGGAGAAGCCGCAGCCGATGGACCGGGTCATCATGGGCGACGTCGGCTACGGCAAGACCGAGATCGCCGTGCGGGCCGCCTTCAAAGCCGTGCAGGACGGCAAGCAGGTGGCCGTGCTCGTGCCGACGACGCTGCTCGTGCAGCAGCACTACGGCACCTTCCGGGACCGCTTCCAGCAGTTCCCCGTCACCGTCCGTGCGGTGAGCCGTTTCAACAGCGCCCGCGAGCAGGCCGAGGTGATGGCGGGCGTCGCCGACGGCACCGTCGACGTCGTGATCGGCACGCACCGCCTGCTGTCGTCCGGCACACGCTTCAAGGACCTGGGGCTCGTTGTCGTCGACGAGGAGCAGCGCTTCGGCGTCGAGCAGAAGGAGTACCTCAAGGCGATGCGCACCGCGGTGGACGTGCTGACGATGTCGGCCACCCCCATCCCGCGCACGCTGGAGATGAGCCTGACCGGCATCCGCGAGATGTCGACGATCCTCACCCCACCCGAGGAGCGGCACCCGGTGCTGACCTTCGTCGGCCCCTACGACGAGAAGCAGATCGGCGCGGCGATCCGGCGCGAGCTGCTGCGCGAGGGGCAGATCTTCTTCTTGCACAACCGGGTCGAGTCGATCGACCGGGTCGCGAAGAGGCTGCGCGAGCTCGTGCCCGAGGCGCGCGTCGCGACCGGGCACGGGCAGATGGACGAGTCGACGCTCGAGCAGGTGATGGTCGGGTTCTGGGAGAAGGACTACGACGTGCTGGTCTGCACGACCATCGTCGAGTCGGGCCTGGACATCCCGAACGCCAACACGCTCATCGTCGACAACGCCGACCGCTTTGGCCTGTCGCAGCTGCACCAGATCCGGGGCCGGGTCGGGCGCGGCCGCGAGCGCGCCTACGCCTACTTCACCTACCCGCCGGACAAGCCGCTCACCGAGCTGGCCTACGATCGGCTCGCCACGATCGCGCAGAACACCGAGATCGGCGCCGGCATGGCGGTGGCGATGAAGGACCTCGAGATCCGCGGCGCCGGCAACCTGCTCGGCGGCGAGCAGTCCGGGCACATCGAGAGCGTCGGATTCGACCTGTACATGCGCCTGGTCGGCGAAGCGGTGTCGGACTTCAAGCGTGGCGGCGCCGGGGACGACACTGCGGCCGAGCTGCCGGGCACCCGGGTCGACCTGCCGGTCGACGCGCATCTGCCGCACGACTACATCCCGGGCGAGCGGTTGCGGCTCGAGGCCTACCGGCGCCTGGCCGGGGCGGCCGACGAGACAGCCATCGACGCGGTGCGCGAGGAGCTGACCGACCGCTACGGCCCGGTGCCGGACCCGGTGGAGCGGCTGCTCGCGGTCGCGCGGTTCCGGGTGCTCGCCCGCCGCTACGGGCTCACCGAGGTCGCGATCGCGGGCACCTCGGTGCGCTTCGCGCCGTTGGACCTGCGTGAGTCCCAGGTCATGCGGCTTCAGCGGCTGTTCCCCCGCTCGATCTTCAAGCCGCAGGTGCGCACCGTGCTCGTCCCGCGCCCGACGACGGCGCGGATCGGCGGCCAGCCGCTGCGCGACGACGCGCTGCTCGCCTGGTGCGCCGCGCTGCTCGACGCGGTGCTCGGCGACAGCGTCGCGGCAGCGGCGGCCGGCACCGAAGCCGTCCTCGCGCCGTCGCGCTGAGGCTTCTGGCAGCCTGTGACCCCACCGGGCCGTGACCCCGCACCCCGATCCACCCTGTCGTCGGAAGGACCCCGCGTGACCCGTACCTCCCGCCGGCTGGCGGCGTCCGCCGCGTTGTCGGTCCTGCTGCTGGCCACGGGCTGCGGGCAGGGTCAGCTGCGCGCCGGCTCCGCGGCGGTCGTCGGCGACCAGCGCATCGAGGAGTCCCGGCTGCAGTCGGTGGTCGAGCGCGGCCTGGCCGACCCGGCCGCCCTGCAGCAGGTGGGCGGCGATCGGGTCGGCTTCCAGCGCCAGGTGCTGGCCCGCTTGATCAACCGGGACATCCTGCAGGCCGCGGCCGACGAGCGCGGCATCGTCGTCGAGCAGGGCGACGTCGACGCGCAGCTGGCCGAGTTCGAGCAGCAGGCCGGCGGCCGCCAGCAGCTCGAGGCGCAGGCCGCCCAGGGCGGCATCGCGCCGCGGGACCTCGAGGGCTTCGTACGCGACATCGTCCTTCAGCAGCGCCTAGGGGACGAGCTCACCAAGGACGTCGACGTGCCGCAGGCGCAGCTGCGCCAGCTGTACGAGCAGAACACCAGCGTCTACGACAAGGTGCGCTCGCGCCACATCCTCGTCAACGACGAGGCGACCGCCCGCCGCCTGCTGGCCGAGGTGCGGGCCGACCCGTCGCGCTTCCCTGCCCTCGCCAAGCAGTTCTCCACCGACCAGAGCAACAAGGACCGCGGCGGCGACCTCGGCCTGCAGGGACGCGGCGTCTTCGTCCCCGAGTTCGACGCGCTGCTGTTCAGCGCGAAGCCCGGTACCTACGACGTCCTGAAGACCCAGTTCGGCTGGCACGTGGTGAACGTCGAGGAGCGGGTGACCACGACCCTGCAGCAGGCCACGCCCGAGCTGCGCCGCGCCGCCCTGCAGGCGCAGCAGCAGGAGGCGGTGCAGAAGCTGCTGCAGCGCACGGGACGCCGGCTCGGCGTCGAGGTCAACCCCCGCTTCGGTGCCTGGGACGCCGCGACCGGCACGGTCGTCGCCGGCGACGCTCTGCAAGGCGTCGTCTCGCCCGGACCCGGACCCGGACAGCGACCCGGCCAGGTGCCCGGTGAGCCTCCGCTGGGGCCTGCGACGGGCGGCGAGCAGAACCCCGCGCCACCACCGCCGCCGGCACCCGAGGCGCCCGCCCCCGCGCCGCCGGCGCCTGAGGCGCCCGCCCCCGCGCCGTTGGCACCCGAGAGCCCCGCGCCGTAGGCCGTGCCCGACTCGCTGCCGGGCCTCCGCGTCCGGCCCACGCTCGTCACCTGCTCGGCGCGCCTGCCCGGCCAGCTGAGCTGGCCGGCCTGGCAGGCGCTGCACCGCGGGCCGGTCCGCACGTCCGCCGGCGACTCGCCGCACCTGCCGTACCTGTGCGCCGCCGGCATCGACGTCGCGGTCGAGCCGGAGCAGGCCGCCGCCCCGCTGGCGCAGGAGCTGCGTGGCCGGCCGGACGTCTGGTTCGCGCCGCCCCTGCCGCTGGTGCGCGAGCTGGCAGGAGATGCCGACGTGGTCGCCGGTTCGCTCGACCCGCCCGGCGCGGCGCTGCTCGACGTCGTCGCGGTCATGGACCGGCTGCGCTCCCCAGGTGGGTGCCCGTGGGACGCCGAACAGACCCACGCCAGTCTGATGCCGTACCTGCTGGAGGAGGCCTATGAGGCCTACGAGGCGCTGGAGGACGACGACCCGGTGGCCTTGCGGGAGGAGCTGGGCGACGTGCTGCTGCAGGTCGTCTTCCACACCCGCCTGGCGCAGGAGGACGCCGGCTGGTCGGTCGACGACGTCGCGGCCGAGCTGGTCGCCAAGCTCGTGCGGCGTCACCCGCACGTGTTCGCCGATGGAACCGCCCGTGACGCCGGCGCCGTCGAGCGGTCGTGGGAGCAGATCAAGGCGGCCGAGAAGCGCCGCACGTCGGTCACCGACGGCGTGCCGCTGGGCCAGCCGGCGCTGTCGCTGGCCGCGAAGCTGCAGCGCCGGGCGACCCGGCTGGGCGCCCCGGTGCCCGCGGCGAGCGGCCCCGGCGGCGAGCTGTGGGACGCGGTCGCCCGCGCCGCGGCGGCGGGCGTCGACCCCGAGGCGGCGCTGCGTACGACCGCCCGGACGTTCCGCGACGCGCTGGCCCGCGCCGAGGCCGAGCTGCGCGCGGCCGGCCTCGACCCCGCCGCGACCGGCAGCGAACGCTGGGCGCAGCTGCTGCCCGGCCCGGCGGCCGGCTGAGTCGGTTCACGGCGCTCGAGACGCGCGGTCGGGCAGGATGGCGGGGTGACCACCCGCGCCACCATCGTCCGCCTGCAGGTGCAGCGCTCACGCCTCAAGCCCGGGCCGCGGGCCGCTCGCGTCTACGACCCGGCCCCGCTGATCGAGGTCGACGCCCTTGAGCTCGGGCCGCGCGGCGCGGTCGGGCAGACCCCGGACGGACCGGTCGTCGACGTGCACTGCGCCGACCACCCCGACACGCGCAACGTCCGGCTCACCAACGGGGTGTCGGTGCTGACACAGGCCCACTACATTGCGCTGCGCGAGCGGTACGGGCCGCACCTGACCGACGGCACGGCCGGCGAGAGTCTGCTGCTGGACGGGTGGCCAGACAAGGACGCGGCGGGCACGGCCCCGCCGAACGACCTGCTCGTCGAGACCGCGGCCGGCGGCCGGCTGCTGCTGTCGGGGCTCGCGCCGGCGCAGCCGTGCGTCGAGTTCACCCGCTTCTGCCTCGGCACCGACCCGGACGACGTGTCCGACGAGATGCGCGGCGCGCTGGCCGAGCTTGCCGACGGCGCCCGCGGCTACTACGCGCGGCTGGACGAGGTCGGCACGATCAGGGTGGGCGCGAAGGTCTGGGCCGCCTGAGCCAGCCCAGCCCAGCCCCAGGACAGCCCAGCCCAGCGCCGCACCGCAGCACCTCCCCGGCCGGTACGCCCGGCGCCACTACTGTCGGAGGCGGTCACCGTCCCGCCGTCCCGAGGAGATCCGTGCCTGCCATCGAGGCCGTCGGCGCCCGTGAGATCCTTGACTCCCGCGGCAATCCCACCGTCGAGGTCGAGGTGCTGCTCGACGACGGGACGCTCGCCCGGGCGGCTGTGCCGAGCGGCGCGAGCACCGGGCAGTACGAGGCGGTCGAGCTGCGCGACGGCGACGCCGCTCGCTACGGCGGCAAGGGCGTCACCCTTGCCGTGGCAGGCGTGCTCGACACCGTTGCCGATGCGCTCGAGGGGATGGACGCCACCGACCAGCGCCTGGTCGACGCGGCCCTGCTCGACCTCGACGGCACCCCGGACAAGAGCCGGCTGGGCGCCAACGCGCTGCTCGGCGCGAGCCTGGCTGTCGCCCGCGCCGCAGCCGACAGCAGCGGGCTGCCGCTGTTCCGCTACGTCGGCGGGCCCAACGCCCACCTGCTGCCGGTGCCCATGCTCAACATCTTGAACGGCGGCGCGCACGCCGACACCAACGTCGACGTGCAGGAGTTCATGGTGGCCCCCGTCGGGGCCGCGAGCTTCCGGGAAGCCCTGCAGTGGGGCGCCGAGACCTACCACGCGCTCAAAGCGGTGCTCAAGCAGCGCGGGCTCGCCACCGCCGTCGGCGACGAGGGCGGTTTCGCGCCCGACCTGCCGGCCAACCGGGCGGCGCTCGACCTGATCATCGAGGCGATCACCAGTGCCGGTTTCACGCCGGGCCGCGACCTCGCCCTCGCGCTCGACGTCGCGGCCAGCGAGTTCCACGACGACGCGGGCTACCGGTTCGAGGGCACCGACCGCTCGGCCGAGGCGATGACCGACTACTACGCCGGCCTGGTCGCCGACTACCCGATCGTCTCGATCGAGGATCCGCTCGACGAGAGCGACTGGGACGGCTGGCAGGCCCTGACCGCACGGCTCGGTGGGTCGGTGCAGGTGGTCGGCGACGACCTGTTCGTCACCAACCCGACCCGGCTGGCCGACGGCATCGCCCGCGGCTGCGCCAACGCGCTGTTGGTGAAGGTGAACCAGATCGGCACGCTCACCGAGACGCTCGACGCGGTCGAGCTGGCGCACCGCAGCGGCTACCGCTGCATGATGAGCCACCGCTCCGGCGAGACCGAGGACACCACGATCGCCGACCTCGCGGTCGCCACCAACTGCGGTCAGATCAAGACCGGTGCGCCGGCCCGTTCCGAGCGGGTGGCCAAGTACAACCAGCTGCTGCGCATCGAGGAGGAGCTCGACGACGCCGCGCGCTACGCCGGGTCGGCCGCGTTCCCGCGCGCGGCAGGGGAGCATGCCTCGCCGTGAGCACCCCGCGCCGCCCAGCACCCCGGCCGCCGCGTCCCGGTGGCGGCGACCGCCCGGGTCGCGATGTCGGGCTGGGCCGCTCGGCGCGTCCCACCTCTGGGGAGCGCATCCCGCCCGCCGGTAAGGGGCGCCCTGCTCGACCGGCTCGGCCGGCCCGTGCCCCGACGAAGCGCGCGACCGCCGGCCGGCCCGGCCGGCGCGCCGGGTCGGTACGGCCCGGCACGCTGCGCGCTCGTCCGAGCGCGGGTGCGACAGCGGCGCAGCAGAGCCGGTCAGCTGCGGGCAGCGAGGTCGCTGCGCCGGTGCCCCGCGCGCGCCGCCGGCTCACCGGACGCGCGCTCGCGCTGCTCGCCGTGCTGGCGGTCACGGGGCTCAGCTCTGCTCTGCCGATGCGCGAGTACCTCGCCCAGCGCGGCGCCATCGACGAGCTCGTGGCGCAGCAGGAGCAGGCCCGCGCCACGGTGCGCTCGCTGGAGGCAGAACGGGCCCGGCTGTCCGACCCCGCCTTCGTCGCGGCCGAGGCGCGCCGGCGCCTCGACTTCGTGCTGCCGGGCGAGACGCCCTACGTCCTCGTCGGCCCGTCCGGTGCGCCGGGCCCGGGCGCCGGTGCGGCGCCGAGCGCTCCGCAGCCCTTCTACGCCGAGCTCTGGGACAGCGTGCGCTCCGCCGACCGGCCGCCGGTGACCGCGACCCCGTCGCCGGGGCCGGCAGCGCCGGGCCGCACCGACCCGGTGGGTGTGCCGACGCTGCCGCCGAGCCCCGGCCCGCGGTGAGCGAACCCGACCCGCGCGACGTGCGGGCGGCCGCCCTGCAGCTCGGGCGCACGCCGCGAGCGATGACCGGGGTGGCCCACCGCTGCCGCTGCGGTCTGCCCGACGTCGTGACGACGCGGCCCCGCCTCGCCGACGGCAGCCCCTTTCCGACGCTGTACTACCTGACCTGCCCCCGGCTCGCCTCGGCCATCGGCACGCTCGAGGCGGACGGCATGATGCGCCGTCAGACCGAGCGCCTGGCCACCGACGACGAGCTCGCCGCCCGCTACCGCAGCGCTGCGCAGGACTACGTCGCCCGCCGCGACGCCCTGGAGGTGCTCGAGGGCGTCCCTGCGCAAGGTGGCATGCCGACGCGGGTCAAGTGCCTGCACGTGCTCGTCGCGCACTCCCTCGCCGTCGGACCGGGGGTCAACCCCTTCGGCGACGAGGCCCTCGAGGTGCTGCCCGACTGGGCCCGACGCGGGCCGTGCGTCGACCCGGACGACCCCGCCGCCGCACCACGCCGAAACCGCAGGTGAGGGTCGCCGCGCTCGACTGCGGGACCAACTCGCTGCGCCTGCTGGTGGCCGACCTCGACGGCCGGAGCAAGCACGACGTGCGCCGCGAGATGCGCATCGTGCGGCTGGGGGAGGGCGTCGACCGCACCGGGGTCCTGTCGCCCGCGGCGCTCGAGCGCACGAGAGCGGTGCTCGAGCAGTACGGATGCTGGTGCACCGAGCTCGGCGTCGAGCGCACCCGCATGGTCGCCACCAGCGCGTCGCGCGACGCCGCGAACGCGGGTGAGCTCGTCTTAATGGTGCGCGCGACGCTCGGCGTCGACCCCGAGGTCGTCACCGGCGACGAGGAGGCGACGCTGTCCTTCGACGGCGCCACCCGCGGCCTGCACGAGGCTCCCGGGCCGTTCCTCGTGGTGGACATCGGCGGCGGCTCGACAGAGTTCGTGCTCGGGACGAGCGCGGTGGTGGCCGCCTGCTCGGTCGACATCGGCTGCGTGCGGCTCACCGAGCGGCACCTCTCGTCCGACCCGCCCTCGGCCAGGCAGGTCGACGCCGCGACCGCCGACGTGCGGGCAGCGCTCGCGGTGGTGCGCGAACGGGTCCCGGTGCGCCGGGCGGCGACGCTGGTCGGGCTGGCCGGCTCGGTGACGACCGTCGCTGCCCTGGCGCTCGGCCTCGAGGCCTACGACGCCGCGCGCCTGCACCGCTCCCGGATCTCGGCGGACGCGGTCCGTGCGGTCACCGGCGAGCTGTTGGCGCAGACCCGCACCCAGCGCGCCGACCGCCCCGTCATGCACCCGGGCCGGGCCGATGTCATCGGCGGGGGGGCGCTCGTGCTGCGCACGGTGCTCGACGAGCTGGGTTTCGACGAGGTGCTGGTCAGCGAGGCCGACGTGCTCGACGGCATCGCCTGGTCGCTGGCCGGCCCGCCCGCCGAGGTGCCGCATCGCTGAGTCGGCGGGGCGGTGATCCCGCCGGGGACGGGGCACCCGACGGACCTGGCCGACGCCGCGACACCGGTGGCGCGGACGGCGGCCGACGTGGCTCGGCTCGCCGGCGGCGCCGGTGGGCTCGCCGAGCTCGACGCGCGCTCGTCGGTCTGCCGGGCCTGCCCCCGGCTCGTCGCCTGGCGGGAGGAGGTTGCTGCCACCCGGCGCGCCGCCTACGCCGACCAGCGCTATTGGGGGCGGCCGGTGACCGGCTGGGGGCCGCAGGACGCACCGATCATCGTCGTCGGCCTCGCGCCGGCCGCGCACGGCGGCAACCGCACCGGCCGCATCTTCACCGGTGACCGCAGCGGCGACTGGCTGTTCGCGGCCCTGTTCCGGGCCGGGCTCGCGCGCTCACCGCTCGCCCGCGACCCCTACGACGACCAGCGCCTGCTCGGTGCTCGCATCACGCTGCCGGTGCGCTGTGCACCACCGGACAACCGGCCGACGCCCGCCGAGCGCGACACCTGCTCGCAGTGGCTGGCGGCCGAGTGGAAGCTGCTGCAGCCGACCGCGCGGGTGGCCGTCGCGCTGGGGGGCATCGGCTGGCAGGCGCTCTGGGCGGTGCTGCGGCGGGTCGGCGAACAGCTGCCGACGCCCCGGCCGAGCTTCGGGCACGGCGTCGAGGTGGCGCTGCCGTCGGGCCTGACGCTGCTGGGCTGCTACCACGTGAGCCAGCAGAACACCTTCACCGGACGGCTCACCGAGCCGATGCTCGACGATGTCTTCCGGCGGGCCAACAGGATTGCCGTCCGCTAACTCTGCGTTCTGTCCCGGTATCGTTCTGTGCTGCTGGTGCAGGTGGCCGACATGATCGTCGCCTGCTGAGATACGGGAACGCCTACAGGCGTGGACGGCACAGCGTGGTCGCGCGTGGACACGGGCGAGCGAAGCGCACCGAGTCGAGGCGACGGATCGCCCGCCACCGCGGACGTCCCCACGGACCCCACACCGAACTTCCGGCAGGAGAGGAGGCGCGTGATGCGCGGTAACGCCTGGCACTGAGTTCGACCCGATGGTCTGGCGGCGGCAGGAGAGGGGGCGTGTGATGCGCGGTAACGCTTGGCACTGAGTTCGGTCTGATGGTCTGGCGGCGGCAGGAGAGGGGGCGTGTGATGCGCGGTAACGCTTGGCACTGAGCTCAACCCGATGGTCTGGCGGCGGCGCGAGAGGAGGCGTGTGATGCGCGGTAACGCTTGGCACTGAGTTCGACCCGATGGTCTGG
>JAABUN010005739.1_pt1 | contig 15065 bp, 17 predicted proteins | sample 5559311 | NCBI WGS metagenome assembly JAABUN01 (sample SAMN10711877, study PRJNA513370) | rock metagenome | isolation source: Antarctica rocks | place: Antarctica: Victoria Land, Siegfried Peak sud | reverse complement strand
TACCACTACCAACATGGTTGATATTCTCGTTAAAACTGCCCTTGATTTAATCAATCCTCAGCATTTACGCAACTGGTTTGCTAACTGTTGTTACTGTACTCAATAAATCTGCAACTTGCTGTATGTCACTAAGAATTGATAACTTTCTTTCTATGGTGTGAGTGTAAACCTGAATGCCTAGCAAAAACAAGGATGAATTAAAATCAAAATCTGGAAAGCCTAGCTTTATTCCTCGCTCTATCTTTCGGACTTTAGGAAAAGTTAAACAGGCATTAGATCCAAATGCAGAAGCGAAGTTTCTTGAAGAATTCCGTACTTCTCGATATCAAACAGTTACCTCTATTCGCTATTTAATAATCCTTCTTATAGCTCCCCTATTAGTAAGCCAAATATCTAAAACATTTGTAATTAATCCAATAGTTTATAGATTGTGGGAACAAAAGCAAGAAGTTTTTTTAAACTCCTCTCAGGAGGAAAGAGCATTAACTGAATTAAAAAAGTTTGAGCAGGTAATTCACTTTAAATTCTTGCTTGGGGAAACTTCAGCTACTCTCCCAGAGACTATAGAAAAGAGGGTAAAACAAAAAGCTAATGTGATATATAAAAAGTATAAGAGTGAGAGTATCAACGCGGTTTCTAATGTCTTTGCAGATATACTTTCAGTATTTATGTTCTTTGTTTTAGTTATCACAAATAAACAAAAAATTATTGTTTTGAAATCTTTTAGTGATGAGCTAATTTATGGTTTAAGCGATTCTGCTAAAGCTTTTTTTATTATTTTATTCACTGATATGTTTGTTGGCTTCCACTCTCCTTACGGCTGGGAAGTAATCTTAGAAAATAGCTTAAAACATTTTGGTCTTCCAGAAAACGGCAACTTTATTTCTTTATTTATTGCTACTATTCCAGTTATTCTTGATACCATGTTCAAGTATTGGATATTTCGCTACCTCAATCGCACGTCTCCTTCTTCTGTAGCTACATACCATAATATGAATGAATAGTTTTACTCAAATAAATTAGTATTTTGTAAACTTTTATTGCTCTCTATAGTCAATGCTTAATACTAACTTTATTGACAGGATACAAAATAAATTTGTTTATAAATTTACTAAGTAATCATCGATTGAGATAATTACAAAACTCACCGTAAATACCTATTTCCTATAGAGCAACGTTTGGATTAGGCAACACCCCATATGGTTGCATCCCCTGGATGTTAATAACTTTTTACTCAAGAGAACAGGTTGAGAAATCCCAACCTCTGTACTGGTTGAACTTTTACATTTCCCCAAAAGACTTAACTAAAGTTTTAACAGAATGGTATACACTCTTGAAACACCAATCTGTATTTCTTACTTTTATCAAGCAAGATAATTCTGTACTACACTTTCCTCTACTCCCTCAAGTTCAATTGTCAAAATTTATTACTATTCTCGATAATGCAGTTTCTTTATGGAAAAGCAGTAATGATTTTTTACAGGCTGCAATCTATTATCACCCTATTGCAACAGGCATTTCCTCTACAGGCTTATGGTGTCTTCGCAGTCTTCCTAATTTTAAACTTTATGGAGATGAAATATTTTTATGTGCGAAAGTCTATTGTTACTTATTAAGACATACATGGACTAAATTGTTGGCAAGCAATGATATTGTAATTGGAGAAACAGCTTTACTAAAATTTAGTAATTTTGGTGTAGTTCCTCAGCGTAAACAATTTGATGAAGTTACACGAATTCTACAACTTGCAGCCCTTGAAAAGCAGTTTGATATTGAAAAGCGGATCTCTATTGAAGTTGGTAAGGTTGGGTGTCAAGAGATTGAGTTTTTACCACTTCAAACAGATTTAAAATGCTTGTTTAAAGTTGTAACACACAAACATCCACAGGAAAACTTATGTTTGGCTGGAGAACTAGACGCTTTAAAAGGAAGTATTGCTTTTGCTGGTACTCCTCAAGAAGAATCTGTTCAAGGTCATCTCCGCTTATTATTGTTTATAGTTGCTTTAGCTTATAAAGATTTAATAGTTGCGCGAGATTATATTAGTAAGAAAACGATCATATCATGCTTACCTAAAAGTAATAAAGATCAAAAACATATAAATATTAATTGTCAGCAAAACTCAACTCGTCTAATTCTATCTTTTAAAAGTAAAATCGATAACAATTTTGCCGATCTAAAACAATTTATAGAACAAATAAGTAGGCGGCTACAATAAAATGTAAGATAAAAGAGATGTGTTTTCTGTACTGAGGCAATTTTCCTAATGCCTGCTCCCATCCGGATAGTTTTAACAGAGGAAGAAGACCGCACATTATTGGAATTGCGAGTAGCCACCAGTGTGCCACAGAGGACAAGAGATCGCGCACATATGTTGCGCCTAAACGCGCAGGGGTGGAATACGCCTGCAATTGCAGAAATTTTTGAGTGTCATGAGCATACCGTAAGAGCCACAATTCGGCGCTGGCAAGCAGATGGGTTAAGCGGTTTGTGGGAAGCACCAGGGCGGGGAGCAAAGCGTAAATGGTCAGAAACAGACTTACAATACCTAGAGCAGTGTCTGGAGAAAGAAGGGCGCACATACAACAGTCTCCAACTAGCTCACAAGTTATCCCAGGAGCGACAGGTAAAATTAAGTCCTGACCGCTTGCGACATTTGTTGCAAAAAAGGGCTTTAAGTGGAGACGCACACGGCACAGTCATCGCGCCAAACAAGATCCTGAGTACAAACTACTCAAACAAGCTCAGTTAGATGCGCTCAAACAGGTGGAACAATTAGGCGGTGTTGAACTGATATACCTGGATGAGTCAGGCTGCCAGTTGTGGAGTCCTGCCAGTTATAGTTATAGCCGCAAAGGAGAACAGAAATGCCTTGAGCAGACGGAGCGACGTAAGGGACGCATCAGTATTTCAGGGGTATGGCAACCAGATAAAAGCTTTAAGTATGCCTTAACTTGTGGTAGTTTCAAGAGCGAAAGTTACATCAAATTCATCGATTGGATTGCAGAACTGGCATTGGAGACTTTCAGGACAACCGGACGGATGACTGTAATTGTACAAGATAATGGCTCTTTACACAAAAGCAACCTGACTCGTCAACAGTGGCAACGCTGGCGTTCTCAGGGGTTGTTTCTGTTCTTCCTACCCCCATATTGTTCCGAAATGAATCGGATTGAAGAGCAATGGCATCAACTCAAGACTCATGAAATTGCTGGACGGATGTTTGAGGATGAATATGATTTAGCCCTTGCCATCATGGATGGAATGGAAGCTCGGAGTGTTAAAGGTGGTTATACACTGGAACGTTTTAAGTTTAATTCCGCCTGACTACTTACATAAAATTTCTCCTCATATTCGGTTAGCTCATTTAAGACAATTGCCAGAGCAGTATCAAATATCAGAGTATCAAAAACAATTAGCTCAAGAATATGGTTGGATTCTTCCTGAAGGCTATACATTCGTCAGAGCTACTCAAATTAACACACCAGAAATTGCTGATCTTAATGAGGTTAGACAAAGATTCAGATCGCTCTCACTAATGGAGCTATTTTTCAGCGACTTTTAAAGCACTTGCAATTTTTATATTGAGAAGTATGTTGCACTCAAGGGTAATTTCATTGACTACTGTTACATTTGTAGTGAAAAAGGATTTATGGCTATTAAGAAACAAGCAAGTCCAAACGCTTGCTGTTTGTTGATTAAGTAGTTCCGCTGGACCTCATGAAAGTTGTCTAGCTTGTTGATGAATCGGGTATGGATACTCTCACCGGAGCAAAGGAGGAATTTGCTTGAGCCATCTCCTCTACTAACACTTTTTGATAAATCTGTAATAGCAAAGGCGTGTTTAAATTATTTTCTGTGCCATATCCCAAACTTGTCCAAGTACCAGACAGAAGCTGTAAAACTTGAGCTAGTTTCCCTTGCTCAAGAAGGTTCGCAATATCTACTCCCCAAGTGTGATGGTCGTTGAGCCAAGCATATACTACTTCATCTTGAAATTGTGGCTCGAAACTGTAAGAATTTCCACTTAAACTTTTAGAGGGCTTATGGTAGTACTTCTGCACTTTTTCCAACCAGGTAGAATTGAGAAGTTGATACCGACCTGCCGCCGTGCTGCACTCACCCTTATGTGGACCAGAAACAATTGTTATACATTGGTTGGGGTGACGACTAAGGTCAAAAACTTGCTTACCACTATAAATAAGATTATAAGGGCGATCGCCGTTGGCTTCACTCTCAGAAATAGTTCGCATCAGCGATCGAATGTAAGGGCTACCTCCTGTCATCACTAATGGTGGAATGTATTCAGCATCTTTAATGTAAAAGGGCTTTTGTTTCCACAATTCCAGCCCAAGGAAAACTAACAAACCAAGAGTACATAAGACAATAATTTTTGTTCGTGGCTTGGACCATGTAGAGGTTTTTAAAGCTCCAAACTTGGCTAAATTTAGAAATCGTCTTTTTGTTCTAGCTAATACAGCGAACTTCCCACAAGCTACCATTAATCATCTCCTTCACAAGGTGTTTTAAAAAATTAAAGTTGGATAAAATTTTTCAGTTTTATAATCGAAATATTTAGTAGGCACAATCTCAACATTTATAAAGTGAAGAACTCTTCTGCTGCTGAAGGATGAATGCCGATAGTCGCATCGAAATCTTTTTTAGTTACACCGCTTTTGACTGCAAGTGCAAGACATTGAATAATTTCGGCTGCGTATTCACCCACCATATGAACCCCCAGCACCTTGTCTGAATTGCTATCAACCACTAACTTAATCAGGGATTTCTGTTCTGGTTCGGCGATGCTGTCGAAAAGTGGTTGGAACTTTTGGCAATAGCATTGAATAGATTCACCAAACTTTTCGCGTGCTTGAGCTTCCGTCAATCCAACAGTAGCGGCTTCCGGTTTAGAGGAAACGGCTGATGGAATGCAGTCATAGCTTACAATTCGGCGTTTATTGCCAAACTCAGTATCAGCGAAAGCGCGACCCGTAGCGCTGGCAACCGGAGTCCAATGAGGTCGATTGGTACAATCTCCAATCGCAAAAATATTTGTCTGGTTGGTGCGGCTGTATTCATCTACCGCGATCGCCTCTTGGTTTACTTCAACGTCTGCGTTCTCTAAATCAAGACCACTCAAATTAGCAACACGACCTGTAACACAAAGAACAGTATCTACAGTTAAAGTCTCTTGGCAGTCTCCTGACAGGTTTAGACTTAAACCGTTTTGTATTTGTTCAATTTTTTTGACGCTAGTATTGCAAAGAATTTGAATTCCATGCTTGCTCATGCCTTCTTGAACTGTAGTGCGAATATCTTCATCGCAACCTGGTAAAACCCGGTCTTCATGTACTATTAAAGTGACTTTTGAAATCAGACCATTCATACTTCCTGCAAACTTGATAGCGATCTGGTCACTACCAATAATGGCAAGATGCTCTGGTTGCTGCTTTAGCTCAAACATCTGGCGTGATGTAATTGCATATTCAATCCCTGGTATTTTTGGCTTAACGGCTTTTCCGCCCACCGCAATCAAAATTTTGTCAGCAGTGATCCTCTGTCCACCGACATCCAGAGTATGAGTATCTAAGAACTTAGTGTATCTGTAGATCAACTCAACTCTTGCTTCTAGAAGGTGCTGAATATGCAACTGGCTTAGATGCTCAATAGTTTTGTCTTTTGCTACCATAAATTTGTGCCAGTCAATGCGGTCTTTAACTTTGCCCCATCCATATTCATCAGCATCTTCAAAGACGTGAGAAAAGCTAGCGGCATAAGCCATTAGTTTCTCAGGAATGCAACCATGAATTACACAAGTGCCACCCACTCGCTCTCGTTCGGCGATTGCAACTTTAGCACCATAGTTAGCGGCTCGTTTAGCAGCAGCTAGACCTCCAGGACCTGCACCAATTACAAATAGATCGTAATCAAAACCCATAACAATCTTACTGGTAACTTTTTACCATCTCCAAATTCTCTTACCTTTAATTTTTTCACTAACAAATGAAATGATGATGAAATGTTTGATAAGTGAGATTTTAAAATAGATATATATCGAAATGAAATTAGTATTAAATCTTTGTCTATTGAAAGACAGAAATTACAATCGTGTAAGAGACCGATGAGAATTGCATTCATAATCTCCTAAAGTATAAAATGCAATAGAAGTGATTTAATCAGGTTTCTATGTAGATATTTTAAAAATTTGTTTTCTGTTATCGAGGAAGTGTTTATGTGTTAAACATATAGAAAACAGGGAATAATATACTGTTTTGCGCTTGCAGGTTACAACTCAAATATTTCTAGCGCAAACTTAAAAGGAGAAACAATGGCAAAGATCGGTTTATTTTTTGGCACTCAAACAAGCAACACACAAACTGCGGCAGAAATAATTCAAAAAGAGTTTGGGGGTGACAGTATTGTTGACTTAAATGACATTTCAAAGGCTGAATCAAGTGATTTTAAGGATTATAGTTACATCATAATTGGTTGCCCAACCTGGAATGTAGGTGAGCTACAAAGCGATTGGGAAGATTTCTATGATGAGCAACTGGATGACATTGACTTCACTGGCAAAAAAGTAGCTTATTTTGGTGAAGGAGATCAAGTAGGCTATCCAGATACATTTCAAGATGGGATAGGTGTGTTAGAAGAAAAAATTGTAGAACAAGGTGGCGAAACAGTTGGTTATTGGTCTACAAATGGTTATGAATTTACTGATTCTAAAGCCTTGCGCGACGGTAAGTTTATCGGTCTTGCGCTTGATGAAAATAATCAATCGGATTTAACAGAAGATCGCATCAAAGCTTGGGTTGCTCAACTGAAAGAAAAATTCAATTTTTAATAAGAATGGTATGTTTATTATCAAGTGAACGGAATTTTGCCCTTAGAACTGCAAGTAGTTGTGAATAGTGATATCAAGAGTACATTAGTTAATTGCCGAAGTGGGCAAAAAAACTAATGGCTACAATATATCTCATGTATGAATCAGTCAAATTGAGAGTGATGTTAGACTAGGTGACCATTGCAGCTTTTACCTTTATCATCTGACTATCGAGACTGACCATTACTAATTGCTCTAGTCAAACTTGCCAAAGCGCGGTTGTAGTTTAAAATCGCTGTGACTCGATTACCTTCAGCTTGAGTTAAATTGTCCTCTGCATCAATTACCTCTGTTTGAATACCTACTCCAGCTTGGAATCGTAACCTTGCTAGACGCAAAGCTTCCCTCGCTTGCTCCAAACCAACCGAGGCAGTTTGAATGTTAGCTAAATTTGATTGCAAATTGCTATAAGCTTGTTCTACCTCAAACCTTACTTGATTGCGAGTATCGGCAAAATTTGTCTCCGCGATCGCAATATTAGCGGATTGCACTCTAGCACTAGCTCTCGCAGCGCCACCATCATACACATTCCAAGTTAGATTTGCGCCTAAAGAATAACTATCACCAAAGCTTCGAGCGTCATTAAAAGTATCGCTGATGCTGTAGTTACTACTAACTGCAACTCTAGGTCTAATACTCGCCAGCGCAATCCGCCGATTTTGTTCACTAATATTACGCCGCACTAACTGTTGTTGTAGCTCTGCACGATTTTGAAAAGCCTGGATAATACTTTCTTCTAAAGGTAAGTTCCAAAGTCCGGCTATTTCTACAGGATCTGAAGCGATCGCATTGGCAGTTTGAGCTAAACTGAGACGATTTACCAACTGGCGACGCGCAACTTGCTGTTGACTTAAAGAATTAGTCAGATCTTGATTGGCATTAGCTAGTTGTACTTGCGATTGCAAGACATCAAACCGAGTCCCTACTCCTGCTTGTTCTCGCGCCTGAGCATCGCGTAAACTAGCTGCGGCGTTTGTAACGGCTGCTCGGTTAATTCGTACTTGTTCATCGGCGGCTTGCAAGTCGTAGTAATCGTTAGATACATCTAAGCGTAGTTGCTCGGTTAAGCGTTCAACGTCTAATTGGTCGAAGCGTAATTGTTCATCGGCGGCGCGGATACGGGCGGTTCTAGCACCTGCTGTATAGACGTTATAACTTAGTTCTACCGTGCCACTTAATGCCGTGGAACTGCCACCACTACTGCTACTGCTACTGCTAATAGTATTACTACCGCTACTGCCAATACTGTTACTACTATCATTAATACTATTACTACTATTACTTTGGCTGACCGATTGAGCTAGTTGATTATTGCCGCTTCCAGCCAAGTTGTTGACATCGTTAGATGTATTTGTATTATTGACACTACTGCTACTACTACGTTGGTTAACCAATTGATTTAGCTGATTGTTGCTACTTCCAGACGAACTATTGACAGAGTTAAATACATTGCTTCCTCTGCTATTTAACCCTGCTTGGATGCTTAAAGTTGGATATTGGGCTGCTTGAGCTTCTCGCACGCTGGCACGGCTGCGCTCTAAAGTCAGCAAAGCGACTTGCAATTGCCGATTGTTGCGCCGTGCTAATTCCAATGCCTGTTGCAAGCTAATTGCTTCTGTTGCCTCAAGTCGCACTTCTTGTGGTTTAGTCGGAAATTGCAGGGGATTTGGGCTGGGGTTGAGCTTGCTAGGTGCGGGAGTCCTTCCCCTAAGAATATCTGTTAAATTGAGTGGTTTGGGACTTGCCAGAGGCGTTGAGCTAGGGGCAGGAAATTGAGCAAAGTCATAACTTTCAGATATTGCAATGGGTTTATTTCCACCTGCTATATTTGGTATTGAATCTGGTCGCCAAAGGGAGTTTGATAAGACACATGAATTATTAATACACTGGAAAGACGAGATAGTTTGGGATATAGCTGAATTAATTGTGTTGAAGACAATTGCTGCCCCTGTACCTACAGTTACTAAGTAATGAGAAAATTTCAAAATATCGACACCTACTTGTTATATTAAGTCACTAATTTAGAGCGACTGCTTTAGAACTAGCGGTCGCTCGTTGTTCAATGAAAGCAATTAAAAATTCGTGATCGCTTCTCAAATGCCATAAGTCCCTTGGCTTGAATTTGAATAACGGCATGATGGTGATTATTTCCTAAAATAACTATCACTTTTTCTCCTGAAGGCATATTTTGAATTTCATCAACTATCGAGCTAGATATTAGTTGACAGAGTTGTTCTCATTTGCCCATGACATTTTGTAGTTTACTTAAAAACTTTGTTACTAAAATCAGATTGACAGAACCTTATGAAATCAAGATGAAATCCTACTTTGACAAAGGATATCGAGAAGTTAATAATTGAGGACTTCGCTTTTGGAAGAAGTAACTTTTAAGGGCAAGCGGATGATAAAAGTGCTACCTTTACCCAATTCACTTTGTACCTGCAAACTGCCGTGGTGTCCCTGAACTATAGCTTGGGCTATTGCCAGACCTAATCCAGAGCCTCCTGATGCTCTAGAGCGATCACTATTTACACGATAGAACCGAGCAAAAATCCGCTTTTGTTCCTTAGCTGCAATACCGATACCTGTATCTTGAATTTTTATAAGAGCATGATGCTCACTGCGCTCCAAGATCGCAGCTACCTTACCACCCGCTAATGTGTACTGGATGGCATTAATAATTAAGTTAGAAACCAGGCGATACAATTGTTCTTCATCACCCACAACACATAACGGCTTGTATACTCGGATATCAGAAAGCAGTGTTATCTCTGCGGAAATCGCTAAAGCTGCTAATTCTTCTGTCAGGTCATTAACAATGTCATTAAGGCAACAAAGCTGACTTCGCAGGGGTGTTCGTCGTTCCATATGAGCTAGTAGCAGTAAATCAGCAACAAGCACGGTAAGCCGATGGTTCTGACGCTCTATAGTTTGAAGAATATCCTGTGCTTCAGGGTTGAATGTATGCGGTGTCCGCAACGCTGATTCAACAGTTGCCCGTGTAGCAGCTAAAGGTGTTCTTAATTCGTGAGCAGCGTCCGCTGTGAATTGCTGTATCTGCTTGTAGGATTGGTAAATTGGTTGCATTGCTATACTAGCTAGCCACCAACTGGAAATGCCAACTAAAATCATGGCAATGGGTAGACCTAAAAGCAAAATTAATTTTACGTTAGCAAGATATTCTTTAATATCTTTAAGTGAATGCCCCATCTGCATATATCCCCAGAAGATATTATCCTGAGTATGTAGCGTTAGGGAAATTTGGTGATAGCAATTTCCTAGTTTGTCACAGGGGGTGTGCCAAGTAGTTTTTGCCGACGTGAGTGGCAACCCTTCAGGCTGTAACCCAGCTAAAGCAATTGTCCGCTCAGAACGGTCTAAAAATCTAATGTAGTAATCACCTTGATGAATTGCTCCTAAAATGTGGCGTTGCTCCATCTGTGGCAAGAGTTCTTGAGTAGCAGATTCTAAGCGTCCTGGTTGCTTCAGTGTATTTTCAATACTGTCGTGCAGCGTTCCAGCGATAAATTCTAGCTCTCTGTCCAGAGTTTGCCAGTGAGCATGGACAATAGCCTGATAAACTCCAAACGCACATAAGCTTAGGATCAAGCCCATCACAACTGCATAAGATGCAGCTATCCGCCAACGGGTTTGAAAAAAGAGCTTATTTTCGTTCATAGCTTAGGTTGAGACGATATCCTATACCATGTAAAGTTTCAATCAAGTCATCGCAACCTATCTGAGAAAGCTTGCGGCGTAACAGACGTATTTGAGCCGCTACTACATTGCTAGTAGCTTCTGCATTCACTTCCCAGAGTTGATTTTGAATTTGATCGCGGGTGACAATTTGATTTGAATGCTTTATGAAATACTCTAACATCTGAAATTCTTTAGTAGTCACAGAAACAACTTGCTTATCACCTGATATATTCTGAAAATAAACCGTATGAGTACTGTAATCTAAACTAAGACTTCCAATTTGTAAGTGTTGAGGTTGAACTTGCGGCGATCGCCTCTGAAGAGCGCGTAAGCGTGCCAATAGTTCTTCCATACCAAAAGGTTTCACCAAATAATCATCAGCCCCTGCGTCTAAACCAGCAACTTTATCCTCCATTCGGTCTTTAGCCGTTAGCATCAAAACAGGTAAAGAACTACGTTGCAGGCGTAGCCGCTTACATAAGTCTATCCCTGATACTCCTGGTAATAACCAATCGAAAATAGCAAGTGTATAATGCGTCCACTTGCTATCTAAATAATTCCAAGCTGTATTACCGTCTAGAACCCAATCAACTACGTATTTTTCTTGATTCAGAGTTCGTTTAATAGCAGTACCTAAATCTGGCTCATCCTCAACTAAAAGAATCCTCATATTACTCATTTATCCTATACATTCGCTGCTCCCAGTCCTCTTATTTTGCTTAAGAACTGGGAACTATTTCTTAATCGGTTAATTAGTAAGTCTGAATCCGGGCTATGCCTACGCGTATATCTTCGGTCATACCAACACTTCGAGCAGAAACTGGATACAGCAAAGTACGCCCTCGTGAAAGAATTGAGGTGTTAACACCCTTCATTGAAATTGATAGTGTTGTTTCTACAGGTACAGGTTGCGAAAATGCAATTGTAGCTCTTTTGTCCTTTATGGAGACAGTGGAATCAATTTTTTTACCAGACTTTTCGCTAACCATAACGCGATCGCTGACATCAATACCATCTGGTATTTCAAAAGAGAGTTGTGATAGCTCTTTGCCTTGGACGTGCACTTCAAAATGCTGCGTAGCGTTTGGTACACGAGTCCCGTTGGGATGTAAACTGCTGTGAACAATGTGAGGAGCATTAGCCTCGCGCAATACTCCCCCTGCAAAGGCAGGCACTGAAGATATGTAAAACGAGGCTATCCCAACAGGAATTGCTAGGGTGAAAGTAGTAGCGCAAATTAACTTTTTCATTGCATCAATCCTTAAAGATTTAACTAAATGTTTTCCTTATTATTACTTTTGCAGTTTTAAATGAAATCAAGATGAAATATTAACTACTATCCCTAAAACTTTAGCGATTAGTAGACTCTGAATTGGGCTAGTCCTAGAGGGATATTTGCATTTATGCCGACAAGTTTAGCTGAAACTGGGTATAGCCAAGCATTAGAACGTCCGGAAATTTTTACATCTTTCATAACTACTTTTAACCTGCTGCCAGGAGCAATCGGGTTAGGAAAAGAGATCGTGATTTTTTTATCATCTTTGGAAATGCTATTAGTAACTATCTTTCCAGACTTGTCAAATACATTAATATTATTGCTAACAGTCAAACCTTGGGGAACACTAATGAACAATTGGGAAATGGCATTACTACCTAGAGGAATATTAATTTGAAAAGAATGCCTCACAATCCTCCACTTACTCTGAGGAAATTGCACGGAACTAATTACACGTGGAACCCTATCAATTGCTGTTAAAGGTTTTCCGTAAGCAGCAAGATTAATAGAGCTAACCATTAAAGTCAAGACAGCCGTAAAAAGTATTCTGACCATGATTTTGCATATTTATTGAGTTGGTTAGAAACCGCTCTGCAATTTTTATTTCAGATTCAGTTACTATCAATTAGATTTGCACAGAAAAATGAAATCAAAATGAAATTATTGAATATTAGTTAAAAATCTTAAATTTGCTCAATTTGAATTAAAAACGAGTAAGTTCATAAAATTTTAGGCTAGTTAACAAAGATTTCATTTTAGAGGCGAAGCTACCGCAGCTATCTTGACTTTTAGTTAACTTCGATTAGATGAGATTTATAACTACTAGGCAGCACCGTCTTTCCGAACCATGCCACGTGACCACTCAGTGAAGCAAAACTCGGTTACAGTGGTACAAATACGCTCGGTTGGTTCTTATATTTAAAGAAAAACTGACAGCCAGTTTCAACTTTAAACAGTTTAATTCCAAGAAGCCTTACAATGACTTACTCAAAACTTTTTCTATTTTTTGTTCGTTACTAAAATCTATTATTCTTATGCCTACATCCTCCTGTGCAAAATAAGCTTTTGTAAAGTCCTTATGACTTTAGTATTAGCTAACACACCTAAGCAGACAAAAATGAAATTTAGGTGAAATTAGTATACTTCCCTAGGAACAAATAATTAACTCACCATTTGGTAGATGTAAACGTAATTACAACTTCATTAAGTTGAAAGCAAAGAAATAAGACTACTGTCTTCTGTCTTTACTTAAACTTATTGTTTTAGGAGTTGAACAATGACAACATCTCAGTCTCATCAATCTTTACTTGAAACTTGCATTCAAGCTTGTTTTGAATGTTTGCGGGAATGCGAAAATTGTGCCACCGCTTGCTTAAATAGCGATATGGTACAAATGATGACTCAATGTATCAAGCTCTGTAGAGATTGTGCTGATACTTGTGATATCTGCGCTCGTTTCATGTCGCGTGATTCAGACCTTCATGCACAGTTGTGTGGGGTCTGTGCCGAAGCGTGCGAACGCTGTGCCTCTGAGTGTGAAAAACACGACCACGACCATTGCAAGCGCTGTGCAAAGTCTTGCCGTCGTTGTGCTGAGACTTGCCGCCAGATGGCTACAGCAATGGCTGCGTAATTGGTCGAATTTGCTGGCTGTTCTTTGATGGGCAGTTAGCAATTGCTAAATAAACAATTGCAATTAATTAGTATTGCGGCGATCGCCAACTATCTATCTTTAGGAATAGTTGATTAACTTGATTCTCTAGTCAAGTAGAGACTTTAAGCTTGAACATGAAGTTGATTTTTAGATAAGTTTTGCGAAGAGAGCAGTAAAAGCAAAACTTTATCTCCTATTAAAGAACCTGCACTAAAGAACGATTTGTACCTAAATAGAAGTAAGCCAAACAATGAACAAAAAATTTGCTATTTACATTCTTGTTGCTTTACTAACAGGCAGTACTGTTACCGCTTCCATTAGCGACAGGACTAACGCCCACGAGCAGAATCTGGTGCAGACTTCTCCAGCAAATGTAAGTCCTATGGATCGTAGGATGGAGATGAGGGCTGAAGTTGATAAGCCGTTTATTGAAATGATGATTCCACATCATCAAAGTGCTAATGAAATGGCACAAATGGCTTTAAGCCGAGCCAAAAGTCCTGGAGTCAAAAAGCTGGCTCAATCCATCATCGAAGAACAAACCCGCGAGATCGAGCAAATGCAAACTTGGTACAAACAGTGGTATGGCACTGAAGTCCCTAGTAATGGCATGAGCATGGGAATGCAAAGTGGGATGGATCAGTCCATGATGCAGATGGAAATGATGGACAGGGAGATGATGGAAGCGCTAGAAAATGCCCAGAATTTTGATCGGGAATTTCTCCGTCAAATGACTCGCCATCATCAAATGGCAACGATGATGGCTGGCATGGTTGTTAACAGCGCCCAACATCGTGAAATTCGTAATCTAGCTCAAAACATTATTAAGAGTCAAAGTGCTGAAATTGCCCAAATGCAACAGTTACTCCAGACGATAACTACCTCTAATCAAAATATGTCTAATCAATCTAGCAGGTAGTTATTCACCTCTTGTAAACATAAGATGATTGATATAGTGTTGCGATTTTAAGCTAACTAGCTTAAAGCAACGTGGGCAGGTCATACACTGTCCACTTTGCTTTATTGGTAAGGAAATACAGCATAACTGCTACAACTGCAATTTAACACATATTAAACTTACGTCTACTCCCAAAGATAGAGATTTAAATTGCCCCTTGACTCTCCATCTCACTAAAGACTGCAAGATAAAGCTAGGTCTTAAACTAATTATTTTCTTTACTTCTAAACCTATGATACTTCAACTCAAAGTCCCAAATATGGCTTGTTCTGCCTGTGTAACAACCATCACTAACGCCATTACAGTTATCGATCCAACAGCTAAAGTCGAAGCTGACTCAAAAACAAAACTTGTCAACATTGAAACACAGCAATCTGAAGCTGCTGTAAAACAGGCGATCGCATTAGCTGGATATACCGTTGCGGAGTAGTTAGTTAGTTAGTTGGTTAGTTGGATGTTGTCAAAATAAGGGTAGTGTTTTAGATTTGTTATTTACTCCTAAATTAATAACCCGAACTCGTAGCGATTAATAAATAGTCCAATCACCAAGTCATGCATCAACTCTGTCTTGGAAAAGCAAATTGTCTTACGAACG
>JAABUN010005738.1_pt1 | contig 15067 bp, 22 predicted proteins | sample 5559311 | NCBI WGS metagenome assembly JAABUN01 (sample SAMN10711877, study PRJNA513370) | rock metagenome | isolation source: Antarctica rocks | place: Antarctica: Victoria Land, Siegfried Peak sud | reverse complement strand
TAAAGACACAACTTTGGCTGACTCAGCCATAAATGACTTAGGGGATTCGGCAGGCATTCTGAACGCTATAGTAAGTAATTCCAGCAAGAGAGGTATGTACAGAGGCAACACTGAACGTCCCTCCACGTTTTGCATCTCTCGGCGAAACACTACCGTGGGGAGCGTAAAACTGCACTTTACCGTCAACTTTCCTTCCGTTTACAAAAATGCTCACGGTCCAGCGTCCTGGGTTCTCCGTGAAAAGATTCATGTAAATCCCCCATGCAACGGTACCCGCCGACGACGTTTGCACAGAGATTGTTCCAGAATTGCCACGGTAGGTAATAGACCTACATGAAGGAAGAATTGCTTGAGACGACAAAGAAGGTGGCGCACTCAAAAATGCCTCAGCGTCGAAGTCCTTGCCTGCTCTCACCATTCCGCCAGCAGAAACTACGTTGGTTGGCTCAGGTTTGGCGAGTTCTGGAACTGGGGTAGTGCTGCAAGCTGTCAAGACAAAAAGACTTAGTACGACTGACAAGACGCCTAACTTGATTCGTTTCACTGTATCCCCTAAATTTGAACATGAGTAGGAACTAGCAAACCAGCGCCAGCACTTGCGTCAAAACCCCCCCTTTTTGTTTACAATCCCTTAACAACGCAGCGATGTTACTCCGAGCTTACTTACTTGTCAAGCATTAGTGGCATCTGTCCGCTTATAAGGCGGCTTAGCAAGGAGAAAAAGGACAGCAGCACCGCGACCACGGTAGCCCCGAATCCATGATGTTGCGCGAGATCGTCGCCTATTTTGGAGAAGCTCTACTTAACCCGTTAAGGGCTGCGTCCAACCGCTTAGGCGCTTAGCCGCTTTGCGCTTAGGCGTCTACCCTTAGCGGGTTGCGGTAAAGTGCTGCATGTCCGAACAGGCAAGCGGGACGGTCTACCCACCGGCAGAAGCGGCGCGGCTTCTACGCATCAGCGTTTCGGGTTTGCGGCGCTACGGCCTACTTTACGAAGAGATTTTCGGCCCCCTACCTCGAGACCCCCAGGGTCGTCGGCTGTGGACACCGGGCGCGGTCGAGCGATTAAGGCGCGCTAAGGCTTTAATGGCTGAGGGGCGAGCGGTGAGCATCCAGACGGCCCTCGAGATGGACGACACCCCCGTACAGGACGTGCAAGAGGTCACATTACAAGACCCGTCAAGCGAGGCGTTAAGGCGCTTAAGCGGCGCGCTGGACACCATTACAAAGCTCGAGCAAACTAACCAGAAGCTTTTACAGGAGGTGTCAGCGTTACGCGAACGGCTCGAGGAGGGCGATCCTAACGCCGACGAGTTGCGGCGCATGAACGCGTTTCTTATGGGCGAGCTGGAGGGGGCGCGAGCTGCCGCCGAACCTAAACGACCCATGACAGTCGAGGAGAACGGCGGCGTGACGGCTGGCCCAGTGCTCAGGGTCATACGGTGGCTCGAGAAACGCCTTAGAAGGTAACGGTCGTTTCACCCCTACCTAAACGTCTACTATTCAGGGGTCTCAGCGGTTCGTCCCCACTGAGGCCCACTCCTTCCCTGGAGATCACAACGCCCCCGATTGTCGGATCGGGGGCGTTTCGTTGTCTACCCATTGCCGCAGATAATCTACTGATAGGTGATGTCAGAGACTGCATTGCCGCCGCCCTCCGGGGCAAACGTCAGCCGTGCTGTCAGACCATCTCAGGGTCTAGCAGTACGGCATTTCTATTGTCACCCACGCAAAAAACAGGCGGCAATGGGTTTTAGAGACCTTTTCCAACCTTAGCTCGAACCCGGCAATGACCTCGAGCCCACCCTTGCGCCCACGTCACCCGACCATCCGGTTATCCGGGTAGTAAACCAGGCGTTTTCGCGTGAGGGACGGGAGTTGTGGGGGTTGCGGAGTTTCGGGGGACTCGGGCAGTTATGGTCGAAGGGTTTCCGGCCCCTTTACTAACCATGTGGAGGCTCGAGCCCGTTGCCGCCCACAGTAAAGAGGGCGACCCGTAGGCCGCCCTGTAGACGCACGTCTAACGTGAGATTTTTGCCTTTTTCGGCAGCGCATCTAGTTCGACAAGCACTTCGGCCTCACTGCGCTCATCGTAGTAGGCGATAAGCGCAGCACGGGGAACGTCAGCCGTAAACACGTAGCCGCTGGTGCGTTTGGAAAAACGCTCAGCTACCGGACGTTCTAGCGACCAGCTGAACCCACGCCACCGCTCCGGAACTGCCCCCCGGTATATCGTCACGGTGTCGGGCAAAGCGTCGAAGACCTCGAGTTCGGACTCGTTCATCCCAGAACGGGGGCCGCCTGGTACGTCAGCTTTGTATAAGTCTCGGTAAAGTTCCGCGTTGACGAAAACGTGGTCATCATCCATGTAGGCCGACTTCAGCAGCTGCCAATATTCGACGTGCGTGAGCGAAACCTCGTAGTCGAGCCACAGGAAGGCGGGGGTTCGTAAGCGTTTGTGGGTTATGGCGAGATAACCCGGCCAGTCACGCTTGTCAAAAGCTTCGACAAGAGGCTTCACTAAATCCAGCATTTCGACGGCATAGTCGCCAAAGTCCAGGTTGTCAGGCGCGACCCTGTACAGTTCTTGAAGCGGCGGCGACAGCTGTTCGATGTTGCCGTCAGAAGCGTTGATCTCAGCCCGGATAGCCTGTTGTTCGGGCGAGAGAGTCATGCCCATTTTCTCTAGGTCGGCTAGGGTTAGGCTCATCAGGCGACGATCCGCTGCCGGAGGCGGGCGCTGAGGAGCTGCACGGCCTCTACAGCGCCGGGGTGCTCGGGGGATATGAAACCCAGTACGGTGTCGTCGTCCGCACCGCGTAGGGCGGCGTCGATGGCATCGACTATCTCTAAATCAAAATCGACGCAACCGGCGACGGTCTCCGCTTCGTAATGGTCGGCTAGGTCGAACAGCTCCGGCGCGAACGCCTTTACCTCGTTAAACGTGGGTTTAGTAGTCACAGTCATACTCCCATTTTATCGGAAAGGTCGAACTCGAGGCCCTCAGCGTGGACGTACCCGCACCACGGGCAGGAGGCCCGTTCTGACGCAGGTACGGTGTAGGTGCCTTCGCTCACATCGTCCTCGGTGGCGACGACCTCAAACAAGCGGGCGCACCGGTGGCAGCGCACCTCGAGGTCGGCGGTGGTGTAGAGAGAGCGGCTCATGCCGCCCTCGAGGTGATGTCGTCGCAGCCGATAATCAACGTTATCGCCGGGTGCTCGGCGGTGGTCGGGAGGAGGCTAAAAACCTCGTCCCAGACGCCGTATGCGACCCTTTCGGTGCGGGTGCGGTAAGGCTGCGCCTCGAGGGGGAACGTGACCTCATCGCGTTTCATGTCGGCGAGGGGGATAAGGCGGTTGATTTTGTCCGCTCCCTCGAGGATGGCGTAGCCGAAAGCTAAGGTGCTGCTCACGGCGACCACCAGGCCGATTCCGCTCACCGTTGCGCCGAGTAAGCGGGTTTGGCGGGGGACTGCTATGCTCATTGTTAATCCTTTTTCTTACTGGGATTTCTAGGGGGACGCTTTTGCGGGCTGGCCCCCTAGATGCCTCTAGTGTACAACACATCTTGTAAAAATACAATACCCCTTGCGAACTTGTAAGCTTGGTAGTACAATACTTTTATGTCTACTCAGTGGAGATTCAAAGAGTTTTTAGACGAGCACAACCTCAAGCCCGCAGCGGTCGCGCAAGCGGCTGAAGGGCAGCTCTCCCGTAACAGCGTCTACACCCTGGCACGGGGCGCGGAAGCCGTCAGGTTCGAGACTCTGGACGTGCTACTACCTGTCCTCAGCAAACTGACAGGTAGCAACGTCGAGGTGTCAGACCTCATTGCTTACGAAGAAGAGTTCGAGTTCGGGGTAGAGCCTGTACCCGAAGTTATCCTCGAGCGCATTCGCCGGGTGGAAAGGGGAGAGGCACACTTCACGCCGTGGGCCGACGTAAAGGCGACCCAGAGGGCTAAGCGCGGGCTTTGAGGCGCTTTACGGTCATCGTCGAGGACGACGCGCAACGTGATCTTGACGAGATCGGGGATCGGCGTGTTTACGCTGCTATCGAGAACAAGATCGACAGGCTCGAGGCAGACCCAGACAAGCAAGGCAAGCCTTTGAGGAAAGACCTTACAACTTACCGGTCGATCCGGGCAGCCCAGGGGCGTTACCGCGTCATCTATCAGGTGGCGATGGTCGAGGGTTTGGTGATGGTCGTGGTCGTAGGTATTCGCGCGAAGGGAGATCGCCGCGACGTGTACCGACGGGCAAATAGAAGGCTCCTCGAGTGACGCAGGGCGGGGGGTGGGTTGCACAAGTTTCGCCCCCGAGCTACAGTTGACGCAGCCGTGCAAGGCGTGCAAACTCCCCCCCACGGCACGCGGTATGCTCAGGTTATTGGAATACCAATGCTCGAACTCAGAGGGCATTCGGTGAGGCAAAAAGGCAACGCAAACCCCCTGCTGCTAACAGGGGGTTCCACTGAGGGCGTTTCTACGGTTCTGGTTCCACAACCCGCAGCGGCAGCGCACACTTTACTACCTCCGCAAAGGTCAGTATATCACGCTAGAGCGGGTCGTAGCAGCATAGAACCTCACTCGAGGAGTATGACGTGTACGATCAATCGAGCAACACGCTCACCTTGCCGCAAGCGGTCAAAGAGGCCGACGGACGAATTAGTTACATGCAGCTGTACCGGGGTATCCGGTCAGGGCGGATAGAAGCGTTTCAACCTAGTGGCGCTTTCGGGCATTACAGCATCAAACGCAACGAGCTAGATCGCGTTTGCGCGCCCACGAAAGGGCAAGAATAATGGGTGCGCCCGCTCAGCACACCCAGACCCGTAACCCCCACATCATAAAGCCCTCTGTGGGCAGCAACCAGGGGTGGCTCGAGACATCTACGCCGCGTTACGGGCCGAACGCTGCCGAACAGATCAAGGCGCAAATCGCCCTCGAGGACGTGATCGGCGAGGTGGTGGCATTACAATCCGCAGGCAAGGGTCGGCTCCGGGGGTTATGCCCCTTTCACGCGGAAAAAACGCCGTCCTTTCACGTCGAGACCGATAAACAATTTTTCTACTGCTTCGGGTGCAGCGCCAACGGCGACGTGTTCGACTTTGTAATGCAGACCCAAAACCTCGAGTTTCGTGATGCTCTCAAACTATTGTCCGACCGTATCGGCGGCAGCGGCAGCTACCTAGTCGCCAACGTTCCGAAACGTGCTGCACCGCCCGCACCCACCAAATCCGCATACACCGCTGTCGAAGCGAGCGTGCTCGAGGTACACCGTCGGCGCGCGGCACAGCTCACCAAAGGCCCCAAATCGCTGTCCGGGCGTGGCTTTACGCTACACGACCTCCGCCGTCTCGGGATTGCCGCCGACGGTGACGACGCCGTTTTGCCGATCACCGGCCCCGCCGGAGCCGTATTCGCTCTTAAGCGGCGCTACGCCGCGCCGCACGGCAACATGCGTTACGTCTACGACACGCCCGGACACGGCACCCCGGCGTGGTGCAGCCCCGGATTTCTGGAGGCTGACGAAGCCCTTGTGGTCGAAGGAGAACTCAACGGGATGACATCCTGGCTGGCCCGCCGCGACCTTGGGGTTATGGGGGTAGCGGGTACCTACGGCGCGATCTACGGTGCCGCGCTTGCGGGCAAACAGGTGTACGTCTACGCCGACGGTGACGCCGTAGGTGAGGCGGCCCGAGGACGGTGGGCGCAGGTTGCCGATCAAGAAGGCGCAGCACGCGTGTATCTTCTAGAACCGTGGGATATGGACGCCTGCGATGTTGCAGGCAAATTTGGCCGCGACGAGTTGCGCCGGAGGTTGTCGTGAAAAACGCAACTGAGTATACGAATCGGGAACCTGAGAATACGGGTGACTTTGCGTTAAATAGCAAAAACACTGTGGTAGACAACAACGATTTAACGCAAACAGCCTTTGCGTCAAATACGGGTGACTTTGCGTTAAATAGCAAAAACACTGTGGTAGACAACAACGATTTAACGCAAACCCCTTTTACGGCCTTGTCTCGGTGGGGTACGACCGAACGGCCCGCACCAGTTACGTGGGCCGTTCATGAGATGATCCAATGCGACGCTGCGAACTATCTCGCTGGGGAGCCCGGTGTCGGAAAATCATGGATCATGTGTGACCTCGCCGTCAGCGTCGCTACAGGAACGGCGTTTCTCGAGCGTCAAACGGCGCAGGGATCTGTCCTCGTCGTAAATTTTGACGACACCGAATCTCTCCCGCGCCTGTACGCCGAACGAACCGCGCGCGCCCGTGGGTACGCGTTCGACGAGCTGCCCCTGTTCTATTGGGAGCCCCGTCCTGACGAAGCGAAACCGCTAAATGGTGTGCTAGACGCCGCTGTCTTTCAGGAACTTGCGTTTCATATCGACGCCATTAAACCTAAACTCATCATCGTGGATTCGTTCAGCAGTTCGTTTCCGTCGCTCGACGGGAACAAAGGGCAGGACATCGTGCGGATGCACGAAATTCTGCGGCAGCTCCGTATCAAATCGCCGGGTGCGGCGATGGTTTTGATCGACCACACGCCGAAAGAGGTCGTCATGCAGAGCAAAAGGCGCGGCGTTTCGGGCTCACAGCAAAAAAATGGTCAAGTGCGCGCCGGTCACATTATCAGCCGGGTCGAGCCGTCCGAGGTCGGCGGTGAGGACGTGCTGCGCTGGGATTTTTTCAAGCTAAATGGCGCAGCACCGCAAAAATCATTTGCTATCGACCGTGAACAGACGGCGACCACCGCGAAACTGTCGGTTCGTGACTTGCCCGAACGCGAGCGCGCACCGAAATCTAACCAGGCACTTACAGCGTGCCTTACAACCATCCAGGCAGCGGGCGACGCGGGGGTTGCCCGCACGCTGCTCATTGAGCAGGTGGCGGCTATTGCCAACGTTGCCCAGCGAACGATTGAGGCGGTCATCAACGCCGAAGTCGTCACTCATCCGCAGGTCGTCGTCAAACAGTTGCCGGGACGCGGCGCGCCGAAAATCTACAAGTGGCGCAGTATGGGCGGGGATGATGGTAACTCGGGCGACGGCTCGGACGATTTAACGCAAAAACCCGTTGCGTTAAATCAAACCCGTCAGACACGCGAAAACACGATTTCACGCAATGACGCAAAGAGTGTTTCGTCAGAACCCGTTGCGCCAAACAAAGGTGCTTTTTGGCCTACCAAAAACGAACACCCTTATACCGCCGACACGTCCCGGCTCGAGTATCTGCGTGCGGCGCTGCACCGCGCCGCACGCTCCGGTCGCCGTTTCACGAACCCATTAGCCGCTCGCCAAGAGGCTCTTGCGGCTTACCTCGAGGCGTGTAGCACGGGAAATTGCGCGGAACTGCGCCTTAAACCCGAAGACGCCGACGTGGACGTTCTGCGCGCTGAAGCCCTCGCTCTTTACGGTGCTGCGCGCGAACTCACCGTCACGAGTGATACCGACTTGCTTGCCTGGGCGGAGGCCGCCGAAGAGGTTATTACCCGCCGCCAGCAATCCAATTAGGCTATTTAACGCAACCGAAATGTTTTAACGCAAAACCCCTTTGCGTTAAAACAACACCGTGAGGGACGTGAAAACGCTATTTGACGCAATGCCGCAATACTCGTTGCGTGAAAAGTCTATCGGAACCACACTCCCCCCACGCGCAACGCTACGGTCTCGGTATGGCCCCCGTAACGACGTATTGTGCTGTTCCCCCGCTGCCTCTGGCAGCGCACTTCGACGCCGACCTTGAGGCCGCCGACTACCTAGCACACGTACTTGAGTACATCGCCGCCCTCGAAGTGCGTCCTACCCCGGTCTACTGCCGAGAAGTCGCAGCCCTTGAGGACGTGATCACGTACCCCGACGAGCTTCAGCAGGCGCGCTATGACCACCACCGCGCACAACTCTTGACCGGTGTAGCACTGGCAAACGCGACGCCCGACGAGCTGCGTTGCGACGCCCTAGCTTTATTCGGCCTAGCAAAAGATCGTCAGCTCAACGGCACTTGGGCGCTCGAACCCGCAGTTTGGATAAAGGCCGCGCAGGAGGCGCTCGAGCGTTACCGCACCCACGCCGTACAACACTCTCGAGCCCTCCGCTAAGAGACCGCGCTAATGGCCCGACAGCTACCCAGGCACCTGGCGACGTACGCTCACCACTGCCCTTTACTCGGTCGCGCCGTTGGCCTGGAAAAAGCGATCCGGTGGTCGCCCGTGAGCCGACGCCCAGCCCGCCACCGCCCGCCTACATGTCCTGTGTGCGGCGTACCGATGACCCTCGAGACGACTTCATACCAAGCGGCAGCCGACGACGCTTGGGACAATGAACTCGAGAGAACCCGACTTATTCTCGAGGGTCTGACCGAGACCGAGCGTGAAGTGAACTAAAGGGAGAGGGCGATAATGTGTCTTATCGGCTGGTAAACACTTGTACTTGCTGCTGAGGCGTCTCCTAACGAAAGGTCGTAAACCAAACCCGACTAAAAGGCAGGTACGCTAGGTGAGTGTTAGAAATCTCTCAGTTGCTTACTAAACTTGGCGATCTTATTGACAGAGCTGGCAGCTTGTGTGCCGAGGTAGAACAGAAAAAAAATTCACCGCAACGATTCTCTTTCCGGACTGTGTATGTTCTTTCTCGAGCGTGAGCTTGAGTACGCTACTTCGGTTAAGCAGCTGGTTGAGGTTGGACAGTTTGCAAGCACAGCTATCATTGCCAGAACTATGCTGGAAGGGGCTGCTTGCCTCCACTGGGTTATGGAATCGGAGAATCCTTGGGGCCGTGCTGTCAAGTGGAATGAATTCGTGTACCACGAGTCGCTAAAAGCGTTAGATGAGCGCGAGCCAGCCGATAAAGACTTAACAAACATCTACACCATCAAACGTGAAGCTCAAAAGCTTAAAGAAATAGGTAAAAGCTTCAAAGAGCGAAGGTGGACGACCGATGAGCAGGGTAGGGTCTGGTCGGCTCGGGAGATTCTTCAAGAGTTCGTAGAAAGCGAGCATCACAAAAAGTTTGTGTATGCTCACTATCAAGACTTATCGGCTTTTGTCCACTGGAGCCCGAAAGCGTTTCCTGTCAGCCCTCAAAAGCTAATTATCGAGGAGTTGGTCATCACCAAGCTTCCGGAAGGTTTTGTACTCACTACGGTAGCGACAGCTCGCCTAAGTCTTCTAAGTGTTGTGATCTTTGTAGACAACCACTTTAACTCCCCTCAAGGCTGGGAATTCCGGCGCGAAAAAGCTCTCTAGTAAGAAATCAGGGGTTGCTCGAGCACCCTACAAACTAGAGCAGCTGATAATCGCTCTTATCAGCTGTTGCAACACACAAAACCGAGTTCGAGGTAAGATTAGAAACTGTTAAGAGGTGATACCTTTGACGGTCGTCGTTTCTGAAGTGCAGCCTATCAAAACCATTTTGCACAATCGTCCTATAACAGCTCGGACGGATGAAAGCAAACGCCGCGATAAAATCTTTTACAACGATGGTCGCCTGAAGGTCTCCAAAGAACCTATCGAAGGACGTTCGCTCACGCTCATCAGCCTTGACCGCTTCGATAGTAGACATTACTGCGCTCTATGTCAGAGCAGAGGAAAATCGCAAACAGTTGCGTTAGTCAAAGACAACTTCACCGGCGAGTCGTTCTATATGGCTGGCGACTGCTCTCGGAATCATTTTGCCGAAGACCTCGACAAGCTTGCCGCCGCCAGTAACTACTCCACAAGCATTTTTGAGAAGACCTTGCAAATTATCGGCTTCCAGGCAGAGGATAACTTAGAGGCTGTCGTCGTTATCCTTGACAGGTTCGACGACCTTATAAACTTCCCGTGTACCGCAATTGATGAGGCACAAGCAATGTTGCGGATGATGCTCGAAGACCGCAGCGGCCTTGCTCTCGGCAAGTACGACGACGACATTTCCGACTTGGACGCCCTTATCTCGTTTCAGTATGAGCACCGCTATGACCGTGATCTCTTTGAAGCTAGGTGGAGGGCACTTAAAACTCACCCCAACCGCAGGAGCCGTAAGAGCGAATGGCAATCCGTGCAAAAGATGGTCGATCAGAACCAACGTGATGACCTTACCCTTGGCGACTTCCGGGCCATCAGAAACGTATTGACCGAGATATACGGTAGTGCAGTCAAGTTGCGAAACCCAGAGGTTGATCCGGCTGACTTCTCGACTAAAAAAGCTTACGAGGACGCCTTATATGAACACTACTGCACGAAGGCAGATATTATGCGTGACCCACAAGTCAATTATCACTTTATTGAGGACAAATCATACCTTGAGAATTTGTATCAAGCCCTAGACGATTTGCCGCTTGTGCTCGCAGTGTCTAGTTATCACCTCGTTAAACAAAAGCTTGCCACCTACGAACTCAAAAACACTGCCACACTTAGGCGGCTGACAGGCAACCAAATACGGTTCTATGTATCGAGGGAAATACGCCTCGAAGAGCTTAAATGCAGGAGCAGAAAAGAGGATAAAAAAGGTAAATACAGAGTCTTTAGGCAAAAGATGCACTACATTGTAATAGCTTTATGGCGACCCGATGTGTGGCAACCGGCTTACAACGAGTGGCATAAGTACGGACGAAATGCGCTCGAATCTCTACCGAGTGACTTCAACAAGCACAAGTCCAAAAGTGAAGCATAAGGGCTTTCAGTCGGCTTACCAGTAGGTGCTGAGTTCCGCCTCGAGCCGCACCAATGCTCGCTGGCGTGGGCCTTCGCCCGCGTCGGTGAGTTCACCCGCAAAATCCTCACCGCCGAGTACCGCCCCCAGTTTCAGTGCGAAGTGAGTCTCGTGTTCAGCCTCGAGCCTAGCGCGCGTTATGAACAGCCGCCACCGGTCGCGCTGGCTGAGATGCCTCTCCCAAGTAAAAAGGTTTAGGTAACGTGCCTCATCTTCGGGCTCGAGGCTGTAGTCGTCGTCCAGGTTGTCCACAGCGCATTTTCACCGACCTAAATCGGATTACTTTTAGGCCAGCGAGCGCCGAAGCTGGTCTTTGAGAGCGTCGCGTACCACGTCGTTCGCACCGTCCAACGCATAACCCGTAACCGTCAAGGCCGAGTCCCACAGCTGGCCCAGTTCGGCCTTGACCGCCTGCGCGGGGGTCTCGAGATCGGTCGGTACCTCGAGCCCAGCAGCTACCAGCGACTGCCGCCAGGACGACCCCTCAGCGCGCGCGGTAGCGACGCGGCGAAGGGTCGGCACCCATTCCGCCGGGATAGTCTGGGTCGGGCTGGGAACGCGTTTTGCGACCGCTACGGCCTCGATAAGTTGACGTACTTCACGTGGGTCACGGTCGATATAGCCACGTGTCGGCAGTCCGACAAGCGTGTAAATGGCCTGCGGACGGGCCGCTTCGGGTGGTGGTGCAGGCGCGTAGGGCGGCGGCGGTGCCGGGGGGGTGAGCTGGCTTATCTGCGTCTGTAGAGCCGAGATTTGGGCCTGTAAAGCCGCTACATCGACCGACACGCCTACAGCCCCCTTTTGGGATCAGGAACACCTAAAAAGTCCCACGAGTTCGGTGCAACGTACCCTAAACGCATCGAACCGGACGCCAGAGACCGGTGTAAGGCCCCCACCACTTCCCTCAAGATCGCCTGTTCACCCCTCGCTTCGATCAAAAGCGCCAGCACGTCCAAATCATCGTCCTGGTCGTCATTCCGGAGGTATTTGGATAAACTTTCGTCCAACCGAAGAGCGCCCAGTTCACGCCCTCGAGCACGTGCCGCCCGCACAGCACCAGCGAGACCAGCCGGGATCAGTCGCGCGCCATACGGCCCGACCTCGAGGTTAAAACCTAAACTCTCCAACTCACCTAAAACCTGTCTGGCACGGCGTTCGTTGACGCCTAAAAGGGCGGCGAACTCGGCGGCGCGTAATGGTGGGGTATCTGCTGTGTTGGTCATTCCCATACCGTAGACACCGACATGGGGGTATTTCCGGCATACCGCAGACGGTCGATACCACCCCACAGCGGCCTCTACGGTTAAACCATGACCAACTACGATAGGCGAATTGAAAAGCTCGAGCAGTTCATGGCACAGCTAACCCTCACTTCCTACATAGCAAAAGCGGCGCAGACCGGCGGGCGTGTGCTCGGTGAGGAGTTGAGTGAAGGCGACGATGAGCTGACCGGAGCCGTCACCAGCGACGTACGCTTTAATAAGATCGAAAACCGCATGAACAAAATTGAACGTTTTACTCAAAACCTTTACGACGAATTGATCGGAGCGCCGCGCGCGCAAGCGGGGGAAAAAGAGGCGCTCGGCGTGCTCGCAAAAGCGCAGGGCGCGGTACAGCGCAAAGGCACACCCGAAGGGATTTTGGAGAGAGCGCAACGTGTTTTGACCGACCCGACAGCGGTGGGCATCGTCGAGGGTTATGTGAGCGCGAATCAGCTTGTGAAGGCGGCGGAACTGCTCGAGCAACATGAAAAGCGGGCCGACCACGCCGCCGAGGATGAGGCTCAGGGGCGGGTCGAATCCCAGATCGACGCATACGACCAGATGGCGACCGTTTCGCAATTGGGCGAACAGATGGCAGCGGTTCAGGAAGCTCTCAGCAACTTGTTGTCCCGTTTAGCACGACTCGAGCGCCCTGCAAGCACACCGGCACAGGAGCAAAAGGTTGTTGCTAAAGCTCACGGCAAGCGCCAGCGCCGCCAAGAGACTGACTACCGCGACAGCCCCAACGGTCTAGCGGAAAGGGCTCAGGGCGTTATCGACAGCGCCTCTTTAGTAGGGCAAATTGGGTCGATGTTGCAAAGCGGGGATGATGCCCAAATCACCCAGGCTCGCCAAACGATTGAGTCGGCGGAGTTGCGTCATGAATCGCGGATGAAAAACCGCGACCGGCGCAGCCTGTGATCGACTCCGAAGCCCCAGCGCCCGAACTCGAGCCCCATATCAAAATGCCGAACGGCGGGCTCGCTGCGCGCTGTCAACGGGTAAAAAAAGACAACACACAGTGCCGTAAACCATCCCGGCGCGGACATCGCACGTGCTCGAGCCACGGCGCGGGGTACCGTACAAGAGAGGTATCGGGGGAACGCAAAACCCCCGGCAGACCCGTGACCCACGGTGTTTACAGCGTTACGCCGACCAGTTCATATGCCGAGGTGATGAGCGAAGTCGCACAGCTCGAGGACGCCCTGACCTCATCTGACGGCGCGCTAATTGCGCTAAAAGCGTATCTCGTCTACGAGATAGGCCGACTCGACGCCCTCACGCCTGACGTAAAGCGTTTCGAGGACAGTCTCGGGCAATACGTTACCAAAGTCGCCACCCTCAACGACGACGCCCTAACCCCGACTGAGGCCCGTTGGTTTGTCCGAGAATTTGCCTCTTGGTTAAAACCGCTCAGCAAAATCGACAAGGCGGTCAACCGGGTATCCGAGGGCGCTACAAAAAGTATAGCGGCGCATAAAGCGCGAGCCGAGACGCGGGCCAAACTCGCCGAGGTAGAAGGTCTTACGGTGTTCATGCAGCTGAACAGCGTGCAACGCGCAATTTTTCACGCCCTCGGACCCGATAAAGAGCTGACCGATGCGTACGAAAGCGCCCTGCTGAGGGAGGTCTACGGGCCTAATCGCCTCGAGATACCTGCCCTCGACATGAGCGTGCTGACCTACCCGGTAGAGAAGCCCGTTAGGGAACCAAACTAATGAGATCAGCGTCTTGCTGTTGCGTCAATACCCAGCTATCTATCTTACTTAAAGTGTGCTTAACGCATTGACAAGCATAACGTTTTGCTATACAGTTCTCTGTGAACGTCATTGCTCTCAGAACGTTGCGCGCTTTCTGGACTGAACACGACCAAGCCGAGACGCCGTTACGTGAGTGGTTCAGGGACGTGCAAAAGGCGAGTTACCAGAACCTCAACGAACTCCGCGCCGCTCACCCCCGCGCCGACTTTTTCAGCGAGAGCGGTTTTGAGATCACCATCTTCGACATTGGGGGCAATAAATACCGCATCGTCACCTTTGTCCGCTACAGTGCTCAATCGGTGTTTATTAAGCTCGTGATGACGCACACCCAGTACGACCACTGGAACCGCCAAGGGAGACAGTTATGAGTGTCAGCCAAGTTGTAAACGCCTGGGAAGCCTTCGCCGAAGCGACTACCCCTGACCTCATGCTGGAGGTACCCCAGACCGAGGAGCAGTACGAAGCCCTGGTTGCCTTTACCGACGAGCTGACCAGCACTTACAACTGCAACGATCCCGAGCACGCGCCGCTCTATGACCTCGTGGCTTATTACATCGGCGAGTGGGAGAGAGTGCATTACGCCGACATCTTAGAGGGTGAGGTGCCACCCTACCGAATGCTCGCTTACTACCTCGAGCAGCGCGACGTGAGCGCCTACCGGCTCGCTAAGGACACGGGTATACCCCAGTCCACGCTGAGCGCCGTTCTCGCCCAGCGCCGTGAGATCAGTAAAGATGTAGCCAGAAAACTGGCCGCCTACTTCGGTGTAAGCACCGAACTGTTCATCTAAAACACCTGTGCATAAAAGTACATACCCTTATACCGAAATTCCGTTATGGAAACCTCGAGGGATTATTTTAAGTGAACAGGTGTAAGACGTAGCACGGGATCTGTCTCACTTCCAAACCACACGTTCAACTTTTGACCGTCCCAACGCGAGTCTAATAAAGGTAAATCGGTGTTGGTTTGACTTTCGGCTATTTTTTTTTGGGGCCAAGTCTCCTTGGTGTTTAGAGTGATTACGTCTTGTATACCACTCAGGACACTAGTCACAAACCTCTGAACATTCTCTTGGTCGGTATCGGCTTCATTCCAAAGATCACGGCCTAGCCAAACGTCCTCGTTACCTTTATAGAACAACCCTAGTCCGTCTTTTCCTATCTCCACATGGAAGTCAGAGGGCATAACGTTCTCGAGTTGTGTCTTTAGCCCACGGGCTAAAGACACAACTTTGGCTGACTCAGCCATAAATGACTTAGGGGATTCGGCAGGCATTCTGAACGCTATAGTAAGTAATTCCAGCAAGAGAGGTATGTACAGAGGCAACACTGAACGTCCCTCCACG